>Ga0129310_1000118_pt1 | contig 109658 bp, 98 predicted proteins | sample Go1ome_2_FD_94433 | JGI IMG/M metagenome (GOLD analysis project Ga0129310, IMG submission 94433) | Western lowland gorrila individual fecal microbial communities from Wisconsin, USA - Go1022A metagenome | ecosystem: Host-associated > Mammals > Digestive system > Large intestine > Fecal | place... | reverse complement strand
TGACTACGCCATAGGTGAATGTGTAGGTCTTGTCAGTATTTGCTGCCGCGAAAGCGTCGCACATCTGCTTGATCAGTTCCTGATCCTCCTGCGGACCCCATACGGTGAGGTTCACGGTCTCTCCGCTGCCGGTGTTATCGCTGCCGGAAGCCACGCTGCTGTCTGCCGCAGAATTGGAAGAACCGCTTTCCGCTGTGCTGCCGCCGTTATTGCTGGAGCAGCCTACCATCATTACGCCTGCCATTGCCATGGAAGCTATCGCTGTCATGAGCTTTCTGATTTTCATAATTCATTTCCTCCTGAATATGATCGTTTCTTTTATTTAGTGACTTTCGAAATTTTCAATTTGTTTCGAAACATCTTTTCTGAATTTTTGCTCGCAGGCTGTCTGTGCTCCCCTGCGAGATCGATTCCGATGTTCGTTTCGAAACTCGTTTACTTGGTTCGAAATTCTGTTTTTATTATAACAGATTTTTTGCTTTTGTCAAGCGAATTTGCATAATTATTTTCAAAAAAAACAAAAACAATTGTAAATTCAGCACGATAAACAAATCCGGGTATATCGGTTTTGTGAATAATGGCAACGTTTCCGTGAAACGTTTACATAGCTGACACAAAACCCGCATTAAACAGAAACGCCCGGGTGGAATGCACCGGTCCGGGCGTAATTCCGTTAAGTCAGTTTCACGCCTTTTCGATGTGCCAGATATCCTTTGCATATTCAGCGATAGTGCGGTCGGAACTGAACTTGCCCGCGGAGCAGATGTTAAGCCAGCACTTCTTCGCGAATGCAAGCTCGTCGTTGCAATCGCGGTTGGCAGCAAGCTTTGCCTTTACATAGCTGTCGAGATCGCCAAGCAGATAATAATGATCCGGAACGTGCCAGCTTGCGCCCTCCATGAGTGCGAAATACAGCTCTCTGAACACGCCGTTGCCGCCGTCGGAAACGGTACCGTCGATAAGGGAAGTCACCACGCGCTTTATCTTCGCGTCGCCCTCAGTAACATCGCGGGGAACGTAATTCGGCATGATCTTTTCAAGTTCCTCGACAGTTGCGCCGAAGATGTACTCGTTCTCAGCGCCGGCCTCTTCTGCGATCTCAACGTTGGCGCCGTCGAGAGTTCCGAGGGTGACTGCGCCGTTGAGCATGAACTTCATGTTGCCGGTGCCGGAAGCCTCGGTGCCCGCAGTGGAGATCTGCTCAGAAATATCAGCCGCAGCAACAAGCTTCTCCGCATAGGAAACGCGGTAGTTGCTTACGAACACGACCTTTAACAGGTCCTTTGTATCGGGGTCGGAGTTAACAAGCTTTGCGACCTCGTTGATGTACTTGATTATGCCCTTTGCACGGTAATATCCCGGTGCGGACTTCGCGCCGAAAATAAACGTCGTTGGTCTGAAATCCTTGAGATTTCCGTCCTTTATCTCGTAGTACAGATACAGTATCGAGAACGCATTCAGCAGCTGGCGCTTGTATTCGTGCAGGCGCTTTATCTGGATATCGAAAATGGAATTCGGGTCAACCTTTATACCCTCGCTCTTCTCGATAAAGTCGGCAAGCTGCTGCTTCTTGGTGTGCTTGATGTCGATGAAGCGACGGAGCACCGCCTCGTCGTCAGCGTACTTCTTGAGTGCCTGAAGCTTGTCGAGGTCAGTTACCCAGCTGTTGTCGCCGAGAAGTTCGGTGATGAGCGCGGAAAGTTCCTGGTTGCAGAGAGCCAGCCACCTGCGCTGTGTGATACCGTTGGTCTTGTTCTGGAAGCGCTCGGGGTAAAGTTCGTACCAATCCCTGAGCACTGTGGACTTGAGCAGTTCGGTGTGGATAGCTGCAACGCCGTTCACATAGGAAGAACCGAACACCGCAATGTTTGCCATGTGGACTGTACCGTTCTTTATAAGGCGCATAACTGCGCGCTTTTCCTGCGGAACGTTCAGACGGTGCATCTCAGACTCAAACGCTTCGTTGAGCATTATCATAACGCTGTACACCTCGGGGACTACGCGCTCGATAAGGCGGCTGTCCCACTTTTCGAGGGCTTCCTGCATGATGGTATGGTTGGTGTAATTGAACACCTTTTTCGCCATTGCGAAAGCCTTGTCGAAATCCCAGCCCTCGTCGCGCATTACCACGCGGATAAACTCAGGCAGGGCGATAACGGGGTGCGTGTCGTTCATCTGAATGCTGTTGTAATCCGCAAAGTTATCCATCGTGCCGAAGAGCTTCTTGTGCTTTCTGATGAGGTCAGCAACTGCAGCCGCGCTGAAGAAGTACTCCTGCTTAAGGCGGAGTATCTTGCCTGCCTCTGTTTCGTCATTGGGGTAAAGCACGCGGGAAATATCCTCGGCAGCGCGCTTCTTTTCGCCTGCTTCGGTGAACTTGCTCCGGTTGAACAGGTCAAAGTCGAACTCGTCGTCGGTTTCTGCCTGCCACAGGCGCAGCGTGCCGACATTCTCAGTGCCGTAACCGATAACCGGGTAATCATAGGGAACTGCGTTCACATCGCCGTCAGCGTAATGTACGACAACAGTTTCCTGCTCGCGGCGAATGCTCCACGGGTCGCCGTATCTCTGCCAGTCGTCGGCAGTTTCAGTCTGGAAACCGTCCTTGATACCCTGCTTGAACAGACCGTATTTATAACGTATTCCGTAACCGTCCAGCGGGAGGTCGAGCGCAGCCGCGCTGTCCAGGAAGCACGCTGCAAGTCTGCCCAGACCGCCGTTTCCGAGCGCTGCGTCCTCAACTTCCTCAAACTCGGAAATGTCAACGCCCAGCGCCTTTAATTCCTCAGCGGTGCTGTCAAGGATTCCCAGGCACAGCAGGTTGTTGTAAACCGCGCGTCCCACCAGGAATTCCATCGACAGGTAGCTTGCCTTGCGCGCCTTGTCATGCGCCATGCGGCTCTTGTCCCACGCGGGGGAAAGCTCCTCCATGACAAGCTTGGAAACTGCGCAGTGCAGCTGATTTGCGGTGAGTTCCTTCGGCTGTGCGCGGTATTCCTTTTCGCAGAGGGAAACCAGCTTTTCCTTGAAATTTTCGATCTTCATAAAATGCTCCTTCCAGTCGCTTATTTCTTCCCGCGCTTTTTTGCGGGCTTTCTGTTGCATATTTCCGTCAGTCTGTCGAGATATTCTGCGCTTTCTGCGGTGAAGTCGCTTTCAAGCGTTCTCCAGCGCCAGTTGTTCCCCACTGTCGAGGGAACGTTGATGCGCGCCTCCGTGCCGAAGCCGCACAGTTCCTGCATGGTCGTCATTGCCATGTCAGCGGTGCTCTTCCAAGCGATGTCGATGAACGCCTTGGGTAACTCCGCAGCCCTGCGGATACCGAGGTATTCCTTCACGAACTTCTTCGTTTCGCGGTCGAGGTCGTTGAACCACCCCAGCGCCGTGTCGCTGTCGTGCGTGGAAGTGTAAACCACGCAGTTCTGCGATGTGTAGTTCTGCGGGAGGTACTCGCTCTTTCCGGTGGGATCGAACGCGAACTGCAGCACCTTCATTCCGGGGTAGGCAGCCTGTCTGAGCAGCTTTCTGACGGACGGTGTGATTATTCCGAGATCCTCGGCAATGATTCCGTCCTTTCCGGTCTGCTCCTTTATCACGCGGAACAGATCGTACTTCGGGCCTTCGCGCCATTCACCACCGTGTGCGGTCTTGTTGCCGAACGGTATCGCGTAATAGCTGTTAAAGCCGATGAAATGGTCGATGCGCACGATGTCATAAAGCTTCTTCGCGAAACTCATTCTGCCGACCCACCAGCGGTAATTCTCAAGCTTCATTCTGTCCCAGTCGTAGATGGGATTGCCCCAGAGCTGACCGTCAGCCGAAAATGCGTCCGGCGGGAACCCGGCAACCACCGTCGGCACCCTGTTCTTATCCAGCTGGAACAGCCGAGGCTCGCACCACACGTCGGCGCTGTCCAGAGCGCAGTAGATCGGAATATCACCGATTATCTCGATCCCGTTGCTGTTCGCGTATTCCTTGAGTTTGAACCACTGCTGGAAGAACTTGAACTGCAGGAACGCGTAAAAGTCCATTTCCCTTGCATAATTCTTCTTCGCGGAAGCAACGGCTTTTGCGTCGCGCAGGCGCAGGGGCTTTTCCCATTCGCTCCAGCTCTTTCCCTTGTGGGCGTCCTTTAACGCCATGAATAAGGTGTAGTCCTCCAGCCACGGGTTTTCAGAAAGGAACTTCCCATACTCTTCGGAAACGTTACCATTCTTACTCTTTGAAAAGCGCCCGTAAGCGAGCTTCATCACCTTATAGAAATTCTCGTACATCGTCGCATAGTCGATGTAACGCGGGTCCTCGCACCACCTGATATCCGCATATTCGTCATGCTGCAGCAGCCCCTCTTCTTCCAGCGTTTCAAGGCTTATAAAGTAAGGGTTCCCCGCGAATATCGAAAAGCTCTGATACGGCGAGTCGCCGTAACTCGTCTGCGACAGTGGGAGTATCTGCCACAGGCTCTGACCGGCGCTCTTTAGCCAGTCCACAAATTTGTAGGCTTCCCTGCCCATCGTGCCTATGCCATAATCATTAGGCAGTGACGCGATGTGCAGCAAAATACCGCTTTTTCTCATGTTTTTCCTCCAGAATTCCGCGGGCTTCCCCACGGCGAATGTAAGGGTGCGCTGAATAAAGCGAAGCGCGAGTACTCTCGTCTGAACGGGTCGTTATATTCAGCGTTCTTGAATTATATCCTGCCCAGTGAGCCGCCAGACCTGAACTGCGCGCGAAGCGTCACGTGACTTGCTTCGGCATCGTTTTCGATCATGTTCACCAGCATACGCACAGACAGACTTGATATCTGGTGAAGCGGCTGGGCAAATGTTGCGATACGCGGGTTGCTGTATTCCGCCAGCTCAATGCCGTCGAAACCAAGCACCGAAATGTCCTCCGGCACGCGCTTTCCCATATCAAGGAACGCGCGCACGGCGCCCACCGCGATTATATCTGACATGGCAAAAACTGCCGTCATGCCCTTGCATTTATGGAACAGCGCTACCGCAGCTTCATAGGCTGAGCTGAACGTGTAGGCGCAGAGTTCACTCTCGGGTACCGGCATTTCCCTTTCGGTGCAGACGCTGCAGAAGCCGCCGTAACGCAGACCGGAAGGTCCTATCGAACTCAGGTCGCCGCCAAGTATCCCCACCCGGGAATGCCCCTGGTCGAACAGCTGCTGAGCCGCCGCCCTGCCCCCGTCATTGTCGTCTATGCTGACAGAGGAAAGGTTTCCGAAACCAAGTTCCTCAGCGTTCGCGGTGCTGAGCACACAAGGAACCGTCAGCTGTGCGAAGCCCTTCTTAAAATTGCGCATATCGCCGCCAAGGAATATCACCCCTGCTGGTTTCTGCTCGGCGCACAGCCTTACGGCAAACTGCACCTCGTCCTCCTGCTCGTCGATGTAGTTCACAGCGACCTGAAATCCGGAAGTGGCAGCCATCATCTGTATCTGCTCTATGAGCGGTGAGAAGAACAGGTTGCTGCTGCCGTTTACGATCAGGAGTATCGTTTTTGCGGAGCTCTGCCGCATGCGACGCGCATTTCCGTTCGGGGTGTAGTTATACTGGCGTATCACCTCGTTTATGCGCTCCCGCGTCTGTTCGCTTATCTCGCGGCTGCCGTTAAGCGCGCGGGAAACCGTGCTCACTCCGCAGCCGGAAAGTCTTGCAATATCCTTTATAGTCAATGGTTCACCTGTGATTTTGATAGATTACCGAAAACGTTTCCGGCATCTTGATTGTATCATATATTCATCAATTTTTCAAGGGTTTCAGAAAATTTTATGTTTTGCACAAATATTCCGGCAGATGTTCGTCATTTAGTACAATAATTATTGATGTTGAAATGCTTTTTTCTATCACCTCCCTGTTGACAAAAGTCCGAAATCGGATTATAATAGTGAAGTCCGATTTCGGACTTCGAAAAGGGGGAGCAGCATGTCAAATACAGATAAACTTGCGGAATTCAACGCGCGCTGGATGGAACAGAACGAGATATATCGCAAGGCGGCAAAACGGTTCGGGCTGTCCGAAAGCGCATTCTGGATACTTTATTTCCTGCAGGAAAGCGGAGGCACCCTGGGTCAGCGGGAAATATGCGCAGCGATGTGTCTGCCGAAGCAGACCACAAATTCTGCCCTGAAAAAGCTGGAAAGCGACGGCTTCATCATAATGGCAGAAAGTTCAAGCCGCCGCTGTAAGGACGTTTCCCTGACGGAAGCCGGACACAGGTGCGCAGACATTACCGCGGGAAGGGTGATCGCAGCCGAACACCTGGCGATGTCCGGACTGACAGACGAGGAGCAGGAACAGTTCATAGAACTGTTCAGCAAGTATAATAAACTTCTGAACAAAAGAATAGGTGATATAAAATGAAAAAAGATGTGATACAGTTATCAGACCACTTCACTCTCGGCAGGCTTTACAGGTTCTGCCTGCCATCTATCATAATGATGGTATTTACTTCGATATATGGCGTGGTGGACGGATATTTCGTTTCAAACTACGTCGGAAAGACGCCGTTTGCAGCCGTGAACCTGATAATGCCGTTCCTGATGATACTCGGTGGAGTCGGCTTCATGATAGGCACCGGCGGCAGCGCGCTGGTGGCAAAGCACCTCGGTGAAAAAGACGAAAACCAGGCGCGCCGCGTGTTCTCAATGATGATGATACTCACGCTGATACTCGGCGTTTCGATATCAGTGCTGGGAATTATTTTCGCGGATAAGGTGGCGCTGCTTCTCGGCGCGGACAGCGAAATGCTTGAATATTCCGTTATATACGCGCGCACCTGTCTGATATTCAACACGATGTTCATGTTCCAGAATGTGTTCCAGAGCTTCCTGGTCACTGCGGAACGCCCGAAGCTGGGGCTTGTTGTGATAGTCGCCGCTGGCTGCACAAATATGCTGCTGGATTTTCTGTTTATCGCGGTATTCCAGCTGGGAGTCGTAGGCGCCGCTCTTGCAACAGGTCTCAGCCAGACCGTCGGGGGACTTCTCCCGCTGATATTCTTCCTCAGGAAAAACAACGGCAGCAAGCTGCACATGGTACACACCAGGCTGGAATTACGCCCCGTTCTGCAGGCATGTTCCAACGGCGCTTCTGAGCTTATGACGAACATCTCGTCATCTGTCGTCAGCATGCTCTACAACCACCAGCTTCTAACCCTTGCCGGGGAAAACGGCGTTTCTGCCTACGGCGTGCTGATGTATGTTTCGTTCATTTTTGCGGCTGTTTACATTGGTTATTCAATAGGAACCGCGCCGATAGTCGGCTACAATTACGGCGCCCAGAACCACGCAGAACTCCGTAATATCCGCGTCAAGAGCATGCGCTCAATGCTCATCGGAGGCGTTATCATGGTTTCCCTCGCGGAACTCCTCGCGCCGGTGCTGGCAGGGATCTTCGTCGGATACGACAAGGAACTGTTCGATATGACTGTGCATGCGTTCAGGCTGTTCTCGTTCACGTTCCTGCTTTCCGGCTTCAACATCTGGTGCTCGTCGTTCTTCACCGCGCTGAACAACGGCGCGATCTCGGCGGCTGTGTCGTTCCTGCGTACGCTGGTATTCCAGCTGGCTGCGGTGCTTATCCTGCCGATATTCTTCAAGCTTGACGGCGTGTGGTTCTCGGTGGCGTTCGCGGAAGTATGCGCGTTCATCATTTCCGTGATATTCCTTATCGCTAAAAGGAAAAAATACAACTACTAAAAAATTGCCCGGCAGGAAAAACTGCCGGGTATTATTTTGCTTACATTATCCCTATTGAAATTATCGCCAGGCTGTGGTAAAATAACAAATGAGGTGATAATGTCTATGGATAACAAAAAAACGCGCCACGAGCGTAGTCAGCTCATGCCGCTTTTTCTGACTTTTTTCAAAATTGGCGCGTTCACATTCGGCGGCGGGTACGCAATGCTCCCGCTGATACAGCGCGAAGCCGCAGCAAAGCACAAATGGATAAACGACGATGAAATAATGGAAATAGCCGCCATCGCCGAAAGCACTCCCGGTCCTATCGCAGTCAACACCGCGACTTTCGTCGGGTATCGTATATGCGGCACTGCCGGCGCCCTGATAGCAACGTTAGGTGTTGTGCTTCCATCGTTTATTGTGATAATCGCGGTGTCGTCCGTTCTGCAGATATTCAGCGAAGCAAGGGTCGTGAAATACGCATTCTACGGCATTCGCGCAGGCGTGCTTGCGCTGATAGTCCGCGCGCTGTACGGAATGTTCCGGCAGTGCCCCGGGCATGCGGTTTCCTATATTCTCATGGGAATTGCGTTCGCAGCCGCCGTTTTCACTGATACAAGCGTGCTGCTTGTCCTCGCGCTGTGCGCCCTGGTGGGACTTCTCACATCCCTGCGACGGGAAAGGAACAGAAAATGATATACCTTGAACTGTTCCTGACATTTCTGAAAATAGGCGCGTTCACATTCGGGGGCGGCTATGCGATGCTCCCGCTGATACAGGACGAGGTGGAAGCCCACGGCTGGCTCACCTCAACGGAACTTGTTGACTTCATAGCCGTCAGCGAAAGCACTCCGGGGCCGTTCGCAGTGAATATCTCAACATTCGTTGGAATGCGCACAGCCGGGCTGTTCGGGGCTTTCTGCTCCACTTTCGGGGTGGTTCTACCGTCGTTCGTGATAATACTGATAGTCGCCAGGTGCTATGAGAAATTCCGCGAAAGCCGCGCCGTAAAAGGCTGCATGTCCGGGCTGAAACCAGCGGTGGTGGGACTTATCGCCGCAGCTGCAGTCACCACCGGGCAGACTGTGTTCTTCCCGCTCGGGATAAGCGCGGGAGTGTTCACGAGCCCCGCATTCCTGTGTTCAGCGGTGATATTTGCTGCGATGATGTTACTCGCGGTGAAAAAGCTACACCCGATACTTATCATCGTTATCTCAGCCGTTCTGGGAATTGCGGCAGGATATGCGTTTCAGCTCTGAGCGCCGTGATTTTCGACGCTCACGCGCAGCCGTTCCAGGAACAATTCTGCGGGACGGCTGAACACCTGGTATTTCTTCCATATAACGCTCATTCCTATCGTGAACGCCGGTCTGAACGGCCGGAAGACAAGTTCGCTCTCTGCAGTGTTTATCAGCCCGTCGAGAGTTACGATGTACGACAACCCTGATTTCGCCATTATCGAAGCATTGTAGGTCAGGTTGTAGCTGCCCACAAGGTCGAGGTCTGCAGTCGGCTTGCCAAGCCAGTCTGCGAAATCATCGCGGATGAGCACCTGCCGCGAGAACATCAGCGGTATTCCGTCAAGGTCGGCAGGCGTGATGTATTCCCGCGACGCAAGCGGTGAGTCGTGCCGCATCAGCAGCCCGAATTCGTCCCGCGCAGGTATTCTCAGCGAGTTGTAACGCGAGATATCGACATTGCCCATGATAAGGCAGAAATCGAACAGCCCCTTGTCAAGGCGCTCCATTATATCCGCTGAGTCACCGCTTACCGTGTGGAAGCGTATCCCCGGGCATTCACGCCGGATATCCGTCATTACGTCCGCGAAAATACTCATGCAGCGCGTTTCACCGGCGCCGATGTATACGTCGCCGCTGGCTTCCTCGGTGTTGTTCATCACCTCGTCGCGGGTACGGCGCACAAGGCTCACTATCTCCTCGGCGCGCTTGCGCAGCAGCATTCCGTCCTCGGTGAGAGTAATTCTGCGGCTGCCGCGGATCATCAGCTGCTTGCCCAGTTCGTCCTCAAGTTCCTTAAGCTGCCGCGATAGCGTCGGCTGTGTAAGGTGCAGCACATCTGCCGCGCCGGAAATGCTCTGTTCCCGCGCCACTGCAAGAAAATATTCAAGAACGCGTACTTCCATTGATTTTATCCTCCGTATTCAGCGTTTTCTTAAGTTTAGCACATTGTCCCATACTTTTCAAGCATATTTCACTATTCAGTATAAGTAATTGCTATTCCGTCATGCTTGTGATATACTGTTTATGGGCGATCGGTCCCTTTACAAATCAGCAAAAACGGAGTATAATTATGATAACGATACAGCAGGAAGTATTGCAGAATTTAAAGGACGCCGGCTGCGACGAAACCGCAGTGGCGGACATATCCGCGGCGCTTAGGAAAAACGACCGCTGCACGGCGCTAAGGCTGCTGGAACGCCAGCGCAGACAGCTTCTGGACGAGGTGCACCGCACTGAGAGCCGCATATGCTGCCTTGATTACCTGATGCACGAACTGAAAAAAGACTGCTTCTGCTGCACGGAGGACAAAGATGGAGAATAAAAAAGAACTGCGGCAGGAATATCTGACCGGTGAACGCGCGCTCTTCCAGGGAAAGAGCCTGCGCATTTACGACACGATATTCGCGGACGGCGAGTCGCCGCTGAAAGAAAGCGCGGACATAGAACTTTACCAGTCCATGTTCAAGTGGAAGTACCCCCTGTGGTACAGCCGCGGCATACTTATGAAAGACTGCACGCTGTTCAGCACCGCGCGTGCCGGCATATGGTACACCGACCGCCTCACTGCCGAAAACACGATGATAGAGGCCCCGAAAGCATTCCGCAGATGCAGGGATATCACACTGGAGCGCGTTTCGTTCCCGGACGCCGCTGAAACCCTCTGGAACTGCGACGGCGTGAAAATGCGCAGCGTCATGGCAAAGGGAGATTACCTCGCGATGAACAGCCGCAACATGGAAATAGACAGGCTGGAGCTGTACGGGAATTACTCGTTCGACGGCGGTGAAAACATCGTTATCCGCAACTCGAAATTACTCAGTAAGGACGCATTCTGGAACAGCCGCAACGTGACCGTTTACGACTCGTTCATCTCCGGTGAATACCTCGGCTGGAACTCCGAAAACCTCACCCTTGTGAACTGCACCATAGAAAGTCTGCAGGGAATGTGCTACGCACAGAATCTCACCCTTAAAAACTGCCGTCTGATAAACACCACCCTCGCGTTCGAATATTCCACCGTGGAAGCCGAGGTAACGGGCACCATAGACAGCATAAAGAACCCCACAAGCGGAAGCATAACCGCCGACTGCATAAAGGAAATAATTCTGGAAAAGGACAAGGTAGACCCCTGCCGCACAAGGATAACCTGTCGCGGCGACAGCCTCCCCTGTTCATGCCTCTGAGGAGAAGAAAATGAAATACGATTTTGATACGCCGATTGACCGCCGCAATACGTTCTCGCTCAAATGGGACGTTGCAGAAAACGAGCTGCCCATGTGGGTGGCAGATATGGATTTCCGCACTGCGCCCGAGATAACCCAGGCTGTACAGAAGCGCGCGGAACATGGCGTTTTCGGCTACACAGTCATTCCGGACGAGTGGTATTCCGCGTACGCCGGATGGTGGCAGTCGCGGCACGGCTTTGAAATAAAGCGGGACTGGCTGGTGTTCTGCACCGGGGTAGTCCCCGCGATATCAAGCATAGTGCGCAAACTCACCACCGTTGGTGAAAATGTGCTCGTCATGACGCCGGTGTACAATATCTTTTTCAACTCCATTCGCAATAATGGCAGGAATATCGTCGAAAGCCCCCTGCTTTACGAAAACGGCGCATACCGCGTTGATTTCGCAGGGCTTGAGGAAAAACTCGCGGACCCGCAGACCACGCTGCTTCTCCTGTGCAATCCCCAGAACCCCGGGGGAGTTCTCTGGGACAGGGACACTCTCGCGCGGATAGGCTCGCTGTGCAGCAAATACAGCGTCATCGTCGTCGCGGACGAGATACACTGCGACCTCACCGACCCCGGGTATGAGTACACCCCGTTTGCCTCCATTTCCGAGGAATGCCTGATGAACAGCGTCACCTGCATAGCACCCACAAAGGCATTTAACATCGCAGGACTGCAGACTGCTGCGATATTCTCTGCAAACAAACGCCTCAAGCACATGACCGAGCGCGGTCTGAACACCGATGAATGCGCAGAGCCTAACGTATTTGCAGTCACAGCGGCGATAGCGGCGTTCACGAACGGTGGCGAATGGCTCGACCAGCTGCGCGCTTACATCGCAGAAAGCCGGCGCGTTACAGCGGAATTCGTCAGCGAAAACATTCCGCATCTGCACATGGTGGAATCCCACGCGACATATCTTTTCTGGCTGGACTGCAGCGAAATAACCGAGAATTCCACCCAGCTTGCGGAATTCATACGCAGCAAGACGGGGCTGTACCTCTCAGCCGGAGGGCACTACCGCGGCAATGGAGCGCAGTTCCTCAGACTTAACGCCGCATGTCCCAGGAGCGTGCTTCTCGACGGACTGGAACGGCTCCGTCAGGGGATTTTCGCATACATGCTGCAGGGCTGATTTCTTTCAACTTTTCAACCGTAAAAATTATAGCACGAAGGGGCGCAGATTAATTCTGCGCCCCATGCTTGTTAAAAAACTTCTTCAGACTGACGAGAAAGGTGCAGATGCTAGGAAACGGTAATTCGGCAAGGCTTTGTGCCTGCCGAATTATCGTTGACGACGCAGATGTGCCTTTATCGACAGTCTGAGGGGCGCAGAACTTATCTGTGCCCCTCCCATAGTTTCACATAACTGTGTGATATCCACGCCGGAATAACCCGGCGGCTGTAAACTGTTACTCAAATATTTCCGGCTGCATACCAGCTATCGGGGAATGCGTGACGATGTAGTCCGCAAAGCATGACGGCTTGCTCACACCGGGAATTACGCTCACGCTGTCGAACACTTTCGCCGTGGAAACATCACCGGACCTGCTGTTATTCTCCCACCAGTAAAGCCGCTTCATTTCCATCGAGCCGGCAGGGCGCGAAGCGGAACAGTCGTTGTCGAAAATATGCAGCAGCGCCGTTTTCAGCTTCTCTGCGTCCTCTTTAGTGAACCCGGTCTTTTCAGCCGCGAATGCATTCACAGAGCCTTTCAGGATGTACAGCCCGTATTTCACCATATGCAGAGTTCCGACAGAACCGCTGCGGCTGTCCCCTGCGGAATTTATGCACCGCGTTATCCCCATGCTGACGATCTCCACCGGGCTGACGCTGTACGCAGCCTGCACCGTGACCGCACCCCGTACCCCGGGGCAGCGCACTCCGGGGAATGCGAACACCTGCCCGAACGCCCGCACATCATACCACTTTCTGCATGCCCGGGCTGCATAATCGCCACCCGGTGCTATTTCTGATGCCCTTTTTGCCAGCGTATCGCCATTGAATTCCGGTGGTGAAATGAGAATGTCCTCACCCATTTCAGACAGCCTGTCGCGCAGCTTCCGCTTAATGCACACCGGGGATATCACCCCGCAGCCGTCGCTGTCTGTGCGCGGAATTCCCGCATGGCGCGGGTCGCCGTTGGGGTCGGCTCCGCTGACGGATATCAGCCCCATAAAATCAATTCTGTGTTCCAGCTGCACAGGCTTCACCCTCTGTATCTTTATTTGCGAACCTCTTCGCTTCCGCATTTCTGACAAAAACCGAGTGGCATTCCTCAGGGGGAACGAAACGTATTACCCCGTCGTTCATTATACAGTGCCAGTATCGCCTTGAAACGCTGCTGCGGGTGCGCTCGTCCCAGCCCTCGTCGGGGTAGGTAACACCGTGATACATCTCACCGAAATCAGTCACGCCGGAATTATCATATGCGCCCTCTCCGCTGCCAAAACGAACCGCACGCACCTCTCCGGGGCATTCCGCAGTGCCAAGGTAAACCGGGAACCTGCCTCCTTTTGAAATGCTGCGCAGCGCAATGCGGAAGTGCTTGTCCTCGTCGCGGTCCGCGGTGAATTCCGGCCGGTTGTCATTCCAGATGAAATGCGCGCGTATCTGATATCGGACGTCTTTAAGGCGCTCCTGCTCGTATTTTCCCCGGTATCTTGAGTTCACCGGATAGCGCTCGGTGCTTATCGCATTCATCACCCGCACCTCGTCTGCCACCCAGATGAAGGTAGGCTTCCAGTAAACGGCGCGGAGAATTCCCCTGACTGCCTCATACGTCGGCACGGGAAGGCTCCTCACAACGCCCCTGTATTCCGGACCGGTGAACATGGCGTATTTTCCGGCGACTTCAAGCTCTATAATATTCTTGTGCTGCACTGTTTTCACCCCATGATATTTTACCACTCATGCCGGCTGTTTTCAATGCAGTACTTGAACAAATCGTTTTTTTAATGAAAAAACAGGGAAAACGAGCAGCCACATGCAATCAACGTTTTGCTTGTGAATATTTGACAATATTCATTGTAGTTATTTGGTAAAAGTGCTGCTTTGACATATTTAGCAGTTCGTCGTTTTGCACAGAACAACGGGCTATTCTGATGAATTTTTGTGCAGGGAAAACAGAACCCCGTCAGTCCTAAGACCAACGGGGAATTCAGCTGAATTCACTTTTTCAGCGCGCTCACAAGCTCCTTGAAATGCCGTCCGCGTTCCTCGAAGTTCTTGTAGAAGCCGTAGCTTGCCGCAGCCGGGCAGAGAATAACGCGCTTCTTTGCGACTGCGGCCGCAGCCTTTACCGCTTCGGGCAGGTCGCTCACGCGAATTTTGTTCACCATGGGGGAAGTTATCATGTCGCCGACCCTGTAGCCGCTGTCCGGCAACAGTATCACGTTTTTCACGTAGCCGGTGTTCAGAAAATCCGCGAGCTTGTCATAGGGAATATTGCGCTCCATTCCACCGAGAATAACGCAGTCCGCGCCGTCGGGGAACGCCTTTACAGCCGCTATCGCAGCCTCGGGAATGGTGCAGATGCTGTCGTTGATGTATTCCACGCCGTTTATCGTGTCAACATATTCCAGCCGGTGTTCCAGCCCCCTGAAATCCGGGAGCGCGGCAAGGCATTTATCCACGTCGGCGCCCGCGCATTCCGCAGCGGTGAGAGCAGCAGCGATATTGTAGATATTGTGCTTCCCGCGGAGCTGGGTGTGTATCTCAGCGGGGGTTATCCCGCGGTCACGCAGGAATATCGCGCCGTTCTCGGAAAACACCATTGCCGGTCGCTCGCAGCCTATCGTTATAAGCCTTGACTTGCGGTAGCCGGAATTCTCGCAGTTTGGCGCGTTGCCACACTCTGCATTGGTGCATACCTCGTCGGGAATGACGTCGATATTGAGTATCGCAGTATCCCCTGCCTGCTGGAATCTGTAGATATTCCGCTTGGCGTTGGCGTAAGCCTCCAGGCTGACGTAATGGTCAAGATGTTCCGGGAATATGTTCAGCAGAACGGCAATTTCAGGCGAATGCTGCACGAATTCCAGCTGATGGCAGCTCATCTCGCAGACTGCGACAGTGTCCGGGGTCATCTCCTCAAAGCGCTCCAGTGGCGGAACTCCGATATTTCCGATGAGCATGGTCTTAAAGCCGCACGCCGTGAGGAAGTGATATGTCAGCGACGACGTCGTGGACTTCCCCTTGGTGCCGGTAATTCCGATGATTTTGCAGGGGCGCAGCCTCAGAAGCAGCTCCGTCTGGGTAAGTATTTTCGCTTTTTCCTCCGGCGTGAGCTTATCCTTGATTATCACGCCGGGGCTTTGCAGCAGCAGGTCGTAGCCCTTTGCGCGGTCGAGGTAATCCTCGCCGTAGATACCGGTCACGTCCGGAATATCCTGCGCCTTCATGTCTGCGACGGCTATCTCAGCGCAGCAGCCGAGCCTTTTCAGCAGCGACAGCCACACCCTTCCCTCTCTGCCGTATCCGAGAATGGCACAGCGTTTTCCGTCAAATATTGGTTTCAGTTCGTTAATGTTCATTTCTTGCTCCGAGTAAATATTTAAGCTGCTCCGGCACAAAATTATCCGCGTCGAAGAAGTTTTCAAGCGATACCGGCGTGTATTCCGGGAACAGCTCCCTCCAGTGCTTCAGCAAAGCAGGGGGCGCGGATCTGCGGCGCTCCCACGCCATTTCAAGCGAGAGCCGCACCTCGTCCTTAGTGCCGACGCATTCAAACGGCTTATCTTCGCCGTCAAGCACCAGCCCGTCCAGCATGCCGGAAAGCTCCTGCTTCTCCAGCATGTTGCACCCGAAGATCCCCGTCAGCACTTCGTCGTCAAGGAATGCAGCCAGCAGGATATACACATACAGGCACTTTGCGCAGCTGCAGCACCACGAATTCGTCTTGCTGCCGAGATTGCAGCTCTGGAATACCCCGAAATACTGCGGGTACTTCACGAATTCCCTTGCTATCTGCCATTCGCTCCAGGGGCGCAGCAGGCTGAAATACTCCGGGCAGCGTGAATATCCCCCGAAACTGCGCTCGCAGTATTCACGGAAATCACGCTCGAATTCGGTGGATTTGCTGTACTGGTGATTTATCGCGGTGCCCTCGACGTAACTTTCGTTCGCGCTGCTCTCGTTGGAAAGCGCGATGTATTTCAGTCCGTGGACGCAGGCGCAGAGTTCCGCTGAGAACGCCACCACCGCCGAAAACGGCGTGTGCCCGTTGAGATAACCCATCTTGTTGAGTTCCAGAAGCTGCCTGTCGATAGTGCGCTTGGGTCCTATTATGCGGTTATCCGGAATTCCAGCGGCAGACGCGCAGCCGAGGGTAGCCCCTCTCGGGTTGATGATATATGCGGAAATGTCCACCCCGGCTTTTTTCAGCAGTTCCAGTGTAACAACGCTGTCCTTGCCGCCGCCTATCGGGACGAGGATTCCGGTCAATGCGTTGTTCTGTGCGGAAAGCGGCTGTTCCTCCGGCGCGTTTATTGTCATGAACGTGCCGAGATCCGGGGTTATGCCGTTGCGGTAGAAGAATTCTCCAAGCCCGTTGAAATAGAGTTTTTTCCACCAGTTCTTCTCCCAGGTTGAAAGTCCACCGCAGCGCACTTCGACCATCGGCGGGCAGGCGCACTTCCAGTAGGAAACCAATTCTGCCATGCCGAGCGAAAACGCTATTCTGTCCGCAAGAGCGCGGTCAAATTCCAGCCTGCTGAACTCCTCCGGGAAAGTCCACCGGGGATAAAAATGGTACTCGTCTATCGAAAAGTGGAACGTCAGCAGCGTGCTGCCGTCCTGCTCCGAAAAATCGTAACTGTGGTAAATAAAGCTGCCGTGCTTCTGCCGCAGCTCGTCGTAAAGGCTCATAGGTCCTCCGTTATGCGTGGTGATTGCGCAGGTCGTGTTTCTTCACGAATGCGTCTATGCTTTCCTCGCTCTTTCTGTCGAAGCCGTCGTCGCAGGGAATAAGCGACCAGTACTCCGTGATGTGCAGCGCTTCGCCGTTTTTAAGCGGCTTTATCTCGCCAAGGCTTTCGCATTCAAGGAAAATCCCGTTCGTGAACGTTTCAAAATTGCAGCCGTAATCGGGGTATTCCCCGTCGATATTCATGCGGAAATTCTTCAGGAATATCTGCCCGTGGTTAACGACCGCAGCCCAGCCGTCCTCGTTGTTCATGCCGATTTTGAACTTCCCCGCTGACCCCTTGACCTGCTGCAGCGTGCCGTATTTATTCCCGAGGAAGAACCTGTCGTCGTTGATGTCCGAGTAACTCCAGAAAACGTTTCTGCGGTTTGACAGCAGCCCGTTGTCCTTCACGCTCTGCGGGAATATCTCCACACCGCCTGCCGCGCATACCGTCAGCGCCCATGGAGCCAGCGTGACTATCGCGCCGGAAACGTTCTTCACCTCATGGCAGAGTTCGACCTCCGCGCCCTCGTCAGCCAGCCTGTAAACCAGCCTGTGCTGCTGACCGGTGCGCGTTGCCGGCGGCGTCAGCGTGACTTCACCGCCGTTTATCGTGTATTCCACCGGCTCGTTATCGGGGACGTAGCTGTGCGGGTAACTTTCCGGGCTGCTCCACAGCCTGTGACCGCCGTATATGTACCATGTCTTGTCTGCGCCGAAATAGTCCCGCAGCTCCTGCGAATCGTCCCTGAATTCGCGGTCAACGTCCTCAAGGAGCATGTTCTCCTTTCCGTTAAGGCAGTACGAGATTATGCGCGGACCAACGTCCACCGTGATGATAATGCTTGCAGTGCCGTTGTCCAGCTTTATGCACTTTCCAAAGTTCTTGTAGTTAATTTCAGTTGCTGTAACCATTTTATGCATACCCCCTGATTCAATTCGGAATTATTTAACCGCTGTCGTGGCAGCTTTCAAATCGCATCTATAATTTTGATCGTCCGCAAAGCGGACTCCGAAATTCCGAATTACGCATTCCGAATTCCTAATTTTAAACTATTGCCGGTTTTGCGGTGAAATCTGCGCCGCAGGGACGCGGCTTCTCCAGCGCCAGCGACCAGATATCGCAGCACCGCGCCTGGAATGCACCCTGCCTGTGCGCCTCCCTTGAAGTCCCCATAAGCGCCCGCAGCGAGGTGTCCAGCGGGAGCGTGCAGCCTGCATTCTTCGCAGCGGAAAGCACTTCCCTGCCGCGGGAATTCATGCCGAGAATGCGGATATACGCGTCCGGCTCGTGCAGCATTTTCCTATCGACGTCAAGGAACGCACACAGCACCGCCCTGCGAATTCTTGCCAGCGTGTATCGCTTGGTCTTTGTCAGGAAGTACAGCTCGTCAAGGCTGCATGCCCTGCGAACTGCCTTGTAGAGCCTGTCGCCAAGTCCCTGCGCAGCGTCGTAAACATCGTAGAGATCCTCCGGCTTCATGGAGCGGAGTTTCGCGAGTATCGCGGTTTCCAGGCGCTTTATGTCCGCGGACGGCTCGTTTATCACCGGCGCGAACTGCGAATAGTCCTCCCCGGCAAGAATGCGCTTTCTGATGAGCGACGCGCTCGCAAATCCCTGCGACTGCTCGTCGCTGTCGTGGTCGGCGCCCTCGCGCTGTATAGTCACCGGCTCAATGGAGCTGCCGATGTCGTCCAGCGCCTTGATATATTCCACGGCAAGGGTGTTGTTCGGGGAACTTATCGTCTGGTACACATCATCGGTGTAGAACTTGTTGACTGCCTGCGCCAGCGCCGCGGGGTAGCTTTTCCCACCGGTCATCAGCATCTGGAAGTACTCTGAATGTACCGCGTAATCCACCGCTCCAGCCGCTTCCCTCAGCGCGTCAACGCTGCCGCACTCGCTGCCGAATGAAAGCATATCCACGCAGCCAAGCGCCGAAATAATACCGACAGCCCCCCGCGCGAAGCCCTCCGCAGCGCATAGGCTGTACTTCACCGGCAGCTCAAGAACAAGGTCGGCTCCGTTTTCAAGCGCCGTGCGGGCGCGCGTGAATTTATCGAACACCGCGACGTCCCCGCGCTGCGCGAAATCCCCGCTCATGACCGCGACTATATGCGTGGCGCCAAGTTCCCGGGTCTTTTCCAGCTGGAATTTATGTCCGTAGTGGAACGGGTTGTATTCGCAGATAACTGCTGCTGTTTTCATAAAATGCCCCCTTTCCGGGTCGTTTGCTTCTCTTTCTATTTTACACCAAAACCCCGTCAAAATCAATAATTTTTCAAAAAAGACTTGATTTTTTTAGCGAAAAGTACTACAATATAAATGATATATGTGCAAAATCTCTGATATACTCTGATTTTGTATTAAAAACCAACAAATGAAAGGATTATCATCATGAAGATTCTTGTTATCAACGCCGGCAGCTCCTCGCTGAAGTACCAGCTCATCAACATGGAGGACGAGAGCGTTATCGCCAAGGGCAACTGCGACCGTATCGGCATTGACGGCCACATCAAACACACCACCTTCGACGGAAGAAAGGTAGAGGCTGACTGCACATTCCCGACCCACACAGAAGCTTTTGAAAAGCTTGTTGAAGTACTCACCACCGGCGAGGGCAAGGTCATCGACAGCATGAGCGAGATCTCCGCTGTTGGCCACAGAATAGTACAGGGCGCTGAGATATTCAGCAAGACAACACTCGTTACAGACGAGGTTATCCAGCAGATAGACGACCTGTCTGAACTGGCTCCCGTACATAATCACCCGCACGCGCTCGCACTGAGAGCCTGCAAGAAGGTCATTCCCGCTACTACTCCGCAGGTAGTCGTTTTCGATACCGCGTTCCATTCCACCATGCCGGAAAAGGCATTCATGTACGGTCTGCCATATGAGTGCTACGAAAAGCTGCACGTCAGAAAGTACGGCTTCCACGGTACTTCCCACCGCTTTGTCACACAGGCGCTGGCTGACGCGCTCGGCAAGGATATCAAGGACCTCAAGATCGTTTCCTGCCACCTCGGCAACGGCTCTTCCATCACTGCGGTAGAGGGCGGCAAGTCCATCGATACTTCCATGGGCTTCACTCCCCTGGACGGCGTTATCATGGGAACCCGCTGCGGCAGCGTTGACCCCTCCGCGGTTACATTCGTCGCGAACAAGCTGGGTCTTACTCCCAACGAGATGAGCGACTACATGAACAAGAAGTCCGGCTTCCTCGGCATTTCCGGTATCTCCAGCGATAACCGCGATATCACCGACGCCGCAGTACACGGCGACCACAAGGCTCAGCTGGCAGGCGAGATGCTCCGCTATGAAATAAAGAAGTTCATCGGCTCCTATGCCGCTGTTATGAACGGTCTTGACGCCGTTATCTTCACCGGTGGTATCGGTGAGAATTCCGACGATGTACGCGCTGACGTATGCCACAACATGGAATATCTCGGCATCAAGCTTGACGACGCTGCAAACGCTGGTCTGAGAGGCAAGCTGCAGAGAATTTCCGCACCCGACAGCAAGGTCGAGGTATGGGTAGTACCCACAAACGAGGAGCTTCTCATCGCACGCGATACAAAGGCTCTTGTCGGCAGCCTTTAATTCCGCATTGGTATGAAATCAAAATCCGCAGCCGTTATGACTGCGGATTTTCTGTAACGGGGGTGAGATCACGAAGCTGTTCTATCTGATACTTCTCGGGCTTTCGGGAGGGTATCTGCTGCTGCAGCTGGCTGCGTACCTCCTGTTCGGTCGTGAACTTTTCCCGAATGCCGGGGAGCTTTTCGAGCACAAAAAGAGCAAAATGGAACTGCAGACTATCTTTCCGAAGAACATTCTGCGGCTGGTGGTTTTCATCTTTGTAAGTTCGCTAATCGGCGCCCTGCTTGAAACTGCAGGCGTGGTAAGCTGGCTGGGACTTCCCTGCGCTGCCGCAGGCGGGCTTGCATTCAACTTTATGCTGAGCACCGTGCTGTCGCCGCTTTATCTGAAGTTCCAGAAAAAAGGCGTCCCCACCGAAAAGGAACTTGAAAACATGGAAGCCACAGTCACCGAGGATATCACCCCGGACATGTACGGTGAGATACGCGTCAAGCACAACGGAAAGCCGTATTATTTCCGCGCAGTTTCTGCGAATGGACGTGAGCTTCCCGCGGGGACTGACGTCATCGTTATCTACAGCGAGGACAGCGCGTGCTTCGTGGAGTCGCGGGAAAGGTTCTTCGACGTGCTTTTCGACGAGGAAAACCCGATAACCGCGCCGCAGGAGGCGCCAGAAATCCCCAAGGAAAAAGGCAGCTACGAGATAGGGAGGGCTTAGATGAACGTAATCGTGTTCGATATTGGCGGCACGCTGATGGAATACACCAACATGCCAAACGTGTGGATAGACTGGTACGACAGCGCATTCCGGCATGTGCGCGACAAGCTGGGGCTGCCGCTGACTGACGCACAGCTTGAAGCGTCGATAGAGGTGCTCAAGCAATACAATCCCCGCGTGAAGTACCGCGAAAAGGACTACTCCCCCGAGCAGATATTCAACGACGCTGCGGCAGGCTGGGGCTTCCCCTATTCGCTGCAGGAAGTGATAAGCGCGTTCTTCGAGGACATGCACCTGACGCCGCTCATCTATCCTGAAACTATCCCGGTGCTTAAAAAGCTTCGTTCCGCGGGGTGGAAGATAGCTACCCTGACCGACGTCGCAACAGGAATGCCGGACGAACTCCACAAAAGCTACTTCCCGGAACTCATGCCGTATTTTGACATGTATGTATCGTCGCAAAGCTGCGGTTTCCGCAAGCCGAATCCCGAGGGAGTTCACCAGATAGCGGAGTATTTCAGGGCTGACGAGAAGCATTTCATATTCGTGGGCGACGAGCCCAAGGACATCAAGACCGCGCAGAATGTAGGCTGCCGTTCAGTTCTCATCGACAGAAAGCGCAGGGGTCTCGAGATAGGGCAGGACTACACGATAACGACGCTTGACGAGCTCCTGCCGATATGTGGAGTTACGCCATGACGGGACGTAAAAAAGCGCTGCTGATAACTGGCGTATCAGCAGTGGCGGTGTGTATTGCCGCAGTGTGCGTACATCTGTGGTATGAGAGCCTTAAAACTGCGAAGCGAATCCCCAACGGCTGGGAAATAAACGGCGCGGAGTATGTCTACGCCGACTACAGGGAGATAGGACCGTACAAGGAAACCTACACGCTGATATGCCGTTCGGTGGACGGAGATTTTGATTTCTATGAGATAGCGGAATATCCCGGGCGCGAATACATTGTAGAGAGGATATTCTACGAAGCCGAGGTCCTGAAAAGAAAATAAAAACGGGAGGGCGCTGACCCTCCCGTATTTTTATTCCTCCATCTGCTTGCCGAAGTACATCGCAGCAGCCTGGACCAAAGCGCTCTGCTCGCTGGTGGCAAACTCGTTGTCCTCTCCTGAGAGCATGATAACAGCGCCGTTGACGTCCCCCTGCGACAAAATCGGGGAACACGCGATGGCGTACCTGTCGATACCCTCGATGGGATTGAGCCGCTGGTCTTCCCTGCTGCGGTAAACGTGACTCTTGCGCTGCTCGATGAGATCTTCCAGCGAGCCTGAAACTCTCCGCTCAATGACCTCCTTTTTCGCCATTCCGGATACCGCGATAACGTGGTCGCGGTCGCAGATGACTGCGGGGCAGCCGCCTACCTTTGACAGCACGTCAGCGTACTGCGAAGCGGTGCATGATATTTCCCCCACCGGCGAGTACTTCTTGAAAATCACTTCGCCGTCGGGACTGGTGTAGATTTCAAGGGGGTCGCCCTCGCGGATACGCATGGTGCGGCGAATTTCCTTGGGGATAACGATACGTCCGAGGTCGTCGATACGGCGGACGATTCCGGTTGCTTTCATATATAAATTCCTCCGTTGTTTTAAAATAACAGCATTTCTGCCTGTGGTGGTATTGTCTGTCTTTTCCGTGGAATTATTCATGCGGTTTCGACAAAATTCTATAGAGTGGAATCAGTCCTTTGCCGAGATGTTCCGATATCCAGTCCTGGAAATCCTTGTTCACAAGCCGTGGCTGGAATACGCTGCTAATGCCGGCATTAACAAATGTTAACGAGCTGTAATTAGGGCAACACCGCACAAAGCCCACAAATCAGGAATTAAGCGCGATCAGTAAACAAATCAGTTGCTCGGTATAAGGGTCTGCGAAAATAGACCGCTAAATTGAATATAATGTTCGCCCTGGCGAATCTGATTGGTAATTCTGATGAACTTTACTGCGTTTCACGCTTTTTATGGCAATGCTTTGTTAATTGTGCGAAACTGCGATAATAATCTTTTTCACATTCATTTCCGTGAAGCGCTCGCTAAAAACAAATTCATCCGCGAGTGGCGATGAATAACACAGCTCGGGCGGAATATATCGAGATATAAAGGCGGTTTGTACTCATTTTGGCACCGCGGTGCAAGAATTAGCACTATGGCATTTTCAATATATTGTGCAAGTTTATAATGATAATCTTGCACATTTTCTATAAAAATGAATTTTAAGTATTGACAACTTGCAAATTTACGTGTATAATCTAAACATAAAAACAAATCCGGATAGTCCGGAACACAAGGAACACAGGGAAAGGACAGCTCTATGATACGTTTAGAAGATGTACATAAAAGCTTCGGAGATTTTGAAGTTCTCAAGGGAATCAACCTTCATGTCAAGGAGGGAGAGAAGCTTGTAATAATCGGTCCCAGCGGCTCTGGAAAAAGCACGCTTATCCGCTGCATGAACTACCTCGAGGAGCCTACCTCCGGTAAGGTATATATTCACAACCACCTGATGAGCAGAAAGCGCAGAGCGTTCATAAATAAGGTTCACTCCTCGATGGTGTTTCAGCAATTCAACCTGTACCCGCACATGACGGTAATGGAAAACCTGACTCTCGCCCCGATGAAGCTGAAAAAAGTGCCGAAATTCGAGGCCGAGCAGACAGCGATGAAGTACCTGAAACGCGTTGGTCTGGAGGAAAAAGCAAACGTCTACCCGACCACGCTTTCCGGCGGGCAGCAACAGCGAATCGCTATCGCAAGGGCGCTCACCATGCAGAACCGCGTGATATTCTTCGACGAGCCGACATCGGCGCTGGACCCTGAAATGGTTCAGGAAGTTCTCGACGTAATGATCGAGCTTTCCCATGAAAAGAACTTCACCATGGTGGTTGTCACTCATGAGATGGGATTCGCCCGCGAGGTCGCCGACAGGATAGTTTTTGTGGACGGCGGCAGGATACTTGAGGAGGGAACTCCCGAGCATTTCTTCACGAACCCCACGAACGAGCGCACCAAGGCGTTCCTCAGCAAAATAATCCGTTGATACAGCCGCAAGGCTGACTATAAAAAAGACTAAATGAGAAAGGGTAATCAACTATGAAACTGAAAAAATTATTTGCAGCTCTTGCTGCCGGAACAATGATCTTCTCCCTTGCAGGATGTGCCAGCTCCTCTGGCGGCACAAGCTCCTCAAGCACATCGTCAAACGCAGACAGTTCCTCAGCAGCAGACAGCTCAGCAGCAGATGATACTACCGTATCCGGCGGCGTACTGAAGGTCGGCGTAAAGGACGCAGTCAAGGGCTTCGGCTTCAAGGATCCGCTCTCAGGCGAGTACGAGGGCATGGAGATCGAGATAGCAAAGAAGCTTGCTGACAGCCTCGGATATGATGACGTTGAATTCACTACCGTCACCGCTGCTACAAGAACTGAGCTTCTGGATTCCGGCGACCTCGACTGCGTTCTCGCGACATTCACCATCACGGAAGAACGCAAGAAGAGCTGGGATTTCTCCACACCCTACTACACCGACGCTGTTACCGTTCTCGTTGAAAAGGCTGACGGAATCACCGACCTCTCCGGTCTTGTAGGAAAGAAGATCGGCGTTTCCACCGGTTCCACCTCCGCATATGCGCTTGTCAAGGCAATGACTGAAAAGGGACTTCTCGGCGACTACGCGCTGCCTGAGACCTCCGCTGACTTCGATATTTCTTCTTTTGATTCCAACGGAACTTCCTTTGAGCAGTTCGGCGACTACCCCGCTATCTCCAATGCGATGACTGCGGGAACAGTTGACGCTTTCTGCGTTGATAAGTCAATCCTTGCTACATACAAGACAGATGACCGCGATTACATCACAGATACGTTCTCTCCGCAGGAATACGGCGTTGCCACCAAGAAGGATTCTCCGCTTTCCTCCAAGATTGACGAGCTCATCAAGGGCTGGCTCGAGGACGGCACCATTGACGGACTTATCACAGAATTTGGTCTGAACTGATACTAAATAAAATCGACAATGGCGGCAGTTGAACAAGCTGCCGCCATTATTCAAGGGAGGGGATAAAATGTTTGACGCAGAAAAATGGGGGCTGGTGTGGACTCATCGGCAGACCTTCATCGACGGAACAATCTCGACGCTGCTGATGGCATTATTCGGACTGGCGCTTGCAATGATCATCGGCGTGGTCGTCGGACTTATGGCTACCAGCCACACAAAGCCGCTGCGCGTTATCGCAAGAGTGTACGTCGAAATAATCCAGAACACCCCGGTAATGCTTCAGGCGCTGTTCCTGTTCTATGCAGTGACTTTTTCCGGCGTGAAAGGATTTTCAGCGCTGATATGCGGAATTATCGCGCTTGGCATTTACCACGGCGCTTATATCTCCGAGGTCATACGCACCGGAATACAGTCAGTGCCGACAGGGCAGTCAGAAGCGGCATATTCGCAGGGTTTCGGGCAGATTGCAACCATGTGGTACATTATTCTTCCACAGACGATCAAGATAATTCTTCCTCCCATGGTGAATCAGGTCGTGAATCTCATCAAGAATACCTCCTGCATGTTCCTTGCGGGCGGCGCGGTGGATCTTATCTCCCGCACGAACGCCTTCGCAGTCGGCGAGGGTACAGGCTCAGCGGCTGGTCAGTGCTACATAATCGGCGGCATCATCTTCTTCGCGATATGTTTCCCGCTGTCAATGCTGGCTTCGCACTGGGAGAAGAAACTCAAGGCAAGGGACACAGTATCTGTTCCGGTTCAGAAAAAGGCTGACGATATCACGGACGCCGAGCTTGACATGATAATCAGCGGCAAAGGAGGCGAGCACTGATGGAAGAACTTATGGGCAGCCTGAGGATGATAAGCAATGGAAACGTACTGCTGTATATTATGAAAGGCGTAGGTTTCACTTTAGGTATCGCGTTCTTTGCGGTAGTCCTGGGAATAATCGTAGGCACAGTGCTTGCGCTCGCGCGCAATTACTGCACAAATGGCTGGACAAAAGTATTCAGATATATCGCTACGGCATATATCGAAGTGTTCAGAAATACCCCGCTCATGCTGTGGATATTCATAGGACTGGTGTTCTTCCCGTCCATCGAATTTCCGCAGGACGTGTCGAAATTTCTGGGGCTTTCCAGAACGGAGCTTGCGGTGCTGTTCAAGGCGATAATCGCGCTGGTGCTGTTCACCTCATCGGTAATCGCAGAGATAATCCGCGGTGGTCTGAACTCTATCCCTAAAGGGCAGTTCGAAGCGGCGTATTCGCAGGGATTCAACTTCTTCCAGACGCTGTGGCTGATAATCCTCCCGCAGACGTTCCGGAATATCGTTCCGACCCTGCTCAGCCAGGTAATAACGACTGTAAAGGATACCTCCTACATCGCGAATATCGCTACTGCGGAACTTATGGGCAGGACGTTCCAACTTATACAGATCTCCCCGAACTTCACGGGACTCAGCACGCAGAACGTGTCTGACGTATTCGTTCTCTGCGGACTTGCCTGCGTGATCTATTTCGTGATAAACTTCACGCTTTCCTGCGTTGTAAGACATATGCAGAAGCCGAAGAAGAAAACGGCCGTTGTCGCTGTTGCTGAGTAAGAAACCAAAAGAGGATACGCCGTGTATCCTCTTTTTTCGGAGTATGATATGAAAATATGGATAAACGCTCCGTTTTCTGCGGAAAACATGGGGCTTATAAAAAGCGCGGCAGTGGGCTGCGAAGTGTTTTCCGGAACCGAAAACGTGCCCGGCGCTGAGATCATCGTAGGTCAGCCGCCGGAGGATCTTTCCGGCGTAAAGCTGCTGCAATCCACTAACGCCGGAGTTGAACAACTGCTCTCCGTTATTCCTGAGGGCGTAATAATAACGAACGTTACCGGAGCATTCGGCGGGGTAATTTCGGAATACATCATCAGCGGAGTGCTGGCTCTGAGCCGCAAACTGTTCCAGTACCGCGAACAGCAGCGGCGGCATATATGGCAGGAAATCCCGCAGGAGAATCTGCTTTATGGTAGAAACACGCTTATCCTCGGCTGCGGAGATATAGGAACTTCCACCGCGGAAAAGCTCCACGCATTTGGAATGAACGTGACAGGAATACGGCGGTCACCTGTTCCGACCCACGGCTTTGACCGTGTTTTCGGCATGGATATGCTTGAAGAGCTCCTGCCGGAAACAGACCTGCTGATATGCTGCCTGCCGCATACTCCCGAAACCGCAGGACTGCTGTCAGGAAGCCGGATAGCGCTGTTAAAACGCGGCGCTCTGCTCGTAAATGTCGGCAGAGGCTCGCTGATAAACGAAACCGCACTGATAACAGCGCTGAAAAACGGCAACATCTCCGGCGCAGTGCTTGACGTATTCGCGCAGGAGCCGCTCCCGGAAAGCTCCCCGCTGTGGGATATGGAAAACGTGCTGGTAACTCCGCACATTTCCGGACCGTCTTTCGGGCATTTTCCGGAGGTGGAACGCAGGATAGCAGAAATTTGCGCGGACAACATTTCAAGATACATTTCCGGGAAACAGCTTGTCAACGTTATCGACCGGTCAAGTGGCTACGCAGACAGGGAGAATTGCAATGGCTGAGCTGAATTTTCTGACATTCCTGATAGTCTGCCCGCTGGTAGGTCTTGCCGGATTCGTTGACGCGATTGCGGGCGGCGGTGGGTTCATTTCGCTGCCTGCATACCTGATTTCGGGAGTTCCTCCGATAAACGCGGTTGCAACGAACAAGATAAGCTCCGCAATGGGAACCACCCTCGCAACGATACGCTACGGGAAAATGGGGTACATAAACGCCCGTACAACCGCTCCGGCAGTGGCGCTTGCGCTGCTGGGCTCATGGCTGGGCGCGGAACTTGCAATGAAACTCAGCGATAATGTGATACGCATTATAATGATAGTTCTGCTTCCGGTAATGGCAGTGTATGTTCTGCGCAGCAGGCGGCTTTCCGATGAATGCGGCAGCGAATACCCGCTGAAAAAGACTATTATCATTACAATGGCGATAGCCTTTCCGATAGGGATATACGACGGATTTTACGGACCGGGCACGGGAACGATACTTATGACGCTGCTTGTGGGAGCCGCGCATTACAGCCTGAAAAACGCCGCCGGTACAACAAAGGTGATAAACCTCAGCACTAATGTTGCGGCGCTGTTCACCTATCTTCTCAGCGGAAAAACTCTGCTTCTGCTCGGCGTGACCGCGGGGCTGTTCAACATTGCCGGAGCGTATCTCGGAACTAAATTCTTTTCGGAAAAGGGCGCAGCGGTCGCGAAGCCTATGATAATCATAGTTATCTGCATTTTCTTTGTGAAGATAATCGGTGAAATGCTGGGATTCTTCTGAACAGGGGTGAAATACATGAAAGCAGGATTCCGTCTGCCGCCTGTGGGCAGCCGCATAATAAAATCCGCTGTGGGAGTTCTTCTGTGCTGGTGCGTTTATCTGCTGCGCGGCAGAACCGGAATACCGTTCTATTCAATGCTGGCGGCGCTGTGGTGTATTCAGCCCTACATCAACAAAACCATGAGCATGGCGCTCCAGAGAACTATCGGCACATTTATAGGCGCGGCATTCGGACTTATCACAATAGTACTTGAAATATACGCGTTCAACATCTACGATCAGCCGCTCGGATTTCTTATCGTTGCGCTGATGATAATTCCGGTGATCTACACCACCGTGCTGATAAAGCGTCCGAATGCGAGCTATTTTTCATGTGTTGTGTTCCTGTCGATAACGGTCATCCACATGACGGACGAAAACCCGTTCATGTTTGTGCTTAACCGCGTTCTTGACACGTTCATCGGCATAGCAGTGGGAATGCTTGTGAACTCCGCAAGGCTTCCGCGCCGCCGTATCACGGACACGCTTTTCACCGCAGAGCTTGACGATATGCTGTCGCCGATCTCCGAGCAGCTTACTCCGTTTTCCAAAGTGGAAATAAACAGAATGCTGTCCGAGGGGCTGAATTTCACGCTTGTCACGATGCGTACCCCTGCGTCGCTCATGGATATAGTATCCGACGTGGAACTGAAACTACCAGTAGTTGTGATGAACGGCGCGGCGCTTTATGATTTCCGTAACAACAGCTACGTCAAGGCGTACATCATTTCCGGTGATACATGTGAAAAAGCTCGCAATATCATCAACAATGCTGGAATGAACGTATTCACAAACGCGCTTTGCGACGACAGCCTTGTGATATACTACGACCGACTTGAAAACGAGGCTGAAAAAGCAATCTTCACATCGCTGAAAAAATCCCCATACCGGAATTATATCAACCGCAAACCGCAGCCGGAGGATCGTGTGATATATCTGATGATGGTGGATCAGAGCGACCGAATATCCGCTTTATACGACCAGCTAGTCCACAGCGAGGTTGGACAGCTTCTGAAAATGATCACTTATCCATCGCAGGACTACCCCGGGTACAGCTACATAAAAATCTACAACCGGAACGCCGGAAAGCAGCACATGACAGAGATCCTGTGCCGGGAATACGGGATCGAAAAATGCAGCACTGTTGCCGCCAATGGCTCACGCAGCATGAACAGCATTGCGCGTAATCTGAAGCACAGCTTTGAGCCGCTGATATTCAAGAAATCAAAGTAACCATATTTCGCTCTGCAGCATCGTGTTGCACCTCCTCGTAAGGCATACAGCCTTACAAGGAGGCTTTCATCGCATTCGGCGCACTCTACCCATTTTCACTTTTCAAACCGGTTTTTAGAGGTGACCATAGATCAAAAAGCCTTGCACATACATTCACCTCCGGTGAACTCCGTGCATATCGGCAAATTATATCATATCCTTGCGGATATGATATAATAAACGCGAACTGATGGTACAGTTAAAGTTGCGTCCATATGTACGGCTTGATTTGTGTCACAGTGTTTTTTTAGCAGGTCGGTTAGCTCTTGCTAACATCGTGGCGCGATCGCGCCCTTTCTTTGAGAACGTGGTTAGCCTACTCTAACATTTTAAGTTCCTGATTCTGCATAAACTGATGAAAAGGCGATGATAGAGAACAGGTGCAGATATATAAGTTTCACAAATTCGCAATAATACTGACTGCACTATGTATTCTTTTCTTGCCAGGGTGTGTGGGTAAAACCGGAGCTCATTATACCGGTTATTCTGATGAAAACACTGCAGACCCGGTGCGGTCTCTGCTTGGAAACTACGATGAAACGGTGTACTCTGTCAGAGGGGCGCTGGTCAGGTATTCAAGCTGTATCACTGTGCGGTTCAAAACCATGGAAGATGTCAGTTCTCAGCTGCTGCGGCTGGCTGACGAGCTTATGGCTTCTGCAGCGGAATATACCGACAGCCCTGTAGAGGGTGATTACATAAGGTATCAGTCCGGCGGCTATGAAAGCAGCTACACAGTTGAACGCGCGGCGGACAGCTGGAACAATGTTCTGAAAATCGTCCCGAAATACTACTCATATCTTGAGTACGAGGAAAAAGTCACCGAAAAAGTCCGGGAGATCATCAACGGATTCGGATTTGATGAAAACACCACGGATTATGAGAAGGTCAGAACGGTTTACGACTATGTATGCCGGAATGTAACTTACGACAGGATACATGTTCGAAACGATAATTACTTCCTTCGTTCCACGTCGTATGCGGCGCTGATATGGGGAAATGCAACCTGCCAGGGCTACTGCGTGACGCTGTACCGCCTGCTCAGGGAAGTTGGTATCAACACACGGATAATCACAGGCACAGCCGATGGTGAAAACTCCGACACGCTGCATGCGTGGAATATAATAGAGTTAGGCAAGGCTTACTACAACGCTGACGCCACATGGGACGCGGGCAAAGACGCCTACGAATGCTTCTTAAAAGGGAGCAGCGATTTCACCGGACATACGCCCGGCGCGGACTTTACGGCAACTGATTTCAGAGCCGCCTGCCCGATCGCCGAAAAATCATATACAGAACACTGAAAGGAAGAATGAGCTTTGAAGAAATTCCTGAATAAGCTGCCAATGATACTGGTGATCATCATGGTCGTGATAGTACTCATGCCAGCGGTGAGAACAGTTGTCACAAATATTACTTCCGGGTCAGCGGGAAACACTGCTGACGGTACTCAGGAAGCGCAATCCCCTGCTGCTTCTGCCGACGGCGAATACTTCCTCACCTGGGAGAAATACGTGAACCACCACGGTTTCACCCAGTGGAACTGGAACGACGCCGCTGACGCTATCGAGAAAGTCGCGCTCCATGCCGCAGACCTCTACGAAGCAGGCGACAAGGACCAGGCTTATCAGTTCGCAAAGGCGACTTACTGGGGCTATTACGAAACCACCGGATTTGAGCGCAACACCATGACTTACATCTCCGGTGCACGCGTAAGTGAAACCGAACTCCAGTTCACCACGCTCCGCAAGGCTGTCAAGAAAGACCTCGGCGCTGACGTTGTACGCGCGGAAGCTGAAAAGCTGTCTGCCCTCCTGCATGAGGACGCGCTGATACTCAGCCCTGAGGGCGCGATAGCCGGCGTGGGAAAGCCTGCCGCTGACGAGCAGTACTTCCTCACATGGGCTGAATATGCTGAATATTACGGGTTTCCTGCGACTGACTGGCACGACGCCGCTGACGCAATCGAGAAAGTCGCGCTCCATGCCGCAGACCTCTACGAAGCAGGCGACAAGGACCAGGCTTATCAGTTTGCAAAGGCGACTTACTGGGGCTACTACGAAACCACCGGATTTGAACGCAACACCATGACTTACATCTCCGGTGCGCGCGTAAGTGAAACCGAACTCCAGTTCACAACACTCCGCAAGGCTGTCAAGAAAGACCTCGGCGCTGACGTTGTACGCGCGGAAGCTGAAAAGCTGTCTGCACTCCTGCATGAGGACGCTTACATACTCGACCCGGACGGTCCCTCCAATAACCAGACGAACACAGGCTCTGATACAAACACGGACGCGTCTTCAACAAGTTCTGAAAGTTCTGCGGGTGGCGCTGTAGCCACCTTTGCAGGAAGCTTCGGCATTATCCTCAGCGAGGGCGTTGAAGCGATACTGGTAGTTGGCGCTATCATTGCATACCTGATAAAATCCGGCAACAAGAATGGCGTTGCAGTCGTTTATATCGGCTCCGCGCTGGGCGTAGCGTGCAGCTTCGCTATGGCTGCGCTGCTCTCATGGCTGAAATCCATCAATCCTGAAACAACAATGTCGCAGGAGATAATAGAGGGCTTTGCGGCGCTGCTTGCTGTTGTGGTTCTGTTCTACGTTTCCAACTGGATGGCTTCCAAATCTGAAGCGGCTGCATGGCAGAGCTACATCAACAGCAAGGTGGTTTCCTCGCAGGATAAGGCAAAGAGCGCTTCCGGAAGCATGTTCACACTGGCGTTCACCGCATGGCTGGCTGTATTCCGCGAGGGCGCTGAGGTAATCCTGTTCTATCAGCCCATGCTCAACGAAGGTCACTCCGACATGGTTTGGCTTGGATTTGGCACCGGCTGCCTGGCTCTGGTAGTTATCTTCGTGCTGATGAGAGTGTTCTCGGTCAAGCTTCCTGTCAAGCCGTTCTTCCTCGGAATGAGCTTCCTGATGGCGTTTATGACCGTATGCTTCTTCGGCGCTGGTATCAAAGAGCTTATGGAGGGTGGCGTATTCGACGACTTCGGATTTATGCTCGAGAGCCCGTCATGGCTCAGCTGGATACCGTATAACGATGTTCTCGACGTATTCGGTATCTACCCGCTGACTGGTACGATAATCCCGCAGCTTATCCTGCTGGCAATCATGGTGGTAACATTCATCGTGCAGATCAGGCGCAACAACAAAATCAAGGCAGAAGCCGCAAACCAGGGCTGATGCCCAAATCAATCACGGTATTGATCTGCTCCGCACGGAGCGGTAAATATACAACTTCAAGGTAACCTCTAAAAACCTCCTTCACGGCAGATTTCTATGACTTATATCATCTGCTGCGTTGTCAAACCTTGAAATACATACAGTATTACTGCGGTTTGACGCCTGGCATCTGATATAAGTCATGTACGAAATCTGCTCGTGTCCCGGTTTTTAGAGGTTACCTCAATTTATTCAACAAAAGGAGAAACAACAATGAAAAAGAAACTTGCACTTCCTGTTGCTCTTGCAATGGTGCTCTCTCTGGCAGCTTGCAGCAACAACAATGCCAGCAGCACTTCTTCTGACGCTTCCAGCTCTTCTGCAGCTGACAACACCAGCTCTGCAGTAGTAGAGGAGAGCCAGGCGTCTGACGCTGGCGCAGCTGGCTTCACCGAGATTCCGATCTTCGAGGACGAGGAAATCGGATTTATGAACATTTCCGCTGTATACTTCCAGCCCGTTCCTATGACCAACGGCAACGAGGACATCGAGAACTTCAACCTTCACCTTGAGTGCGATGTATCCGCTCTTCAGAACGACCTCGGCTACGGCACAGGCGACTGGGTTCCTTATCTGACTGTTGACTACAAGGTAACAGGCTCCGACGGAACAGACGCTGCTTCCGGTACATTCATGGTAATGTCCGCGTCTGACGGTCCTCACTATGGCGCAAACATCAAGCTTGACAAGGCTGATACATACTCTCTCACCTTCACATTCCACAGCCCTGAGGAGAACGGCTACCTCATTCACACCGACGCCGAGACTGGCCCTGGTGGAACATTTGACGAGTTCTTCAAGGACGGCAACCTGTCCTACACATTCGAGGGCTGGGATTACACTCCCCAGGATTGGAACTGATATCTGAAACCAGTCATTTTTCTCCCTAAATATTGATCGTTAACGAAGGGCAGTACCATTTATGGTGCTGCTCTGTCGTGGCATTATGAGCGCGATTCATTCCGCGCCATTTCGGCCTGCGATGATCCGAGTCAGCTTTGGTCTTTCCTTTCCTGCTGAAGCTGCTTCGGATCATTGCAGACATTTATGTTCTGCAATATTAGTTCCACAAGGAGAAGCAAGGTATGTTATATTATTCGATCACAACTACCAAGGACCTGCTGTTTCCAGCGGTGGTCGTTGGTCTGTTGTTTGCCTTCATTCCGCAGTCCTCTGGCAAAAAGGGAAAGCTTATTCTTTCGATAGGCGCCCTTGCTGGTCTGGCAGCGGCGGTAGTGCTGGCATTACTCAAAAATCTCACAAAATTCATCGACAAAAACGGTGGAACGCAGATATGGAACGTTTGGTTCTTTGCAGCGTCAACGCTGGCTCTGCTTGTGTTCTGCGTATTTTGTATCAACCCCCTACGCCGCGTCACCAAAAGCGCCGGACAGATCGTCGCTTCGGTCTCTGCGGCTGTTTTGGTGTTTATGCTTTTCGCATACGCCCTGCCGTCAGTGCTGGCGTACCCGTTCAATTTCACGCTGAATGGCGCTTCCATATTCTCTACGGCGTTTATTTACCGCTTTATCGGCTGGCTGCTGGGAATTATCCTTTGCCTGCTGATCTGTCTGGTCGTACTAAAGACAGCCAAACGCGCCTCCGGCGGAATGCTCACCGCGGTCGTGATACTTGCGCTGGCTGTAAACGGTCTGCAGCAGATAATCAAAGCGATACAGATACTTAACTCCAAGCGCATAGCTTTCACCGGTCACGAGTGGTTCGTCATAGTGAAGCACGCTACGAATTACAGCGATCTTTTCATCTACGCAATGCTGGCGATAGCGATGATCATTCCGGCAACGCTGCTGATAAAAAGCGCAAACGTAAACGAGCCGTACTCAAATCCTGCGGAGCACAGAAAAATACGCGCAAAATTGAGAAATATCCGCAGATGGTCGGTGGGCACTGTGCTGTGTGCAGTCATGGTCGTAATGAACCTCACGGTATTCACAGCCATCGACAATCAGGAGCCTGAACTTTCCCCCACGGAACAGTGCGAGGATCACGGAGAAGATCTTTATATCCCTCTTACCCAGGTCGAGGACGGACATCTTCACCGCTTTGCATACACAACTTCCGACAACATCGCCGTGCGCTTCATAATAATCAAGAAGCCGAATTCCTCATCATACGGCGTTGGACTTGACGCCTGCGACATCTGCGGTGAAACAGGCTACTATGAGCGAAACGGCCAGGTAGTATGCAACCTGTGCGACGTCGTCATGAACATCAACACAATAGGTTTCAAGGGTGGCTGCAACCCTATCGTTATTGATTACAGCGTTGCAAACGGATATATTATCGTGCCAAAATCCACTCTGATCGAGCATCAGGACGAGTTCAAGTAAAGGATGGTGCATTATGTTTTTAAGAATGATAAAGGGCGCTTTCGTGCGGCAATGGAAAAAGATGCTCATGATCGCGCTCACCATTGCACTCGGCGCTTCACTTGCGACGGCTATGCTGAACGTTATGATGGACGTCGGCGATAAAGTAAACCAGGAACTTAAAACCTACGGCGCCAATATCACGGTTGTGCCAAAAACGGCTTCAGTCGTGGACGACCTTTATGAGGTCGAGGACGGGACAAGCGCCTCAAACGGCGCATACCTCCGTAAAGGCGAGCTTGGAAATATCAAGACTATCTTCTGGGCATTCAACATAGTTGATTTCGCGCCGTTCATCGACACGACTGCGTCGCTTTCAGACGGAAACGATGTGACCGTGGTTGGCACATGGTTCAACCATCATCTGGACCTGCCCACCGGAGAGGCGCTCAACACCGGCGTCCGGAGCCTGCGCACATGGTGGGACGTAACGGAGGGCAGCTGGCTGGACGAGCAGACATTCACCTACGGGAGCCAGGGCGCGATGGTCGGTGAGACCCTTGCCCGGCAGGAAAATATCCATGCAGGAGATACGATAACGCTTGCCACTGAACACGGAAACGAGAGTTTCACGGTCGCAGGAATATTCAGTTCCGGCGATAGTGCGGACGACCAGATATATGCCCCGATGGACGCGGTACAGACGCTCTCGGATACTGACGGAAAGCTTACCAGCATCGAGGTAAGCGCCCTTACAACTCCGGATAACGAGCTTGCAGAAAAGGCGGCAAAGGATCCGAGTTCACTGACGATATCGCAGTACGAGCTGTGGTACTGCACCGCGTATGTAAGCTCTATATGCTATCAGATACAGGAAGTCATCACCGATTCAGTCGCTTCCCCGGTACGTCAGGTGGCTGATTCCGAGGGTGCGATACTTGAAAAGACCCAGCTTCTTATGGTGCTCATCACCGCGCTGAGCCTGGTGGGTTCCGCGCTTGGTATCACAAACCTGGTAACGGCAAGCGTTATGGAGCGCAGCAACGAGATAGGGCTGATGAAAGCGATAGGCGCAACAAACGGCTCGATCTCCGTGCTGGTGCTGACTGAAATAATACTTACCGGTATCGTTGGCGCTGTTATAGGCTATTTTGCAGGATTCGGCTTTGCACAGGTCATCGGTCAGACTGTTTTCGGCTCTTCGATAGAAATGAAGCCATTCGTTATCCCGATAGTAGCCGTGCTGGTCATTGCAGTCACACTGACAGGAAGCGTTCCTGCAATACGAATGCTGCTAAGGCTCCGTCCGGCAGAAGTTCTGCATGGACGTTGATCATACATCAGCGAGGTGTAAATTAATATGACAAAACAGAAAATGTTCCTGCGGATGATAACGGCTTCGCTGATACGGCGCCGCTCAAGAATGCTGGTGGCTCTGCTCGCGATAGCGGTGGGAGGAACGATACTTTCCGGTCTTGTGACCATCTATTACGACGTTCCACGGCAGATGGGCGCGCAGTTCCGAAACTACGGAGCAAACATGATATTCGTAGCTGCTGACACTGATACGGCGCTCACCATGGGCGCCGCTGAGGAAGCAGCTTCGATCATAAACAGCAGCGAACTTCTCGGCATGACCCCCTACCGGTACGAAACCGTGCGTATCCATGAACAGCCGATAGTCGCTGCCGGAACGGATATCGAAAGCACCAAGGCGACAAGCCCGTACTGGCACATTGACGGAAACTACCCCGGTTCCGGTGAGGTACTTGTCGGAAGCGACGTAGCGGAGCATCTGGGTCTTGGAGCAGGCGACAGCTTTAACGCAACTTATTCCAGCGGCGACGACAGCGATTCAGAAGAGCCAAATCTCGGCGTTGACATGAAAGTATCCGGTATACTTGAAACCGGCGGCTCGGAAGAAAACTATATCTACATGTCAATGGACGACCTCAACGCTCTTGCGGGTGAGAATGGCAAATTACAGGTCGTAGAACTCAGCATTTCCGCAACGCAGGACGAACTGAAAGAATATGCCGAAAAGATATCCCAGAGTTCTGACGCAGTTTCAGCGCGCCTTGTAAAGCGCGTTACTCAATCAGAGGGCACAGTCCTGACAAAGCTGCAGGCGCTGGTTTTCATCGTTACCGCAGTTGTGCTGGTGCTCACCATGATATGCGTTGCCACCACAATGACCGCAGTAGTCGCTGAACGCCGCAAAGAGATAGGACTCAGAAAGGCGCTCGGCGCTTCCGACGGAAGCATCATCGGTGAGTTCATGGGCGAGGGACTGCTGCTGGGAGGTTTCGGAGGACTGGTCGGATCAATTCTAGGATTTGTGTTTGCACAGATCGTAAGCGTGAATGTATTCAGCAGCTCTATCACATTCCAGCCGCTGCTTATTCCGATAACGATGATAGTTTCAGTTCTTGTCACCGGACTTGCGTGCCTGCTGCCGGTAAGAAGCACTATGGCTATCGACCCCGCTCTTGTACTCAAGGGTGAATGACGATAAAGGAGAAAATGCTATGAGCTTATTGGAGCTTAGAAATATTTCAAAAATCTACGGCAGCCTCAAAGCGCTGGATAACGTTAGCCTTAAGGTTGACAACGGCGAATGGCTCGCGATAATGGGACCCTCCGGCTCCGGAAAGAGCACGCTGATGAATATTATCGGCTGCATGGACAAACCGACCCTTGGAGAGGTCATTCTTGACGGAAAGGACATCGCGAAGGAAAGCGACAAGGGGCTGACTGAAATACGCCGCGACAAGATAGGTCTGATATTCCAGCAGTTCCACCTGGTGAACTATCTGACCGCTGTTGAAAACGTGATGGTCGCGCAGTATTACCACTCCATACCGGACGAAAAAGAGGCGCTTGAGGCGCTTGACCGCGTTGGTCTTGCGGACCGCGCGAAGCATCTTCCGAGCCAGCTTTCCGGCGGCGAACAGCAGAGAGTGTGTATTGCAAGGGCGCTCATCAATCACCCGGAGCTTATTCTTGCGGATGAGCCAACAGGTAACCTTGACGAAGCCAACGAAAACATCGTGCTGGATATATTCAGGCAGCTTCACAGCGAGGGTTCAACGCTTATCGTGGTAACTCACGACCCCGAGGTCGGCGAGGTAGCACAGAGAATGATCACACTGGAATACGGCAAGATAAAGAGCGAAGTTGTTAATCAGGATTTCGGAAAGTAAGGAGAACAGCTATGAAAAATAAGATCATTGCCTTGCTGTGCTGTTCAGCGACGCTGTCAGTTCTGCTGACTGGCTGCGGCTCCGCAAATTATGCGGACGGCACATACGAGGGAAAAAGCCAGGTGCACGAGGGTGATGAAGAGGGCAACGGCGGCGGTTACGGAGTGGTTACGCTAACCATAAAGGACAATACCATAACAGCCTGCGAATATCGCACCTATGAAACCGACGGAACGCTGAAAGGCGACGATTACGGCAAGCAGAACGGAGAAATCGCCAACAAGGACTACTACGCAAAGGCGCAGAAGGCAGTCAAGGCAAATGCGGTATACGCCGAAAATCTTGTCGAAAAACAACTGGACGATGTGGACGCGATAAGCGGAGCCACCATTTCATATAACGAGTTCCGCGAGGCTGTGCTGGACGCTCTGGAACAGGCAAAACAGTAATCATAAGGGAGGCAGTGCCATGAAGATATTGAAACATATTCTGGTGGTACTTGCCGCCCTTTTTCTTACGCTGGGGGTTCCAACGCTCAGTTATGTGGACGTGCCGGCTCTGTTTTCCGGCAATGCCGACGCTGTGACCCACGCTTCAACGTATCTTCCCGATACGCCGTCCGGGGAATTTTTCGTGCTGGTGAACAAAAAAACGCAGCAGGGTTACATCGACCAGTGGCGCGAGTTCTTTTCCGACGGGGACGCCGGAGTTATCATGAGCGATATCAGCTGCAAAGTCATCAGCGGAGATGTAAACGCACAGCAGCTTGCCGAACGCTTTCAGGCAAGGCTCCCGGAAAACCAGATGACGCTGAGCACTGAAAACGGTCTGCTGCTTGCTTCCAAGGCTGAAAACGGCATTTTTGACGCGATCGTTATTTCATCAGAAATGGCGGAATCCTACAAAATGCAGGATATATTCGCCCGTGACTGGATAGAATGCATCACGATAAAGGGAGAGTGACATGAGAAAGTTCAACACGATACTGACGGCGCTGATACTCGTCCTTTTTCTGATACACGCGATCCTTGGCAGCTTCCAGATGCTCGGTATCGGCAACACGGTGATGAAAACGCTGTCCTGGATATCCGCGGGGCTGGTGGGCGTTCACATGCTTATCGGCATAAAACTCACCGTGGATACGCTCAGGGCACAGAAAAAGACAGGGACGGCATATTTCAGGGAAAACCTGCTTTTCTGGGCACGCCGCGTCAGCGGATTTGCAGTCATGGTGCTGCTTTTCTTCCACTTTACAGCGTTCGGATATTACGTTGGAGAGGCTTACAGGCTGCGCTGGTTTGATACCGGCAGGCTTGTCACTCAGATACTTCTTGTGATCGCTCTTGCGGTACATATCATCTCCAATGTGCGCCCCATGATGATCGCGCTCGGCATAAATTCACTCAGACAATGGATCGGCGATATACTGTTCGTGATCTCAGTTCTGCTGCTGTTTGCCGCTGTCGGTTTCATAGTATATTATTTGCGCTGGAATGCGGTGTGAGGTTCATATGGAGAGAGTAAACATCATCGGTGCCGGCCTTGCCGGGCTGTCCTCTGCAATAACGCTTGCAAAATCGGGGAAGCCGTGCGCGCTGATTTCATCGCAGGCTTCCGAGCGTGCGCAGTCAGTTATGGCAGAGGGGGGCATAAACGCGGCGCTGGACGTTATGGGAGAACACGACACAACAGCCGAACATTTCAGCGATACGATGAAAGGCGGTGTGTTCCTTGCAGACCCGAATGCAGTAGCAGGACTGACTGACGGCGCACCGGGCATAGTCCGCTGGCTGCATGAAATAGGGGTTCCCTTTCAATTTGAAAACGGACAGATGATACAGCGGAATTTTGGCGGGCAGAAGAAAAAACGAACCGCCTACGCTAAAAGCAGCACCGGGAAAGCAATTATGACCGCGCTCATCGATGAAGCAAGGAAATACGAAGCAGCCGGGCTTATTGAGCGCTTTTCCCACCACACTGCCGTGGATATATCGGTTTGCAGCGGGCACTGCACCGGCGTTGTTGTTCATGACGTGTTCACCGGAAAAACAGAGATTTTCCCAGGAAATGTGATCCTTGCAAACGGTGGGCTGAACGGCTTCTTTCCCGGGCAGACCACCGGGACCACCCAGAACACCGGCGACCTTGCAGCCGCTCTTTTCGCGCGCGGAATGGAGTTTGCGGATCTGGAATTTATACAGTACCACCCTACCACCGTGCAGATACACGGAAAACGCATGCTGATAAGCGAAGCCGCGCGCGGAGAGGGCGGACGGCTGTTCACGGAACGCTCAGGCAGCCGGTGGTACTTTATGGAGGAACTTTACCCTGAACTCGGCAATTTAATGCCCCGCGACGTTATTTCGCGGGAAATGTTCAAGGTCATTCACGACCCGGAATGCGGAGGTCAGGTTTACCTTGACATGACGGGATTGCCGCAGGAAACATGGAAACACAAATTATCGGACATGCGCGCTGAGATCATCGACTATCTCGGCATCGACCCGGTGGAGAAGCCAGTCGCAGTCAGCCCGGGGATACATTTCTTCATGGGCGGGATATACGTCAATGAAAAGCATGAAACAAGTATCCCCGGAGCATACGCAGCCGGTGAGTGCGCCTGTCAGTATCACGGCGCAAACAGGCTCGGGGGTAATTCCATGCTAGGTGCGATGTATGGTGGAAGAACAGCGGCGCAGAATGCTTTGACCGCCCCTGAATCAAGTGAAACAGCCAAAGTGATACAGGCAGACTGCATTAAGGATCAGGCGCGCCCGTCCGCGGCTAAGGAACTGTGCGATATCCTTCTGTCGGGGCTTGGAATAATACGCAGCGGAAAAGATATCACCGCCGCCATTATGGAACTTGAAAAGACGCTTACCTCTTCCGTTTCAAAGCCGGAGCGTGACAGAATACTGCTTGGCAAGGCAATGCTGATGTCCGCGCTGGAGCGGCGCGAAAGCAGGGGCGCGCACACGCGCAGCGACTTCCCGCAGCGTGACGACGAGGAATTCCGGCGCACCACAGTGGCCTGCATTAAAAATGGCAGTATCTCCATTGAAATGCGCAGCATTCCCAAAAGGAGGACGGAAGATGCAGTTCACGCTTGAGATACATCGCTGTACCCGCGAGGATAAACGGCGGTATGTGCAGACATTTTTATATTCCAGCGACAATAGTTCAGAAACCATCGCCACAGCGCTGACAAATCTAAATTCCACACCCCTGACAGATATCTCCGGAAATACAGCCGCACCGATAGTCTGGCAGTGCAGCTGCCTTCAGAAAAAGTGCGGAGCCTGCGCGATGGTCATAAACGGCAGACCCGGGCTGGCGTGTGCGCGCAAGCTTTCGGAATGCGGCAACGTGGTGCGTATAGAGCCGCTGCATAAGTTCCCGGTGGTGGAAGATCTCATGGTTGACCGCAGCGTAATGCAGGAAAACCTGAAAATGATGAAGCTGTGGTTTGACAAAAGCGCCGGGCTGACTGAGAAAAACACCGAAATAAGCTATGAGGCGTCCAGATGCCTGCAGTGCGGGTGCTGTCTGGAGGTCTGCCCGAATTTCGCGCCCGGTGGGACGTTCACCGGCATGGCTGCGGCTGTTCCGATGACGCGGCTGCTGTCCGGGCTTTCCGGCGAGGAAAGGAAGAGCGCCTCAAAAATGTATGATAAACATGTTTTCGAGGGCTGCGGTAAATCGCTCGCCTGCCGCAATATATGTCCCGCAAGGATAGATACGGATAAAATGCTGGTGAATTCCAATGCAATAGCTATCTGGAAGAAATTCTTCAGCAGATGAAAGGAAAACAACTATGAAACAACACAGAATTGGTGCAACGGATATCGTCCTGCTTGTCATAAACGTACTGTTCCTGCTGGGAATGCTTTTCTGGTTCGGACCATGCGACCATGTTAAGGAGGATGGCAGCTTCATGAACTGCCACTGGGCAGGCGTTGTCCTTGCAGGGATAGCGACGGTCATGACGGTTATTGCGCTGGCGCATCTGCTTATTCCAGACGCCGGAATGAAAGCCGGGCTTTCTGCGGCGCTTGTTCCATGCTCTGTTTTCGCGTTCATCGTCCCGGGAAATCTCATCAGCCTGTGCATGATGAACACCATGCGCTGCCGTGCAGTCATGACGCCTGCTGCAATAGCGTGCCCGGTGCTTGTTATCATCGCGGCAGCAGCCGATATCGTGGTTCAGCTCAGGAGGAAAGCTAAGTGATTTTTTCAAGATACCTTTCTGTCAAAAATCTGAAGAGAAAGCCTGCACGCACTGCCGCGCTCGTAATCCTGACGGCGTTCCTTGCGTTTGCGATATCCGGCGGCTCTGTTATAGTTGCAAGCCTGCAAAACGGTCTGTCAAGCTACCGTTCAAGACTCGGCGCTGATATAGTCGTGGTACCGAACGAGGCGCGCTCCAAGGGGACGCTGGACGATATCCTGCTGCAGGGCATTCCGGGTTACTTCTATATGGACAGTTCAAAGCTGGATAAGATACGTTCCATCGAGGGCGTAGAAATTGCTTCACCGCAGTTTTACCTTGCAACATCGAGCGCCGGCTGCTGCTCCACTTCGGTGCAGATAATAGGCTTTGACCCGGACACTGATTTTCTGATCCAGCCGTGGATACGCGAAACCTATTCAGGAAGCATAGGCGACTACGACCTTATCGTGGGCGCAAATATTTCGATACCAGTCAACGGAAAACTCACATTTTATAACACCGAATGCCGCGTGGCAGCACAGCCTGATCAGACTGGCACCGGGCTGGACAGCGCCATCTACGCCAACATGAACACCATAAAGGAAATGATGAGAAGCGCGGATACGCTGGGTTTCAACTACTTTTCAGACGTTGATGCTGATCATGCCGTGTCGTCTGTCATGGTAAAAGTCGCGGACGGTTACAGCGTCGATGATGTCGCGGGCGATATAAATATTCACGTTCGCCGCGTGGAAGCAACTCAGGCAAAAACAATGGTTTCCAGCATTGCCGGAGGGCTTTTGGGAGTTTCTGCGGTGATCGGGGTTCTTATCGGGCTGGTGTGGGTGCTTGCATTCATTATTCTTCTCGTGGCTTTCACGATGATCACCAACGAGCGCACCAAGGAATTTGCAATACTGCGCGTGGTGGGAGCTTCTCAGAAAATGCTTACCGCGCTTATACGCACCGAATCCGTGATGATCAGCGCAGGCGGCGCTGTTATCGGGACTGCGCTTTCCTGCGTTATTGTGATTCCGTTCAGCGGCATAATAGGTTCACGGCTGGGACTTCCCTATCTGCTGCCTTGCGCCTTGCAGATATGCCTGATAGCGGCAGGCTCAGTGGCAGCTTCTATGCTTGCGGGATTACTGACTTCGTTCATCTCCGGAAGCAGGATACGGAAAAACGAAACCGGACTAGTGCTGCGCGAGGGCGCATAAGGAGGAAAACATGACGTTAACCGCAGAGAATATAACCAGACAATATTTCAGGAAAAGCCGCGGAAGCAATGTTTTCCTCGCGCTGAAAGAAACCGACCTGATCATTGAGCCGGGCAGGCTCATAGAAGTGTGCGGGCGCTCCGGAAGCGGGAAAAGCACCCTGCTGAATATCCTGGCAGGGCTTCTCGCGCCTGCCTCAGGCAGGGTGATGTACGACGGCGCGGATATCTATGCGATGGAGGACGCAGAGCGTTCCAAGTTCCGCAACCTTAATATCGGAATAATACCGCAGGGTCAGACCGGGCTTCACAGCCTTACGGTGCTCGAAAACGTGACGCTGCCATATCCGATGTACGGTGAGAAAGCCCCGAATGAACACGCAATGGAGCTTTTGGAGCAGGTAGGTATCTCCGAACTTGCCAGCGCGTATCCCAATGAGCTTTCCGGCGGCGAAATGCGCAGGCTGTCGATTGCCCGCGCAATGCTGCGAAATCCAGGGGTTATCCTTGCCGACGAACCGACAGGCGACCTTGACGACGAGAACACACATACGGTGCTGCGACTGCTCCGCGAGGCAGCCGACAAGGGCGCTGCGGTGCTTCTGGTGACTCACGAGAATGAAGCTGCAAAATACGCCGATACCGTTTTTGAAATGGAAAGCGGCATACTACGTAAAAGCTGAAATATCTCCTGATTTGTTTCGAGATATGAACTGATACGCAGACTATTTAGCGAACCACGTCTGCACTACGTCAACAAAGGACGGCATTGAGTACACTCCAATTATCAGGACAGCAACAGCAATTATAAATTTCAGCATGGCGTTTTTATCCGTCTTTATGTAGCTGTTTTCCGAATCCTTTGATGGGTGATAAGGCGCAGGCGACCATCTGACAAGCGCTGAAATGTACTCCAGCATATCGGCAAGCTGCGGAGAATCATATAACGATATCGCGCCACCGTTTGAAAGTATCAGCATTTGTCCATGAATATACGAAATATCGGAGATCGGAACACAAATGTAATCCGGGCTTTCCGGTTCTGGATCTCTGTAACGTGCCGGTATTCTATCATTCTTATAGTACAAAAAAATAAGCTTGTCACTCAGAAGATAGCATTTGCCCCTGGGGAAATACAGCCTGTCCGTATGATAGTCGGTTTCTGCGAGGTATGGAGTTGTTCCTGCTTGCCTGATGTGCGTAGTAAGCAGCGGGAGTTGCGTGGTTGAGGTTTACCGTGGAGATAACGCCTATCTTGTAGTTCATCTGAGACTTCAGCTTTTCAGCAATGGTCTCATACTCTGTGGTCATGGTCTCGTCCATGTTGATGGTGCCGCTGTAAGTCTTGTGTCCGGTGGAGAGGGAGGTCGCGGTGGAAGCGGAATCCGGACAGAAAGAGGAACTGTCATATGTATTTGCGGAGCCTACTACCGGGAATTTCGTGAAGTTGAGGTGTCTGTTGGCCTCAAGGATATCGTTGTTGTTGGTGTCAGCGAGCGCGCTGTAATAGTCAGCGGTGATCTGTGTCTGGGGGAAGCTCATTCCGTCGCCGATGAACATGAATATGTACTTTGGCATTGTCCCGGTGTACTTCTGCGCGCCAGATGTAACGGTGGTCTTTGCTCCGTTTGCCGCGGATACTGCGAGGGTTGTCGCTCCGGCTGTGATAAGCGTAGCAGCTGCACAGACGGAAGCAATGATCTTCTTTGCTTTGGTCATTGTTGTTCTCCTTTTTATTCGTTTGTCGTTCCGTTTTTCGGTACAGTCATATTATACAGGAAGAATATTAAATCCAAAAGCGCTAAAGTGTGAAATTATCGTTAAATTAAGGGCGAAAAATCTCCGAATGATCCGGTTTTGCCGCTTCGGGGAAATCGCCTGATTTACGTTTTCGCGCAGTCAGCATAAATTCCAATGAATTTTGAATATCCACCGTGCGTTATTTATATCGCAGACAACAATGAACTTCCCCAGTAAAATCAGGCAATGAAAAAAAGACCCTCCTATGGTATAATAGAAACCACAGGAGGGTCGTGCTATGCCAGAATAAAACGTAATCTGCCGGTTCAGCTTTCTTTCACAAGGTCGTACAGATAGGCGCTGTCGTCAAGTTTTCTTGTGCGGATATTGTTCATTCCAAGGTGGACGTATTTGTCGCGTTTCAGGACAGCGTCCGTTTCAAGGAGAACCGGACAGCCTCTTCTCTGTCCTTCATCAAAGGCGATGTCAAGCGCTTTTCGCATAAAGCCCTGCCCCTGATACTGCTTGCGTACCACCAGCATTCCAACAAAAACGCAGGGCTTTTTCTGCTTTTTCAGGGTCGTTTCGAATGATTCTCCACCTTTTTTGATGACTGAAAGCATTCGCATGGCGCCCTTAAAACCAAGCGTCCTGAATACGGCTTTCATCAGAATAATACCAGCGGACGGCGGCAACTTATCCCTGGAATATTTATAGGCTACGAACGCCTCGTGATTTTCGCTGGTGCTGAAAAGGCAGCCTCCAGCCAGCATCGCGCGGACATAACCGCATATGTATTCCTTTACGCTGTCCCTGCTGTCATAGAGAAAGGACATTCCCCTTTCACCGTCGGCGTATTCAAAATCCGCGAAAGCCTCGCCTATTTCCTCAATTTCACGCTCGCTGAGTTCTGTAACTCTGACCATAATTTCTCCATTCATTTTGCCGACGGACTTTTATCCCCCACGAACCAGTAATCGCACATCTCACCGCCAGAAGCCAGCGTCTGCCTGCGAATAAGCTTTGCGTGCATAAGACTTGCCGAGAGCAGATCGATCTCGCACATGACCGGAAGTACTTCAAGATAGCCCTCCCTGCGCGCAAAATCGTTCAGCGGACATCTGGTGAAATGATAATAGAACCCCTCTGAATGCTTCGTTTTGTCGAAATTAAAGTCCCAAGAAACCCCTTTGTACTGCGGGTGAACTTCAAGCCACTCTGCGTTCTTGTGCATCCTTTTTTCCAGCCTGGCAAGTCCGGACTTGTTGGCGTTCACGAATATTCCCACCGCTTTCATTAGCGGAAATCCCATTACCTCGTGAGTGATTTCCCGCAGGTCGTCAATGCTTATTTTACCGTCTGCCGCTTCCCATATGGCAAAAAAGATCAGACCTTCGTACATGTTCGATGACATCGGATTATCCTTTCCGATGTCGTCTGCGCGGTTAAGCATATCGCGGTAAATCGCGTCTGCCTTCTGTAACAGCGACGCTGTTTCTTCTTTTCCGAACCGCCTGACAAGCCCTTTTTTGACGATCGGGATTATCATTTTCCAGTACTTGTTCGTGTATTCCATCATAATTTTATCCTCCACCGCTACGCGTAAGTTAGTTGAAACTACCCAACTGTATTATATCACAAAAGCGCGGGCATGTCAAGAAAAGAATTTAAAAATGGCTTCACATTAAAACAAACGTATGAGGAATTACACGAACCCTGCAAACGAGCGGTGTTTGAGCGCGTTTTCCAACAACTCAGGCAATCTTTCCGGTGGACAGGCAAAGCAAGGTATATCCAACGCTGCGCCGCAGGTCGTCAGAAATGCGACGGTTTATATCCCCCACTATCTTTGCGATATAGCGCCGCGCGTTGTCCTTTGCCCTTGCGGGTATCTGATCCTTGAGCGTAAGCAAAAGCGCTGACCTTATAAGAATATGTCGATTTACAAATTGCTCGGTACTGCACGGCGCACTGGAAATCAGGTGCTGCAGCACAAGCGCCACGATCGGCGTAACAATGCGGTTTCGCGGTATTTATTGAAAAACAGCTTGCTTTTCTTCACAATTTGTGATATCGTATAGTTGCAGGGGTATCCTGCAGCAGAAATATATTGTGCAGAACAACAAGGAGGAATAACCATGGATTTTCAGATCGTGCTGCCGGGAAAAACACTAGCCGGCAAGGGCGCGTTATCCCGCGCAGGACTTGAGAAATACGGAAAGAAACCGCTCATCGTCACCGGTAAACACACCGCGAAGTCAGCCGCAGCTGCGGAACTCCTGAAATACGCACCGGCCGGAGTTATATTCGACGGAATAACCGGTGAGCCCACCGTCGGAATGATAAACAGCGGCGTCGGCGCATATCACGATAATTCCTGCGATTATGTCATCGGCATCGGTGGAGGCAGCGCGCTCGACAGCGCAAAGGCTATCGCTGCGATGTCCGCTCTCGGCGGGAATATCGCGGACTACATGGGAAAAGAGATCGACGGTGAATTCCCGCCGATGGTGCTTATTCCGACCACTGCCGGGACAGGCTCGGAAGCCACCAAGTTCACGATAATCACCGACACCGAAAAGGATATCAAGATGCTGCTCAAAGGCGACAAGCTGCTGCCCGACCTCGCAGTGCTGGACTATTCCTACACTTTCTCCGCGCCAAAGTCAGTCACCGCAGCGACCGGAATGGACGCCCTCACACACGCAATTGAAAGCTACACTTCCCGCAGAGCGAACCCGATAACAGATACATTCGCGCTTTCCGCTTTGAAGAGGATCTTCGCAAATCTCCCCACCGCATATAACGAGCCCGAAAATGAAACAGCCCGTGAACAAATGCTCATCGCGGCCTATGAAGCGGGTGTGTGCATAAACAACGCCTCCGTTACGATAGTACACGGAATGAGCCGGCCTATCGGAGCGCTGTTCCATGTTCCGCACGGGATCTCCAACGCGATGCTTGATATAAAGTGCCTGGGGTTTGCGGCGCAGGGCGCTGCGGATAAATTCGCGGCAGCTGCCCGGGCTGTCGGAGTTTCGGACAAGCAGGACGACGCTGCTGCCGCACAGGACTTCCTCGCAGCGCTCGAAAAACTGTGCAGCGTCGTTGAGATACCAACGCTTGCGGAATACGGCATCGACCGCGAAAAATTCTTCGCTGCAATGGACAAAATGGCAGACGACGCGCTTGCAAGCGGCAGTCCGTCGAACACTATCCGCGAAGTCACCAAGCAGGATATCCTTGATATTTATGCTTCTCTGTGGGATTAAATCGTTGTGCTGCGGCATAACATTCTGATGTGCCGGGAGCACAAATTCAGCGGTTTTTACGTGAATTTTGCCAAAAAGGTTGACACAGCACAAATCTCACGCTATAATCAATACATAAAGCAAAGGCGCTTGAAGCTCATGGAGTTTCGGGCGCCTTTTGGTTTATCAGACAGAAATACAGGAGTAAAGGAGAGTTTTTATGTACACATGCAGCTATGACAGAATGAAGGACAAGATCGAAACTTTCAGCAAATTCGGCGACGCAGGTCACGGTGGTATCACGCGGTATTCCCTCTCGCCGGAAGCTATCCAGGCAAGGAACGAATTCCGTCGCAGAATGGAAGCCATCGGCGCAACTATCGAAGTGGACGACGTTGCATGTATGTATGCGACGCTCCCCGGTTCAGACCCGGACGCAAAGCGCATCGTTATGGGTTCCCATGTGGACAGCGTCAAGAACGGTGGCAACTACGACGGTATCCTCGGCGTAATGAGTGCCATGGAGGTGCTTGAAACAGTCGCCGAAAAGAAGATACCCCACAAGCACCCGCTGACTGCAATGATCTGGACCAACGAGGAAGGTTCCCTCTATCCCCCGGCGATGATGTGCTCCGGCATCATCTGCTACGATTATCTGCCGGAGGATATCCGCAGCAAGTTCAAATTCGAGGACATGATGGCGTCAAAGAGCATTCTGGATAACAAGTCCACTTTCGGTGAGGCGCTTGAAAAATCAGGGTTCAAGGGCGACAGGAAGTTCCGCATTTCCCCGGAGAAGTACATGTATATGTTCGAGACCCACATCGAACAGGGTCCTATCCTTGAGGACGCAGGAAACGATATCGGCGTTGTTGACTGTGTACTCGGCATGTTCAACTACAGACTGAAATTCTACGGTCAGACAACACATGCGGGAACATTCCCGATGCCGAAAAGAAAGGACGCGTTCCTTGCGGCTTCTCAGGCGCTGTGCTATCTGCATGAGGAGATAGACAAGCTGGGTTATTCCGACCTGGTTTATACGACTGGCGAAGTTGTCTGCCACCCCTGCGTACATACCTGCGTTCCGGATTTCTTCGACTTCTCGTTTGACGCACGCCATGAGGATCCCAAGGTGCTTGAAAAGGTTCTGGATATCGTCAAGAGCTGCGCTGAAAAGACCTGGGCAGGCTGCACCTGCGAGGTAGTCAAGGCATGGAACCGCGACACCGTTTACTACGACAAGAAGCTTGTAAGCTACGTAAAGGCAGCCGCGGAGGAAACCGGTATCAAGCACCAGTACATTCATTCCGGCGCGGGTCACGACGCACAGTTCTGCGCATACATGATACCTACGACAATGGTATTCGTACAGAGCAAGGACGGGCTTTCCCACTGCGAGAAGGAGTTCAGCTCCGTGGAGCACTGCACCGAAGGCGCGACAGTAATGCTCAACGCTGTGCTCAAGGCAGATCAGGACTGATCTCTTACAACTGAACATAATGACCGGACAGCTTCGGCTGCCCGGTTATTTTTTTGCAAAATGAATTTTATAAAATATGTTTATTCATTTTTTGCAATTTGTCAGGACTTTCAGCTGCGCTTAATCAAGCATATCCTTTACAGATAACGGACAGCCGTCGGTCGTATTTCATGGAAAGCCCGCCTCGACAAGTGTTGCGTTTGCAAATCACTTGTGCCAAAGCACAATTCGCATGGTTATGCGGTAGCACAAACAGACAGTCCGTGCACGTTTCACATATATTGCGATAACTTTCAGGGAATATTGTTGTGCAATTAGCTTAAATATTACAGCGCACATTGACATATTGCGCTTTTTGCTGTATACTTGTATCAAGGACAAAGGAAACAGAGAAATGAATAATTCAAATCTAAATCCTGCAAGTTCGCTAAACAAAACAGAGATCAGAAGATCAGGGCAAAGGCGCCAATGACGACGCAGTTGCCCTGTTTTTATTTAAGGAGTGATCGATATGGCAAACGAGAAAACAGAGATCATGCTGGACAGCATCGGCATGGTATACAAGGATCAGGGCGGTAATGATGTAACAGCGCTCACCAATGTGACGCTGGATATCAAGAAAGGCGAATTCATCTCGCTGCTCGGTCCCTCGGGCTGCGGTAAGACCACTCTGCTGAGAATAATCGCAGACCTGCTCCACCCGACTTCCGGCAAGATAACGGTAGGTGGAGTAACCCCACGCGAAGCACGGCTGGCGCAGAGATACGGCATAGTATTCCAGAGCCCGGTGCTCTACGACTGGCGCACAGTCCGCAGGAACGTAATGCTTCCGCTGGAGATAATGCACGTTCCGAAAGACGAACGTGAGGATATCGCAGACAGCATGCTTGAAATGGTGGGACTTACAAACTTCGCAAACCACTATCCGAATCAGCTTTCAGGAGGCATGCAGCAGAGAGTAGGCATCGCGAGGGCGCTGGCGATACGTCCTGAAATACTCCTGATGGACGAACCGTTCTCGGCGCTGGACGAATTCACCCGGGAAAAGCTCCACATAGACCTGCTGAAGATCTGGCGCAAGACAAACAAGACCGTCATCTTCGTAACGCACAACATTTCCGAAAGTGTGTTCCTTTCAGACCGCGTGTGTGTGCTCTCCCCTCACCCGGGACGGCTTTCAGCAGTAGTAGATATCGACCTGCCAAGACCGCGCACGCTGGATATGACTGACACACAGGAATTCACCGAACTGGTGGCAAAGGTACGCAACAGCTTCGAGGGAGTATGAGGAGGGAACGGCATGACAACAGCAAAAAAGGCGCGGAAAGGCCCCCTCCCGGCACTGAAACGCTTCATTCATTCAAAGCACATGGTGACGCTGGTCTGGATACTGGGCATAGTGGTCATCTGGGAGATATTCGCATGTATCGTCGCGGCAACCAAACGCACCCCGGTGAATGTGTTGCCGCACCTTTACGAGATCATCGGTTCGTTCTTCAGCGACAAGAAAGTCACCGGAAAGATGACGATGATAGAGCTTATCGGCACAGCATGCGGTGAAACGCTTTCCCGCGCGGGTATCGGCTTCCTGACAGGTATCGTGCTGGGATACATACTGGCTCTGCTGATGAACCTTTCAAGGGTAGTCGAGAAGATAGCTTTCCCCTATCTGATGATAATCCAGATGATACCTATTCTCGGCATGGCGCCGATAATTCTCTCGATAACCGGCGACATAAATTCCGCGAGAGTAGTCATCGCTGCGATACTCACTTTCTATCCAGTTTCAACAAACGTGCTCGCAGGCTTCCGCTCCGTCGAACGCGAAAAGCACGAACTTATGTACAGCTACGCGGCAAATAAGTTCCAGCTGTATACAAAAACGCTCATTCCGGCGTGTATCCCATATTTCTTCACCGGGCTGAAAATTTCGGCTCCGATGGCGATAACAGCTTCGATACTCGTCGATACGCTGCAGGGCGGAAACGGGCTCGGGTGCATGCTTTCGCAGTCACTTAAAGGCGGAATGACCCGTCTGGTGTTCTGGGATATAGTGCTGATAAGCGCTATCATCGGAATACTGAGCTTCGTTCTGATGGGGCTTATCGAAAGGATCCTCTGCCCCTACAAGCGCAACAAGACCAGCGACTGAGGAGGGATATCATGAAAACGAAAAAGTGGCTGGGCATTCTCTCCAGCGTTGGATTACCGCTTCTGTTCGGCGTTGTGATATTCGTGCTGTGGCAGACGCAGGTGCTGCATTCCTGGCTGGGAACTGATACGATAACGCTCCCGCTGCCGACCCGTATCAGCGAGATAATCTCACAGAACAAGGACAGCATAGGCAGCCAGGTCAAAATGACGCTGATAGTTGCCCTGGGCGGTCTTGCCGCGGGAAGCGTCATGGGATATCTCATCGCGGTGGTAGCGTCGATATTCCGCAAATGGGGCGCAGGCGGTCTGACGATCGTTTCCGCGTTCAATGCGATACCGATAGTCGCTCTTGCCCCGGTGATAAACAACTGGACCCGCGACGTCAGCAACGATGTTTCAGTAAGAAGCACGCTTGCAAAGATAATCGTGGTGACGATATCCTGCACGGCTGCAATGAGCGTCAACGCATTCCGCGGTCTGACCGAGCTAAAGCCTTTCAGCGAAGATCTGATGACCTCCTACGCGGCGCCAAAGATAGTGGTATTCACGAAGCTGCGGCTCCCGAACTCGCTGCCGTATGTGTTCACGGCGCTGAGAGTAAGCGTACCGGCAAGCGTTATTGGCGCGCTGGTAACTGAATACTTCGCGGAAGACACGGTAGGCGTCGGACGTCAGATACGCGAGAACATCGTCAAGGGACAATACCCCACGGCGTGGGCTTACATCGCGACAGCATGCGCGATAGGAATTGGAATGTACATCATTCTCATGCTGGTTGAACGTATGGTACTTAAACGCAGAAGAGCGTGACTCTTCCGTTTAGTATAGAACAAAAATATATGAAAGGCAGGTACACACTATGAAAGCAGAAAGAAAGAGATTTTTACTTGCAGGAGTTGCAGCGATCGTTGCATGCATGCAGTTCACTGCATGTTCCGGTGGTACTCCCAGCAGCGGCAGCACATCTTCTGCCAGTTCTGATGGAAGCTCTGCGGCAACTGAGTCTACCGCAGCAGAAAGCAGTTCCGCAGCCGAAGAAAGCACCGCAGGCGCAATGACCCACGAAGAGATCATCAGGTCCGCAGCCGCTGAGGGCATGGTAGGAAACTGGGGTCTCGGCAACGAGTATGAAATTCAGGCCCTGCTGACAAAGTACGGGCTTCCCACCGATTATATCACCCAGGATTTCACCATGGACCAGTTCGACAGCGACAGCGTAAAGCTGGCTTCCGCAATGACCTATAACGAACTCGGTCTGGTGGTGAACAGCTACGATGGCGGCTATGGCTACGGCGACACGGTAAGCACCATCGACATGAACGACGAAGGCGTTGCGATGCTGGAGGATAACCTGTTCACCTCCAAGGCATTCGCGGAGGCTAACCCGAACACTGTAAAGGCGTTCGTTTCCGCTTCCATGAAGGGCTGGGCTTACGCCTGCGAGCACCCCGACGAAGCCGCTCAGATCGTATTTGAAGCAGGTTCCTCGGTTTCTGCTGATCACCAGGCATACATGGCTTCAGAAGTCGCAAAGCTGGTAACTACCGACATGAACGGGAATTCCGTTTCCGCTGCCGACGTAGGCAACATGGACGAAGCAGCAATGCAGCAGACCCTTGACCTTGCAAAGCAGTACATCATTCTCGAGGACAGCGCTGCAAAGGATAAGCTGGCTTCCCTGACGCTCGACGATATCAGAAGCACGGATTACCTCAGCTACGACCCCGCGACCGACGGCGCACCTGAAAAGACTTCCGTTTCCGTACAGCTCAAGTGGCTGCCTCAGGCTCAGTTCATGGGCTATTACGTGGCTGCTGCAAAGGGCTACTACGATGAAGTCGGTCTGACTGTCGATATCATCTCCGGTGGCGGTGATATCTCCGAAACTACCGCAGTTTACAACGGCACTGTTGATTTCGGCGTAACTTGGGTATCCAACCTCATCAACGCAAATGCGGGCGGCATGGAGCTGCTTGAGGTTGCTCAGGTATATCAGAGATCCGGTCTGGTGCTGGTTTACAAGAACGACAACTACACAAAGTAACTGTAAGATAGACTTTTCCATTCCCACGGCAGATCCTCGTTTCCGCGAGGATTTGTCGGAAAGCCCGGTGCAGCAATGTACCCGGTTTTCCGACAAATATTAGGTCACCTCTGAAAACCTTGTTTGAGTGAAAATGTGTATAGCACACCGCCTGCTTCAGAAAACCTCCTCGTAAGGCATACAGCCTTACTTCGTCGGCTTTCATCGCATTCGGCGCACTCTACCTATTTTCCCTTTTCAAACCGGTTTTTAGAGGTTCCCATCAATTTGCCAGAACAAAACAAGGAGGCTTTCGATATGGATATGATAATCAGAAACGGCACGGTCGTTAATGCGACAGGTTCCTACAAGGCGGACGTTGCAGTAAGCGCCGGAAAGATCGCTGCAGTCGGCAGTATTCCAGACATGCCAGGCGCAAAGGTCGTTGACGCTTCCGGGAAGCTGGTGCTCCCGGGCGCTATCGACGCACACACCCACCTTGCGATGCCGTTCGGCGGTACGGTTTCCTCAGATGATTACTTTGCGGGAACAAGGGCGGCTGCCTGCGGTGGCACTACCACGGTTTTCGACTTCGCGCTGCAGGATTTCAACGAAACGATGACCCAGACCTTTGAACGCAGGAATGCCCTCGCGGCACCGGACGCAGCGGTGGATTACTCGTTCCACATCGGAGTCAAGGATATCCACGGCGAACTGCTGGACAGCATAAAGGACGCCTGCGATATCGGCGTGACTTCCTACAAAGTATTCATGGTGTATGATTTCGGCGTAAAGGACGGCGTTTTCTACCAGCTGCTGGCGAAGTCCAAGGAGTTCGGCGCGCTGATCGCAGTCCACGCTGAGAACAACGAGCTTGTGAATACCCTCACCGAAAAGTACATCAGCGAAGGCAAGACCGACGCGTGGTACCACTATATGAGCCGTCCGGAATTCGTAGAGGGCGAGGCTGACGAGCGCGCGATAAATCTTGCAAAGGCTGCAAATGCTCCGCTGTACATCGTCCATCTCGCAAACAAGCAGGGCGTCGAGGCAGTCACCAAAGCAAAGGACGAGGGCTATGAGATTTACGCTGAGACCTGCCCGCAGTACCTTGAATTCACCAGCGACGTATACAAGCGCGCAGACGGGCGCAACTTCGTATGCTCGCCTCCCATGAAGGGCAAGGAGTCACAGGACGCCATCTGGGAAGCCATCAGGCGCGGCGACATCGACACCATCGCCACTGACCACTGCCCGTTCCAGCAGAGCGAAAAGGACTGGGGGCTCCACGACTTCCGCAAGATACCCAACGGCTGCGCGGGAATCGAGAACATGTACCCCTACATGCTCGGCAAGGCAAACGACGGTATAATAAGCTTCGAGAAAGCAGTTGAGCTTTGCTCCACCAATCCCGCGAAGATATTCGGCTGCACCGAAAAGGGAGAGATCGCTCCCGGCAAGGACGCCGACATCGTTATCTACGACCCCGCAAAGAAATTCACGATACACCAGGAGAACATGCACTCCGACTGCGACCACACCATCTGGGAGGGCGTAGCGGTACACGGTTATCCCGTGCAGACTTATTCCCGCGGAAAGCTGGTGTTCGACAACGGCGAATTCGTAGGAGAACGCGGCTGGGGCAAATTCGTGAAGTGCGCAAGGCACAAGGCAAAGTAACTATTTTCCGTGCAGGAGGTGAAAATAATGAAATACGCTGAACTTATTCTGAATAACGAAGCGGCACGGTGCATGCTGTGCGCGGACGCTCCCTGCACGGCAGCGTGTCCCGGCGGTTACGACCCGGCAGGATTTATCAGAGCCGCAAGATTTGAAAACGCGGCAGTCGGCGCAGGGTACATAGACAGCGCAAAGTGCGCCGAATGTCCCGGAAAGTGCGAAAGCGCATGTCTGCATTACGAAGCGCCGATAAAAATACGCGAGATGGCCGCTGCGGCTCCCGAGCCGGTGAAATCAGAGGAACTGACCGCAGACCTCTCAATGGAATTCTGCGGAGTAAAATGCGAGAACCCGTTCTTCCTTTCGTCGTCGGTAGTCGCAAGCGGATACGAAATGTGCGCGAACGCCCTCAGAGCCGGCTGGGGTGGAATAGTCTACAAGACGATAGGCTTCATCAAACCGGACGAGGTTTCCCCGAGATTTGACGCGATCGGCAAGGAAAGCACGCCGTTCGTGGGCTTCAAGAACCTCGAGCAGATTTCTGATCACCCGCTGAAAGAAAACCTCGAGATACTGCGGAAACTCAAAGAAGATTTCCCGACAAAGATAATCGTTTCTTCCATCATGGGAAGCACCGAAGAGGAATGGACAGAACTCGCGCGGCTTTCCGAGGAAGCAGGCTGCGATATCATCGAATGCAACTTCTCCTGTCCGCAGATGGTGGGAGAGGGACTTGGCAGCGACGTAGGACAGAACCCCGAACTCGTGAGAGCCTACACAGCCGCAGCAAAGCGCGGAACAAAGCTCCCGGTGCTGGCAAAAATGACCCCGAACATCGGCAATATGGAAGTTCCCGCGATAGCCGCAAAAGAGGGCGGCGCCGATGGAATTGCGGCGATAAATACAGTCAAGAGCCTGACCCGTATCGACCTTGACACGATGGTTTCCTGCCCCAGCGTCAACGGAAAGTGCTCCGTTTCCGGGTATTCCGGCAAGGCTGTAAAGCCCATCGCGCTGCGGTTCATTCATGACATGGCAGTCTGCCCGGAGCTTTCCGGAATGCCCCTCAGCGGTATCGGAGGCATCGAAAGCTGGCACGACGCGCTGGAATTCATCGCGCTTGGCTGCGGGAATATTCAGATAACCACAGCGGTCATGCAGTACGGCTACCGCATAATAGACGACCTCATCTCAGGGACAAAGGCTTATCTTAAGGCGCACGGAATGTCTTCACTGAGCGAACTGACAGGTTCCGCGCTTAAGAATGTAGTCCCGGCAGACGACCTCGACCGCAGCACGGTGGTCTATCCGCTGTTCAACAAAGAGCGCTGCGTCGGCTGCGGAAGATGCTACATCTCCTGCATGGACGGAGGTCACCAGGCTATCGTGATAGGCGAAAACAGAAAGCCGCATCTCACCGGGGGTAACTGCGTAGGCTGCCTGCTGTGTTCGTTAGTCTGTCCCACCGGAGCGATCACCGCAAGCCGACGCGTTAATAAACCTGGCAGATAAACAGCCGGAAAGGAGGACCACATGGCTATCACACTTGCAAAGCTGTGCGCTAATACCGAAAAGACCTACGGCATGAAGCTTATCGCCGGCAGAGCCGGTTTAGAGAACTTCGTGCGCTGGGTACACATCGTTGAGGACAGCGAGGTGCCGGATTTCATGCACGGCAACGAACTGGTATTCACCACCGGTATCAGCCACAAGGGAAGCAGCTGGCTGCTGGATTTTGCACAGCACCTCTGCGACAGGCATGTTGCAGGTTTCGTGATAAACATCGGTCCGTACATCAGCAACGTGCCGAAAGAGGTCGCGGAATTCTGCGAGAAAAACGCGCTGCCGCTGTTCGTAGTCCCCTGGGCTGTAAGGCTGATTGACATAACCTATGACTTCTGCCATCGCATAATCAGCAGCGAGGAAAGCGAAACCAGCCTTGCAGGCGCGTTCCGCAATCTGTTCTTTACGCCCGGCGAACGCGACGGATACGCTCCTGTGCTGGAGCGGCGCGGTTTTCACGACGTCAGCGGCTATACGCTGCTGTGCGCAGAAATCTCCCACCCGGACAGGACAGGAACCGCTGACGAATGGCGCAGCGTGAGGTTCCTGGTCGGGAAGATATGCTCCGGCAGCCAGTATCCGTCCTGCATTTTCATTCAGGAAAACATGCTGGTGATAGTGCGGCAGCACTTCCCCATTCTGGAAGCGCAGCGGCTGGCTGAGCAGCTTTCCGCTGCGGTGCTGGAAAACATCGCTGCACCGGCGGGGGTGCATGTCGGCGTTTCAGACATCGGTCTGGGATACGACGGCATACACACGGCATGGCACCAGGCAGTATCAGCGATGCGGCTGGCTGTTATGAAGAAAGCCGCAGTGATGCATTATCATGACATCGGAGTCTACAAGCTGCTTTTCGGTGTGGAAAGCTCAAGGATCCTTTCGGATTACGTTGAGACCACCCTGGGAAAGCTGCTGGACCACGACGCCAAGAACAACGGCGACTGCGCCGAGCTCCTGCGCTGCTATTTTGAGAACAACTGCAGCGTAAAGGAGGTAGCCGAGGTATTCGGAGTACACAGAAACACAGTGAACTACAAGCTCAAGCAGATACGAGAACTGCTGGGCAGCGAATTCAGCGACGAGGACAAGATGAATCTGCTGCTGGCATTCCGGGCGCAGGAGCTTCTGAGCACTGAAAATACAAAGGTCATTATGGAGGACGATCCTTATGAATGCAACTGAGATCAAAACAAACCACACCAAGTACAATCTTCAGTCCTGGTCAAAGCAGAAGGGGCTTAACCCTATCGCCGTAGAAAAGGGCGACGGCATCTACTTCTGGGACTACGACGGCAACAGATATACCGATATGTCAAGCCAGCTGGTCAACCTCAACGTTGGCTTCGGCTGCCGGCCGATAATCGACGCCATCAAGGAGCAGGCTGAAAAGTTCTGCTTTGTAGGCCCCGGCTACGCTGCCGAGAGCCGCTCAGAGCTGGCGCAGATGGTAGTGGAACTCATGCCGGACAACATCGGCAAGGTATTCTTCACCAACGGCGGCGCCGACGCAAACGAGAACGCCATCAAGATGGCAAGAATGTACACCGGGCGCAAGAAGATATTCTCCCGCTACAGAAGCTATCACGGCTCCACATTCGGCGCAGGCAACCTCACCGGTGAACCCAGAAGATACCCCCTGGAACCCGGTATCCCCGGATTTGTAAAGTTCTTCGACCCGTATATGTACCGCGATAATCTGCCCTTTGCCACCGAAAAGGAATGCAGCGACTTCTATGTGAACAAGCTGCGCGAACAGGTGATATACGAAGGTCCCGACAGCGTTGCAGCGATCGTCATGGAAACCATCACCGGTTCCAACGGCGTTATCATTCCCCCGGAGGGCTACCTCGCAGGAGTGCGCAAGATCTGCGACGACTACGGCATCATGATGATCTGCGACGAGGTTATGGCTGGCTTCGGGCGCACCGGCAAGATGTTCGCGTTCGAGAATTTCGGCGTAAAGCCTGATATCGTAAGCTTCGCGAAAGGCGTTACCTGCGGTTATGTTCAGCTTGGCGGCGTTGCAGTCAGCAAGAAGATCGCGGAATATTTCGACGACAACGTTCTCCAGTGCGGACTTACCTACAGCGGACACCCGCTTGCCTGCGCAGCCGGCGTTGCCTGCCTGAACTACTACAAGGACAACAATATCCTCGATAATGTAAACAAGAGCGGCAAGGTCCTCGGTGAGATACTCGAAGAACTCAAGACAAAGCACAAGTGCGTCGGAGACGTACGCTACATCGGTCTGTTCTCCGCTATCGAACTGGTAAAGGATAAGGACACCCGCGAGGCGCTTGTTCCCTACGGTGGCGATAAGCTCGGCGTTATGGGCGGAATTATCGGCAAGCTGAAAGCAAAGAAGTTCATGACGTATTCCCACGAGAACATGATACTCATCTGCCCGCCACTGATAATCACCCCGGAACAGCTGCGCGAGGAAATGGTCAAGGTAGACGAGGTACTCACCGAAGTTGACGCAACTCTATAAAAGGAAGGATCGATGAAGCATGGCTAATTCACAGCACTACGCAGACGCGCCGACAGTAAAGCTTGAGGACTATATCCCCGCAAAGCTGTTCCGCACGGTGCATCGCACTGAAGCTGAACTGCCTGGTGGTATAACGGAGGTCAAGGTGATAATCGACATTGAAAGACCCCTTGCAAAAAAGCTGTCCTTCCGGACCAGCAGCAGCGGCAGGATACACGGATTTGTCCGCATGAACGACCTGCTGAAGTCGATCAACACCAAGGCTGACAAGGGCTCGACGATACGCCGCATAACCATCAACGACTGGGGAAACAAGGCGCTTATGGTCATCGAAATGGAGAATGACAATGAAGAAGCATTCTTCGTGCCGATAGCCCAGCTGACAGATCTTCTGGAGAACTGCCGCAGGGCGCCTCAGCAGTCAGTCAAATAAAAGAACCGGGCACGGCCGATAGCGGCTGCGCCCGGTTTGTCTGTAGAGGTTCCCATAACGAAGATATCAGACACCGCTCAACGGTTTCTGGGTCGTGGTGCGAGAAAACCAGGCTCCTTCCGGTGTCGATATAACCACCGGGCCGCTCTGCAGCAGAAATCTCAGTGCGGCCTGCGCGGAAGTCTTGCCGTCCTTTCCGCCTGTTTCCGCCAGCGCCGGAGACGTTCTATCTTCGTCATACCAGGTAACGTAACATATTGATATGACCGTCGTGCGCCTCCCTGACATTGTTCTTAACCGGGTAGCCGTGAAACAGCCCTTTTCCCACTTCCAGCGTGACTTCAGCACCGGCGCTTTCCAGCCGCGACACAAGGCTGCCGCACATCGAATAAAGCACCTCGCAGTCCGCAAAGCAGACGTGCGCCCGGTCAAGACCGTCATAAATGCCAAGCTGTGGATATAGCATATAATCCGGAAGTTCCTTTCCGTGGGTGATAAGGTCGCGGAATGTATCCAGCCACTCCGCGGGAATGAAAGGATCAGTTTTGTCAAGCTGCATGGCGCGTTCGCGCTCTTCCTGCGAATAAATACACATCATCGGAGAGGAAACATACAGCCGTTCCGGCATGGGCACGCCCTCGTTTTTGGCGTTGATATGCGAAACAAGGCCCAGCGCGAGATTACCCCCAACTGAACAGCCCGCGACTGCAACGTTCTCCACGCCATATTCCGCGATAAGCCGCTGAAACAGCCAGTATATCATATCAAGCGACAGGTCTATCGAACCGTACAGGCACAGCGGGTAATACGGAATTATCACATCTCTGCCGGTCCTCAGCGCAAGTTCCTCAAAGAACTTGTAGTCCCAGCCGTCCGGATAGCTGAACATTCCGCCACCGGGAATGAACATAATGGCGTCTTCCCTTTTCTGCCTGTGCCTTATGAGTGAAAAGACATACAAGTTCTCGTTCTTCATCTCAAATGTGAGTTCCGGGGAAAACGTCTTATCCGGAACGTAAATGACCCGCGATTTCTTACCGTATTTTTCGCATATCCCGCCAGCAGATATTTTCAGCTTCCTTTTGGCTCCGAAAAGCTTTGCAGCGCCTTTTATCGCGTGGTATTTCAGTGAGTGTTCCGGCATTGTGGCATTCCTCCGACATCGAAAGTTGTTATATGAAATTATATCACAAAAGCTGTGTATTGTCAACACGGAACAGCACAAAAGCGGAGATTATCATTGCCTCCGCTGTTGCGTTATTCAGTTGACGTGCTCATACAAGAGCGCTCCCGGGTGTGATTTTGTTACACCCAGCTTTATTCAGCGCGTCACTTGGATTTTTTCATTTCCGCACCATTTCAGCTGGCTCTCAAAGAAAGTCCGGATGTCCTCCTGCTTGTTGAAACAGCTGTCAGTGAGCTTACCATATGATATTCCAAACAGATTTTTTGTCAACAGCATTGTTGAAAATTTGTGTAATTCAGCGAAAAATTCTTAGTGCACGCCGCGCAGTTAGTCAATACTTACAAAGATGATATTCATACTTTATCAGACTATTGCAAGATAAACGTAACTGTGTTATAATTAGTCCAAACTAACCGAAAAGGAGGGAGTCAATGCTTACACAAATAATATACGGAATCCTGATACCATTTATCGGTACGACTGCAGGCGCCGCCTGCGTTTTTTTCATGAGGCGTCAGCCACACTACCTTGTGCAGAGGAGCCTGACCGGGTTTGCAGCCGGGGTAATGACTGCGGCTTCGGTATGGAGCCTGCTGATTCCGGCAATGGAACAATCAGCGGATATGGGCAGGCTCAGCTTTCTGCCGGCAGCTGGAGGGTTCATTCTCGGCATATTGTTCCTGCTTATGCTTGACCGCGTGATACCGCACATGCACATGAATTCAGACACGCCGGAGGGCAGCAGGAGTTCCCTCAGCAAAAACACCATGCTGCTTCTCGCTGTCACGCTGCATAATATTCCCGAGGGAATGGCAGTGGGCGTGGTTTATGCGGGGCTTGCCAGCGGCGGCGCGAACATCTCTGCCGCAGGCGCACTGGCGCTTTCGCTGGGAATAGCGATACAGAATTTTCCTGAGGGCGCCATAATCTCACTGCCGCTGCGTTCCTCTGGAATGGGCAAGGGGAAAGCATTCCTGCTGGGAACATTGTCCGGCGCCGTGGAACCTGCTGCAGCCGTGCTGACGGTGCTTCTTTCCGGGCTGGTGGTGCCTGTGCTCCCGTATCTGCTGAGCTTCGCAGCGGGCGCAATGATATACGTCGTCGTCGAGGAACTTATCCCGGAGATGTCCGGTGAGCCGCATTCCAATATCGGGACTATATCATTTGCCGCTGGTTTTGTGATAATGATGAGCCTTGACTGCGCGCTTGGCTGAGATAATTTCAATACACCAGAGTTTACTGTGTATTTGTTCACGATACACAAACCTGTTGAAATATTATCGTGCGTTATGTCAGTTGCAATTATCCGGAATTTATGCTATAATAGCTTACGGTTAGGATATGCTAACCGAGTGAGAATAAGTCATTGGCCATGCCGTTGATCTGGTGCGCAGAACGGCGGCCGGCCGATGAATACAGCCCCGCAAAACAGGAATAATAATGCAAGAACTCCGCTGTTGCGGATAAAATAAGAAGAGAGGTACTCAACATGAATTATCTTGAAATCGAAAATGTCATCGGCCGCGAGATCATCGACTCCCGCGGAAACCCCACAGTAGAAGCAGAAGTATGGCTCACTGACGGCACTATCGCACGCGGCGCAGCTCCCAGCGGCGCTTCCACCGGCGAATTCGAGGCGCTGGAACTCCGCGACGGCGATAAGTCCCGCTTTGGCGGCAAGGGCGTTTCCAAGGCTGTGAACAATGTTAATACAGTTATCCGCGAAGCTATCGTCGGCATGGACGCTTCCGACATCTACGCCATCGACAAGGCAATGATCGACGCAGACGGCACAAAGGACAAGAGCAAGCTTGGCGCAAACGCTATCCTGGCTGTTTCCATCGCATGCGCAAGAGCTGCTGCAACTTCCCTTGATATCCCGCTGTACCGCTTCCTCGGCGGCGTGAATGCGAACAGGCTTCCCGTGCCGATGATGAATATTCTCAACGGCGGCGCGCACGCTGCAAACACCGTAGACGTGCAGGAATTCATGATCATGCCTGTCGGCGCAAAGAGCTTCACCGAGGGTCTGCGCTGGTGCACCGAGGTATTCCACGCACTGGCTGCGCTGCTCAAGAGCAAGGGACTTGCAACTTCCGTAGGCGACGAGGGCGGTTTCGCACCTGACCTTGCAAGCGACGAGGAAGCTATCCAGTATATCCTCAGCGCAGTAGAAAAGGCTGGCTACAAGCCCGGCGAGGACTTCGTGCTGGCAATGGACGCTGCTTCCTCCGAGTGGAAGAGCGGCGAAAAGGGCAAATATCACCTGCCCAAGTCCGGCAAGGATTTCACCTCCGCTGAACTGGTGGCACACTGGGCGCAGCTCTGCGAAAAGTACCCGATCTACTCCATCGAGGACGGCCTTGACGAAGAGGACTGGGAGGGCTGGCAGATCATGACCAGGGAACTCGGCGGAAAGGTACAGCTGGTTGGCGACGACCTGTTCGTAACAAACACCGAGCGCCTTTCCAAGGGTATTTCCCTAGGCTGCGGCAACTCCATTCTTATCAAGCTGAACCAGATCGGTTCCGTTTCCGAGACCCTGGAAGCCATCAAGATGGCTCACAAGGCCGGGTACACAGCTATAGCTTCCCACCGCTCCGGTGAAACTGAGGACACCACGATCGCTGACCTTGCAGTTGCACTGAACACATGCCAGATCAAGACCGGCGCACCCAGCAGAAGCGAGCGTACCGCTAAGTACAACCAGCTTATCCGCATTGAGGAGCAGCTTGGCGCAAGCGCGGTTTATCCCGGAAAGAACGCTTTCAGCTTCATGAAGTAATCAGACAAACCACGTCATTTTCTCCATTATAGTCAGAGCCGCACATTTGATTGTGCGGCTCTGATATTTTCACGGGTATCCTGATACGACAAATCCCGGACAGCTTTCTCCTATCACACATATTTTTTGAACAAAATGCCATAAAGGTATTGACAAAATAAAATAACCATGTTATAATAACCGTGTTATTTTATGAGAGGGATATGTTATGAGACAAGAAACGGCAGGAGTTACAGAGGCGCTGCTCGAAAGCGCAAAGAAAGAGTTCCTGACATATGGGTTCCATAATGCAAATCTGCGGCGCATATCAGCGGACAGCGGAGTGAGCACCAATTCGATTTATACGCGCTTCGGGGATAAATCAGGTCTGTTTACAGCCGTGGTCAAGCCTGCTGCAGACGGACTTATGAAGCTCTATCTCGGCAGCATAAGCGAAGCTTCCGTCTGCGGAAACCCTGAAACTGCCGCAGATATGGGCAGCGAAGGCACCGAGAATGTGCTGAAATACATATACGACAATTTCGACGCATTCCGGCTTATTTTCTGCAATTCCGCAGGGACGGAATACGAACGCTATTTCGACAGCCTAGCGGAAATCGAAGAGAATTACTACAAAGAATTCGTGAAGCAGTATTCCAGAGGTAAAACCGGGGTCAGCGACTTTTTCATTCACGTCGTGTGCAGGTCAGGCTGGCAGTACATCTACGAAGTTGTCTCCCACGAAATACCATATGACGAAGCCAATGAATTCATGAAGTCTGTCAGGGAATTCAATTTTGCAGGATGGAACAAGGTTTTAAGTTCACTTTAAAGGCAGTGTTTTCACTGCTTTTTTAAAGCAAATAGGTTAGTTTTGTCTAACTTGGTGAATATGAGGAGGTCTAGTTGTGAAACAAAAGAAAAAGAAATCATTAGCGGTGCTGATGGACTATGCAGGCAATCACAAATACCTGACATACGCGTCGATGGCACTGGCAGCCATCAGCGCATGGATAGCCCTGATACCATTCTATGATATCTGGCGCATAGTCAAAGAGGTGCTTGAGGTTCGTCCGGACTTCTCCGGGGCTGTCAATATCAGCAGATACGGCTGGGAAGCTGTGGGGTTTGCGCTGCTTTCCATGGTGTTCTATATCGCAGCGCTGATGTGCTCGCACAAATCGGCGTTCAGGGTGCAGGCGAACATGCGTATCAGCATGATGGACCACATCATGAAGCTTCCGCTTGGCTACATTGAAGCAGAGGGCACCGGAAAGATACGCAAGATAGTAACCGACTGCTCTTCCGCCACCGAAACATTCCTTGCGCATAATCTGCCTGACAAGGCGGTATCCTTCGCGACCCCGATAGGTCTGCTTGCCATGATGATGGTGTTCGACTGGCGGCTGGGACTTATCAGCCTTATCCCCGCAGTGATCGCGTTCATACTCATGGGTACCCTCATGATGGGCCCGAAAATGGCTGCGGATATGAAGGAATACCAGAACGCCCTTGAAACCATGTCTGCGGAAGCCGTTGAATATGTCAGGGGTATCCCCGTCGTAAAGACTTTCGGTCAGACCGTGTACACATTCAAACGTTTCAAGGCTGCCATTGACGAATACGAAAAGTGGACCCTCGGTTACACCAAAAACATGATGCTGCCCATGGTGGCATTCACGACCGCTTCGAATGCGATATTCGCGGCGCTCATCATCGCGGCGTTCGCGCTCACTGGTCAGGGCGTAACCGATGAATTTATACTCAACCTGCTTTTCTACATGATGATAACCTCCGTGCTGACTGTCACCATGATGAAAGTCGCCTACGCCGGTGAGTCACAGATGATAGTTGACGACGCCCTCAGCAGAGTACACGAGGTTCTTGAAATGGAACCCCTCCCCTGCCCCGACAAGGAGGCTTCCCCCGCTGACCCGTCCATCAGCCTTGAAAACGTCGTTTTCTCATACGGCAACTCTGAAAACAACGCAATTGACGGAATTACGCTCAATGTCAGCGCCGGGGAACATATCGCGCTTGTTGGTCCGTCCGGCGGCGGTAAGACCACACTGGCTTCGCTCATCGCCCGTTTCTGGGACGTTAAGAGCGGTTCCGTAAAGATAGGCGGCACCAACGTAAGGGAAATCCCACCAGACAAGCTGATGCAGTATGTTTCTTACGTTTTCCAGGACAGCAGGCTGCTTAAGATGAGCATTCTCGACAACGTGAGAATGGGCAGACCCGACGCTTCCGATGAAGAGGTAATGCAGGCGCTAAAGGACGCGCAGTGCATGGATATAATCGAGAAGTTCCCGGACGGCGCGAACACGATGATAGGCTCCAAGGGAATTTACGTTTCCGGCGGCGAGTGCCAGCGCCTTTCCATCGCGAGGGCGTTCCTCAAGAATGCGCCCGTACTCATTCTCGACGAAGCCACGGCGTTTGCCGACCCTGATAACGAAATGCTCGTACAGCAGGCGTTTGAAAAGCTGTCAAAGGACAAGACCGTTATAATGATAGCGCACAGACTTTCCACCGTAACCAATGCCGACCGCATCTTCGTACTGGCAGACGGAAAGATCGCAGAAATCGGAACTCACAGCGAGCTGATTGCCAAAAACGGCGTCTACAGCCGCATGTGGAACGAATACAACAGATCTGTCAGCTGGCAGGTCGGAAAGGCAGGCGTGTAAAATGAAACTCACTGATAAATTAAAGCATAAATACGCGCTTTCAGACAAGGGCGCAAAGGGAATGATACGCGCCGTAGCCGCCGTAACGCTCTCCAACGTGATCCTCATGATCCCGGTGGGACTGCTTTACATGTTGTCCTCATATCTGCTTGACGGCGAACTCCCACGCGAGAAGTTCGGTTTCTTCATCGCGGCTATCGTTATAGTGCTGCTTCTCATCGCAGGTTCTACCGTCATACAGTACCGCGCTACGTTCCTCTCGACATACATAGAAAGCGGCGTAAGGCGCAGAACCCTCGCGGAAAAGCTGAGAAAAATACCGCTTTCATTCTTTGGAAAGAAAGATCTCGCAGACCTCACGAACACCATCATGAGCGACTGCGCTTCCATCGAAACGGCTTCCTCGCATTTTATTCCCGAATTTGCCGGAGCGATGTTCTCCACAACCATCGTAGTCATCAGCCTTTTCTTCTTTAACTGGAAAATGGCGCTGGCGGCTGTATGGGTGATGCCGGTGGCTCTGATAATCGTGCTTTCCTCAAAGAAAGTAATGAACAGAGTTCACAACAAGACCATGAAATACAAACTCGACTGCCTGGACGGCATTCAGGAGGGGCTTGAAACGCTACGCGACCTGCGTTCCTACAATATGACCGCAACCTATTCCGAGGGGCTGAATAAAAAGATAAAGGCTGTAGAGAACCACTCCATCGTTGCCGAGTTTGCAAACGCGGCGTTCGTGTGCTCCGCGCAGATGATACTCAAACTCGGCATGGGCACTGTGGCAGTTGTGGGAAGCGCACTGCTCGTCAAGGGCGAAATAGACGTGCTCACTTTCTTCATGTTCCTGCTGGTGGTAACAAGAATGTACGAGCCGCTGCAGATAGCGCTGCAGAATCTGTCAGCCATGATAAGCATTGAAGTCAACTGCAGCCGTATGGACGAAATTCTGTCCCACGAGGAGCAGACCGGGCGTGAGACTCTGGACAACAAGGGTTACGATATAGCTTTCGACCACGTTGCATTTTCCTACAAGGACGGCGAGCAGGTGCTCTCTGACGTCAGCTTTACCGCGAAGCAGGGCGAAGTCACCGCGCTCATCGGGCCTTCCGGAGGCGGTAAGACAACAGTTTCACGGCTTGCGGCAAGGTTCTGGGACAACGACAAGGGAAGCATCACAGTCGGCGGCATGAACGTTTCCGAGACAGACCCCGAAAAGCTGCTGTCGCTCTATTCGATAGTTTTCCAGGACGTAACGCTGTTCAACAACACGGTCATGGAGAATATCCGCATAGGCAAAAAAGACGCAACGGACGAAGAGGTAATTGCGGCTGCAAAACTCGCGCACTGCGAGGAATTCGTGGAGAAAATGCCCGACAAATGGAACAGCATGATCGGTGAAAACGGTTCGGAGCTTTCCGGAGGCGAAAGACAGAGGATATCCATTGCAAGAGCTTTCCTGAAGGACGCGCCGATAATCCTCATGGACGAAGCGACCGCTTCGCTGGACGTTGACAACGAATCCCTCATTCAGGAATCTATTTCGAAGCTTATCAGGAACAAGACCGTTATGATAATCGCACACAGAATGCGCACAGTTGACGGCGTGGATAAGATAGTAGTGCTGAAAGACGGCAAGGTCGCAGAATGCGGCTCCCCTGCAGAGCTGAAGAAAGCGGGAGGCATCTACAAGCACATGGCAGACATGCAGCTGTGCACAGAACAGTGGAAATACCAGTAACCAGAGGAGAGAACAAAAATGAAAGAAGAAAATGCGCTTTCCGGCGTACCGGAAACAATGCTCCAGACGATTTACGCACGCGCAAAGGAAACCAGGACCCGCGGCGCGATAATCGACAGAAAAGCCGTTGAAATAATCGAAAAGCTGGACTACGACTTCTCGCTTGCCGACAAGGATTCTGCCATGCACGACGGCGTTATCGCCCGCACAATAGTGCTGGACAGACTGGCAAATAAGTTCCTCGCCGGGCACAAAAACGCAGTCGTCGTGAACATCGCCTGCGGTCTGGATACGCGCTGCTACCGCATGAAAGGCTACTCTCACTGGTATAACCTCGACCTGCCGGAAACCATAGCGGTGCGCAAAAAAATACTGCAGCCCACAGAAAAAATAACCCAGGTAGCAATGTCCGCAATGGACGACTGGAGCGGCGAAATAAAGGAAACCAACGTCCCCGCGCTGGTCATCATCGAGGGGCTGACGATGTACCTTTCCGAAGCAGATGTGAAGAAGATTTTCGATGTTATTTCCAAGCGTTTCGAGCATGCCACAGTGCTTGTTGAAATAATGAGCCCCACAGTTGCAAAGCGCGTCAAGGAGCGCTCCATTGAAGGCAGCAAGGCAAAATTCACCTGGGGGATAAAGAACGGGAAAGCGCTCGCGGAATTGCTTCCGGATTTCAGATTTGACGAGGAACACAGCCTCACAGAGGGTATGGCTGAATTTGCCCCTGTATATAAAGTGCTCGGAAAGATCCCGCTCGTCCGGAACATCTCCAATAAGATAATCATGCTGGAAAAATGATGGTAACCTCTAAAAACCGGGACACGAGCAGATTTCGTACATGACTTATATCAGATGCAAGGCACCAAACCGCAGTAATACTGTATGTATTTCAAGGTTTGGCAACGAAGCAGATGATATAAGTCATAGAAATCTGCCGTGAAGGAGGTTTTTAGAGGTTACCTGATAATAATAGAATACCGGGGGCGTCTGTCCCCGGTATTTCTGTTGTGTAAATTTAACATTCAAGCCCGTTAGCATAGTCTAACTCATTGTTCAGTTATACAAATATGCACCACCGCTGTCGTTTTTCTGCTAAAATGTATTGACTTTTTAACAGAAAATGATATAATGAACATGTGAACAGTCATTCATATGTATAGGTAATTACGAAAGGAAAGTGGCTATGTTTATTGAGATCAGCGACATTAAAAAGAGCTACGGCGCAGGCGACAGCAAGGTCGATGTGCTGAAAGGAATAAGCTTCGGAGTTGAAAAGGGAGAATTCTGCGTGCTCCTGGGTCCGTCCGGCAGCGGTAAATCCACCCTGCTCAACATTATAGGCGGAATAGACGACGCAGACAGCGGTTTTATCTCCATAAACGGTGAGAAGATAGAGGACATGAAAGAAAAGGCTCTCACGGATTACCGTCGCAGACACCTCGGTTACATATTCCAGATGTACAACCTTATCCCCAACCTCAATATCAAGGAGAACGTGGAAACCGGCGCGTACCTCAGCGATAACCCGCTTGACGTTGACGATATCCTGAAAACCCTGGGACTTTACGAACACCGTCACAAGCTTCCGTCGCAGCTTTCAGGCGGTCAGCAGCAGAGATGCTCTATCGGCCGCGCCATCGTCAAAAATCCGGATATACTGCTCTGCGACGAGCCTACCGGCGCGCTGGATTACAACACCTCCAAGGAAATACTGAAGCTCATCGAAACAGTCAACCAGAAATACAACACCACAATAATCATGGTAACGCACAACGAAGCAATAAAGGATATGGCTGACAAGGTTGTGAAACTCCGCGACGGCATGATCAGAAAAGTAGTCGTGAACGAGCACAAACTCACTGCCGACGAGCTTGACTGGTAATGGAGGGTAACGATGAGAAATCCGCTTAACAAACGCCTCCCCCGGGAACTTGCAAAGGACGCCGGAAAATACGCTGCCATCTTCATTATGATGGTTCTGCTGATTTCGATATGCTCCGGCATGAGGGTATCCAACGAAAGTCTCAAGCAGGCGTATTACGACAGCTTTGACAAATACACCCTCGAGGACGGGCACATAACTCTTGACAAGCCCATGCCGGACGAAATGCGCTCTACTTTTGAAGAAAAGGGCGCCATGAAGCTTTACGACAACTTCTATTTTGACGAGGAAGCTGCCGAAACCGGCGCAGTGATACGTGTTTTCTGCCAGGACGACAAGGTGAACACACCCTGCCTGCTCAGCGGTGAATTACCCGCAGCTGAAAACGAAATCGCCATCGACCGCGTATTCGCAAAGAACAACGACATCAGCGCCGGGGATAAGATAACACTTAACAAAAAGGAACTCACCATAACCGGACTGGTCGCATTGCCAGACTATAGCACGCTTTTCGAAAACAATACAGACTCCATGTTCGACTCCGTGAACTTCTCCATTGCCGTAATGACCCAAACCGGATTTGACGCAGTGGGCAGCCACAATATGGAGTACAATTATGCGTGGCTCTATAACACTTCCCCGGTGGACGACATCGAAGCTGCGGAGCGTTCCGACAAGTTCCTTGACATAGTAAAGGACGAACTGACCGACTACGACGAGGCGATAGTCAGGGCGCAGGTAGAAGCCATCACCGACAAACTTGAAAAAGCAGGCGAGGAATACGGCGAAATATACAAGAAATCAGCTGAGGAAAAGCTGACTGAGATATCTGAAGCCGTTCAGACAGGCGCTGCGGAATATGCGCAGCTTTACATGACCACCGGCGAAAAGCCCACCAAAGACGCGCTGTCAGTGGATATCGACGATTACGCCTTTTCCCTTATTGAAAGCGCTGTAGAAGCCACCCTCACCGGCACGGAAGCTGATACTCCGTCCGAGCAGGAACTTATCGACCACTACATCAGCCAGGTGGAAAAGCCCCGCAGAGAGGACCTTTCCGTTGAACTGGACGACTTCCTCTGGGGTATCGTCCAGGACGCTGCAGACGCTGAACTCAACGGAACTGATTTCGAGATGCCCGCTGACGAGGAATTCGAAAACGAGATCGACAAAACGGACATCATCGCGGTGGATAACTACATTCCGCGATATCTCAACCAGGCTGTGACATTCTCGATAGATGATATCGGCGGTGACGAAGCCGGCACGATGGTGATGTGCTATATGATGATCGCGCTTATCGCGTTCATTTTCGCCGTGACTATCTCCAACACCATAACCTCCGAAGCCGGAGTTATCGGCACGCTGCGCGCCTCCGGCTACACAAAGGGCGAGCTGATACGCCACTACATGATACTCCCGATAATAGTGACGCTCGTGGCTGCCATCGTCGGAAATATCCTCGGTTACACCGTTCTCAAGGACTACTGCGTTGGCCTTTACCGCGGAAGCTACTCGCTCACCGACTATCAGACCGTGTGGGACGCTTCGGCATTCATTCTCTCGACTGTAGTCCCGATAGCGCTCATGCTGCTTATAAACATTATCGTGCTGACTTCCAAGCTGAAGCTCAGCCCGCTGAAGTTCCTGCGGCACGACCTCAGAAAGAACCACAACAAAAAGGCTATGCGCCTGAACACCAAAATTCCGTTCAGGACAAGGTTCAGCCTGCGTATTTTCTTTACCAACCTGCCCGGATACATCGTTATGATAATCGGAATTCTGTTCGGTTCGGTGCTGATAGCATTCGGAGATATGATGCCGAGAATGCTCAATGAATACCAGAATATCGTCACAAGGGACATGATAAGCGAATATCAGTATGTCCTCTATGACTGCGACGAGGCTGCGGAAGTCACCGACGCCGGTGCGGAAAAATTCGCGATGGCTTCCTATGACTACACCAAGCCCGGATTTCTGACGGACAGCATAACGGTTTACGGCAAGGTCAAGGACAGCAGCTATATTCCCGCTGAGATACCCGAGGGAAAGGTACTTGTTTCTACAGGCGTCAGCGTGAAATTCGGGCTGAATGCCGGCGACACGATTACACTTGACGAAAAGTACAAGCGCGACGCCTCATACACGCTGGAAATTGCCGGCGTTTACGACTATGAGTCCTCGCTTGCGATATTCATGAATATCGACGATTTCAACCGCACATTCGGCAACTCCGAGAGCTATTTCACCGGGTATTTTTCAGACAAGGCGCTGCCTGAACTCCCGGACGACGATGTTGCGACGGTCATCACCGCAAGCGACTACACAAAGCTTTCCACACAGCTGATGGTTTCCATGGGTGGAATGATGGGACTGATAAAGTGGTTCGGAGCGCTGTTCTTCATCATAGTTGTGTATGTACTCTGCAAGCAGGTCATCGAGAGAAATTTCCAGTCCATTGCGATGACTAAGATACTGGGTTTCAGGAACGGCGAGATCGCGGCGCTGTATATTGCTTCCACGACTATCGCAGTCCTGCTGGGACTTGTCATTTCGATACCGTTCATTGATCTTGCAATGAAAGCAATCTTCAGCGGATATCTTTACACCATGATGACTGGATATCTCCCGCTTTCGATAAGTCCGATGACATATCTTATCATGTTCCTCACGGGGCTTGGCTGCTATATCGTCGTTGCACTTCTCCAGATGCGGAAGGTATCGAAGGTTTCAAAGAGCGAAGCTCTTAAAAACGTTGAATAAACATACGGGCGCAGGTCATTACGATCTGCGCCCTTTCATTATACCATAAAGGGAACTTTTTCAGTTTAAAGCATATAATAATTGCATGCGATTTATTCTCACATGTCAAAATGATATAGAAATCATTTCAAATTTAGATTATACTTTTTTTTGAAGTAGTATTATAATATAATCGGCGAAAAAGCATGTAATTTTTTACAGCTTAACTGTTCAGTACACAAAAGGAGGTCACACATTATGAGTAAAGGCTTCCAGGGACAGATGTCTGATAAGTTCCGGTCGGCAGTGTTCATAATCCTTTCAGGAGGATTTCAGGACGCGTATACATACTGCTGCCGGGGTGGAGTTTTCGCGAACGCCCAGACAGGCAACATCGTGCTGATGTCCGCGGCGCTATTCCGCGGAGAATGGGGCACGGTGACCAAGTACCTCGTGCCGGTGCTGTCGTTCCTGCTGGGAATTGCGGTAGCGGAACTGGTGCATGTACATTACCGCAAACAGGAAAAGATACACTGGCGGCAGATAGTTCTGATAGAAGAGATAGTGCTATTATTTATAGTAGGTTTTATCCCGGAATATCTCGATCCGCTGGCGAATGCGCTTGTATCGTTCGTATGTGCGCTGCAGGTGCAGACATTCCACAAGATACACGGGCAGCCGTATGCAAGCACGATGTGCATAGGAAACATGCGCAGCGGTATGGAGTCGCTGTGCGCTTATCTGCGCAACCGCGACCGCGAAACGCTTATAAAGTCGCTGACTTATTTCGGGGTTATCGGCGTATTTGCAGCGGGTGCCGGCATAGGCAGCGTTTTGTCTACGCTGATAGGTCACGCTATCATCTGGGTATGCTGCGGGCTGCTTTCAGTAAGCTTCTTCCTGATGTTCATACACGAAAAGCAGGAAAAATAACAATAACCGCGAAATGCGGATAATATATAGATACAGACAGAAAGGAGATACAATATGAGCAAAAGAAAACGTGCGGTGTTCATCGTCGTATGGGTGGCCCTGATGGCTGTGGTGCTTGTCGCGGCGCTCGTTGTGGGCAGCAGCGGAGAAAGCGAGTCCATCAAGGTAGTCATGCGCGACGCAGTGCTGCACGGTACAAACAAGGTCAGCCTGTTTGGAATAAAGGACGTAAATCCGGCGTACATATCATCGCTGATAGTATGCAGCGTGCTGCTTCTTGCAGCGGTATTGATCCGCATATTCGTCATACCGAGATTTAAAATGGTCCCGGGTAAATTCCAGATGGCGCTCGAACAGCTTGTCGGATTTTTCGACAACCTCGCAAAAACCAGCAGCCCTCACAAAAACACATTTCTGGGGGCGTATGTTTTCGCGGCTGGCGTTTACATCTTCGTGGGAACGCTCTTTGAGCTTTTCGGAATACAGGCGCCGACCACTGTTGGAGGAACGATCTCATTACCCGCGCCGTTATCGGATATCAATGCGGCGATAATGCTGGGCTGCCTGTCCTATCTGGTTATCCTCAGCGGAGGTATCGCGGGCGCAAAGATAAAGGGCGTGGGGAGGACCCTCAAGGAATTCTCGCTGCCCATTTCAATGAGCTTCCGTCTTTTCGGCGCGCTGCTCAGCGGTCTGCTGGTCACGGAGCTTGTTTATTACAACATCAGCCTGAGTTTTGTTCTCCCGGTTTTCGTGGGAATAATGTTCACGCTGCTGCATGCGCTTATCCAGGCGTATGTACTCACAATGCTGACGGCGATGTTCTACGGAGAGGTCTCCGAGCCGCCGATCAAGAAAATCAAAACCAAAGCGACAAACAAATAACACATTGAACAATAGTTATGGAGGAAACAACCATGAAAAGATCTGTAAAGAAGTTAGTAGTATGCGGTATCGTTGCGCTGATGGTATGCGCACTGTGCAGCCTGGTGGCTTTCGCTGCGGCTGACAAGCCTGAATCTGCCCCCGCTGAAGGCGCAAGCGTTTCAGAAGAGGTTCAGACAAATTCCGATAATTCCACCGGCAGCAAGGCAATCGCAGCAGGTATCTGCGTTGGTATCGCAGCTTGCGGCGCAGGCATAGGCATGGGCCTTACAACTGCGAAGTCCTCCGAGGGAATTTCACGCCAGCCCGAGGCTGCAGACAAGATACGTACCAACATGATGCTTGGTCTGGTATTCATCGAGACCGCGATCATTTATGCCCTGGTAGTTGCAATACTCATCATCTTCGTACTGTAAGGGGGTAATTTTATGGGAATCCCTCTGAATGTAGACTGGCAGCAGATATTGCTGCATCTGTTCAATTTCATCATTCTGGCTGGCGGACTGTGGCTGCTGCTTTACAAGCCGGTCAAGAATTTCATGGCAAAGCGCGAGGCTTACTACAAGGATATGGACAAGGCAGCCAATGACAGGCTTGCCTCCGCAGAAGCCGAGCAGCAGAAGTACTCCGGGCTTATCGATAAGGCTCAGGAGGAAGCAGCGGACATCAAGAAAAAGGCTATGGCTGACGCTGAAACCGCTGCCAGATCCCACATTGAGGACGCCGAGCAGGAGAAGCAGCGCATAATCGACGACGCCAGAAAAGCCGCTCAGGCAGAGAAAAACAAGGTCCTCCAGGAAGCAAACGCGCAGATCGAAGAAATGGTGTCTGCCGCAGTGGACAAGCTGCTTGTACCTGCTGGCAGCGCATACGACAGCTTTGATGATTCCGGAAAGGAGTAATGACTGATGACAGAACACGAGATCAGAAAAGTCGAGGTCGAAGCGTTCGTTTACAGCCGTGAAACTCCCACGGACGAACAGCTGAAAAAAGTCCAGGATTTTCTGGAGAAGAAATACAACGCCGCAGTCGCCGTTATCCCCAGGCAGGACGACAGCGTGCGCGACGGCTTCCGCATCGAAATAGGAACTTCCACCTACAAGTGGAACCTCGACCGCATATTCGACTGGAGCGCCGAAGGTCGCGCAAAGCAGCTCAAAGAAAGCATTTCCGAGGCTATCCGTGGCAAGCAGGACGTTCTGCCGATGATACGCCAGGCTATCGAGGATTTTGAGCCAATACCCAGGGACGAGGAAGTCGGCACAGTGCTCACCGTCGGCGACGGAATTGCGACGATAAGCGGACTTGAGGACGCTGAATACGGCGAAATTCTGCTGTTTGAATGTGGAATAAAGGGCATGATACTCGACCTTAAAGAGGACGAGATAGGCTGCGTTATATTCGGCGACGAGAGCGAAATAACCGAGGGCAGCATAGTGCGCCGCACAAAGAAAGTAGCCGGCATTCCGGTGGGAGAAGCGTTCCTGGGGCGCGTTATCAACGCCCTTGGCGAGCCTGTGGACGGCAAAGGTCCGGTGGCGCAGGAAGATTACTACCCCATTGAGAACCCCGCGCCCGGCATCATCGACCGTCAGCCGGTAAACCGTCCTATGGAAACCGGGCTTCTTTCAATAGATTCCATGTTCCCGATAGGCAGAGGGCAGCGTGAGCTTATCATCGGCGACCGTCAGACAGGCAAGACGGCAATCGCGCTGGACACTATCCTTAACCAGAAGGGCAAGGGCGTTGTCTGCATCTACGTTGCCATCGGTCAGAAGGCTTCATCGGTAGCACAGCTTGCCGAGAACCTCCGCAAGCACGGCGCGATGGATTACACGATAATCGTCAACGCTACCGCCAGCGATTCTGCAACGCTGCAGTACATCGCTCCGTATTCCGGCTGCGCGATGGGCGAATTCTTCATGAACCACGGCAAGGACGTGCTGATCGTTTACGACGACCTTTCCAAGCACGCGGTTGCCTATCGTACCCTGAGCCTTCTGCTGGAGCGCTCCCCCGGCCGTGAAGCGTACCCCGGCGACGTATTCTACCTGCATTCACGTCTGCTGGAACGTTCCGCGCACCTTTCCGACGCGCTTGGCGGCGGCAGCATGACTGCCCTGCCGATAGTCGAAACACAGGCTGGCGACGTTTCCGCATATATTCCTACAAACATAATCTCAATAACGGACGGTCAGATATTCCTTGAAAGCGACCTGTTCCATTCCGGTCAGCGGCCTGCCGTCAACGTCGGGCTTTCCGTATCCCGTGTAGGCGGCGCAGCGCAGACAAAGGCAATGAAAAAGGCTACCGGCGCTATCCGTCTGGACCTCGCACAGTACCGCGAGATGGAAGTGTTCATGCAGTTCTCCAGCGACCTCGACGAGGCCACCAAGAAGCAGCTTCGTTACGGTCAGGGACTTATGCGCCTGCTCCGTCAGAAGCAGTATAACCCCTATAAGCAGCATGAGCAGGTGATCCTGCTGACGGCAGCCATGGGACATATATTCCAGGATATCGCGATGGATAAGATACCGCAGTTCAGCCGTGACATGCTGGACGCTGCATCAGCGGAACTCCCCGACCTCTGCGATAAAATAGACCGCACGGGAGAAACCACCGAAGAGGACAGAAAGTCCCTGCTGGAATTCGCACAGCGCTTTCTGGAGCGTAACGGCGATTAAGGCGGTGCGCTATGGCTAATACGAAAGAGATAAAGGACCGCATCAAGAGCGTCCGGGATACTCAGAAGATAACCAACGCGATGTACCTTATAGCTTCCACGAAAATGCGCAAGGCAAAATCGGAGCTCGACCACACACGCCCCTACTTTGAGGCGATAAAGGGCGAGATAAAGCGTATCTTCCGAACCGCTAAGGAAGTAGAGAGCCGGTATTTCTACCCCGAGGACAGCATGCACACGCTGACCGGCACCTACGCCTGCCTGGTGGTAACTGCCGACAAGGGTCTTGCGGGAATGTACAACCAGAACGTTATCCGCGAAGCTGAAAAACTGCTGAAAGACCACCCGGACACCAAGCTGTTCGTCGTCGGAGAATACGGCAGGCAATATTTCGCGCACCACGGCATTCCGGTGGAACGCAGCTTTCTCTACACGGCGCAGAACCCCACGATGCAGCGCGCGAGGGAAATAAGCTCCATTCTGCTGGAGATGTTCGAAAAACGCGAGGTCTGCAAGATTTTCGTGGTATACACCGATATACGCAACGGAATGTTCGAAGAGGCGAAGTCCGAAAGACTTCTGCCGTTCCACCGCAGGACTTTCGCAGACAACACCACCGAAAAGGCGATAACAAAGCCGTTTGAATTCACGCCGTCGGTGAACGCGGTGCTTGATACGCTGGTGCCGAGTTATGTTTCAGGCTATATTTACAGTGCGCTGGTAGACAGCTTCTGTGCGGAACAGAACGCCCGTATGACTGCGATGAATTCCGCAAACCAGAACGCAGAAAAGCTGCTGGGTGAACTGTCAGTGCAATATAACCGTTCAAGACAGGCTGCGATAACCCAGGAGATAACCGAGATATCCTCCGGTGCAAAGGCGCAGAAGAGGAAGCTCGCAAAGAAGAAAAGTGAGGAGGCGTGCGGACATTGAGTACAGGTAAAATAACACAGATTTCAGGACCAGTTATAGACTGCAGGTTCGCTCCGGGCGAACTGCCTAAGATAAAGGAAGCGCTGACCGTTACCGTAAGAGGAAAGCAGCGCGTTATGGAAGTCGCACAGCACACAGGCAAGGACAGGGTACGCTGCATACTGCTGGGCGCAAGCGAAAACCTCGCACGTGGAATGGAAGTAACTTCTACCGGAAAGGCGATAAGCGTGCCGGTGGGCGACCGTACCCTGGGGCGCATGTTCAACGTGCTTGGCGAGCCTATCGACGGAGAAGGCGACATCGCGGACGGTGAGCGCTGGGAAATACACCGCAAGGCTCCCGGATTTGATGAGCAGCAGCCGGTGGCGCAGGTACTCGAAACGGGTATCAAGGTAATAGACCTGCTGGAGCCGTACCCCAAGGGCGGCAAGATAGGTCTGTTCGGCGGCGCGGGCGTCGGAAAGACTGTACTTATACAGGAACTTATCCACAACGTTGCGATGGAGCACGGCGGTTATTCGGTATTCACCGGCGTCGGCGAGCGCAGCCGCGAGGGTAACGACCTCTGGAACGAAATGCGCGAGAGCGGCGTTTCCGACAAGACCGCGCTGGTATTCGGGCAGATGAACGAATCCCCGGGCGTGCGTATGCGTGTGGCGCTTTCGGGGCTGACCATGGCTGAGTATTTCCGTGACGTTCAGCACAAGGACGTTCTGCTGTTCATCGATAACATATTCCGTTTCGTGCAGGCAGGTTCAGAGGTTTCCACGCTGCTGGGCAGAATGCCTTCAGCGGTTGGTTATCAGCCCACGCTTTCTGAGGAAATGGGCGCCCTGCAGGAGCGCATCACTTCCACAAGGAGCGGGTCCGTTACCTCGGTACAGGCAGTTTACGTCCCCGCTGACGACCTCACCGACCCGGCGCCTGCAACGACATTCACCCACCTGGACGCCACAACGGTGCTCAGCCGTAAAATAGCAGAACAGGGTATCTACCCCGCAGTAGACCCGCTGGCTTCCACCTCGAGAATTCTCGAAGCGGATATCGTCGGCGCGGAGCATTATGAAACCGCGCGTACCGTACAGGAAATACTCCAGAAGTACAACGAGCTGCAGGATATCATCGCTATTCTGGGTATGGACGAGCTTTCCGACGAGGATAAGCAGGTAGTCACAAGAGCGAGAAAGATACAGCGTTTCCTGGCGCAGCCTACGCATGTGGCAGAGAAATTCACCGGCATTCCTGGCATTTACGTTCCGCTGACGGAAACTATAAAGGGCTTCCAGGCGATAGTTTCGGGCGAAATGGATAAGTACCCGGAGGCTGCATTCTACAACGTCGGCACCATCGACGATGTGGTCGAAAAGGCTGCAAAGCTTTAAGCGGGGTGCGCTATGAACACATTCAAAACGCATATCCTTGCGGCTTCAAACACGTTCTATGAGGGCGACTGCGAGTCGCTGATAATCCCGACGGCAGACGGGCAGTACGGCATTCTTGCGGGGCACTGCGACATCATCAGCGCGGTAGTCCCGGGGATAATGACCTACCGCGTCCCCGGGGAGCCAGACCGCATTGCAGCTGTATCTTCAGGTCTTGTCAAAATAGAGGACGGAGAGGTACTGGTGCTGGTGGACTCCGCAGAGCGCCCGGAGGAGATAGACGCCAACCGCGCCCGCGAGGCCGCTGCTGCTGCCAAGGAAGCCATACTCCAGAAACGCAGCATTCGCGAATTCCACGCGGCGCAGATGACTCTCGCAAGAGCCGCGACGCGGCTTAAAGTCAAGAGCATAAATCAACAGCCGTAACAACAAGCCCGTCAGGGGCGCTTCTGCAGCTTTCCTGACGGGCTGTTTTTCTTATTTAATTATCATTCGCTCCATTTCACGGCCTGCGGCGCTCATGGACTGGTTTTTTCGCTTTAAAAGGCAGATCTTCCGCGCGGGGACTTCTTCCTTAACATCAAGCAATATCAGCTCCTGCTGCGGAAATCCGTCCAGAAACTGCTGCGGAACAAATCCGATGCCGAGGTTGTTCCTCACCATGGGGAGTATCAGATCTGCGGTGGCAGCCTCGATATCCGGGGCAAAAACACAGTTGTTCTGCCTGAACCACTCGGAATATATCTCGTATGTCTTAGTCTGCTTGACAAGCGAAATGAGCGGGTATTTCGTAAGCTCCGACAGCGATATCTGCCTGCCGGAAAGCTCCTGGAATGCCGTTCCGCACACCGGCACCTCGCGTATCTCGCATATTTCCCTTGACGTGATGAGGTCACTGTCGCTGGTGGGCGTGGTGACTACCGCGAGATCCACCAGCCCGTGCTTCAGCGCTGAAACAGCCTGCGGTGTGGAATGGTTGAACACCCTTATACGCACACCGGGGTACTTCTGCCTGAAATCCTTCAGCACCGGCAGCAGGAAACAGCGCAGCGCGATCTCGCTGGCGCCGATGGTCACGACGCCCTTTGCAAGCGTGCGCTCAAGGCATATTTCCTCCTCGCCGTACTGTATCTGCTCCACCGCTGCTGCGACATGCGTGTACAGCTTTTCGCCCTCCTGGGTGAGCTCCACGCCCTTGCGTGAGCGCACGAAAAGGGTGCAGTTCAGTTCGCTTTCGAGGTTCTTTATGGTGCGGGATATGTTGGGCTGGTTGTTCATGAGCGCTTCCGCTGCCTGAGAAATGCTGCCGTATTTTGCAACATAATAGAATATGCGGTAATATTCAAAGCTGATATACATATAAAATCTCCAATTAAACTATAGTTCCATAGAAATATTATATAACAAACCAGCGATTATGTCAAGCAGCGGGAATGCGCTCACTTTTCAAACCTGAAACTCTCAAAGTCAAAGTTGCTTCCCGGCAGGAATGTGAACGAAACATTCACCTTTCCGGATACTCCGGTCAGCGGGAATTTCCTTTCACAGATTTCCGCGCTGTCGGTTCTGAATTCGCAGAGGACGCGCTCGCCGTTCAGCGTGACGTGAATGCTGTTCAGCGGCTGCGCGGAAGCTCCCCGGATAACAAGCGCGGCAGGCTGTTCCTGCGTAAAGTCGAACTCTCCGAATTCCAGCACCACGTTGTTTCCAATGCCGGTGACGCTGGTGCTGCCGACTGTGAATTTATCACCGTAAATGCGCTCTGCGTCCACGGCGTTGTTGCTGGTGAATTCCCTGCTGCGGCGCTGGAACGTGAACCCGCTGACCTGGTACCCCGCGTTGCCCACCATAGTGAATGTATGCACACCGCGAAGCACCTTCGGCAGCGTGAATGTTTCCGGCTTGAACACCATCCACTCTGGCTGTTTGTGATATGTGAAGCTGCCCAGCGATTCTCCTCCCTCACCGGGAATGCCGTCGTAGAACCGTATTTCCACAGGGTCAAGGGTATTGGCCCAGATGGGCACCGTCACGGTGTCCGCGCCCGCGGGACCGAAGTCCACATTCTCATAGGCAGCCCACGACTCCCCGCTGAATGCAAATCCGATACCCCTGTTCACACCGTTGCCAAGATTGTCGCTGGCACGGGTGTAAAGTCCTGCCGGTACGAATCCATATGGGTCAGTTACCGCGCTGCCAAGCCCCTCAGCCGTGAACGGAAGCACCGAAAGGAGATGGCAGCTGTCCGTTCCGTTTTTGCACATCGCGCGCAGCCAGAATTCACCGTCGCCCTTTGCGCGTACTGTGACTGTTCTGTCAGCGTTAACCGTGCACTCCGCGATGTTGGTTATGATGCCGTTGATGTTCGTCACGCGGTATTCGATATCGTCCGCGTAATCTGAATTTGCGGGGAATATCAGCGTGCGCACCGTGGTTTCGCGCTGTTCCGGCGTGAGTTTCAGGGTATCCGCGCAGAGTTCTATCTTTCTGACGGGTATTTCGTCAGTCCTGCCGCATTCCGTGGGAACCGGCTGCGCGCTCTCAATGCAGGAAGTCCCCTGAACGAACTCCGCAGGCACCGCACGCAGAACCACCGTGTTATCCGGGAGTCCCGGTGAAGTCAGCGTTACCACGATATCGCCGGTGCGGTCAGCCGCGCCGATGACTGCCAGCAGTCTGCCCGAAAACAGACGGCGCGAATTCCCCTTGTACTGGTCGCGGTCGGTGCTGTCGCCGTTATCCATACCAAGCAGCCTGCCTGCGCCCTCTACCGCAATGTTCACGCGGTTGTCAGCATTCGCGCAGAATGTGCCGTTTTCGTCGTAAGCGGCTATCTCAAGATAAATCAGGTCCTCGCCGTCGGCACTCAGTTCAGCCTTGTCAGTAACTGCCTCAAGCCGCGCCGCATCGCCGAATGAGCGCACGACGTCCTCTGCGATAACGGCGCCGTTCTCATCATATGCAAGCGCTTTCAGTTCTCCCTTGTGGTAGGGAATGACGTGATCGGAAGTGAGCTTCTGCCCGTGGGCATGGTCGATGTCGAACGCCCCCTGCGACTTCCCGTTCAGGAACAGTTCCACCCGCGGCGCATTGGAGCACACCCTGACGTCGACGGGCTGACCCTCGTTGAAGTCCCAGTGCGGGAAAATATGCACGAACGGCGACTTCTTATAGTCGGTCCATTCCGCGCGGAAAACATACGCGCTGTCCTTGGGAAATCCCGCTGTGTCGTACTGCCCGAAGTAGGAATTCTTGGTGCTGTACGGCGTTGGTTCACCGATGTAATCAAAGCCTGTCCATATGAACTGACCGGCGCAGAATTCCGCGTCCCTGTCCTTTATTATGCACTCTTCGGTATTTTTAGCGCCCCAGCCGGTGCAGCTGTTGCCCAGCGACGAGCACTGCCCGTCGTCGTCCGCAAGCACAGTCTGCGAAAGCGGGAAGTGATATATCCCGCGGCTCTGAACGACCGAAGCGGTCTCGCTGCCGTAGATAGCCCAGTCCGGGTGCTTTTCGTGGTGCTCGTTATAGAGCCGCTCGCCGTAATTATAACCCGCCAGCTTCAGGATATCCGCGCACTTCTGCCCGTTCTCCCACTGCATGTAGTTTGAGCCGAATGTGACATATCCATTGTGACGCGGGTCGTGTAATTCCACCAGACGCCTGAGCATAGAGGTAACTTCCTGCCCGCGCTCGTCGGCGTGGGTGTCGAATATCTCGTTGCCGACGCTCCAGCCTATTATAGAGGGACGATTTCTGTCGCGCCGTACCCATGAAGCCACGTCGCGCTCCACCCACTCGTCAAAGAAGCGCGCATAGTCGTATTCCGTCTTGCTGCGCTCCCACATGTCAAATCCCTCTGAAAGCACCAGCATTCCCGTTTCGTCGGCAAGGTCCATGAATTCCTCGGCTGGCATGTTGTGGGAGGTGCGTATAGCATTCACGCCCATTTCTCTTAACTTCGTGAACCTGCGGCGCAGCGCCGTCTTGTTGAAAACCGCGCCAAGGCAGCCGTTATCGTGGTGCTCGCAGGAACCATGCAGCTTGACGTGCCTGCCATTCAGGAAAAAGCCGTGGTCTGCGGTGAATTCTATCGTTCTGAAACCGAAGTGCTGCGTTTTCCGCTGAATGACCTCTCCCCCGCTGATGATCTCGGAAACCAGCGTGTAAAGGTTAGGCGCTTCGATATCCCAAAGGTCGGGTGCGGTGATTTTCATGCTCTGCGTGGTGAGGGAATATCTGCAGTCCGCTTCCCTGACTGCCGCGGGAATGCAGGAGATATCCACAGCGCACGCGTCGGAAGTCGCTGAAGCTGCTTCCCTGCCGGCGCCGTCAAGTATCGTGCTGCGCACCTGAACTCCCGCTATTTCCGTTCCCGCAGGACGGACTATTTCAGAAGTGATCTCTGCGGTCCATGTATCTCCGTCCTTTGATGTGGAAATGTACACGCCGTCGTTCCCGAAGCGTATCTCCGGCATTTCGCACAGCCAAACCTTGCGGAATATTCCCGCGCCGGAATACCACCTGGAATTGGGCGCATGATGGTCAACGCGCACGGTGATCGTGTTTTCCCCGCTGAGAATGAGCTCCGTTATATCAAACCGGAACGCGGAATAGCCGTACTTCCACTCCCCGGCAAGAGTCCCGTTCACATAAACCCGGCTGTCCATGTACACCCCGTCAAAACGGATACAGGTGCGCACACCGGGCTTTTTTTCGTATGTAAATCTCTTTCTGTACCAGCCTGTGGAGGTTTCGTACAGGTTATTCGTGTTGTATATAAGCCAGTCGTGCGGCAGGTCAACGGGTCTGAAATCAAAGCCGTCAGAGTATTCAGAGCCGAAAGGCGCCTTGAAAAAATCCCACCCGCTGCAGAATAACGCGCGGTCCGTGTAGTTAATTTCCATATTATCTTCCTCCCATGATGAAAATGGTTTTCTGTTACATTGTATCGTATCTTCGCGACAAAGTCAATGCATGATATTAGTATTATATAACAATATGAATATTTAAAATGAGCACTTGAAAAATCAGCGGATATGTGGTATATTGTCATTAAACACCTGGTTATGAGGAGGTTAACATGAACGCCGAATGGTCCGAAAAAAACAAAGAAATGCAAAAACTTATCAGCAGAAGTTCCACATACAAAACCGGAATAGAACGGCTCATCGAGCTCAGGAATTCCCTTTTTGAGCAGATGACGCAGATAGTCGGCACATACCCTGCAGAGGCATTCTGGCAGATGCCGTTTGCCGGCGCTGACGGTTATCACAGCAAGACGCTGGCATACTCGATATGGCATATATTCAGGATAGAGGACATAGTTGCGCATGAACTCGTAGCAGGCGACAGTCAGGTTTTGTTCTCCGGGGATTATCTCAGCAAAACAGGCTCCCCTATAATAACCACCGGAAACGAACTTTCGGGCAGTGAAATTGCCGAATTTTCACGTCAGCTCGACATAAAAGCGCTATACAGCTATGCCGAAGCCGTAAAGATATCCACCGAGAAGATACTTATAGGGCTGGAATACACAGACCTGAAACGTAAATACACAGATAAAAAGAATAAGCTGATAGGCACCCGATGCGTAAGCGACAGCGAGAATGCACGCTGGCTGATAGACTACTGGTGTGGTAAGACCACCGCAGGGCTGATAAAAATGCCGTTCAGCAGGCACTGGATAATGCATATCGAAGCCATGTGCAGAATAAAAAACAAGCTCTGCAGCCAGGCGCGCAAAGGAGTGGACACCATCGCACGCTGCGGATTTTCCTGCAATCACTGTTTTCTGAGCGAATGGTGCGGCTCCTGCAGAACCTGCTATAATGTATGCTCATTCGCGACATGTTCCCCAAACGGGAAATGTCCCAATGTTTCCTGCTGCGAGGAAAGAGGCTTCGACGGCTGTTACGACTGCCCCGACCTGGAAAAGTGCACCCACGGATTTTACACACCCGAAAACGACGGTGCGAATGCCGCAAAAGCACAGGCACTGTATATCCGCAGATACGGCAAGAAACAGTTTCTTAATGCGCAGGACAAGCTGCACGAAAAATTCTCGTTCCAGAAAACGCAGGAAGTTCTCGGGCAAGATATGTACGAAGGGCTCAAAATACTTGAACAGACCTTTTCATGACCCGTACGCTTTCACCTCAAAGGGCTGATTTTGCTTTATTCAGCGTATCCCTGACAAATGAGCAAAAAAATCTTTTAAACGCGCTTTGCCTATTTACAAACCTACCCGTTTTGTGATTCAATGATATAATAAACTACATTGACGTTATGCGGCAAAGCATCGTCATGAAAGGAAATTTCGCATGAAAAAGCTAAGGCAATACCGCACAAAGATTGTGCGTGTATTGCGCAGTCAGATTTTTCGTCAGATTGTACAATGAGGACGACGCAAGGCTGTCGCCTTGCTAGGACGAATTGTGCTATATGACGGAAAATATGCAAGCAAGACACGTGCAAAATCTAATAAATGGTCTTTGTGCGGTGTTGCCCTAACACTAAGAGCCAGAATAACTATCACTTCAATAATCCTGATGGCAGCTGCACGCTGCTGATAACCGCAGTGTGCAGCTGCATATTCCTTTCATCGACGTCGCAGAAACGTATCACTGAAAACGCAATTGCTACAGTCAACAATTATTCCCACCAGATAAACAACTGGATAGAAAACGAAGCCCGGCGCGTCTCAGACGTCGCAGACGAGATAGGTTACCAGCAGTACGATACCTCCAACCGCGACGGAATGTACCCGTACCTTGCCGACTGCATCAACCGCATGCCGGAGATGTACGCAATTTACATAGGCTGCCCGGATAACTTCGCGGTGTTCTCCGACGGGTGGGAAGTCCCCGCAGACTACATAATCACCGAAAGGCAGTGGTATATCGACGCCGCCGCTTCCGACCGCGCAGTTGTGACCGAGCCTTACATCGACGCCGAAAGCGGCCAGGTCGTTATAACCATCGCAACGGCGCTGCGCAGGGACGGAGATGTTTCCTGCGTTATTGCAGCGGATATGTTCCTCACTGGTGTGCAGGAGATAATCGCAGGGTTCGACACTTCGCTGACAGGCTACCCGATACTCACATCTTCTTCCGGTAACATCATTATCCACTCCAGCAGTGATCTCATGCCGTATGTGGACGACCAGGGCAGCCAGCACTTTTCCGCTTATTCAGACACTGTGAGCGGCATTTCCGGGGAAATAACCGAAAACGGCATAACCACCTGCAGCCTCACCGACTACGACGGTTCGACGAAATATGTCGTTTCCGCTGATATTTCCGCAGCCGGCTGGAAATTCAGCTACGCCATGAACACCGAAGAACTTTATCGCGATGTAACAAATATCATCATCATATTCCTGGTTTTAATTCCTTTGATAATCGTGATAGCCGCGATAATCTGCAGGACCGTGGTCAAGGGCAGTTTCAAGGCGCTGGGCACCGTTTCAGAAGCCGCTGCTGAACTTGACAGCCAGGCAGCGAAACTCCGCAGCATGACAGAGAAATTCAGAGCATGACCCAATAAACAGAATGGAGCCGCAAATGCGGCTCCATTTCAGTTATATTCGCAAATATGTATCAGAGCTTGATAGTCTTTTCGTCCGTGTCGCGGAGTGTGAAGGCGCCAACGAGATCCTTGAGCGTCTGCGCCTGTGCGGAAAGCTCCTCAGAAGCCGCTGCAGACTCCTCTGCGGTAGCAGAATTCGTCTGAACGACATTGGAGATCTGGTCGATACCAATGGAGATCTGCTTGATGGAGTCAGCTGCTTCCTTAGCTGCATCGGATATCTTCTTATTGAGCTCAGCTACCTCGGAAGCGGAAGCTACAACGCTCTCCACTGCACCGGCTGCCTCGCTGACAAGGGTGTTACCATTCTCAATCGCAGAAACCGTTCCCTCGATCATTGTCGTGGTATTCTGCGCTGCTTCGGCAGACTTGGCGGCAAGGTTGCGTACTTCATCGGCAACGACTGCAAAGCCCTTGCCCGCTTCCCCCGCTCTTGCGGCTTCAATTGCCGCGTTAAGTGCAAGTATATTCGTCTGGAATGCGATGTCCTCAATGGTCTGGATTATCTTCTTCGTTTCGCTGGAGGAAGAGCTTATCTCGTTCATTGCGGTGATAAGGCTTTCCATCTTGCTGGTCGCCTCGCCGAGTTTTTTGCCTGCCTCAAATGTCTTTGCACTTGCTGCCTCAGCGTCGGTGGAATTCTGATGGATAGACTCGGAAACCACACTGATAGTAGCGGCAAGTTCCTCAACGGAAGAAGCCTGCTCCGTAGCTCCCTGAGAAAGCGCCTGCGCACCCGCAGAAACCTGGTCGGAACCAGCAGCCACCTGATCGGAAGCGTTGCTGATATTCGCCATAGTAGCACTGAGTTTATGGTTGATATCCCTCACATAGTCCAGCAGCTTGCTGCAGTCGCCAACATAATACTGTTCATGCTCAGCTGTATGTACATTGAAATTGCCGCCTGCCATGCTCTCAAGTATACGCCCTATATCACTGATGATATTGTTCAGCGTATTGACAACCGTCTTAGTGGCCTGAGAAAGCCTGCCGGTCTCGTCCTTGGTGGTGAGTTCAGTAACGGGGCTGGTAAGGTCGCCCTTGGCAAGCTTTTCGATACGTTCTGTGCATACCCTTACAGAACCACCGATCTTCTTACCGAGCATAACAGAAATGACCGCTGCAACAACGCACGCAACAACAAGCAGAACAACTGTCATAATGATAGCGCGCTCTGTGCCTGACAAAAAGTCAGACTTCGGAGCATACACAGCCAGCGACCAGCCATTGGAACCAGTGATTGGCGTATAGGCAAGGAACTTGGAATTACCGTTGACCGTGTAATCAGCGAATCCGGAATTACCTGCTCTCATGTCCTCGTGGCACTTGGCAAGTGTGACATACCCCGTCTGACCGGAGGTATCAGCAGCTGCGAGCGCTTCGATATTTTCGCCGTTTTTGACAAGCTCGCTATCGGCGTCTGCAATGGTGTTGCCATTTCTGTCGATCATGTAAGCGCTGCAGTTTTCACTGATCTTAATACTTCTTACAATATCATTCAGAAACTCAGGATCAGGGACAAGGATAACGCAGCCTGCGACCTCGCCGTTCAGGCTGCCGTCTTTCCATACCGGCGCTGCGATTATGACCATAATCTCACCAGTAAGTCGAGACACGGTGGGCTCGGTGACTGTTACCTGACCTTTCATTGCATTCTGGAAGTACTCCCTGTCAGAATAGTTGTTGCCGTCGAGACAGTCGCCGTTGGGTTTAATGAGATTGCAGTTCTGCAATTCGTGCTGTGATATGGTTTCTGCCAGCAGGGCGCTTATCTCCTGGTCTGTGGTTGCCGGGTCGGAAAGCTGCGGCGTGGTGCCGAGTTCTCTCGCGATGTTCGAATAGGAACGTATCTCCCAATAGGAACGATCAGCAGCCACCTGTGCGGCAGCCGTCATGCTGCTCTCCACAATGGTTACCGTGCTGTTGTAAGTCATAACACATGCAAATGCCCCCAGAACAAGAAGTGATATGCTGACTGTAAGAATACAGCATACCAGTATCTTTTTGCCGATAGATTTCATAAATTGACCTCCCTTATTATTCTCCCTGTGTAATCACGATACGACCTGGCATTACTGCACACCTCGTGTATCACTAAACACAATCTGCGTTTATTTGTTTCCGATACGCACGGAGTTCACCAACGGCGAACGTATGTGCGAGGACTTTTGATCTATAATAAACGCTCTGCGGTTATTATACCACAAAACAATTCACAAATCAAGCAGTTTTTATATGAATATGCACAATAACATTCATTAGACGTGACAAAATTGAGGTTATTTTTTCGGTTATAAATATTCCACATATTTACACTTTAAGAAAGCTCAGACAAGAAGTGCTGCAACTCCGGCTGTTCATTGTAAGAAACCGTTTCAGGTATGCCCCTGCTGTCCAGCCGGAAATCTATCCCTGCCCTGTTCGCCTGGGATATCTGATGGTCCCTTGGAATGTTATACAACCTGCCCTGCTTGATAAAATGAGCCCCCGTCTGATGAAAGCAGAACGGCACATTCGCCGCAATGCACTGCTGTCTGATGTCAAGTATCCAGTCATAATCACAGACCCGCGCTTCTCTGCCGGATTCTCCTCCAACGGAAACCTCTTCGATATCCCTGCTGAGATACCGCGAAATATCCAGCGCTTCCAGCAATGGAGCGCATATAATGGAACGATGCTTTATCGGAAGCGACAGAAATATCGGCAGCCGGAAATCCGCGCGTTCCTGGTTTTCCACCGTGCAGCCGATGAGTACATTATCGTATCCGCTTCCCCAGTCCGGCGGAAGGCACTGTTCCAGACGGTCGATGCGCTTGGTGAAAAAATAGAACCAGCAATCGCTTCGCTGCCGCATCATCTGCCAGCATTCCTGCCGCCAGCAGTCGGCGTCGGCAAGCAGAAAGTCCGACGTGAAGCAGGTCATTATCACCTTTCCCGGTGCGATTTTGTAGCTTCCGTCGCGCCTTTTCTGCAGAGGTAGCCCGAAGCTGCCAGTCCTGCGGCACAGACTGCTTGCCTGCGCGGAGCCATACATCTCGTCCTGCCGGTAAACATAACAGTATTTGCACCCCGTGCTGATTTTCGTGCAGCCGTGCCAGGGATTCCAGTTCTCATAAATGCTCATGATTCACCCATCGCAAAACGGGACTGCGCCATGCGCCAGCCCCGTTGCCTTTATCAGAATTCCCACAGGAAGAGCGAACCGTCCATGCCGCTCATATCCACTGCATAGCGTTTCTCAACGCCGTTCTCGTCAACATACGAAATGCCATTGTTCGGAATATCCCCCAGAAACACCAGCCCTGCGAGAAGCGGTCTGTCAGGGGTGAGTTCCGGCTGTTCGTACACGGTTTCGGTCGAAAAGCTGGTATTCCCGTTTTCGTCAAAATCAAAGGAGGTCAGCGCAAGCACCTTAAAATCGGTGACTGTCTTTTCAGCCGTGAACAGCAGCATGGTTCTGCTTTCTTCATCACCGACCATATACTCGTCATGTTCAGTATCGACAGCGCCTTCTGCATATTCCGCATGGACTGTCGTTTCCGCAAGCTGCGGCTCATACGTGTCTGCCTCTGCAGTAAACTGCGGCTCTGTTGAGGGGGGTTCAGCAGAGGGGGCGTCTGATTGTGCAGAAGTGGTTGTTTCGTCCGGCACAGAGATTTCTTGCCCGGAAGTCGTCGCGATACTCTCCGACGCCGTCGCAGAAGAACTGCTGCCAGATGTCTGCTCACTGGAACTGCTGCCAGATGTCTGCTCACTGGAATTGCTGCCAGATGTCTGCTCACTGGAATTGTTGCAGCCGGTCAGCAATATGCAAGTAGCCACGGCTGCCGTAAAAATTCTCTTTTTCATATAAACTCCTTCTTTCAGGTGAACAAAAAAAATTGGATTACTTCATTATAATATCTTTCTTAACATTTGTCAATACCATTTTGTTCATTTTCTGTCACAAGACGCCTAAAAAAACCCCGATCATACCGACCGGGGTTTAAGGCAACACCTCACAATTAACGGCTAACGCCTTTGCCGCACGCTTGCTTGCATATTTTCCGTCATATAGCACAATTCGTCCTAGCAAGGCGTCAGCCTTGCGTCGTCCTCATTGTACAATCTGACGAAAAATCTGACTGCGCAATCGCACGACAATAATTATGCGGTATTGCCTTAATATCAGCTTTTAAAACGTTCCTTTATCTCTTCCTGAATGCTCATCATGCAGTCAAGCAATATCGGGTTGAACATTCCACATTCGCCGTTGTTTATCATTTTTATTGCAGTTTCATGCGGAAGCGCCTTTTTATACACGCGCTCGCTTACCAGTGCGTCGTACACGTCAGCAATGGAAACCACCTGCGCGCTTATCGGTATCTCGTCGCCGCGCAGTCCGTCGGGGTATCCCCTGCCGTCGTAACGCTCATGGTGCCAGCGGCATATCTCGTGCGCAGTCTTGATAAGCGGCTCATTCTGGTACCGACCCAGGCTTTTCAGCATTTCCGCGCCTATTATCGTGTGTTTCTTCATCTCCTCGAATTCCTCAGGGGTAAGCCTGCCGGGCTTGTTTAGTATCTTGTCGTCGATACCTATCTTGCCGATATCGTGCAATGCGGAGCCTGTGGTTATCAGCATTCTTGTGTTGTTGTCAAGGGCATAACGGTCGGTCCTTTTGACCAGCTGCTCCAGCAGCATTTCTGTCAGCATTCTGATGTGAACCACATGCATGCCGCTCTCTCCGTTGCGGAATTCAACGATATGGCTGAGTATGCTTATCATCATATCGTTGTTCTTTTCTTTTTCGTTTATCTGGTCGGTGACAAGGTGCACCAGTCTGCGCTGCTTTGAATACAGCTTTATGGTGTTGAACACACGGTGGAAAACTATCTTTGAATCAAACGGTCTGCGTATGTAGTCGGTGACGCCCAGGTCGTAAGCCTCGCGCACGGATTCTGCCGTGTAATCGCTGGAAATCATGATGACCGGGATATCGTCTATCCAGTGGTCGGAATTCATATACCTGAGCACGTCAAAGCCACTCATACCCGGCATAAGTATATCAAGCAGCACGATGGAAATTCCCGTGCCGTACTGCTTCAGCAGTTCAAGGCATTCCTCGCCGCTGGAGGCCTCCATTATGCTGAACTGGTCGCCTAGCATCGAAGAAAGTATCTCGCGGTTCAGCTGGGAATCGTCAACGATTAGCACATTGAGCTTCTTTGAACTTATTGCGGACTCCCCATCGCCGGCTGCGTTATCCTGTCCCTGCGATACGAACATCAGCTTGCCTGCACGCTCCACTGCGGAAGAAAGCAGCTCGTTTCCCGCAAGCACGCCGCCTATACTGACGGACAGTTTAGCTTCGCCCTTGCCCGCAATCTCCACCTTGCGTATCTGCCTGCGGATATACCTCATCTGCTGCGCGAACCTGTCCTCGGTCAGACCCGGCATAATAACAAGGAACTCATCTCCGCCATAGCGTATAACTGTATCAGTCATGCGGACGCTCCTGCGGATAGCGTCTGCGGACGCTTTAAGAGCCTCGTCCCCCGCGGTGTGTCCCTGGGAATCGTTATACAGGCTGAAATCGTCAATGTCTATCATCACAACGCCTGCATTGACCCTGGTATTGCGCAGGAATTCCTCATAATAACGCCTGTCAAGCGCGCCAGTGAGCTGATCAATGTACACGTTGCCGCTCTTGACAAGACCAGAAAACTGCTCCAGTCCACCCGGGCACACCAGCTGTTCACCGGAAAGCGGCTTTATCATCTCGATAACGCAGGGCTTTCCGTCGATCTCCGCATATTCTGCGACTATCTGGTAAATTTCATTGCCGACAAGTTCCAGCCTCGTCAGCTGTTTCTTTTCGTAAAAAGCATTGACAGTCGTGGGATTTACCACTGCTGAATTGCTCTTTATCTCGTTCTCATCGATCAGACTTACCTCGGGAAAGACCCTTCTAAGGGCTTCCATCTCCAATTCGGCCTGCGCGCTCGTCATTCTGTGTTCTTCCATTTATTCAAATGCTCCTTGTGCAGAATTATTGTAGGGAACCTCTAAAAACCGGTTTGAAAAGGGAAAATGGGTAGAGTGCACCGAATGCGATGAAAGCCGACGAAGTAAGGCTGTATGCCTTACGAGGAGGTTTTCTGAAGCAGTCGGTGTGCTATACGCATTTTCACTCAAACAAGGGTTTTAGAGGTGACCTGTACTTGTTTTTTCCACTCGGCTATTATTTCTGCTGCCGCGTCGATATCGCAGTCATCTGCAGCGACTTTCAGCCTTTCAAAAAACTGCTGTTCTGCACCGCTATAGTTGCAGGCTTCCATCTTCTCTATCACATCATCTATGTGAATGGTGTCCATCTCGTCGATAGCCTGCTGCATTTCATTGAGAAGCGACATTCCCTGCTCTGCCGGGGCAGCCGCTGAGACATTTGCCGTAACTGACGCGCCAGATACGCTCACGCTTCCACCATTGCCAGACTCCGGGCGCTGCAAAGAAGCGCCATGCTCCGAATACGAAGCCATCTCAGCCTCGGTGTCTTTGAAGTAGCCTGAAAGCGCCTGGCTGATACGCAGATATTCCGTCAGCATTGCATTGGTGTGCCTGCTGATAAAATCAACGTCGTACTTGTTTCCCGCTTCCTCCAGCAGCGCAGCCATCTGCGAAAGGTGGTTCGCGCCTATCTGCCTTGCGGAGCTCTTGAGTGAATGCACCTCTATCGTGAACTGCTTGATATCGCTTATCTTCCAGAGGTATCTTATGTGCGACTCGTTTCTCTCAGCGGAATGGCAGAACTGCTTCATCACTATTCTCAGCAGATTTTCACTGTTCAGCAGTGAAAGAGCCGCTGCCGTATCAACACCCTCCACCACGGGGAGCATGCTGGAAGCCGTCGGCGCCGTCGACTGCCCGGGCATTGAAACAGGGACGATCTTTTCCTCAGAGAGCCAGCGGCGTATCTTGTTGATCATGTCCCTTATGTCTATCGGCTTCGCTATAAAGTCGTTCATTCCTTCGCGCAGGAACATTTCGCGCGCGCCGCTGCCCACACTGGCAGTCAGTGCGATTATCGGAACGTCCGCATATGTCGGGAACTTCTCACGGATAAGGTGAGTTGCTTCAATGCCGTCCATGCCTGGCATCATGTGATCCATGAACACAATATCGTAGCGGCAGTTGCGTACCTTTTCTATCGCCTCCTCGGCGCTGGTGGCTGTGTCTACCTGCATTCCCAGCGGCTCGGTGACGCCCTTTGCGACCTCGAGATTTATGTTGTTATCGTCAACAATGAGTATCCTGGCTTCCGGCGCCGTAAACGACGCTTCCTCATCAGAAAGGCTGTCAGAACGTTCAAAGCTGCTGCAAATTCCCATTGCAGAATAGAGATTCATCGAATACTCAGGACAGCGCAGTATCGTGATATTGGGAATGTCGATCTTATCGGTGCTGTCAAATCTGTCGAACAGCACGCACATCAGTTCACGGTGCGATTTGACGAACTGCTTCAGCGCTTCGGTGACGTATTCCCTGCCGACGATAAGATAGCCCTTTTCACCGCAGGAATGGATATCTGATATCTGCGTGTATTTCATTCCGACAGCGGTGAGATCCTTGCCTATCTGACGGCTCACATAGCTGCTGCGTACATAAACCCATACCTGCTGACCGTCTGCATGTACATCGTCGAGGTAGGTTCCCCCGGAGCACTTCTGTGGCAGCTGGAAGCTGAACACACTGCCCTTTCCAAACTCGCTGCGCGCGGTGATGCTTCCGTTCATGAGATTAAGCAGGCGCTTTGATATCGCAAGTCCAAGCCCGGTGCCGCTGACATTCCTGCGGATGTCCATCTGCTTCATTCTTGTGAACAGGGCGTCCATCTCATCGGGCTTGATGCCGCAGCCAGTGTCGCTTATTTCCGCGCACAGCAGCACTTCGTCCTTGCCCGAGGGAACTGCCTGCAGCTTCAGACCGATGTTGCCCATTCTGGTGAATTTCACCGCATTTCCCAGCAGATTTATAAGTATCTGCTGAATGCGCACGTTATCTCCGACAAGTTGCTTCGGCATATTGGCAGACAGATCAACAGTGAAATCGATGCTCCTGTTGCCAAGCATGCTGTTTACTATTCCCGCTACATCGTTGACAAGTGAAAGCGGCTCATACTTGACTTCAACTATCGCCATATCCCCGGCTTCTATCTTGGAATAGTCCATGATATCGTTGATTATCGTCAGCAGATGGCGTCCTGACGAACGTATCTGATGCAGATATTCACGGGCGTCCTTGGGGTCCTCGGCGCGCAGTGCCATCTCGGACATGCCGAGTATAGCGTTTAACGGGGTGCGCATCTCATGGCTGACGTTGGTGACGAAATCAGCCTGGTGCTCGGCGCGGTTCACAGCCTCGGAACTGCTGTTCTTTATCTGATCCATTTTCTGCGCCATATCAGAAAGCAGCCCCGCGAATTCACGCACATAAGCAGCCGCCCTGTCGGCCTCGTCCGGTGGGAGTATCCTCATCTCGGCAGCCGCGCCGGCAAGCCTTTCAGGGCTCTCTCCGGTGGTTTTGGCAGTCTTTTCGATGTCGCTGTAGTTCATGACGTCGGTAGGCACCCAGCCTCCCGAAAGAATGCCGACAGTCTTATCGCCTATCAGTATCGGCGCGGAATACACCGCCAGCCCTCCGAAACACTCAGTACGCACTGCCCTGCCGTTTACAGCGGGGACGGACGCACCGTATGCAATACAGCGCGCGCATTCCTGCCTGCCAGCTTCTGATTTCAGGCACAGCGAAGGGTATTCCGCAAATCCGAAGCCGTCAGTAACGCCAACGCCATTGGAATCAGATATCCACGCGGCAATACCGAACATTCCCGAAAAGGAGCTTTCTATTTTGCGGAGCATACCCGGTTCGATCACATCTGTGATATGAATAATATCTTCCTGCATTTTTTCTCCTTAATTCAGCAGACTTCTTATCATGAGGAAAAGGCGTTCCATATTTATCGGCTTCAGCAGATAGCCCTGCGGCTTCATCGCGATGACTTCCTGCACACGGTCGTAATCCGAAACACCCGTCAGGAATATAACTGGTATCTCAGTCAGCCGTGAATCAAGGCGAATGTTCCTCAGCACATCAGCGCCGCTCTCGTTCGGCATCTGGTAATCCAGCAGGATAATATCCACCGTTTTGGTCTGCAGGTATTTCTCTGCCATTTTTCCGCTTGCCATTGCAGTGACTTCGTAATTTTTCTCTTCCAGCGCCGCTTTGAGCAGCCGCAGAATGGTCTTGTCGTCGTCCACGACCAAGATGTGCTTTTTTTCAGATGGCATCTGTTCCTCCGGCTGTTCCGTGGGCAGGGCGCCCATTGCCGCAGCTATCTTGTTGAGTACCTCCAGCGCCTTTGCCGGCTGTGGTATCACCTGCCCGAAAAGGTCGGGGGCGTGCTTCTTGTATTCATCGCAGACCTGCTGAGGGGCTGTCAGGACAAAAAGCGTATCCGATAACTCCTTCACCTTTTTCAGATGGCTATACTGGGAGATCATGTTATAATCGAACTCTTCGGCTACAGTCAGAAAAACATCGGGGTCGGTGTACTTCGCGTGTCGAATGATATCCTCATTGAACCCTGAAGTACTCAGGCACCGGAACCCTCTGTCCGCGCTGACGAACATATCCTGCAAAAAGTTCTGATCTCTGCAGTTGACAAGAAACTTGACTTTCAAAACAGACACCACCTTATTATAATTATCATGAAGCGCCGACGGCGATATTCTGCACAATTCGGCACAAATAGTCCATTTACGCATTTTGATTATATCACAAAGCCTCCTGGTTGTCAATGATAAAACACAAACACCACGGCATCTCCGGGATCACTACCGCACTAAAACGACACTCTTAACTTTTGCGACCCACTTTTTATACCAGGGACACGTTTACCGGCCATGTGTGGTGCATCTTCTTATCAATTTCTTAACACTAAAAACCTTGAAATACTACGAAACTTGTGATATAATATTATTAAGGGCATTGCGAGCCTCCTGGTTTGTTGTTGTGTTTGTGTTTCTTTCAGTTTGTCTCGCTGTGTCCTGTTTTTTTGCCTTTTTTTAAAAAAATACTTGACAAATATAAAACACTGTGATATAATATATTAGTCGATTAAGAATGCACTGCATTCCTTATCTCGAGATGTGGCTCAGTTTGGTAGAGCGCTGCGTTCGGGACGCAGAGGTCGCAGGTTCGAATCCTGTCATCTCGACCACGAAGGGCTCGAACTTCTAGTTCCGAGCAAGAGAGAACGCCTGATTGCATGGTTGCAGTCAGGCGTTATTGTTTATATCCGGCGTCATATTTCCTACTGTAATTCCGGTGTCGGCAGGAATGTCCGACCTATGCTCTTGGTGATGGTGTAATCAGCTCCGTATAGCAGAATAGAGGCTACCCTCAGGGTAACCTCTATCTTTGTATTGTACACAGTGACCTGCTTTACAAACTGCGCTATGAACTTCTTGCACTCCGGAATGTCCCGGTTCAGAACGTAACCGGAAAACTCGGATATCATGCTTCTCAGGTCATCTTCCGTGAATGCTGCGTCCGGATTTCTTATCGTCAGTTCCTGCTGACGTTCCAGCAGAATTTTTTCGTCATTCTTTAGCTGTGCAAGGACTTCCTTGAAATCGTCCTGCATTAGTCCGTCCGCAATGGCGTTGATGATATTCTGCCGCCTGTTCTGGAGCCGTTTCAATGCTCGTTCGTTCTCCCGGAGCTCCTCGACTACATAGGCGTTATGCTGAATGAGCTGTTTCTTTACTCCATCCACGATCGCCGGGATATTCTTTTCATCGAATATATACTTCTGGAGCTGTAACAGCACGAATTCTTCGATTTTATCCGCCCGTATCTCCTTGTTAGAGCAGTGGTGAACCATATTCTTATGCTTACAGCGGTATGAGCGGTACATATAGCCCTTGCCGTTTTTGCGCTGTGTTCCTGACATGAGATTTCCGCATTCGCCGCAGCGTATCAGTCCGGTGAGCAGATATGTCTTTACCGCCGATTTAGCTCCGGGGGACATTTTGCGCTGTTCCATCACCTTTTCTGCCTTGTTGAACATTTCCTCGGAGATTATCGCAGGACAGCCGTTTTCAATGCAGATCACTTCTTCCGGAGATTTTTCCTTATGGCGGTTGTGCTTGCCGTCCCACCTGTTGTAGATGTAATATCCGGCATATTTCTTGTTCCGGAGTATATCATGCAGGGAGTTCTTTCCGAATTCGTTGCCGTTCTTTGTTCGGCTTCCACGTTTGTTCAGAGTGTTGATGATGTCCTCATAGCCATGACCGTCTATGTACATCTAAAATATGGTCTTTACTGTCTGGGCTTCGCTTTCGTTGATAACTAGCTTTTCAGTAACCGGGTCAACGTCATATCCAAGAGGTGGCTTGCCGCCGTTATGCAGACATTTCCCGGCTCTGACTTTGAATCCTTTCATGACTTCTCTGCCGAGGTTACTGCTGTAATACTGCGCCAAAAGCTCGAACATACCCTCCATAAGCTCGCCTTCCGGTGTATCGCTTGTAGGCTCGAGGACTGACAGAACCCTTACTCCACTCTTTTCCAGAATAGCTTTCGCAATGGTACTGTCGATACGGTTTCTTGCAAATCTGTCGAACTTGTGAACGATAACGAACTTGAATTTGCCGCTCTTGCTGTCCTCTATCATGCGGTTGAAGTCGTCACGCTTGGCTGTGGTAGTAGCGGATTTCGCCCTGTCAACATAGTCCTCAATGATAGTGTAACCGTTGGCGGCAGCGTACTTGTTGATTGCGTCCTGCTGTGCTTCGATCGAGGTTTCGTGCTGCATATCCGAGCTGAATCGGCTGTAACTTACTACTGGTATCTGATTTGTGTTCATGGTTTTTCCTTTCTTCAATAATTGGGGGTCAAGCCCTTATCAAGATGATAATATATGCTTGACCCCTTTATTTTGTACGGTTAAAATTTACAGCTTACAAATTACTTCTTCGTTCTATCTAAAATCATTCTGGCTAAAATTTTTGAGATTATCTCGTTTCGTTCTTTAGTGTCAAAATTTACAGTTTCTTTTTCATCAGTACAAATTACAGTTTTATTATTAAAATTCTTCTTTGTCAGGTCGCTGCGGGTAATCTCATAGACGATCATCAAGGTCGTCCTCCGATGGCGGTTCCATACCCTTCATTTTGATCTGTTCATATTCTCCCTCACGAGCCTCAGGTTCATAATTAGCAACGTATTTTTCAAATTCAGCTTTATTCTTTTCTTGCCACTTTTTGTGTTCAGCTCCAAAGAGATAACTTTGTATCAAAGGGAAATCAACTGACATCTTAAAGCAGTGCTGTATGATTTCCGCCTGAAGTCCGGTGTCCATAGAGCCATCGTACATCATGTCGATGGATTTTCTCACAGCATCAGCCATCTCTTTTTCTACGCAATAGCCGCCAGCGTATTCCTTGTAGCATTTCTCAATGAAGTAAATGAACAAGCGTTCGCTGAACCTGACGTTAGTTTCAAGCAGCTTTGTTTCTCCATAGGCTTCATTGTTAAGCACTATCCGAATGCACTTCGTCTTGGGACGTCCCTTTTGAACAGACACCACATTGTAATAGTGGTCTGGCTTGGTGCTGTACAATACGCCGTTCTTCTTCCATTCGGAAAGAACATTATCCTCTGAAAAATCGCCGTCCTTGAGCCACCTTTTGAAAATCGGCTCCCGGATTATAAGCAGGTCAGTAACGACCTTCTTATTCTCCATATCAGAATGGATCTGTCGGTTCTGAATAGAACCCCAGCAGTCATACAGCCTTTTAGTAAGGTCGTCCGGGTCAGACGAAAACTTCGGAAACTTACTGGCGTTGATTTCGCATTGGTTCAGTACAAAATCGTATGCTATCCGTGCTTCTGACTCCTTATTGCTCATGGCGATGTTCTCCAGAACAAGGCTCTTTATCTTATCATGAGAAAAAGTGACGTCAAACGCTTTTGCTGACAGTTCAGAAGTCATCATCAACATTGCAACGGATTTCGCCATTCTCTCCTTGTAGCAAGGCTTGATAGGAATTTCATTTGTCAAGGAACTGATTTTCTGCTCATACTCGGCTAAGACAGCGTTGGGGTCTAGCTTGTATAAGTACCGGGCGAACTCCATCACAGGAAGTCCCGCATATTTTTTGGAGAAAGCGCTGACTGCATGAGCCTGTTCAGCACTTTGCGTCCATTGAACATTTGGGAATGAGATAACTCTCATCTGCAAGCCGTCTGCTTTGGCTGCATATTTCAACAGTGAAAACTCGCCTGTGAACACTATTGAAGTAGCCCACGTTCGTGGAGGTATAACCTTACTGCTTTTGCCCAGTCGATTTTTATCCGTGCCGTCAGACAGCGAATATATCATGCTGGTAAAATCAGCGTACTTACCCAGACGTGCTATCTCGTCGAACAACATCGTGTAGCCGTAGTTGTCGTTGAGTATGCCATACATTGCGTTCACCGTAGTTGAACAGGTGCCTGCAAGCGACATCTTTCCGGGTATCTTGTCCGGAAAACCTCCCATGCTGACTGCAAACTTACCGCAGGTCGATTTTCCGGTCGTCGATCTTCCGTTTATGTCAAACAAGAGTGATGGAATTTCGATTCCCTTTGACATAACGGAAAGATAACCAGTCAGGCAAGATGACAGCCCGATCACCATGCTCAGCTCCAACGGAGGATTGCCAAGAATCAAGCTGCCATACTCGGCTCTGAAATCTTCGATATTACCACGGGGAGCTATGTTGTAGTTCCCTATGTAGGTCGATTTCCCACCGATCATTTCCTGCCCCTTGAAAACGAGCTTTTTGGTGTTCTCATTGTAGTGCCAACCGATGTTCTCATGAACAGATTCAGCATGGAGCGTTGATATCTGCTGGTTTATGTAGCTAAGAAGCGAGTTGGACTGAGCGTTAGACACCGGGTATCCAGTCTGTCCCAATGCCCTGATGATGTCCTGCACCGGACTGTCAATGCTCTGGAGCTTATCACCGGCATAAAACTTCACCGTGATGTGAGCGGTATTGTCCTCATAGACAGTTTTAAGGCTTGTTACAGTAACATCATGCCCGTTGGGATTGAACTTACCGTTTGCGTCAATGCTGCCGTAGAAACCGTTTTGAGAAGTATAGTGAGTCATTGTGAACTCTCCTTCCAAAAAAAATACGCCATGACAAGAGGAATTTCTTGTCATGGCAATATTCTATCACAAACGGTTCGAAAAAGCAATGAGATAATCCAATCAATCATGCTTTGGTTGGATTAAGTAAAAATAATTTTCGGCAGCTTTCATTATAACCTGCACTTCAACCGGATTCTTATCAAAGAGCGCATTATACTGTTCCTCTTCCAGAAACAGCGACATAATGCCAAGGTATGTTTTTGTGATGTCATAAAAGCATTTTAAATCATCTAAAGACTGTATGAGCTGAAATCTTGAATCAAACTTATAGCTCTTTCCACGTTTGCCGAAAAATTCATGCGCTGAAATAACTGTCTGATTAAACTCGTCAGCATAATTAACGTGAATGTACCTGCCGTTATTGGCAGAACGTTTCAGGTATTGCATTATAGTTCCATCGATACCAATAAGCTTAGGTATATAGTTCTTCACCAACTCCAGATATGTATTTTTGCTGAATGGGAACGTCATCATCTTATAGCACGCAGCCAGTGATATGAAAGATTCTTCACTTATCAAATCTTTGATAGTGGAGTAATAGGAACACTCCCTATACCATGGCTGAACTTTCTTGCTATCAGAGTCGATATCCAGATATGACACCAGATTGAATTTTAGAGAAGCGGCAAACTGGCTGATATCCGGTATCGGAACCTTTACCGTTGACTTGCCGTATATAGATTTATATACGCTGCTGACGGCTTCGGCGGTAATCGCTTGTGTAATGTCACAGATTTTATTGTACTCACGCTTTGAAAGTCTTGCTCCGTTATTGCCAACAGATTTTTCTATTACCTCGGAATAGCTTTTCCATAAGCGCTTTTCATAGTCAGGGTGGTTTTCCTTGAAGTAGATCATTTCAGCTATCAGATTTCTGGTTATGATACCCGATATATAGTTCTGGGTTTCTTTCACCAGTTCGTTATGGCTATGATTAGAATGGAAGCATTTCAGAATCCGGATATGTGCATACTTCCTGATTTTAGCTATCAGCTTATCCCACTTGATAACATCTGCGTCCTTATAGTATTCACCGTAAGAAATACGCTTTATATCTGTATCGCTATTGAGCTCCATTGCAATATTATCAAGGGCGCTATAAAACAGCTCCTGCAGCATTTCTATATTGTGAACCGCTTTGAGCCTTACATTCAAGCTACAAGTGCATTTATAAGTACAGTTTTCCGAACATTCTTCATGGCAGATTATTTCTGCTATATTTTTATATAGTCCACTGACGATAGAATTTACGCTCATTTTCTGCCTCCAATACAATATTGATATACTATAATAATACAACAATAATCCTCTTAGCGCAACCGTTTTTACAAAAAAAATTCCGTCTGATTCCGTGACAGACGGAATTTCATTTTCCTAGGTTCAACAAAGGCTGCTGAACTCTAATTCCGTTGTCCGTGGGAATCATCGCAATGTGCTGTTGATGTGCGCAGAAAGAATTTCTGCGCACATCATTATGCACCTCATTGCAACATTTACTTTGGTTTCTTCCCAGTTTTAGCTATACCGTATATTGCAACAGCGGTAGTGACACCTGCCGCTAATGCTTCAACTGTGGTCGCTATGGTTGCTGTTGCCGCTGCTAATGCGAGTATCATGCTCTCACCTCCGTATTATTCACTATGCAGTCAACTGTTACTGCTACTGCCAGTCCTGCGACTACTCCGGCTATGTACCATCCTACCATGCTATCACCTCCTTTCGTAACATAGATTTAGGCTATGTTCCAAGAGATACGCTGAATAAAGCGAAGCGTAACAAAATCAGACCCGTGAGTGCGCTCGTTTGAGCGGGTCGATTTTGTTTTATTCAGCGTTTCTCTAGTACTCCTCCGCCAGAAGCATTGTTTCGTGGTCGCCGTCATCTATGACATATATCTTGCCTGTGAATGTTTCCGGCATACGATACATATATGTCTTTTTGAACGGCTTGGGTTGTTCCTGCTCATGGACTATCCTCTGCTTGCCGTTCTCTTTGCTTAATCTGAATATTTGCAGATAATCCAGTTTTGTATTCTGCTTTTCACGGTCTATCAGCTCCCAGAGTATCATGGTTAGATACAGAGGGACATTGCTTTGAACTCCGTTGGTTATGTAGCGGTTCTTGCTGTCGAACATAGCTATTCATCTCCTTTCATTTCTTCCGGCGCTATGGATTCTGGCAGTATCACCGTGATTGAGTATTCAGTAGCCGGGAGATAGAGAATGCTCAGGTAATCGTTCAGCTTCTTCACGTTCTCGACTGGCTCGGTTGAATAGTCAACATGTATTCTTTTTATGTCCTCCACGTCCTGAATATTTTCAGCTAACAGAATATAGCCGCCGTCAATGCCATGGGAGTTATAGCAGCTATCGAGGATTCCGGCTACTTCACAGAGCTGATTCAGCACATAGTTTGGAACTCGGTCTGCTAATGTCAATGCTTCTGCTTTGGTTCTGAATTGATACAGCATATTTTTCCTTTCAATAGAAAAACGCCCTGAATATTTCATCAGGACGTTGTCTTTGTATTCTTCTTTCTGCGTTTGGGTTTTTCTTCTACCGGAATTTCAGCTATCACTTCAGGAACCGATGTATTTTCATCAACCTTTACAGGCGCTATTTCTTTTGGCTTTGCCTTATCTTCCTGATATGCTTTCAGTTCCTTGTAATCGAATGTAGCTAATGTCCAGTATCTGACCGCAGGACACAGAGGGTGATAGAATTTTCTGCCTTTCTGGTCTGCGATACAGTACAGCTTGCTGGCATAGGGTTCGAGCATATCCAGGACTTTCTTCTGCATAGTCAGGACTGCTTTGTTTCCGTCACCGCCTGTGCCTGTTGCGAAAATGATGATATCTGAACTCTCAGCGTACTGCTGTATGTAGCCCAGATTATCCTCGTCAATATCTGACGTACTGTGCTTGCCGCTCATGCTGGAAAACAGATTTACGATGTTCACACTTCCGTAGTTCAGGCGTTCCAGATTACGCAGTACGAACATGGTCGTGTGGTCTACCGTGACGGTATCTGCGGAACTTGGATAGAGCATTATGATTTCCGCTGACTTCTTTTCACTGTTCCATTCCTTTCGGAGCAGGTAACGATGTGTTTTGTCATCGCTGTAAATGGCTGTGGTCTGCGTGGCTGTTGTTTCAGTGATCATGCGGGTTTACCTCCTTATGTTATTTAGGAGATAATATATGCTTGTAATCTTTTTTGATACTGTTTTACAGCGCAGTAACTAACAATTTATTAAATACAGATACGCCGTAGATTTCTATGACGTAATTTCATTTAAGAAAGAGGTAATCCCATGTCAAATAGTGACAAACGTTTAATTTACAGCTTTATGCGAAATCTCTCCAAAAATCAGCTTCATGAACTCAAAGAGTTTTTCCCTGTGGGTATCTGGAATAATAAATCCAATGCTGAAAGGCGTGCGCTTGGTCGTAAGTTCAAGCAGGCTGTCAGGGAATACCAGTTCAAGCACATTACCAGCTTTGAGGTTAAGTCTAATCGGCATACTTACTATTTTATCTCTGAATGAGAAATCTCCTAACGTCTTTTGCGGCGTTAGGAGATTTATGTGGTTCGACTACGATATTAATGGATCAACTCATTAGACAAGAGTCTCGTTTTCCTGAAAATGCATCTATCCATTGGGGTAGCCTAATAGAATCTAGATGCTTTACGTTAGATACATCAGAAAGGATGTCCATATCACCATCAGATATTCCAGCATACTTTTTTATCTGATCAGTCAGCCATGGATCTTTAGCTTTAATTACGTTGAGCTTTTGATCACTCTTGGTAATATTATCACCCTTAGGAAGCAATGCAAGATTTAATATACAATCTTTTTTGCTAATAATCCCGTCGTTTGTTACATTACTGAACAAATTTTGAGCGACAATGTGGTCAACCTCATAAGTTGTATGAATATCCATCAATGTAGGTGTCATTTTTTTCATACAGTAATAGTGATATATCAACGGCTTAACTATTGGAACTTTTGTGAGCTTGTCTTTATACTTTCCGGTTGCCAATTCATTAATTAATGTAATCCATTCTTTTTGACTGACTGCAGTTATTCTAGATTGAATGTTTTGAATGTCTGAAGCAAGTCGATTGTCACTAGATCCCGACCAAATTCTTATACTGTATTCATATATTAGTCTATCCAAAAGAATAAATGCTTCGTTTTGTAGGTTCTTGGCAGTTGACGATGACTTAGTTGGACAATTATAGTAGTTCTTCCAACGCAAGTACATTATCGTCATGAATTCAAGTGCTATTGAGTTACTTGTTAGTGACATAATAGACTGATTCCATGACTTTAAATATTTAAAGTAATCGTAATCTTCAAGAATACAAATTACTGTGTTAATGTCAGAAGCCATTTTATCAATTTCGATATCCCAATTAATCTTTTTCTTTTCTAATTGGTTAACCGACCTATTGTTGATTCCACCAGCCAATATAGCACTTGTCAATTTAAAGCCGATTGAAAGAGTCGTTTGGAAATTCTGATTTCCAACCTTATCTTCCAAATCAGAAAAAGGCATATCCTCAAATACTAGATGATTTCTATCTATTTGAAGTAAAAGAGAAGCACATAGATCCCATCTATACACTTCATCAGGAACGCTTATTCCAAGTTTATTATATAGTTTTTTTACGTTATCTTTTAAAGAAAGTGACGGATTGTTTAATGCCGTATTCCAAAATGGACGGGCTGATAACAATTCTTCAGCTGATAGTTTGGTGCCCCCATTATTCACCAAAGAGAAAAGGTTCTGTGCATCTAAAGGAGAAGCATTTGTCAATTTAATTAGACCCAATGTAGAATTTTGTAATGTTTGTTCGCATCGAGAGAGTGTTTTAAGGCATTTGCTATAATACTCTTCCCAATGGCGTTCAATATATATTGTGATCTTCCTTATGGTAGGTTCATCTTTAAGTTTGTATCGCTTAATTAAATAAGAAGTAAATGTTTCGACAGTATTATAGCCTTCATTTACACATACTTTAACAAAAGACCACAATCTTGAAATATCAATAACATCTTCACCGTTTTTTCTAATAGAGTAATCAAGATCCGATATCGGAATGATACCATCAAACAAAAACATATTTTCAAGTCTTGTTTTCTTGTTTTTTACTGGGTGAACTATAGAAATGAGGTCAAATAAACCTATTAAACTTGCATATTGTTGCCTAGAGTCAAAAGAAGATGATTGCTCCTCTAAATCATCAGTATAAAACTCACTATCATCACTTTCATTATTTTCTTCACCATAGGATGTTTTATCTTCATTCTGTAAATAGCTGTCGATTGAAGCAAAGAACTTATCTTTTAGCTGTTGTTCGCTGTCGTTATTTTTAAACTTTACAAACTTTTGTGCCCACTGATATACTGAAACAGGATTAGTCCTCATCTCAATCAGGGCATTTCTCCTCTGTCTACCGTCAAGAAGCCAATCAGTTGGTTCGGGAGACAGAGTAGTATTAATTATTACTACCCCAATAGGGTAACCCTTAAAAACACTAATACACAATTTAAAATTATCATCTGCTTTCCAAGTTTGTTTACGTTGAAATCTTGGTAACTGAATACTACGATTATCAATAAACGATGTTGCAGGATATTCAACAATACTATATGCCATAAAATTACCTCCCGTTTTATTCATATAATCATCTCCTTCCCATATAGTATATATGGGATCAGGGATTATATTCCATAAAAAGTATATCACAGTTTTTATATAATTGCAAGTCATATATTAGTGTATTGTAATATTTTCACAATTGTTTTCACTCATTTTTGTCATTTTAGTAGAAGCCCTAAATGGACTATATCTCAATCTTAACACAATTGTATATCACAAAAAACGCTGAAACTATCCATGAAAGAATAATTTCAGCGTAAAATACAATTAATCTTTAATATTATTTTGTGTGTCTTCGATAAGTTCATCTATGAGCATTTTGGCTTCATCAAGATCATCGCTATAAATAGATGTTTTTATTTGCATTATTTGACGAAGTAAAGCACGAAGATAACTCTTATATATTAGTTTTTCCTCACCTTTCAAAGTGTTTCCCCTCCTTATCTCAGATTTGTTGGAATTTGTTACATATTATCCGGAATGACTAAAGGACGTAATTTAAGCTTAATTATCTTCATCTCTTTTTCAATTTCCTTTACGGTATCGAAAGCATTTTCTTTTATTGCCGTTTCCCGAATGCGCTTGAGCACCGCATAATGATCTAATAAATGTCCATCGTATTGTTTGTCTGTCATTCCAACTTCTTCGTTGTTCACCAGTATTCACCTCCAATACATTTATAAGACTACCGACTGTTTATATTATAGCATAAAAGGCATTCGGTGTAAAGACATTATAATAAATTTATAAAGTCGAGCCCTTAGGCAGGTACGATTCATCTCGACCATCACGCTCTCTACCTATGTGTTGGTAGAGATACAGAATCCCTCTTGGAATGCTTTCCGAGAGGGATTTTCGTTTGTATTCGGCTCTATCTCTTATAGATGTTAAATGAATGCTCGTTCGTGTTTTTCCTGGAGTATATATGAGAGTATGGGTGTCAGCATGGGTGTCAGAATAGTAGAGGTTATCGCGGCATAGGCAGGAATTTTCTTCCCACGCTTCGGGTCAATGAGTATTCACAGCCGCATAATAATTCAGATGGTATCGTGACCGTTACCTCTACCTTTGTGTCGTAGACTACCACGCCTTTCACATACTGACCTATGAATTTCTTGCATTCAGAGATATTTCTTTCATAGATGTATATGGATAGGTCGCTTATGCGTTCGGTCAGTTCTGCGGTGTATATATCTATATCAGTTTTTGTGGTGCTGAGCGCTTTCTGACGTTTGATACATGAATATTCA
>Ga0129310_1000117_pt1 | contig 109891 bp, 92 predicted proteins | sample Go1ome_2_FD_94433 | JGI IMG/M metagenome (GOLD analysis project Ga0129310, IMG submission 94433) | Western lowland gorrila individual fecal microbial communities from Wisconsin, USA - Go1022A metagenome | ecosystem: Host-associated > Mammals > Digestive system > Large intestine > Fecal | place... | reverse complement strand
GTGGCGGCGCATCTCCAGGTCTATGATCTCCTTTTTCAGCAATGCGGAGAGCAGTATCTTGGCGACTTTCTTGTCTTCCATCAGGAATTTGAAAACGGCATCGTAAATAGGGTTGGCTATGATAGTCATAATGCTTATGGTTTGATGATGAAGCAAATGTACCTCTTTTTTTTGAATAGCAAGCGGATGGAAAGGTTAAATTCTTCTATCGGAAAGGAATTACGGGATTGATCCGAAAACTCTGTGGGCATGTTTATACTCTTCTTTTTTAAGGCTGTTCCGGATTAATATAAAGTAGGGCGTTTTTATCGCAAAAAAGAAGCATAAAGATTTTATGCTTCTACGGAGTATAACGGCTCACAAAGTTTCAGTAGCGGTAAAAAGAGGCTTTCCAGAGCTGGCAGAGAATGAAGAATTTTATATGTTTCTATCCTCATACGTATTATCTTGGTTCAAAACTCTGCCAAAAGAAAAACGTTGTGAAGCTCCTACATTCAGGTCGGGCAGAAAACTGCTTTTCAGCGTATTTCTCTCTACTTTCAAACTTTTAATCCGGTTTTGACTCTGCCTTCAACTCTATATTGTGCAGTATGGCATAATCTATACATTCTTTGAGACTCCACTTTTTATTTTGTGCTTGCATATTTGCTATGCATGCGATGGCTGCAACAGCTACAACTATTAACTTTTTCATACTGTTCATGCTTTAACCTATTTCATCAAACTGTTCCTTCCACAAACGATGATACATTCCATCTGAATGGAACAATTCTTCATGAGTACCCGCCTCAACTACTTGTCCCTTATCGATCACCACAATTTTATCTGCATTCTTCACTGTACTCAACCGATGGGCAATCACGATAATCGTCTTCCCCTTCCGTGCCAATACATCAAGCATCTGCTTTACATAGTGTTCGGAAATAGAATCAAGCGAAGATGTCGCTTCATCAAAAATAAGTATCTCCGGTTCTTTATACAAGGCACGTGCTATGGCAAGCCGCTGCCGCTCGCCACCCGACAAGGATGCACCATGTTCACCGATATAAGTCCGGTACTCCTTAGGCAAATTATCTATAAAATCCTTTAAACCAAGCTGTTCCGTCAAATCTACAATTTTCTTCATGTCCGGATGCAAGTCGCCTACCGCTATATTCTCTGCAATGCTTCCGGCAAACAATTCAATCTGTTGAGGTACTGTTCCCACCCGGCGACGAAGGCTGCGGTTGTCTATTTGCGCAATATCATAATCGCCTATGCGAATGCGGCCATCCTGTATAGGATAAATATGCTGTAACAACGAAATCAAAGTCGTCTTGCCCGACCCGCTTTCTCCCACTATGGCAGTGGTCTTCCCCTTTTCTATCTTCAAGCTCAATTCCTTGAACACATCCTTGCGCGAACCATAGCGGAAGGAAACATTCTCGAACGTAATATCGCCCACCATATCCGGTTCCAATATTATCTTTTGACTATTATCCTGTTCTCGTTCCAAATCCATAATCTGGAATAAGCGGTCGGCAGCAATCAGTGCATCCTGGATAGTCTGATTGGAAGAAATCAGCGAACCGATAGGAGATATTACATAACCCACCAAGGAATAAAACACCATCAGAGTGCCGGGTGTCAACTCCTGATCGACTACCAAAACACTTCCTAACCAAAGAATAGCAATCGTAATGCCTGTAGATACAAACTGAATGCCGCCTTGTGCCATAATGGAACCATAGATGCTGCGATACGTATTCTTTAATAAATGTACGAAACGAGTTTCCGTCTTCAAATTAGCATATTCTTCTATACCGAAACGCTTGATCGTAGAAATGGAATGAAGAGATTCCACCAACTGCGATTCCAATTCGGCACTGCTTTCCATGATACCGCGCTGATATTTCCGGTTCAATTTGTTGAAGCCCCAGAAAATAAGCAGGAATAAGGGGGCAGACACTAAAGTAATCAATGCCAGTTCCCAGGAATAAACAAACATAAGGCACACAGAGAAAACAAGAATCATGATGTTAACCACCAGATCCAACGAAACATTATTGATAAAATTACGGATTTTCACTGCATCATTGACGCGTGAAATAATCTCACCTACGCGCATCGTATCAAAAAACTGCTGGGGCAGAGTCAACAAATGTTTATAGTAGCCCAGAATCAATGCAGCATCAATCCGCTGCCCTGTTTTCAGTGCCAGAATACTTTTCATCGCTCCTATGAAAGTCCGCAATAGCAGGATGACCAGCATAATCACTCCCATCAGGTTGAGCAAGTTCACATTCTTATCTACCAGCACATAGTCTGTTATTTTACCTACATAAATGGAAGTGGACAATCCCAATATACTATAAATAAGCGCGCCAAACACAGCTTGCAGCATCACGCTTTTATGAGGAGCCAACAGGGAGAAGAATTTCTTCGTCATACTGGTCTTCATATTTCCGGTTTTGAAGCTCTCCTCAGGCTCCATCAATATCAGTATACCGGTCCATATTTTCTCAAATTCCTGATTGGTGACGCGATGCATCCGCCCGTCACCCGGATCCATATATTCTATGTATTCTTTCTTTTTCTCCACCTTATATATCACTACAAAATGCTGAAGTTGCTCGTGTACTATGACATGGGCAATAACAGGTTTTGGAACAATATATAATGCCTCAAACTTAGCCCGTACTCCTTTTGCTGACAAGCCCAACTTATTAGCAGCCTCTATCAATCCCAAAATATTCGTTCCTTTCTGGTCGGTAAATGCATACTGGCGGATACGTGCAATGGGAAATTGCAAACCATAATAGGCACATACGGAAGCCAAGCAGGCCGCACCGCAATCTGTAATATCAAACTGTTTGATTTTAACTCCTTTTTTCATCTTGTATTCGTGTTTAAAATTTAGCCATCATTGTTTTATTCTCATATTGTTTGGAATTCGCCCAATCGTCTATCTTCTGATAAAGTAAATCAAAAAGTGACCGCCGGGTTATCATAAAATGGGCATTGACCGTCATTCCTTTTTTCAATACACCTTTCTGTCCGCTTTTCAGCATCAGATAATTCCGTTCCGTCCGGCATTTCACTTTATAGAATGAATTCCCTTGGCTGTCCGTCAGGAAGTCCGATGAAATTTCATTTACTTCGCCGGGCAGTGTCCCCCATTCATTATAATTAAACGATTCCACCTGTACATGGAGCGGCATCCCGATATTCATAAATCCTATATTCCTGGGCGTGACATATATCTCCATACACAGGGTAGAATCGGGACTGACCACTGCCAATGACTGCCCTGACTGTATGCTGCTTCCCCTGTATATACCCGAAAACTGGTCAATGGTTCCGCTCACCGGACTACGGACTATATAGAGTTCTTTATCTTTCAACTCCTGCTGCAAGGTGGTATTCATTTCACTACGAGAATTACGATAGGTATTCATATCTGCCTGCCATGTGCTTAATTGGCTTTGTATCAATGAGGCCAGTTCATTTTGCTGGCTCTGATACTGGAAATAAGATTTATCATATTCTTCTTCTGAGATTACTTTCTTATCAAAAAGGTTTTTATTTCGTTTATACTCTTTTTCCGCCTGCACCAAAGAGGTTTCGAGTTCCTTTTTCTTTTTAGTGAAATAGGTATATTCCTGTTGACGAACCGGAGAATGGAACACAGCAGGGCATTCTCCTTTTGCCAGATAAGCCAAATCTGCCAAATGGGCTTCGTAGTCATTCAGACGATTGGTCTGATAATTGATTTTATAATCGGAGCTATTGGTACGGAAACGGAGAAGAATATCTCCTTTGTTTACTTGGTCGCCTTCGCGCACATAGACAGAATCTACCAGTTCTGTAATTGCTGATTTAATTTCTGTTTTTTCAGCCACCGGTCTCACTACTCCACTGCCTTGCACCGAAATATCTACATAGATAAAAGGCAATGCAATAATAGCGGCAGTGACGGCAGCCAATACTACCCAATAGATAATCTGGGACTTTGTGGTGTGTTGATAGATGTATGTTTCAATACTGTTCTCTATCCATTCGTTTGGTAATAACATAACATTTCTACTTTTACGGATTTATACAGCAAAAGTAGAAGGAAAGAAAAAGGGATTATGTTATCAGATTGTTATCTTTAGGTTAATGTCTATAAGTTTATACAGAAAAGATAATTATAAATGCTTGCACACTAGTTATCTCAAATACAAACTGTTTCGTTTTAAAATAAATTTTTATCATCCTTTTTTTATAGCTTGAAAGCATCATAATAAATAATTCAACCTTTTAATCCAGTCCCAACAATTATCTACTCCTTTCAAATAATCAGCGACAGAGGTGTTTATTAGTGTATCAGGCATTAAAGTTGTTTCTTCGTCCAACAATGAATCCGGTCTTCTGAAAAAGGAATGACTGACATAACCCTTTGTACCTGTAAAAGGCAGACTGATGGGAATAATATCACCATAACAGGTTGGTTTCTGAGAAGTGGGCATACCTATAATGGGAAAAAGGTGATTGTCTTTTACAGTAGTCAGCAAATAATTAGCACTACTGAATGTATTTTGTCCTTGAATGAAAACTACCTTTCCGGTATATTTATGTTTTGACAAAGGAACTTCCTTACCCATCCTCCTGTCTTGATTTTGCTCTGCCAATGTCTTATCATTCATCTCTGCTGACTTATCCAACAGAAACGGATAAAATTCTTTTAAAAATGAAGAAGGCCGGATATATGTGCGATAACTTTCGATATCTGACAAATGGATATTCAATGCCTCCAATAACATATTTCCTAAAAGGCTGTTTCCTCCCCCGTTATACCGCATATCAACAACCAGCAAAGAAACTCCCTTTTGATTCATATCCTGAATCATGTGTTCCAAAAATTCCGTGAAGAACGGAAGACTATGGATTATATTCTCATCCGGTGTTTCACCGGATAACTGACAGCCCAATTGATAAGTATAACTATCAAACATTTCATTGAATTGAAAATAGCAGATGGAATCAATGATGCGATAATGATACGGCACCGGTTGTCTGGCGGTAACGGAATTCGGTTTAATAACTGTCATCTGATCAGGCTGATTATTTGTTCCGTTTTCCTTGTCTATATTTATTCTGTCTCCATCCGAAAAAACGATCTCAAGCACATCGCCATCTATCCCCAACCGCTTTATCAAACTAGGGTTATTCAGAAAATGACTCCCTGTAATACCGGCTTTTATCTTATTTTCAGCAGGCAACATCCCGGCCAATTTCTTATGAATATCAATTATATCCATTCCTCCCATGCTTGTAATGACTTTTCCTGTCACATTTTTGTAGCGAGAAGAAATGGAGTATAAATAGAAACTCCCGTTAAAATAGCGGACAGAAAATGGATATAGCGACAACGGCTCTATATTCACAAAAGTATGGGCATCCTGCAAAAAGACCAATAGTTCATTGATTCTCAGCTGGAAATCGGCTAAAGTGATGTTATTCATATCACAAAGTTCATCGCAAGCGGACAGGACGAACTGACGACATTGGGCTTTCAATGACTTGTCAAGAATAAAAGCCGGATGTACCTTGGTCAGAAAGATGAAAAAATTCATCAGTTCATTCTGATAAACATTATATCTTTTGTCATTATAATATATAGGGATAGAAGTATATTCCATTATCATTCAAATCTATTCAATTACAAGTATGTGAAACAACGTATCTTCAGTCTTTTTATATGACAAAGATACATTAACTCTTTGTCAGCTGCTTCTTATTTTTTTTAGTTCATATCATCGTATCATGGGAAGTATATCCTTGGCCGACTGAACCAATTCAGGAGGATAACCGCACAATTCCAATATTTTGATAGCATTTCCTTCTTTGGCTATCCCCTTCTTCAGTTTATAATCAAACAAGAGTCTATCATCTGTTACTTTCTCACTGAAATGATACAATTCATACTGATCATTAAGCAATGTCGTTAATTCTAAATCATGTGTAGAAGCAAAAATCAAGTTATTCGCTTTAGCCAAATCTGAAAATACGGCAGAATTAATGGCTATCCTTTCCATCGTATTAGTTCCTTTAAACAACTCGTCAAAAATCAACAAATAATTTCCCTCTTTTCCTTTTTCAAGAGCAACCTTCACATTCTCTGCTTCTTTAAAAAAATAGCTTTTTCCTTCCACTAAATCATCTTCGGTATGGATAACCGAATAAAGACGCCTGTGAATATCAATACAAAATTCCTTTGCAAAACAAGTATTCAAAGCCTTTGCTGTCAACAAATTAATGGCAACAGTACGAATAAAACTGGTTTTCCCTGACATATTAGAACCTGTTATGAGCATGGACTTATAAGATAAAGAAACATCATTCGAAACACAGTCCTTTATCAACGGATGATAAATGCTATCTGCTTTTAATCGCTCTCCTTCCTTATCACTGGAAGGCTTACAATAATAGGGAAGTTTTTCACGTAAGAACGATATAGAACAAAGCATATCCAAGAAACCGACATAACAGAAAACTTGTTCTATTTCTCCTTTTCTCTTTTGAATGGACTGGAATGATGTTACAATATTGATAGTCGAATATAACGTGAAAATGTTTATCAGTTCAGTCAAAAGATAAACAATCATGGCCGATTCACTCTCTAAAGCTATTCCATAACGAAATGAACCTAATTTCCTGCAAAGTTCTTTTAAGTGACGGGTAGTGCTTTCCATTTTATCATTTATAGACAAAAAAGAAGGAATGGTAGTTAGATAATTGACTGTTTTCAGTAGTTTATATAGCTGGGGCATAGAGAAAAAATAACATGAAAGAATATTCTTTTGCTTAAAATGTAAATATCCATTAAATATATAAGATACTAATAAGAGTATAAAAGGAATAGGTGAAGAAGAAAACCGGAACATCAAGATAAGGAAAAAGGCAGGCAGCCATCTACATACCTGAATTACCAATAAATAACCGCGGGAATAAGTATGTTCTTTTTCCGCCAAAATATCTACTATGGAATAAGCATCCGGTTTATTCAGTTTTTGAAGAGCATTCACTAATTGATTTCGAAGCGGATGATCTGTTTGCAGTTTCTCTATAAATTGTTCATGTTTGGCAACATCAGAAACTTTATCCATGCACAAAATATGATAAAGATATTGCCTCCCTATACAAGAAGAGGTATAATCTACTTGTTCACATAGATCATCCATATTCAAGTCTTCACGCACGGTCTCTGGTAGTACTTCTTCTGTATTACATAAGTTCAGATATAAATGGTATGCTTTTATTCCTTTTTCCATATGGTCGCAATTGAGATATTCCATAGATTACAATTAGAAACCACAAATAAAAATCTGTTCTAACTAAAAGAGTTAACTAAAAAAAGAAAAATCGTTTTCTATGATTTTAGTTCTTATTAGAAAATAACTTTTATCACACTAATATATTATATAATTGAATACCAATTGATACAACTACATAAATAATTAGGATAAAATTAATTCGTTTCAATTTTTTGTTTTCTTTTTGTAAATCTGTTTGTTCCATATCTCTTTTGTTTGTTTCAATGTGACAAAGATAAACTAACTTTTTCAAACTCTTTGTTATCGGATTGTTATCTTTAGGTTAATGCCTATAAGTTTAAAGATTCAGTGTTGACATGTTTTCAACACTGAATCTTTATTTAGAATGCAGTATAGATAATTATAAATGCTTGCACACTAGTTATCTCAAATACAAACTGTTTCGTTTTAAAATAAAACATTAGTTTCACAATTGCAACACCAAATTACTCTATTATAAGAAAAAGAGTGCATACATTCCATACATTGCACAGGCCAAAAAAAAGAAGTTATATTACTCCAATTTTGTTTTGCCGTACTTGAGTCCATATAATACTCCACCTAGAATTTCTTTCAATTCAGATGATGTCAATTTTGATGTCATTATATCATTTCCCATTTTTTCTTCGTATTATAAAATTAATTGCGACTATTAGTAAAGTAAGTTTACTCACTATATTTATAGAGTTAAATATACTTTCTTCTATATTCAAATTAGAATTTTGAAGGAGTAATACAAACAATACAAATACTACCAAAAATCCAAAAAGAAAAATAGTTTTTATCATTTTAACTATTCCACTATTGTCTCTACAGAATTTCTCTATTATTGATTTGTACCTCATCATTTATATTTTTTTATTCATTTCATAAATATACTGAGTAGTTTTAATAGATTTTCTCATAAACTATTTTGATTACTATTTTTTTACAAATTCAATATCATATAAAAAATATAGTAATATTGCAATTTCTAAACTATAGTCAAAATTATGTTTACATAAAAGCTACCAGCAGATAATATCTGACAACAATCCATATTTCTCACGGAGTTGTTCCACCTGTTCCGCAGTAGGAGGCGCATATCCTTCCGATAACTGTACATGTTCCTCACCACTGAGTGACTTCACCATGCAATAACCATTCCTTTTTCATACTTCATTTTGTGTTTTGTTGTTATATACTAAGAAAATAATTCTCTAAAACGGCTGGGTACTACAAATACACTAGTCAGACTAGTGCTACCACTGTAAATGTAGCATCCACCATAAATATTCATACATTCTGCCAACGTCAGCGTTTCCATTTTATTAAATTCTTATCGTGTTTTATGTTTGTGTTACTTCCCTTATTCCAAGATCCGGACAATCTCTGATTCTTCGTTTGAACAAGCGGACAGTCGATCATGTTATTTACTTCTCTACCTTGTTCGTTTATACTCGTTTTTTCCATATCTCTCTTTTTGTTTGTTGTGATGTAACAAAGGTAAATTGCTTTTTTTTAATTATTTGTTATTGAATTGTTATCTTTATGTTAATTGTTCTTCCAATTAAAATTATATTTCTTCTTTATTTATCCACCTATAATTTTTCTTCTCTCCTCCATAAATGGAAATTTGTTCTTTACTACTTAACTCCAATACTAGTTTATACATAACAATATTACATTTTAAATTACAATAGTTCGTTAAGTTTTGAATTAACAGATAAAAAGTAAGTCAAGTCCTACCGATTCATTATATTAAGGGTTACGAGATCCTGAAAAAATGAATCTGAACGAACTTGACCAATATTTAGAGCTAATAATAGTGTGCTGATGAAATCGGCGGTAAAGATAAACAAATGGCGTGAAAAGTTTATGCTTGAAGTACTATTTTTATATTTGATTATCCCGGGTCGGATTAATTTCCTTCAACTGGGTCGTTATGGTCACTTTGGTGAACAACGCTATCGTCAGCAGTTTGGTCGCAGGTTCGACTGGTTATCCTTTAATGCCAGCTTAGCGGCATCTCGGACAGGTAATCGTGTTGCGATTGCTTTCGATCCGAGCTATATCATCAAATCGGGCAAACGCACTCCGTACATGGGTCGTTTTTGGTCGGGTTGCGCCAAGATGGCTAAACGTGGTTTGGAAATCTCCGGCATCGGTCTCATTGATATGGACCTTCATACCTGCTTCCATTTGAAAGCTGTTCAAACACCACCGACAAAAACACTGGAGCAAGTTAAATACACATTAATAGACTGGTATTTACATGTGCTGCGTACACGCAAAGAAATACTCCAGCGATTGACAAACTATGTGGTTGCGGATGCCTACTTCTCCAAATCCACATTTGTGGAGGACGCGCTTGAAATGGGATTTCATGTAATCAGCCGATTTAGAGATGATGCCTATTTCCGGTATCTCACCACAGAACAGCCTACAGGTAAAAGGGGGAGACCCAAATTATATGATGGCAAAATCGAGATGGAACACCTGGAAGAGGACAGATTTGAAATAATCAATTTGGAGAATGGGAAAGGGCGTATTCTTTCAGCTGTAGCGCATTCACGTTCATTGAGCAGAGATATACTGTTGTGTATTTGGGAAAGTGAAGATAAGAAAGTACGGAAACTATATTTCTCAACTGATATGCAAATGAAGGCGAAAGATGTTTTGGATTTTTATAAGACACGCTTCCCATAAATTTTTTAGAGACAGTAAACAATTCACAGGACTGACAAATTGCCAAAGCCGGGATATTGATAAACTTCATTTTCATTTCAACGCTTCACTGACCACCGTAAATTTGGCTAAAGTCAAAGCACTGGAGAAAGGAACAGTCTCATTAATGGCTTCGGTGAAAGTGCTATGCCACAATATTTTCCTCATGCAACGATTTATTTCTGTGTTAGGTATTGAACCGAATCCCGAAATAAATCGAAAGCTATGGGAAGAAGGTATTAAATTTGCGGCAATCGCTGCATAAGTGTTAAGGAAATGTTTAACGAACTATTGTTTCATTATTCAATAACTAATACTGAATAATTATTCTATTTATTACATAAGACAATAAAGCGCCGACAAAAGTAGCAATTATATCTTTATAATCACATAATCCTCCTTCCACTATCAATCCCAATAATTCATATATTATCAATCCACATGAAGAATATAAAAGCAACTTAATCGGCTTATACATTTCATTAGGAGAAAAAAGAGAAACAAGAATAAAAAAAACAACACATTCACCAAACAGATTAGTGTATGTATCAGCAAGATAAAAATCAAATAAATGATTTGTATATATCCAAGGACGATAATATGTCCGGAATAACAACATTATTATAATAAAGAGACAACCTACTACCAAATGAAGCAATCTATGTTTTTTTCTCATAATTACGATATATATTTGTAAATTAACAGGTGACCCACCTGCCGAATTTCTCATTTCCGATATTGCCGGTGAATAAAATATATAAGTACAAAAATTCCATATCATATCAGATATTTTACTTCCACCAAAGCATTCAGTCAATTCTTTATTATTCAACTCTTCCGTTGTAACATTATATTAAATTAAAGCATACTTAAAGCTCTATCTCTACCACTAGCACATGCATTGGCTGTTCCTTCCAAATCATTTAATGTATCCCATACAAATGCAAATGCTATGCTAGCAACTAACCAATGTATTCCACCACTCACTTCTTTCATTTCATTCACATTCAGTTCCTGCATCAAAGCATTTCCTTTCAATTTTTTCATAATAGTAATTTTTTAATTAGTTAATAAAATTGTGTTTGTATAAAAGTCTACCAGCAGATAATATCTGCTAATGGTCCATATTTCTCACGGAGTTGTTCCATCTGTTCCGCAATATCCTCCCGATACCTGTACATGTTCCTCACCACTGAGTGGCTTCACCATGTAATAATCATTCTTTTTCATACTTCATTTTGTATTTTGTTGTTATATACTATCTCTGAAACGGCTGGGTACTACAAATACACTAGTCAGACTAGTACTGTTACTGTAAATGTAGCATCCGCCATAAATATTCATACATTTTGCCAACGTCAGCGTTTCCATTTTATTAAATTCTTATCGTGTTTTGTGTTTGTGTTACTTCCCTTATTCCAAGATCCGGACAATCTCTGATTCTTCGTTTAAACAAGCGGACAGTAAAAAGTGGTATACCGATCATGTTATTTATTTCTCTACCTTATTCGTTTATACTCGTTTTTTCCATATCTCTTTTGTTTGTTTTGATGTGACAAAAATAAACCGACTTTTTCAAACTCTTTGTTATCGGATTGTTATCTTTATGTTAATTGTTTGTCCATTGAGTTTCCGGTTTTGGATTTTTATCTTCTCTTGGTTTCCAATCATAGGTTCTTTTTATTTCTCCTCCATAAATAGAAGTTTGTTCTTCATTACCCAATAGTGTTACTATTTTCTCCATAATATTACATTTTAAATTATATATAAGTGTTTTATTTTGATATTGCAAAAATAACAGGAGATATTTTAATAATATGTTATCTGAATGTTATCCACTATTAAAAATAAGTTATTATATTTGCCACCATGATAAAAACAAAATATATAAAGATAATCACTATCATTAGTTTGATTTCCATATTTACAATGCAATTAATGTGGTTGTGCAATACTTATATACTTATTAAAGACAATATATACGAAGAAACCAATCAAATTTTATATAAGTCAATAGAAGAAGAAGCTATTATAAGACTTAATAAAACGCCAAAGGGAACAAGCATAAAAGGAGAATCAGCAACCGACAGTATTCCCGAAATCACTTACTTGGAAGAAGGACTCTATAACCTAGGTTATTATATCTCTATAGAAGACGTGGATTCCATCGCTTCCACTCTCCTCTTAGAACACAAAATAAGCAGTGACTTCACATTGAATCTTATAAATCCCAAAAACAAGGAGGTGCTTCAACAAAGCAAAAAAGAAAGTTTCCTGTCGTGGAGTGCCATCCATTCCAAAGAAATTCCTATCCGCACAGACCGGTCACAAGCTGTACAAATGATATTGATGAATCCGCATTGGAGCATATTTGCACGCATGGGAATCTTATTGCTGACTACAGCAGTTATGGTGGTATTCGCTTTCATCGGATTGTTTTACCAAATAAAAATCATCATCACAGAAAGGAAAATAGCCCAGCTAAAAGAAGATTTCTCCTACGCCATGATTCATGATATGAAAACGCCCATCAGCTCTGCCATCATGTGCGCCAGCAGGCTGCATAGCGGAAAACTGGATGATAAACCGGAGATAAAGAACCATTATTTCACCATTGTAGAAAGTGAACTGGAACATTTGTCGGCTCTTTCCAACAAAGTACTGACACTGGCCAAACTGGAGCAGCACAAACTGGAGATGAATAAAAAAGATATTTCATTATCTCCCATGATAGAAGACTTGATTGAGAAATTTACTATAAAAACAGAAAAAACAATTCATTTTACTACACACTTAAAAACAGAAAAAGTATATGCCGATGAAGAGTTTCTGAAGGAAGCAATCAGTAATTTGATAGACAATGCCATAAAATATTCTAAAGAATCGGTAAAGATAAACATCAGTTCATCGAGCGATGCCAAACATGACATTATCAACATACACGACAATGGTATTGGAATTCCGCAAAAAGACCAAAAGAAGATTTTCGAGAAGTTCGAGCGTGCATCGGCCATCAAACGAACCCGGAAGGGAGGCCCCTCAGGATTCGGACTAGGACTTAACTATGTTTATCAAGTAATGGAAGCCCACGAGGGAAGAATATATATCAACAGTATAGAAGGAGAATTCAGTGAATTCAGCCTGTTAATACCTAAAATAATAGAAAACTATGATTAAATTATTATTAGTAGAGGATGATTCCACTTTCAGCTATATCATAAAAAATGAATTACAGGAAATTATTGGTGGCTATGAAGTGATAACCGCTGGTAACGGAGCGGAAGGATTGAAGGCTTGGGAAGAATATCATCCGGATATTATTATCTCGGATATTGACATGCCTGTAATGAACGGTTATCAAATGGTGGAACGCATCCGTGAAATGGACGGAGATATCCCTATCTTGTTTACTTCCACATTGACTTCTCCCAAAGATGTGAAAGAAGGATATAAACTAGGTGTTAATAATTATGTGAAAAAGCCCTTCGTGCCCGATAAACTCGATGCACATATACACGCCATTCTGAAAATGAAAGCAGGAATCAAATCACGAAATGAAAATGAGCATTATAAACTGGGACGTTTCACACTAGATGCCAAACATGCCGCACTGCACAATGAAGACACCGGAGAAAAAAAAGTATTGACTGTACGTGAAGCAAAGATACTTCAGTTATTTTGTGAAAATATAAATGAAACAGTGGAAAGAAAAGCCATTCTAAGCCGTTTCTGGGATACGGAAGATGATTATTTTGCTTCACGCAGCCTGGATGTTTTTATCACGAAATTGCGGAAACTGTTGAAAGACGATCCGCTTATTGAATTAAAGAATATCCGGAGTATAGGTTATGTCCTGATAGTGACCTGAAAAAGTAAGATATGTTCATGGGCAAAGTAAGTTAACTTCGTTGGCAAAGTAAGTTAACTTACTTGCCCCTTGAAGTTAACTTACTTTTTTCACTTAATACGAGACCGATACCGGAATGCCGGAATCCTTTATCAATTTCCCTATTCTGTCCAATTCCTCATGAGTAGCCTTTTCCAAATCATGATCGGGTGTTTCGCGGTCGATGGTGTAAATCATCACCTGACGGGGAGCGATCTCTTTCACCGTTTCCAGCCAGGGCAACACATACCGGTCTGAAGTATTATCCACATCCTGCCCTTGATACTTGCCTTTCATGAACATAGTCTGAATAATCAGCTTACCTTTGAAAGCTTTCATTCCTTCTATAATCTCCCGCACATCGTAGTGCCCGGTCGGGCGGTCTGTCAACCGGATATAATCCATATCAATGGTATCCAGTTTCAATATATTATTATCTATCTTATTCAATGCATCGAATACCTCCGGTTTGTGAATAAAAGTGGAGTTGCTCAACACACTCACTTTCGCCTGAGGAAAATATGTATCACGCAGTGCCAAAGTATCCTCTATAATTCCTGCAAATTGAGGATGAGCTGTCGGTTCGCCATTACCGGCAAAAGTCAGCACATCCGGTTTGGGACCATTCTGCCGCATATCAATCAAACGGGCTTCCAAAGCTTCACGAACCTGCTCGCGGGAAGGCAGTTTCTTCTTCGGACGATGATCTTCATTGAAACCACATTCGCAATAGATGCAATCGAAGGTACAAAACTTGCCGTCTTCGGGAAGAAGATTGATTCCTAAAGACACTCCCAAACGACGGCTATGCACCGGACCGAAGATGGGAGAAGGATAAATGACTGTTGACATAGTTCTTTTTTCTGTTGATAACAGTGCAAAAATACGGAATGTTTTTCAGAATTTCAGCCTCAACTGCAAATAAAGGTCACTCTTTGTACTGCCGTCAATTTCCTCCAAGGCAGAACCTATCTTATCTCTGTTGAAATAATGGGTCGATCCGTACTTTGCCTGCAAGATAATGTGTTTATTCAGTTCATAACGCACATTCACTGCCAACCGCATACCCTTATCATAAAATGAAGGCATGGAAAAAGCATAAAGCACACTCTTTTCATAGATAGTGAGACGGGAGTTATAATCATCCGTATGAAACCATGTGCCACTCAAATCAAGCCGAAGAGGAAGCGAACGAAATGTATAAGCCGCACTTTGAGAAACCAGAAAACCATTGGAGGCAGATTGCCCCCGGAAGTTGATGCGTACATAATCCGCTATGGTTTTCAACGCCAATTTATCTTTCAAGGTATAATTCAACTGATACCGGCACTTCTGCTGAATAAATGGAATGGTCTGCTTGGTTTTATCCTCCGCAGTAAAGTCCTTTTCCTTCTTTTTATAACGATATCTTATAAACATTCCCAGTTCATAAGTAGGTGAATAACTTAATTGGAGTAATCCGTCCCATCCTTTGGTTCCTGCCTTACTTACCAAATACTTCTTCCAGGGAAAATAGAAAAAATCACCATAGCAAGTCATTTTGATATACTTTAAAATGTTGGTTTCCAATCCCATATAAAAGCCACTTTCATTTTGTACCATGCTTCCTTCTCCTATGGAACGAGCATAAATCGCTTGGTATTTCGCATCATAATACCTGTTCATAACTATCAGCTGTGTTCCTCCTTTCGGTGAATAACGCAACATATTCATGGTTGCCCAAGCTCCGCATTTGTCTATGGCCGTTTCCCCCAATAAAGAGAAACGTTTCCAAAAGAATTTATAATCCCCTCCCACGTTATAAAAGTCCTTTCCACGCGGATAATAAATATTATAATACTTCTTCTCAGGATTCAACGGCTTGTTGAAAACATTATAAACTGCTGTTAATCCCAGTTCACAATATTTCCCGTTATAATTTAAATTACTACCAATCAGCTGATTAGTTAATGTATTTTTCTTTTCAAACTCACGATACAGCCGATGGTATCCATCTTTTTTCAACGACCTTATAAACCGGTTATCAACCATGCCATCCATCTTCCGATACGAATAAAAACCATCTATAGTCCACCTTTTAGCTAGTTTATAGCTGGCTGCCACTCCTTGGAAATAGTTATATTCATCGGTAGAAGAATGCTTGCGTATTCCCCGAGTCTTGTTTCCCAAGGTAGAGAGTGTCGCTGTTTTCCCCATCCCGAAATCAGTGTTGATAACTAGTCCATAACCATAGCTGACACGATAGTTTCCCAAAGCTAAAGACTTGATACGCCCTATATTACGAATGAACAGGTACAGTGAATAAAAATCATAGCCTTTTTTGTTCTGTCCGGTAAAGAAAGGCTCTCCCGCATCCTTTTCGGCAGTAATGCCTGCATAAATCTGATTCCGATAATGAAAACTGTACCGCAGATTATGATAATATCCATATCCCAGATATTGCTTGTTCGGATTTTTTTTTAAAGTTTCAGCCGGGTACTGTTGATACCCGGCTTTTGTATAAAAAGGAATATCGACACGTGTTGATAACTCTTGTTTACCGTATTTCAATATCCGCTTTATATTCAGCTTATATTGCTCTTTTTCAGGAGTTTCAAAGTAAATAAAGGGTAGTAAATACTGAATGGTCTGCCTGTCAATATCTTCAATCATCCCCAACTCATTCCGGGTAAGCATAGGACCGTATTTATATAGATAATAAAGAATATTCTCCACCAGCTGGTCAGAGAGAAACGGAAAGCGTTCCAGTTGCTCTTTAGTAGCTGTATTGATATTGATGGGATGTTCACGCAATTCGGAAAGTTCTTCAAACTGGGTATCCCATTGAAACGAATTGTTTTCATCTTCATCCATCAATTGCTCTGCCAGTTCTTCCCACACTTCCTGCGCACACAGGTTATTCACCGATGAAAGTGTTGTAATACAGATAATTAACATGACTTTCAACAACCTGTTCATTTTATAATCCATTGGCGTGTTTTAAGTTAAATAGTTTTATCCGCTATACAGAGTAATCATATTTCTTGCTACTTTTGCACCAAGATGAAAAGGAAACTCTTTATAGCATTGTTTTTTTCCTTTATAGCCGCTGCCGCCTATTCTCAGCAGCCAACGACTACTATAAACGGATATATGGTACCTGCATGTGTATATAAAGGAGATACCATTCCAGCTGTACGGTTGCCTAATGTGTATGTTTTCAGACCATTAAAATTCAAAAATGAAAAAGAGAGACGGGAATACTACCGCTTGGTAAGGAATGTAAAGAAAACCTTGCCACTAGCCCGTGAAATTAACCGTGCTGTGATAGAAACTTACGAATACATAGAAACATTACCTGACAAGAAAGCCAGGGAAAAGCACTTGAAACTCGTAGAGAAGGGACTGAAAGAGCAATATACACCGATTATGAAGAAATTAACCTTCTCACAGGGCAAACTGTTGATAAAGTTAGTAAACCGCCAGACGGATTCTTCCTCTTATGAATTGGTAAAAGCCTTTATGGGTCCCTTTAAAGCCGGATTCTATCAAACTTTTGCGGCACTTTTCGGTGCCAGCCTGAAGAAAGAATATCATCCGGAGGGAGAGGATCAACTGACCGAGCGGGTGGTATTGTTAGTTGAAAACGGACAGATCTAACTGATTCCTGTTGTTTGAATTTTACGCTTATTGTCTGAATCTCATTAACTTATTGGCAAACTCCCATAGAATGATTCCTGTGGTAACCGATACATTCAACGAATGTTTTGTGCCGTATTGAGGTATCTCAACACAGCCGTCGCAAGCATTGACCACTTCCTGCTGCACACCTTTCACTTCATTTCCCATGACGATGGCGTACTTTTTGTCTGCATCCAGTTCCAGCTGGTCCAACAAAGTGCTGCCTTCCACCTGTTCAATGGCTAACACGGTAAATCCTTGATCATGAAGTTCCTGAACAGCATCAAGCGTATTCTTTTTATATTTCCATTCCACTGTGTCTTCGGCTCCCAAGGCTGTCTTATGCATTTCGGGATGGGGAGGAGTGGCTGTAATACCACATAAATAAATGCAATCTACCAAAAAGGCATCCGATGTGCGGAATACCGAACCGATGTTATGCAAACTGCGTACTTCATCCAGCACCACTGCCAAGGGCAACTTATCGGCTTTCTTGAATTCATCCACTGTAAGCCGGTTCAGTTCTGTTATTTTGAGCTTCCTCATACTCTATATTCTACTTTATTATTAACGGTTGCAAAGATAATAACTAATTCACATACCCCTGTTGATAACGGTTGAAAACATGTAAAAAGGATGGGCATATTATTTCAAAAGTATTTCTTGCATATTTCAAATAATGGTATATGGTACACTCAAAATCAACAATCCAAAAATTAATCACAGAACTTAAACAACTAATATCAACACAATTTAATCACTATTTTAGGCGTTCATAAGCATAAAGTTTTTAACTTTGCATATTATCAACAGTTTGTTAATAGAACAAGTAAAGACAGTATAATCAGTACTTAAGCCGGTTGATTACTTATTCATATCTGACCATTACAAATGAATAACTTATCAGGCAAGGAAAAGGATATTCTTTTTACTAACAATATGAACAGACTATTATTAATACCATATTTCTTTTTTTGAAAGAAGGAGAAAAAATATAGATATAATGAATAAAGAAGAATGGTTGAAAACAGGGTATGTTGCTGAGCCGGTAGACAAGACTCTGGATTTGAAAGCGGAGATCAACAAGCTGCGTAAGGAAAAGAATGCGCTTATCTTGGGACATTACTACCAGTCGGGTGAAATACAAGATATCGCCGATTTTGTAGGCGATAGTCTGGCACTGGCACAATGGGCGGCGAAGACGGATGCTGATATCATTGTGATGTGCGGTGTTCATTTTATGGGTGAGACGGCAAAGATTCTTTGTCCGGACAAGAAAGTGCTAGTACCGGATTTGAATGCGGGCTGTTCGTTGGCCGACAGTTGTCCTGCCGATGAATTTGGCAAGTTTGTCAAAGAGCATCCGGGCCATACGGTGATTTCGTATGTCAACACTACGGCGGCAGTCAAAGCGGTGACTGATGTGGTGGTCACTTCTACCAATGCCAAGCAGATAGTGGAAAGTTTTCCGGCAGATGAGAAAATCATATTTGGTCCGGACCGTAACTTGGGGAACTATATAAATTCAATTACAGGGCGTAATATGCTGTTATGGGACGGTGCCTGCCATGTGCATGAACAGTTCTCTGTGGAAAAGATATTGGAACTGAAAAAACAGTATCCCGATGCGGCTATTCTGGTTCATCCCGAATGTAAAGGGGCTGTTTCCAAACTGGCTGACAAGGTTGCCTCTACAGCAGGACTGTTGAAATATGCCATTGCCAGCGACAAGAAAGACTTTATTGTGGCTACGGAAAGTGGTATTCTGCACGAAATGCGTAAAAAATGTCCTGAGAAGAACTTTATTCCTGCTCCTCCCGAAGACAGTACCTGTGCTTGCAATGAATGTAATTTCATGCGATTGAATACGATAGAGAAGCTGTATAATACACTGAAGTATGAATGGCCGGAAGTGACGGTGGATGAAACAATTGCAAAAGAAGCGGTAAAGCCAATTAAGAAGATGTTGGAAATCTCGGAAAAGCTGGGATTGTAACTTTCATAAAAGATCGGAAGATGTGGTTGGTAAAAGACTTTTTTGTTGTTCCTAAAAGTAAAGGGGACTTCTTCTGGAAAGGATTCATGATAGGATGTATCATCGGAATGGGAGTGACATTACTGGTTCTGCCTTATTAAAGATTTGTTTTGACGGGATAATGGTTTTCATGGAAATCATTATCCCGTCAAAATCATTTTTAAAGGAAAACAAAATACTTATTTTTATTTGGGTATAGAGCAGTAGACGAATGATATAACTGTAATTCGATGAGTTAACTTAAGGATATATGGAAAAATTATAAGTAAGTTTATTGTCCGGTATTCTATTAGTTCCTGTTTAAATTTTCTTCAAAAAGAATTCTTAAAAGAATACTGAAGAAAATTTAAAACAGGAACTTAGAATAATGTATATCTGAAATAACTTATTGAAAACTTGATTTATCTTTTATTTATAAGGTGCAGGATCCAATAAAGGAGCTTTCTGGAGTTCACTTCGAGGAATAGGACACCAATAATTTTGCGGAGCAATGAATTTGCGTTCCTGTACCGCTTTTTCACGATAGATATACTCTTTTTTGCCATCCTTATATTTCAGGATATCCATGCCGTATAAATTCTCATTTATTACCTTTTCGGATTGCAGCCAACGGCGCAGGTCAAACCATCGTTGCCCTTCAAAAACTAACTCGACCATACGTTCGTGCTCATACTTTTCCCGGATATTGTCAGCTGAGATTCCAGGCAGATTGACACGATTCCGGATTAAGTTTATGTATGTTATAGCTTCCGGTATATTTCCTAATTCTATCTGACATTCGGCGTAGTTTAGATAAAATTCGGCTAAACGCATAAAAAACCAAGGAGTTGTATCACCTTCTGTTCCGTAAGTATCATAATTGCGGTTCAAGAATTTACGCATATAATATCCGGTTTGGGTAGCGTTACGATAGTTAGGTCCTTCGCGTCCGTCTAGTCCGCCTACAACTCCCTCTTCTCCTGCGGTGTATATCTCTACCTCTCTTTCATATTCTCCATATCCCCAGGTGCATCCATCATAAATAAGTGAGGAGTAGAAACGCCATTCACGGTTTGAATAAGGATTGACAGACTTGTCTTTGCGTACATACGGAGTACCATCTTCCATTTCGAAAGCATCTGCTATTTTTTGTGAAGGCTGAATAGTTCCCCAACCTTGATAGCCGGAACCGGGCCCTGCCGGAGCCATGTATGTGAATGACCAATTGCGAGGACCGTCTTTTTTGGAATAAAGTTTCATGAAAATGGCTTCAGGATTATTGTAATCGGTAAACATTTGGGCATAATCATCAGCGTTGTTTACCGGAGTTAATAAATAAGCCGGTTCACCGGATTCTTTCTTTAGATCGATCACTGCTTTATTTGCCTCTGCCGCCGCAAGCCATTTCTCATTGGATGGAGTTCCGAATAGAGGGCTTGCTTTAAACAGAAGTGTACGTGCTTTTAATGCTAATGCTGCTCCTTTTGTGGCACGTCCTAAATCGCTGTTATCCTTATAAACCACAGGAAGAAGGGCAGCAGCACTATCACATTGTTCAACTATGTATGTTGCCACATCGTCTATGGGGGCTCTTTTTACATTCAAGAAGTCTTCTTCCAGTTCATAAGTCTTCTTAATCAAAGGTACGGATCCGTAATGTTTGTAAAGTTCGGAGTAGAACCAGGCCCGCAGAAAGAAACCTTGTCCTTTCAATTCATTTTTCCAAGTGGCATCTGCTTCGGAATTTGTTGAAACTTTCCCTATGTTTTCCATAAATCGGTTGACTCCATTGATGGCTTGGTAGTTTTTGTACCAAGTGTCTATTGTCCATCCCAAAGATGGTTTGTCCGGTGAAAGTTCTCCTCTGACGGTTGTTTCTGTACCGTAGCCATGCATGTGATAAGCTTCATCGGTAAAGTTGCAATACATGATGTAGGTACTTCTGCCGTTATCGGCTTCTATTTGCAAATATTGTTGGTTAAGATTTGCTTCTGCCAGAGCCAGGTCGTTCCAAACAGCACTATCTGTAAAAGAGTCTAGCGGATCTATGTCCAACAAATCGGAACAAGAAACCAATGTACCTGCCAAAAGGAATAAAGGGAGTATTTTTTTATAACTTGTATTCATAATCATAACTATTAAAATGAAAGATTAACACCGAATGAGAAGGTTCTTGAAAGTGGATAGAATTGGGTACCTCCAGTGTCATTGGGGCTTTCGGGATCACAGATCTTAATATCGTCTATTGTAAACAGGTTACTGCCGCTGACATATAATCTGCATGATTCCAACCCTACCGGATTCATCCATCTTTTAGGTAGAGTATATCCTAATTCTACATTTTTTAATCTTAAGAATGCCGCACTTCTTAGCCACCAGGTAGAATAGCTGCCGTTAAAACCATCGTCGTAGGCATTCTTGATCATGGCACGCGGCCATCTGGCTTTTAAGTTCTCTTCGGGGGTATTGGATTCGCTCCAGCGTCCTTCGTAGAATTCAGCGGCAAAGTTTGTTTTCTTTGGTTTGAGGATATATTTAGCTTTGGCTTGTCCTTGGAAGAATACACTGAGGTCGAATCCTTTCCATTCACCGCCTAAAGTAAATCCATAGAGAATTTGAGGTGTTTCGGTTTCATCGGTTCTGAATTGGTCGGCAGTAGTAATAGCACCGTCTCCATTTATATCACGGTAAATCAAGTCTCCGGGTTTGGCGCCTTTTAGATGCGGGGTACTTTCTACTTCTTCCGGTGTCTGATAAATTCCTATCGCATCATACAGTACGAACCCGTCGATAGGCATGCCTTCTCTTTTCTGCCATTCGGGTACGGAAGCCGCTTCGTCCATATAGTCCACTTTATTGCGTGCGTATGTAAAGTTAGCTGTAACATTCCACTTGAAATCACCTTTTTGATCGTGATAATTTGCAATCATTTCTACTCCTGAATTGTTTACTCTACCTAAATTTTCGGCAGGTAAGCTTAAACCGGTGTACCAAGGAACTGATGCAGAGCGTTGTATTAAGATGTCTGTTCTTTTAGAATGGAAATAATCAAAGTCGAATCCGAACTTTCCATTCAGGAATTGAGATGAGAAACCTAAGTTAAAGGTTTTGGCTGTTTCCCAGGTTACATTGGGATTGGCGGTACGGGTCATGTTCAGAGTTTTGTTCACATCCAAGTCGTTACCGAAAATCATTCCATCTGTAAACTTATATTGTGTGAGATATTGATAGGCGCTGATGTTATCATTACCCATGATACCGAATGATCCTTTCAGTTTTAAAAAGTTTATGATAGGAGTCAGATTTTTAAAGAAATTTTCTTCGGATACTACCCATCCTAATGAGGCACTTGGAAAGAATCCCCAGCGTTTACCTCCTGCAAAATTTACTGAACCGTCGTATCGGGCAGCTATTTCGGCCAAATAACGTTGTTGGTAATTATAGGTGATACGTCCGAAGTAGTTCTGACGTGCTGTTTTAGTAGATGAACCACCATTACTTGAATCTTCGGGATTGCTGCTTCCTGCAAATAGTTCGGGGATGGCAGTTGACAAGAAGTTCTGTCGGTAGGCATCCATTGAACTGTAGTTATAGACACTTTGTTCATAAGCCAGAAAAGCGTCAAAGTTGTGTTCGCCGAAAGACTTCTGATATCCGATACGTCCGTTTAGTGTGATGCGGTCGGAATGGTTGGAATTTTGGTTCAAGTTGATAACTCCGGTTGCCGCTTTCTGATTTTCATAGTTTCCATTTTGAGGATTGTACATATAGATATCATAAGGGTGCTTGAAGGTTTTGGTATGAGTGAATACATAATCCAATGCGGCATATCCGTCCAGATAGAGTCCCGGCAATACTTTAGCTAAATCTATTTTTAGATAAGGTTTGATGGTAATGAGGTTATATACATACTTTTTAGTACCGTTGTGTCCTTGTGTCTTTACTATGGGGTTGTCATCGGGGGCATTGTCACCTGCTTGTAGCATACCATTAGGATAAAACGGAGCGGCCATAGGGCTGGCAGCAAGGAAAGTGGCAAAAATGCTGTTGGTATCGTAAGCTGTTCTATTCCTTACTTCCTGACGGCCCAATATATCAAATGAAAATTTGATACTTTTGCTTATTTGAGCATCAATATTGCTTTTGAACTGATATTGATAGAAATTCTGCGGACTGTCTTTATAGATAGCATCCTGATAGAGGAATTGTGCGGATGTATAGAAGGACAATTTATCATTTCCACCGCTCACCGATAATGAATGTTGGGTTTGAGGCGCCCATTTGTTAGTAGCCGCATCCCACCAGTCGGTGTCCGCATAGCGTATCGGATCATCGCCTTTTTTGATATGGTCTATTACTTCCTGTGAGAAGGAAGGAGCGTTACCTTTACGGTCGTCAAATTCATTGATATAAGTTGCATATTGTAAGGAGTTAGCCATTTCCGGAACTCGTGTGGGTTGTGAGATAGAGTAATCACCGGCATAATTTACTTTGATTTTTCCTTCTTTTCCTCGTTTGGTGGTGACTAAAATAACACCGTTGGCCGCACGTGCGCCATAGATAGCGGCAGAGGCATCTTTCAGAACTGATATGCTTTCAATATCTTCTGAATTTAAACGGCCAAAGCCACGGTCGGCTACTCCATCTACTACAATCAGCGGACTGTTGTTGCCCATTGTACCTTTACCGCGGATTAAGATGCTGGCACCATCTTCTCCAGGTTCTCCCGAACGGGTGTTGGCTATGACGCCTGCCGTCTTTCCGGCCAGAGAACTGGTTAGATTTACTTTATTGGCTTTTTTCATTTCTTCTCCGTCAATTTGGGAGACAGAGCCGGTAACTGTAGCCTTTTTTTGTGACCCGTATCCTACGACAATTACTTCATCAAGCAGTTCGGTGTCACTGGTTAGTTTGATGTTTAAAGAACTCATGTTTCTTACCTGTACCTCTTGTGTTTTGTAGCCGATATAAGATATCACCAGTACTTCTTTATTTCCATCTACTTGGATAGAGAAATTACCGTCAATATCAGATATGATACCGACAGTGCTTCCTTTTACCATGATGTTGGCGCCGATGATGCTGCTTCCGTCGGTTGCATCGGTAATTGTACCTGTTACTATACGCCCCTTTTTCTGTTGTTGGGTCATTGTCATTTCTCTGCCTTCGTTGTCGGCCGGACTGGCAAATGCAGGATTGATACTTCCTGATAATACCATGGTGGCTAAACAAAGCGAGAATAGTTTTTTAGAATGCTTTTTCATTCTGATTAAGTTTTTAATTAGATTTTACCGTTAACTATCTCTTGTTATTTCTGCTGGCAAATATCAAGGAAAGCATGTGATCTTGCTTTGCTCAACATGCCTAATTATGTTCAATTTGTCCCTTAGGAACAAATTGAACATATATATATCAGAAAAGAGGATGTCGGACTATTCTCGGCAGATATTTTTTTTGTATTCTGTAGGAGACATTTCGTATTTTAGCTTGAATGTTTTAGTGAAATGCGAGCTGTTGATAAAGCCTACTTCAAGCATGATCTCTTGAATATTCAGGTTAGAATTAGTAAGTAAATAAGCCGCTTTTTCCAGCCGGACGTTTCGTACATAGTCTGCTAATGACTGGCCGTCAATCCGCTTCAAGTCTCTGTATAATTTCGTCCGGCTCACTCCCATTGCACTGGCCAATTGATCGGGAGATAAGTTGGGGTCACTGAGGTTGTCGTTGATTACCTTTTTGAATTGTTCTGTCATTGCTTGGAGCTCTTCGGCGCTTAGAGCGGATTTCTGTGGCTCTTTTTTGGTCGTCTTTTTCTCTGTTACGGTTTCTATGATTGCTGTGTTCCGGATGTAATCGGGAGATGCCTGCATGGCGTTGTCCGGCCTGTTTCCTTTCAGCCATTGTTCTCTTTGTGTGAGTAACCTATGCAGATTTACTTCCAACAGTTTCATGGAGAAAGGTTTGGGAATATATAAGTCAGCTCCTGATTCATATCCTTCTATCTGGCTTTCCACATTGTCTTTGGCTGTCAGCAAGACCAAGGGGATATAGGCTACGGAGAGGTTGTTCTTAATTTGTCTGCACATTTCTATTCCATCCATTTCAGGCATCATGACATCACTCACGATGATGTCGGGAAAGATAGACATGCACATATCCAGCCCCATACGGCCGTTGTCGGCTGTGTGGATATTGTATGAGGAGGACAGTTGTTCTCTTAAGGCGGTCTGAAGCTCCTTGTTGTCTTCTACAATAAGTAGAGTGGGCAACTTGGGGTTGTCGTTCCGGGGACTTCCGGGTTCTTTGATATTGTTTGTCCCATCCGTGTCTAATTCGCAGTATTGATTATTCATGAATCCTTTGAAATCGAAATCGGTATTTTCGGTTTTTCCGGTGATGGGGCTGCTGCCCGATATGGGCAGTGCTACGATAAATTCTGTTCCCACCATGCGCTGGCTGCTTACGATGATCATTCCGTTGTGCTGCAATACAATACTTTTCACTATGGCTAAGCCGATTCCCGAACCTAAATGTGACTGTGAGGAGCCTTGCACTTGGAAGAAACGTTCGTAGATGAGGCGGATGGATTCTGTGGAAATGCCGACTCCTGTATCTCTGATGGTAAGTATGCAGACGGGTTGTTCGGGAGAAATGTTTCCTTCGGTGTGTAAGTTGCCGTAACAGGGGGCGACATCTTTCATTGTACCTTTTTTGAAATGGACATCCACTTTGCCGTTTTCATTGGTATATTTGATGGCATTGGAAAGCAGGTTGATGATCATTTTTCCCATTTTATCTTTGTCGGCGTCCAACTCGATATCTTCTGCATCTGCAGTGAAGGTGGCAGAAATATGTTTGTTGTTTGCCCAGGAACTGATTTCATCAAAAATCCCGCGCACTAACTGGGACATATTTAGATGTTCAATGTTTAATGTCCCTATTCCCAAATCCGCTTTCCTGATATCTACAAGTTCGGTGATCAGTGCCAGCATCTTTTTGGCATTGGTAAGGATTGTCTTGCACTCTTTCACAGGTTTGTTGTCATTGAACAATTTTTCGGCTGCCAGTAATATTAAAGTCAATGGGGTTTTTAATTCGTGTGAAGCGTTCATGAAGAATTGCATTTTGGCTTGATATTTTTCTTCATCTTGTACCATCAGAATTTTCTGTATCTCGTTTTCTTTCTTAAGATTCTGTTCTTTGCTATATTGTCTGAAGGCAATGTATAGTACCAGCAATACGATCAGTACATAGCTTACTTTTGCTTGGAAAGACAGCCACCAAGGTGGCTGTACATTGATTTCCAGTTTTTTCCCCGGTTCTTGCCAGGTATATCCTTTGTCGGCAGAGAACTGTACTTCCAGTTCATAGGAATCGTAAGGCAAGTTTGAGAAGTAAACTTCATTGTTGGTATATCGTAATGTATGCCATTCCTGTTGGAAACCTTTCAGACGATAGCGATACATTATCTGTTCGGACAGTTCGTAACCCAATGCGGCAAAAGAGATGGTGAAATTGTTCTGCAGATAATTGAGGGTAAGCTTGGACGTTTTGTCTAGGACCTTGTCTAATAGAATACGTCCGTTGTAGGCCGCTTTCGGGACGATTTTCTGATTGTTGACTGTCAGTTCGCAAAACATTAGCTCATTATTGCCGGTATTACAGCTCAAGTGGTCGGGGTGGAAATAGCTTAGGCCATACAACCCACCCATATAGAGGTAACCGTCGTTTCCTTTGTAAGAAGCGTTTATCTTGAAAGCATTGTTTTGCAATCCATCGCCAAGTCCGTAGGTATGGATGGTGTTTTTCTGAGGATTCAATTGGGTGATTCCCTTGCCGCCTGTCCAGACATTGCCTTTATGGTCAAGGAGCACTATCTCACAGTCGTTGTTGGGCAGCCCGTCTTGTATGGTATAGCAAGTAGCGGTATAGTCATTATTGCGTTCGGAATGCAATACTATTTTATTCAGACCGCCTCCTATAGTTCCTACCCAGCAAATGGAGTCGTTGCTGCAATCGATATCCGCCAGATAATTGGTGGACATCGGATATTTCATTGAAGAATCCGCCTGATAGGAAGATAGATTTTTTATTCTTCCATCATCGGTCAGCTGTAGGCGGTTCAGACCGTTGGTAGTACATAGAAAGGTTGAATGTCCTTTGACGAGAATGTGTGATATATGATTGGAAAGAAGGCATGGGTCTGTTTGGGTATTGAGATGCATCGTTATCTTCGGATCACTCAGCGGACTGCTTATGCGGAATATGCCGTTTCCCCAGGTACCTATCCATAAGTGTCCGGATGAGTCTTCTTTTAAGTGTGCGATGCTGGTATTGATTAGATTTGCGTCATCGGAGTTCTTGGGATCCAGCTTGCGGGATTTTTGTGTGTACGTGTCGTAGAGGAAGATTCCGTGACTTGTACCGATGTAGAGATGCCTTTGGTCGCGGCTCATTTCCAGTGTTTGATAGTATATGGTTTCGGCGTTTTTTGTCTTTTGTAACGGCATCAATGTAAGTTCACCCGTTTGTGGCGAATGACGGAACAGGCTGGCGTATTCTACAAGGATCCAATTGGTGCCGTTGTCCTGTCCGGTGATTGATACGACTTCGTTCTGTGAAAATCCCATTTCCCGAAAATCCGGTGCGGAAAGATTGCTGAAGATCGATTGGGAGAGGCTTCGGTAAAATATCCCCCAACTGTTGGATGCCACCCACAGATTATTGTATTTGTCTATGATCAAATCCTCTATTTTCAGTGACGAGTGTTCTTCGTCCGGTGTGTTCCGTAAATATTCCCGTATCACGGCTTGGGATGAGAATGGTTGTTTCATCTCGAATATGCCTGCGGAGTAGGTACACCATAGATCTCCCTCTTTGCTGACAATTAGTTTGCCGTTGGTTGTTGCTGGTATTTTCGGATTGACTTGGTGGAAACCGGTATAGACGGATGTAGAACAGTCCGGTTGTCCTCCGACAATGTTGAAACGATGGCATCCTTCTCCCGAACGCACGTATAAGTAATTCCCCATGAGGTGGATATTTCGTATTATATCATTCTTTTTCAACAGTTTGTCTGTTGCATAGCTGTTGAGTAGCACAATTTGCCCGTTGCGGATACCGAGTTTGACGAGATGGAATCCGGTGGAAGCCCATACAGTTTCTCCTTGGAATTGCAGGTCTGTGATACCTTTGCAAAAGATACGGTCGGCATCATTGTTCCATTCTACGGATTTGAGTGTGTCTTTATGAACTTGTGCAACGATTGTTTCTTTGGAGGTCTTTATCCATAAATGACAGTTGTCTGGATGGATGAATATTTTGTGGATAGTGGTTTGGAGATGTTGTGAAAGCTTATCTCCTTCTATATAATAAGGTGTATAATGATGGGTATTTAAATCAAAACAGGTTAGTCCGCTTTCTGTTCCCAACCATATCTTATCTGTGTTGCAAGCCATTGCTCTGATTCGATTGTGCGACTCGTAGATTTTGTGGCTTCTCGGATAATAGTCAAATGTCTGTAGACTGTAGCCGTCATAATTTTGCAGACCGGCAAGCGTACCTATCCAAATAAGGCCTGTACTGTCTTGTAAAATGCAACAGGCATCGGTGTGGGCCAAACCGTTGTTGATGCTTAGACGTTTGAATATTTCATTGGCATGTAGCAAGGTTGGTAAGAGTGATAAAATCAAACCAATTGCTGCCGATGTTAATAGCTTGTGTATGTTTTTCATGGTAAAATGATCATAAATGTATTGCAAAGATACGAAAAGTGAGCCAAATAGAACATTTTTTTGGCGGTAATTGGGGTAGAAAACAAAGTATGGTATCTTTGAAAAGTGTACATTTGGGTCAATGAATCCGGAAATGTACCAAGAAGAGGAGTTATTCCCAAGTTCTCAGACCTTGAAATATTTTCAGTTGCTTATAAATGTTAAATGCACGGTGAGCACAATTTGAGAAACAAAAAGCACAGAATTAGGAACGGATAGCAAAGTCCGGAAGCCTGTAGTGACGTAGTTTTGTGCAGAAATCGTACAAAAATAAAAAGATAAGCATGAGACAAAAAAATTATTTATGGCTGCTCGTTGTCCTGTTGTTTGCGGGAAATGCAGTACATGCCAAATCGGGCGGAAAGGAAATACACATCCCCGCTAAGCAAGTGAAGGAAAATGATTTTAGAAAAGGCGGGCGGTTCAGCCATGACTACAAGATGGAATCAGAAAATTTGGTGCTGTTCTGGGAAAGTTCCTTCGGCAAAGACCCGGCTGGTTATGTTGACAAGTCCCGCCGATTTTATCCGGAAGAATTGTTGCGTGAGGGTGAACGGTTCTTTACCTATTATGTGGATAAGCTGAAATTTGCAGACCCGGAGACGTCGCAATCCGCCCGGAAAAAGATGATTATATGGATGTTCAACGATGCCGAAACAACCGCTTACGGATGGGGCGACGAAGGAGTGGGGATGATGTGGATGCGTCCGTGCCGCGCCCAATCCTATCCTTACTGTCCGTTGGCCCATGAGATGGGACATTCTTTTCAATACATGGTAGAGGCAGACGGTTCGCGCGGATTCGGTGGACATCCATTGGTGGAATATACTTCGCAATGGATGTTGTGGCAGGTTTATTCGGACTGGACTACCATTGAAAAATATCACTTGGATGCCTACATGGAGCAGACTCATTACTCGCTGCTGAATGGAATTAACCAGTATCATGCACCGCAGTTCATGGAGTATTGGTCTAACAAGCACGGATTGAATATTATTGCGCGTATCTGGAAAGAAGCAGAGGGCAACGAAGATCCGGTTGCAGCCTACAAACGGTTGACGGGTATCAGTCAGGAAGAGTTTAATGACGAGATATATGAGGCGGCTGCCCGTTTCGCCACTTGGGATATGCCGCGTGTGAAGAATGTATGTAGTAGTTACGCCAACCAACACCGTTGCAAACTGGATAAGGTAGCTGACAACTGGTACCAGATAGCCGAAACCCGTTGTCCGCAGAACTACGGTTATAATATTATCCGTTTGAATGTACCCGAAGGAGGCGAGGAAATCACATTGGAATTTAAAGGTGTGGCCGGCAGTGAAGGTTTCCGCAGTGGCAATCTGAATGATGCCGGATGGAGATACGGTTTTGTAGCTGTGAATAAAGAGGGTCAATGTTACTACGGAAAGACTTATAAGGCCGGTAACGGAAACAATCGGCCTGTGAAATTCATGATACCCGAAGAAACTCAATTCCTTTGGCTCGTAGTGACTGCTGCTCCTGCGCAACATCGTGATTATCTGAAGAAATGGAATGAGATGGCAAAGGAAAAGGGAAAAGAAGCCCAATGGCCTTACCGGATACGTTTGGAGAATGTGGATCTTCATCCATCCGTATTGAAAGCGAAGAATTAACTCTTGATATAAGAACTGAATCATGAAAGCAAAACACTATTTATATTTACTGTTGGCGATAAGTATATTGTCTTCAGGAAGCCTTTGGGCGAAGGACTACTTGATTTCCACTCCCAACACCTCATTGCTCCTTACGGCTACTCCCGGTGAAAAATCAAAGTTTCAATATTATGGCAGCCGTATTACAGAAAAAGAAATCCAAGGTATTTATGATAGCGGGCTGGCGTTCGGTACGGAGAGCTATCCGGTATTCGGGTTGAACACTGCCGGTGAACGGGCCATGGCAGTCACTCATGCTGATGGCAACATGTCGCTCGATCTGGTTGTGGAAGAGGTAAATCAGTATCAGACCGATGAAGCCGAAACTACGGAGATACGCATGAAAGATCTGGTTTATCCGTTTGTACTGAAGCAATATTTCAAGGCCTATAAGGGAACCGACATCATTTCCACCTGGGTGGAAGTGAAGAATAACCATAGAAAGCCTATTACGCTTTATCGTTTTGCATCGGCCTTTTTGCCTGTACATCGGGGAGATAACTGGATGACGCATTTTCACGGATTCTGGGGAGCCGAGTGCACGATGGAGGAAGAGAAACTGACCAACGGCCAGAAAGTGATCAGTAACAAGGACGGATTGGTAAATACGGAATCCGACCATCCGTCGTTCATGCTTTCCATGGACGGTAAGCCACAGGAGGCTCATGGGCATGTGTTGGCAGGTACGTTGGCATGGACCAGCAATTATCTTATCAAAATGGATGTCCATAATACGCGGTTCAACTTTTCGGCAGGGATCAACGAAGAAAACTCTCATTATACATTGGAGCACAAGGAGGTGTTTACTACTCCTGAGTTTGCCATGACCTACAGCACTACAGGAAAAGGCGGTGTTAGCCGTGCTTTCCATCGCTGGGCGCGCCGGTATAAGTTGCATCAGGGCAATGTTCCCCACGATATATTGTTGAACAGTTGGGAAGGTGTCTATTTCAAGGTAAATCAGGAAGGTATGGACCGGATGATGGAAGCCTTTTCTGATATGGGAGGAGAGTTGTTTGTGATGGATGACGGATGGTTCGGCAACAAATATCCCCGCAACGGAGGTAACAGCAGTTTGGGCGACTGGGAAGTGTGCAAGGAGAAGTTGCCCCAAGGAATAGAAGGTCTGTTACAGTCGGCCAAGAAGCACAACATCAAATTCGGTATCTGGATAGAGCCGGAAATGTCGAATACAAAGAGCGAACTGTTTGAAAATCATCCCGATTGGATTATGCGTGTCAAAAACCGTCCTTTATCTACGGGTCGGGGAGGCACACAGGTAGTACTCGATCTTACTAACCCCGAAGTGCAGGATTTTGTATTCGGTGTAGTGGATAACCTGATGACTAAGCACCCGGAGATTGCCTATATGAAGTGGGATGACAACAGTTGCTTGATGGATTACGGCTCGCAATATCTTCCTAAAGAGAAGCAATCCCACCTTTATATAGATTATCAAAAGGGATTGATAAAGGTACTGAAACGCATTCGTGCCAAATATCCCAAGCTGGTACTGCAAGCTTGTGCCGGTGGCGGTGGTCGGGTGAACTACGGTCTTCTGCCTTATTTCAACGAATTCTGGACCAGCGATGATACGGATGCGCTGCAACGCATTTACATGCAGTGGGGGGTGTCTTCTTTCTATCCTGCCGTGGCAATGGCTGCTCACGTCAGTGCCGACCGGAACCATCAGACTGGACGTACCATCCCCTTGAAGTTCCGTTTTGATGTGGCAATGTCGGGGCGTTTGGGCATGGAAATTCAGCCCAAGGATATGAGCGATGCAGACAAGGCGTATGCCAAGCGTGCGATTGCAGCTTATAAGGACATCCGGAATGTGGTTCAGTTTGGCGATCTCTATCGTCTTGCCTCTCCCTATGACAACACAGGGGTGGCTTCGTTGATGTATGTTACCCCCGAGAAAGAACGGGCGGTGTTTTATGTCTATAAAACATCCCATTTCATCAATATGATTCTTCCCAAGGTGTGTATGGACGGGCTTGACCCTCAGAAAATGTACCGGTTGAAGGACCTTACTCCTTTGAAAGAAGATAAGCCTTGCGGGCTGCACGGTAAGGTAATCAGCGGAAAAATATTGATGGAGGAAGGTATTGTTTTGCAAAAACTTTTAAAGAATGAATATTCTAGCTTAGCTTTGGAACTGGAAGAAGTGAAATAGAAAATAATGATTATACCATGAAAAAAAGAACAATGATTGTTGCTGCCTCTTTGGCTTTGACTCTTCTTCAGTCTTGCGCTAAAGACACGTATAAACAGGATCAATTTGTAAACCTGCTGAATATTGAAACGGGCACCACGCATAGTCCCGAAGGATATTTCTTTGCCGACTTGGGATGTTGGCACGGGTATGGATTCAATAACTCTTCCGATATGTCTGAGGCCGGTGGCTTTCGCGGTCCTGCATTTGCGGGTGAACGCAGTTTGGGCTTGCAATGGCTTTCACCCTGTTTGGAAAAGCTGACGTTGATGGAAGAAGGGAACGTAGTGCCCTATACAAAGATAGTCTCTTATGAATATCTGCCCGGTATGTTGAGGCAGTATTTGCAGGCAGGTTCATTAAGTGTGGAAATGAAACAGATTGCGGTAACCGACCGTAGTACGATGATTCAGTACACGATTACCAATCAAGGGGCGGAGAACCGTAGCATTGCATCTGTATTGCAGGGCAGGGCAACTTATAAAGATGCCGGTTTCTCATTGGAATCCGGCAATGCGGTTACTGTGAATGTTGCAGGGGGTAAACATTATTTCGTGCTCTCTTTGCCCGATACCTGGACAGTGAAGGATGGCCCGGAAAAGAATATGTATGTGGCAGCCGGAAAAAGCACGGATTTGCACCCCGGAAAATCATATACTTTCCAGACTTTTACTTCGTATTGTCCTGCCACCGGCAAGCAGGACGCATTGGCCGAGCACGCTTCCTTGAAGGTGAAAGACGCTGAAAAATATTTGAGCCGGAATGCTGAGCGTTGGGAGGGATACTTAAGCAGTATCCTTGATCGTGATACTGAATACCTGGAGAGCGACCGTAACCGTAAGTGGGCGGTAAAAGCACTCATGACTTTACACACCAACTGGCGTAGTGCCGCAGGCGACTTGAAGCACGGCGGTGTACAGCCCAGCACCGGTCATTTCAACGCATTTTGGGCGTGGGATAGTTGGGAACATGCGGTAGGCCTGTCTATCTTTAATCCTGAATTGGCAAAGGAACAGATGCTTACCATGTTCGACTTTCAAACTCCTGAAGGTATGATTATCGACCTTGTCGGGCTGGATGCAAAAGAGAACAATGAGGTTTGCTCCAAACCGCCCATTGCAGGCTGGGCAACTTATATGGTGTACCAACGCTCCAAGGATAAAGCATTTGTCAAGGAGATGCTTCCGAAGCTGCTTAAATACCATGAATGGCGATACAAATACCGTGACCATGACCAAAACGGTTTGTGTGAATATGGCGGCATCGCTCCCCAGGTTTATCAGGGACAATGGGAGAGTGGTATGGATGTGGCAGTAAAGTTCGACGGTGTGAAGATACTGAAGAATGCCGAAGGTGCCTATTCTTTCGATCAGGAATCCATTGAATTGAACAGTTACCTCTGTGCAGAGAAGTTCTATCTGGCTTATCTGTTGGAAGAGGTCGGGGATAAATCACAGGCAGCTCGTTTTCGTGAAGAAGGGAAGAAACTGAAGAATATGATTCAGGAGAAGTTCTTCGATAAAGAAACCGGTTTCTTCTATGATCGTAAGATGGGTACGGGCGAGCTGGTAAAGGTAATCGACATCTCGGGTTGGATTCCTCTTTTTACCGGAGTGGCTACTCCCGAACAGGCTGCCGCAGTGAAGAAGAATATGCTTGATCCCGAACTTTTCGGTACTTACTTCCCTTTCTCTTCGCTCAACCATAAGCATCCGCTTTATCAGCCCGACAAGGGATATTTCCGTGGACAGACTTGGATGAATTACACTTATTTCGGTATTCGCGGCTGGAAAAACTACGGTTTCATGGAAGATGCCGCGAAATATACAAATCTTTTGCCCGACCGCCTGAAAGGACTGACCGAACCCGGTTATCCCATCCGTGAGAACTGGAATTCGGCTACGGGTGAAGCGATGACAGCCAAACACTTCGGATGGTCAAGCGCATTCTCTATTCTGCTGTTGGCTGAGGATACTGATACTTTCCCTTATGTGCCGGGAATGTAGAAATGTCAAATTGTGTAGTTACAAATAAATAATAAGTATATGACAAATATTAAATCATTCTGTTTATGTTTACTGCTTGCTTTGGTGTGCCTGCCCTTAGGGGCGGCAGACCATTTGCTGAAATCTCCTGACGGGAAATTAGTTGTAGAAATAGATACGGAGGGGCAATTGAAATATGCCCTGAAACGTGAAGGGCAACTTCTGTTGGATAAAAGCTTGATCGGTCTGGTACTGGAGGATCGGGTTTTAGGAGAGAATGTGAAAATGCGTCGGGTAAACCGGCGTTCCATGGTAGAGGAGACAATTGTGTCGCCGCACTATCGTTTTTCTTCTTTCAATGTGGTTTATAATGAGTTGGATCTTCAATTGAAGGGGAATTTTGGAGTCGTATTCAGAGCTTATAATGAAGGGATTGCCTATCGTTTATATACCACGGCAAAGGAAGGCCTGACGGTAAGGGATGAGGTAGTACAGATGAATTTCCCCAAAGATTATACAACCTATATGGCGTACTCTACGGTAAAACCGGGAAAGGATCAATATGCAATGGCATTTCAGAACCTGTACACCAAGAGTAGCGTGACGGGAGTAAAGACGGACAATATTGCTTTCCTCCCTATAACGGTAGATTGTGGCAATGAAGTGAAATTGACGTTATTGGAGGCTGATTTGGAAGATTATCCGGGTATGTTTGTCAAAGGTGACGGGAAAAGTACTTCCTTGCAGGGTACGTTCGCCCGATATCCTACGGAATTAAAGAGCTTCGCTCCCCGAGCCATGAAACGTGTCGTGGAGCGAGCCGATTACATAGCAAAGACGGAAGGCAAGCGTACTTATCCGTGGCGTATCTGGGCTGTGTCCGAAAGGGATACGGAAATGCCGGTTAATAATTTGGTGTATGCCCTGGCCTCGCCTAACCGTATCGGAGATTGCTCATGGATAAAGACTGGAAAAGTAGCTTGGGATTGGTGGAATGATTGGGGAATCTCTGGCGTAGATTTCAAGGCAGGCATCAATATGGAAACCTATAAATGCTATATTGATTTTGCCGCCGACAATCATATTGAGTTTGTGGTATTGGATGAGGGTTGGTATGATCCGGGGAAAGGTGACATGTTGACGGTCATTCCGGAACTTGATTTGCCGGAACTGGTACGGTATGGCAAAAGCAAGGGTGTTGATCTGATATTGTGGGCTGTCTTCAATGTACTCGATGATCAGCTGGAAGCCGCTTGCAAGAAATATTCCGAGATGGGAATCAGTGGTTTCAAAATAGATTTCTTGGATCGTGACGACCAGACTGCTGTAGAGATGACCTACCGTATTGCCGAGATGGCTGCCAAGTATAAACTGACTCTGGATTTGCACGGCTTTTATAAGCCAACGGGATTGAATCGTACTTATCCTAATATTATTAATTTTGAATCGGTATTCGGCATGGAGGAAATGAAATGGAGTTCTGTTCAGAAAGATATGATGGAGTATGATGTGACAATGCCTTATATCCGCATGATGGCGGGGCCGGTGGACTATACGCCCGGAGCTATGCGTAATGCTTCCAAGAAAGATTTCAAGGATATATACTATAATCCGATGAGTCAAGGCACGCGCTGCCACCAGTTGGCTGCATACGTGGTACATGATTCCCCTTTGACGATGCTCGCCGATAATCCTACGGCCTACAAGCACGAACAAGAATGTACCGATTTTATTGTCAGCATTCCCAATAAAAATATCGAGGAGACCCGTGTATTGCAAGGCAAGTTGGGAGAGTCGGTAGTTATAGCCCGCAAAATTGGCTCTTCTTGGTATGTGGGAGGAATGACCGATTGGACAGCACGGGAAATAACTCTTGACTTTGGTTTCTTGGGTGATGGTACTTATGAAGTGGTGCTGTTTAGGGATGGTGTCAATGCGGATAAGCAGGCGGAAGACTATAAGAAAGAGATTTTCACTGTCACCCCGGATTCAGAGAAGAAGATACGTATGGCTTCGGGAGGCGGTTTTGCAATGACGGTCGTTAAAAAATAAGTGAACATAGGTATATGAGAAAGTTAATATTGTCCTTGGTTGCCGTTATTTGCTTGCATACAGTCTATGCACAGCAGTATTGGCAGATAGATAAAGGTAATAATAGCATTACGTGGCGGGTGAAAAAAGGCGAAGCGCACCATGACCATATAGAGATGAGTGGAAAACAGGTGTCGGTGGTACTCAGATATGGCGTCAAGGAAGACGGAACTTTTGAGTTGAAAAAAAGTATGGTGTGGCCGATGTTGCGCACGATACCTAATAACACACATGGCAGTCTGATGCGCCGCCTTGACTGGAATCCATTGGAGGATGTCATGGTAGAGGGACGGGCTATGCGGGAACAGGTGAAATCCGTTACCTTGAATGGGACATTGGAAGTGGTAAGCGATATTCAGGCGGGGAAGAATCGTTCTTTATCTTTGAAGCGTACTTATTTGCCGTCGGTTGATTTGCCTTCCTTGGTGGAAATCTATGAGTTCACAAATACAGGTAGCGTGGCAGTAGATATTGAAATACCAAAAATAGACATCGTTTCCCCCACGAATCCGGAGAAGGGAGTAGAAGGCAGTTACTCCGTTCTATGTGTATCGGAGGATGGAGTTTCACAAACCATACTGCCAGGCAAAACTGTTACTTTCTCTGCTTCCGTTTCTGCCCATAAGGTTCTTCCGGAAAAAAGGATAGATGCCGCAAGGGAATTGGAGAAGCGCAGAGCTGTGGTTGCCGAATGGATGAATAACCTTGTCTTGGATACCCCCGATCCCGTAATCAATGAAATGTTCGCCTTTTCCAAGATACGTGCGCTCGAAAGCATTTATGATACGAAAGGCGGACCTATGCACGGACCGGGCGGCGAGTCTTATTATGCCGCTATCTGGGCGAATGACCAGGCTGAATATATCAATCCCTACTTTCCGTATGTGGGCTATCAGTATGGAAATGCCTCTGCTGTGAACTCGTTCAAACACTTCGCCCGCTATATGAATGATGAGTGGAAGCCTATCCCCAGTTCGATAGTTGCCGAAGGAGACAGTTATTGGAACGGGGCGGGTGACCGCGGAGATGCGGCAATGATTGCTTATGGTGCTGCGCGTTACGCACTGGCAAGTGGCAATAAAGAAGAAGCACTGGAGCTATGGACATTGATTGAGTGGTGCTTGGAATTCAGTCGTCGGAAAATTAATGAAGGGGGTGTAGTCGCTTCGGATTCGGATGAACTGGAAGGACGTTTCCCGGCAGGAAAAGCGAATCTGTGTACTTCTTCTTTGTACTATGATGCATTGCTTTCAGCCGCTTATCTGGCAGAAGACTTGGGAAAGGGAAATGCTGTTGCCGGCAAGTATCGCCGGCAGGCGGCTCAATTGGAGAAGGCTATAGACCGTTATTTTGCGGCTGATGTAGAAGGTTTTGATACCTATGCTTATTATAAAGGGAATGATGTGCTTCGTGCCTGGATTTGTATTCCTTTGACGGTAGGCATTAACAAGCGTGCTGCAGGAACTATTGACGCTCTTTTCTCGCCTCGTTTGTGGACAGAGAACGGGTTATTGACAGCCTCCGGTGACAAGACTTTTTGGGATCGTTCTACCTTGTACGCTTTACGTGGTGTCTTTATGGCAGGTGAAGTAGAGAAGGCGATGGAATATATGAAGCGTTATTCAGCCACTCGGTTGCTGGGAGCGCATGTTCCTTATGCCGTAGAGGCATGGCCGGAGGGCGGGCAACGTCATCTATCCGCTGAAAGCGCATTGTATGGACGTATTGTTACAGAAGGAATGTTCGGCATTCGTCCCACGGGGTTGAGCTCTTTTTCTATGAAACCGCAACTTCCTCAGGAATGGGATCACATGTCACTCCGTAAGGTTAGGGCATTCGGTACGGAATTTGATATCCAAGTAGTGCGCAAAAAGGGAGAAAGATTACAAGTAACCGTTATAAAAGAGGGCAAACCGATATTGAAACGGAATGTAAAGAACGGTACATCGTTAAATTGTAAATTTTGAATAGTATATGAATATAGTAAATAAAAAATGGGTGGCTATCTTATTGATAGCTGCTCCTTTGTGGGGGTACGCACAAAAAGTGGTGGAACTGAAAGACCCGTCAGGCAAAGTTTCAGTGAATGTAACGATAAGCAATGAAATTATTTATTCAGTGTCTCATGAAGGAGATATCATGGTAGGGGCTTCTCCCATATCCATGACTTTAGCTGATGGGACGGTATTCGGTAAAGAACCTCGTTTACGTAAGAAAAGAATCAAGACAATCAACCAAACGATCTATCCTCCTATCTATAAAAAGAAAAGTATCAAAGATCATTATAATGAACTGACCTTGGACTTTAAAGGTGGGTATAGTCTGATATTCAGAGCTTATGAAGACGGTGCCGCCTATCGTTTTGTCTCTAACTTGAAGAAACCGTTTTTGGTAGAGAGTGAGCAGGCGGTATTTAACTTACCGGATAATCCGAAGATATTTGCCGCTACACCTAAAGGACGTCAAGTTGACGGGAAAGAGAATCAGTATCATAGTTCATTCCAAAATACTTATCAACATGTGTCACTGGCCGAATGGGATAAAAGCCGTCTGGCATTCTTACCTGTATTGACCGAAGGAAAAGGAGGTAAGAAACTATGTATTACCGAGGCTGATTTGTTGAATTATCCGGGTATGTTTTTGAAAGTTTCTTCGGATGATAAAGGCTTCTATGGTGATTTTGCCGCTTACCCGAAAGATGTTTCCGTAGAGGTGAGAGGACTGAAAGGAGTTGTTAAAACCCGTGAGCCGTACATTGCCAAGGTGGAGGGGAAGACTGCTTTCCCATGGCGTGTCATGGTAATAACTGAAGAAGATGCGGACTTGCTTTGCAATGACATGGTATATAAACTTGCCACTCCTGTGATAGAGGGTGATTTTTCATGGGTAAAACCCGGCAAGGTAGCCTGGGACTGGTGGAACGACTGGAACATCTACAATGTGGACTTTCGTGCCGGAGTCAATACGGAAACGTATAAGTATTATATTGATTTCGCTTCAAAATATGGCATTGAGTATGTGATATTGGATGAAGGGTGGGCTGTTGCCGGACCTGCCGATTTAATGCAGGTAGTTCCTGAGATAGATTTGAAAGAGTTGATACGCTATGCTGCCGACAAGAAAGTTGATTTGATATTATGGGCCGGTTACCGTGCTTTCGACCTGGATATGGATCGCGTTTGCAAGCATTATGCTGCAATGGGAATCAAAGGTTTTAAAATCGACTTCATGGATAGGGATGACCAATATATGATCGACTTCAACCGTCGTTGTGCGGAAACAGGCGCTAAATATAAATTACTCATTGACCTGCACGGAACTTCCAAGCCGACAGGGTTGCAGCGTACCTATCCGAATACAATTAACTTTGAAGGTGTTCATGGTTTGGAAGAACTGAAATGGGCGCAGCCGGGCACGGACCAGGTAACCTATGACGTGACGATGCCGTTTATCCGTATGGTTGCCGGTTCGGTGGATTACACACAAGGTGCTATGAACAATGTTAATAAAGAAAACTTTAAGGCCATTTACTCCGAACCGATGAGCCAGGGTACACGTTGTAGACAACTGGCCCACTACGTGGTTTTTGACTCTCCGCTGAATATGCTGTGCGATGCACCAACCAACTATATGAAAGAGGAAGAGTGTACAAAATTCATTGCAGCTATTCCTACTGTTTGGGATGAAACTAAAGTATTGAATGGAAAGATTGGAGAATATTTGGCTGTAGCCCGTCAGAAAGACGGTATCTGGTACATAGGGGCATTGACCAACTGGGATGCACGTGATATGGAGCTTGACCTGTCTTTCTTGGGACAGGATGTTAAGCGCATTGAAATCTTTGAAGATGGTATCAATGCCGATAGGGTAGGGAAAGATTATAAACGTAAAATTATGAGTTTGCCTGTTGATAAGAGATTAAAGATACACATGGCTCCGGGGGGAGGATTTGTTATAAAAACATTGAAATAGAAAAGATGGCTGAAAGTAAAGATTGGACAATGGTTTCAGATGGGAACTATGATATCTATTCCCAATGGGGAGGAAGTCTTTCTGCCTATCTGCAAAAGTAGTATGGGGAATGTACGGGCAAGTATTTTGCCTGTGTCAGAAAGTACCCATTCATACGTAAGAGTGTGTCAAAACTCTCTCTTTGAAGAAATCACCCCTGCTACAGCAATTGTCGCAGGGGTGAAACTTTCTGTTTGGGCATTATGACACACTCTTTACTTTTTCATGCTTTCAGAAACCGGCAAAGCTTTTCTACCGCCAGCGCGCGGTGACTGATTTTATTCTTCGTCTCATTTCCCAGTTCGGCAAACGTCTGGGTATATCCATCGGGTACGAATATAGGGTCATATCCGAAGCCTGTTCCGCCACGTTTCTCTTTGATAATCTCTCCTTTTACGATTCCTTCGAACAAATGCTTCTTTCCATCTATTATTAAACAAATGGCTGTGCGGAATTGTGCTTTTCTATTTTGTACACCTTGCATGTTCTGCAATAACTTCTGCATATTGGCTTCCGCATTATGCCCTTCACCTCCGGCATAGCGGGCGGAATAGATACCTGGTGCGCCATTCAGCGCCTCTACCTCCAGTCCGGTGTCATCGGCAAAGCAGTCCAAACCGTAGTTCTCATAAATATACGCTGCTTTCAGCATCGCGTTGCCCTCCAAGGTATCGGCTGTTTCAGGAATATCAACGGTGCAGTGGATATCTTTTAAGCTCAATAATTCAACTTTTTCTCCTAAAATAGAGGATATTTCCTCCAGTTTATGAGCATTGTTTGTAGCAAATACTAATTTTCGTTTCATCTTACAGTGTATTTATTGGTGGCAAAGATACTGAGAATGCACCAAACTAAAGTAATTCCTGAGCGAATAAATACAAATGAAAAGAACAATGAACTCAATATCAATATCAACATCATATCTAAATGAAAAGGCCATGATTACTGATAAAGTGATTATAGCCGCAGGCTTTCTTTCCTTGTATAAGTGGCGTAAATAGCGGTCACCGTAGCTTGTTTTATACTGTTCTTTTTTGATGATTGAAAGTTCAATATTCGTTAGCCACGGATGTGGTTAAGTCTATTCACCTAAGTGGTTAAGTCTAACCACGATAGTGATTAAAGTTAATCACCTAGGTGGCTAAGTAAAAATGAACATATAAAAAGTAAGAAAAGAAAGGGAGAAAACAACTAAGAGACAGGGAAAATATGCGCATATAGACTATTTTATATCCTGTGGTAAAGTTGGAATAATTTATTTTTAAGCATCCATTAGTGAGGGCAATGCCCTCACTAATAAAAATGTTACCACCACTAATAAGCAGTTCATTATAAATAAGTTAGAGCAAAAGTGAGGGCATGAGGGCATTTTCGCGTCCAACTTTCTATTGGTCAATTACATCCATACGCTACTGTCACTTGCGGAAGTATGAAATATCGTTTTGTCTTTTCTACAAAGGAATCATCTGGACTACACGTATGTACGCGAAGATATACACGTACATATCAATGTTGATGAAACGCTGACACCTGTATATTCCTCATACTTTTGCAGGGAATCCGGTAACAATTTTTTTGTGATAATTTTAATAGAATATATAATTAAAAAGGGGGTAAGTTCTGGTAGAACTGTATTTTCATTTTTGATTTAGATCAACATTGCAAATATATAATAATTCTAGATTAATTCGAAGCTTTTACAGAAAAAACAATCTGGTTCTTATTCTTTTTTTAATATTATGGTTTATATAATGTTGAAAACCTATTTTACGGGAAATACATAATAAAATTTTTGCTTAGTTCTTCTCTATAGGATTATTTGAATTTTGTTTTATACTTAATACCATTTCAAGCATAGTAGTAGAAAAGAGGTAGCATGGGTTGTTAGGAATAATAAAAAGCCATTCCAATGATTATTTTAATTTATTATGTTCTGTAAAAGTCTAACAGCCTGCAATAGAAATATAAGTAGAGATTAAGTAGAGATTGAGTAGAAACAATGAACCGAAACTTCGCTCATATTGAAATATAGAAATATATTATTGAATTTAATTATTTGATAAAAAGTTAATACTCAATGATTTGAATTTTTATACAGTTCTACCAGAACTTGATAAATCTGTATTTTTAATAAATTTTAAAAACCAATATTATGTTAAAACGATTCAAATCAGTTGGCATGCTGTTGTTCTTAGGAGCTTTTTCTACAGGAACCATTTCTGCTGTTACGGCTTTGGAAGTCAATTCCTCTGCTATCGTACAACAAAATGAGACATGCAAAGGTATTGTGAAAGATGCTATGGGGGAATCTATCATTGGCGCTTCTGTAGTAGTAAAAGGTACAACTAACGGTACAATTACCGATTTTGACGGTAACTTTAGCCTTGCAGGCGTAAAAAAAGGAGAGATTATAGTTGTTTCTTATGTAGGTTACCAAAAACAGGAAGTAAAATGGAACGGAGGTCCGCTCAATGTTATCTTAAAAGAAGATACTGAAGTCTTGAGCGAAGTGGTAGTGGTAGGTTATGGTGTGCAGAAGAAAGCCAACCTTTCCGGTTCCGTTGCTCAAGTCAATAGTGAGGAATTGACAAACCGACCCATTTCCAATGTATCAAGTGGTTTGCAGGGGTTAATGCCTGGTGTAACGGTTACAGCCGGCCAGGGGCGTCCGGGTGAAGATGGAAGCAACATCAGAATCCGAGGTGTTGGAACTTTGAACAATGCCTCTCCTTATATATTGATTGATGGCGTGGAAAGTGGCTCTATGAATGACTTGGATCCTAACGATATTGAAAGTATCTCTGTTTTGAAGGATGCATCTTCGGCTGCTATCTATGGTTCTAAAGCATCTAATGGTGTGATTCTGATTACTACCAAACGCGGTAAGGTCGGTGCTCCTCGCATTTCATACAATGGATATGTGGGTATTCAAAATGCTACGGCGACCATAGACCGTGTGAGTTCAGCTGATTATGCCAGATTGTACAACCGTATTGATGATGATAATAATCAGCCGCATCGTTATTCGGACGAAGATATCCGCTTGTTCGAAGACGGTTCGGATCCTTATGGTCACCCTAACACCAACTGGAATGATGCCGCGTTCAAGACAGGTGTTTTACACAAGCATAATGTCAGCATAAACGGTGGTACAGACAATGCAAAATACATGGCTTCAGTAGGTTACTTGGGTCAAACAGGTATTCTGCCTAACTCGGAACGCAGTCAGTTCAACGGTCGTATGAATTTGGATATAAATATCAGCAAGCAATGGCACGTTCGTATGAACTTGGCATATATTAAGAATGATTACAAAGATCCCAATTCCAATTACGGCGGAGGATCCTCAGACCAGATTATTCGTCAGCTCAATATCTTAAGTCCGATGATTCCTATTAAAAACGAGGATGGGACGTATGGTTCGACCAATGATGGTAATCCTATTGCATGGTTGGACTCTGGATCTACGGTAGATAAATACAATCAAAATTTCACCGGTATGCTTGCCGTAGATTATAAAATATTCGATTTTCTGACAGCGACTGTATCAGGAGCTTATGTTAATGACGATCAGCACTATAAAGCTTTCGTAAAGAAAATAAAGGAAGATCCGGTGCAGGCTGCACGCCCTAACAGTTTATCAGAGTCATTCAGAAACTGGGATCGTTATAACTTTGATGCATTGCTGAATTTCGACAAACAATTTGGTAATCACAGCGTCAAAGTAATGTTGGGATATCATGCGGAAGCGTATGATGTGCGTTACAATAGTATGTATCGTGAGAATTTTCCAAATAACGAGTTAACCGATATGAATGCCGGTGCCGCTGCTACCCAAACCAATAGCGGATTTACACGCGAACTGAATATGTTATCTTATTTTGGGCGTTTAAATTATGACTATAAAGGTAAATATTTGTTTGAAGCCAATTTCCGCTCCGATGCTTCTTCCCGTTTTGCTCCGGGTAATCGTTGGGGATATTTTCCTTCCTTCTCGGGTGCATGGCGCATCAGTGAAGAGTCGTTCATGGAAGGGGTACGAAATAGTTGGCTGTCGAATATGAAAATCCGTGCTTCTTGGGGACAATTGGGTAATCAAGATGCTTTGGGCGACGGAAGCCCGACAGGAGGGGATTTTTATCCTTGGATGAATACTTATAACCTAGGTGCAAACTACCCATTCGGTGGTTCATTGGTTACCGGTTACTATCAAGGTTCATACAAGATGGCTTCTCTCTCATGGGAAAAAGCAACTACCTGGGGGGTAGGTGTTGACTTTACTTTGTTCAATAAGTTCACCGGATCCGTGGACTACTATAACAGAAAAACGACAGACATTATTATGGATGTGGCAGTGCCTAAAGAATTTGCATTGGGCGCCTATAAAGACAATGTAGGCGCGATGAAAAATAGTGGTGTTGAAATTCAATTGGCATACAATGACAAATGGAATGACTGGACATTCGGTGCATCCGGAAATTTCTCTTATAATAAGAATGTCATTGAGAACTTGGGCGGAGTGAACCGTATGGCCGATGGCAGCTTTATGCGTGAGGTAGGCTCCCCTATCAATTCATGGTTTGTATACCGCACGGACGGATTTTTCCAGTCGGACGAGGAAGCTTCCGCATGGCAGGAAAAATACTCGAAAATGGATGGATATCCTTTTGGACAAGACTTTAAAGGGGGTGACTTGCGTTATGTCGATGCAAACGGTGACGGTAAGATTTCAGCCGATGACCGTGAATTGTACAGAACCAAAGACCCCAAATTCACCTTTGGTTTTAATCTGAACGTAGGTTATAAAAATATAGATTTATCAATGAACTTTACCGGAGCAGCGGGTGTTGGATATGCATTTACCAAAGAAGCGTTTGGTGAATTTTCCGGTAGTGCCGGCCACCCGTCAACCGCTTGGTTGGATAGCTGGACACCCGAAAATAAAAATGCAAGTATGCCACGTATTGCAGAATCCCGCAAATCTCCGAGTGAAGCCTCCAATGTACTTTCCGATTTTTGGATTATAGACACAAGCTATCTCCGCATGAAAACCATACAGTTAGGATACACTTTTCCGAAAACCTGGTTGGAAAAATGGGGCGTACAGAATGTACGTATATATTATTCGGCTGAAAACTTGTTGACATTTGATAATATGCCGATTAATGTAGATCCGGAAACGGTGAGTGAACGTTTGTCCAGTTATCCTTTGAATAAGACTCATTCATTTGGCGTGAACATTACATTCTAAACCTTTTATAATCATTAAATTAATACAGAATAATATGAAACGTTTATCAACATATTTACTGGCAGGTGTAGCAGTGTTTTCTGCTTCATGCGCAGACTTTTTGGATACGGCTCCGAAAGACGCTCTGTCTCCTGCAACCACATGGAAAACAGAAACAGATGCCGAAAGTTTTGTAGTGGGCTGCTACAATGGATTATTGAATCCTAGCTCCATCCTTTACTTGGATTGCGGATCTGATATCGGTTACAATAACTTCCCGTGGGAGGGATGGCGTGCTTGGGGAGACGGGTCTCTGGCAAGTGGAAATACGGGTAATTCTTTCTATGATTTTGCTATCATCCGACGTTGTAATACTGTATTGGATAACATTGACAATGTGGAATTTACTACTTCAGGAAAGAAAGAACAACTGATAGCGGAAGCCAAAGCGATCCGTGCTTATAAATACTTCCTGATGAACTGGTGGTATGGTGGTGTGCCCATTATCGGATCTTATACCACGGCAGAAGAAGCACAGGTTCCGCGTAACACGGAAGCAGAAGTGCGAGAGCAGATTGCAAAGGACTTGGATGACGCCCTTGTTTCCATCAATACAACTCCGGCTACACGGGGGCGTATCGCCAAAGGTGCGGTGTTGGCTATGAAGATGCGCGAAGCACTTTATTATGGAGACTGGCAGAAGGCAAAAGATGCGGCTCAGGCCATCATCTCTTTGAATCAGTATGAGTTGGATCCCGATTATGAAAATTTATTCAGACTTTCGGGAGTAGATTCGAAAGAAATTATTTTGGCAGACCAGCGCATTGAAAATATTTTCGGATTCGGTGTCATCGGACAGATGTATAACAATAAGGATGCAGGATGGTCTTCCATTGTTCCTACTCAGAATTTGGTGGATATGTACGAAATGGATAATGGTTTGACAAAAGAAGAGGCCGGAGATTATTATGACCCGAAGCATCCTTTTGCCAACCGCGATCCACGTATGGATATGACTGTTCTTTTCCCGGGACAGGAATGGAGAGGGGAGATATTGAATACGCTGGATGAAATGATTGAAGGTAAGAAGAACTTGAATTATCCTACCTATACAGATAATGCTTCAAAATCAGCTTTAACCTGGGCTAAATATCTTGATCCGTACGATCAGTACGCAAATATTTGGAATACGGCTGCTTGTGTTATCATTTTCCGCTATGCGGAAGTGTTGCTAAGTTGGGCAGAAGCTGAAAATGAATTGAATGGTCCGTCGGCTCAGGTGTACGACTATATTGACCAGATTCGCCAGCGGGTAGGTATGGTGAAAGTAGATAGAGGAAAATATGCTACTAAAGACGCTTTGCGTGAGCTTATTCATCGCGAACGTTGTGTGGAATTTGCCGGTGAGGGGTTGCGTAGGGCGGATATTCTGCGCTGGAAAGACGGTAATGGAAAGATGTTGGCGGAAACGGTTTTAAATGGTGAGTTGCGTCGTATAACAGGTACTGTGAACTACAATGAGCCGGATAAGTACAAACGTGCGGAAATTACCGGAACAGCTCTGATTGAAACACGAAAATTCGCTCCAAAGAATCGTTATTTACCTATATCTCAAACAGATGTTCTTGATAAGAATCCGAATATCACACAGAACCCCGGATATTAATAAAATAAGGTATTAGATGAGTATAAAAAAAGAGGTGGTGTCAAAACCTTGATAATGCTATCAAGGTTTTACACCGCTTTTTCTATTTACACAAAATGATGGACAGTGCCCCTCTTTTAGCGTTCTGTGCGACAATATTTATTTTTTTGTATCTAATTGCCATAAACTCCCACTACGTAATTTCGGGATATAAACGCATTAGAATCAATATCTTTCTATTGGGTTCTATTACAGTCTGTCTATCTCTTCTAGCGGCAAGCCTGTCACCTGATGGATGATGTCGGCAGAAATATTTAGGGATTTCATTGTTCTGGCATTTTCTATTTTCTCTTCTTGCCTTCCTTCTTGCCTTCCTTCCTCTCTCCCTTCTTGTCTTCCTTCCTCTCTTCCTTCCTCTCTTCCTTCCATTGCTGCCGTGCTTAGTACATCATTTTGAATCATCAAGGCATTTACATGTTCGTCGTATGCCAGTTGTTCTGCTTTGTCCATATTATAATAGACAAGTTTCCGGCGCGCTTCTTCCAGTCCGGGTGCTTTGGTGTCGGGGCGGATAATACCCGATTTGAAATACTCTATCCATTCTTCGAGCGGGGTAACCGCCACCTTGTTGAATTCGTTCACCCGGATTAAGAAGTATTCGGGGAAAATTTCGGAAGGGAGTTTGTGTACGATGGCATCTTTCTCTTTGGTGGTGACTTCCAGAAAATCTCCTGTATGGACACCCACAAAAGTATTTTGACCGTGGTAAAGATAGTCGTTCCCTTTGCCGAGATCAAAATAGAGGATGCTGATGGAATAGATTTTCTTTACTTCGGAATAGAGATTGCCTAGTTCTATATGTTCCGTGATGGCTTTCGCCACACCAAAGAGTATGCGTTCCAGGTAATAGATTTCCCTTGTGTTTTGTACTTCTACGATGATGATTTCGTCTTGGCTGTTTTTGGCCTTGATGTCCACACGGTTGAACTTTTCGTTTTCTCGTTGCTGGTTACCCTCGCTTTCCAGTATCTCGACAATATGGATTGGTTCGTTTAATAGTACGGTAAGAAGCCCTTCGAGTACGCCGAAGTTGGCCTTGTTGCGCAGAAGGCGTTTGATTGCCCAGTCGAATCGGATGTATTTGTCTTTCTGTTCCATGATTCCTCCTTCTTTTAAAGGGTTATGATAAGACAAAGATAATGATAATTCCCTCTTAGTGAGTAGCAATATGAAGAAATATATCGGAAAATCCTTTTTCAGCGGACTGACCTGTACCTTGCAGTCGCCTCAGAAACTGGTAGATTTCCTCGTGTTCTGTTCCCGACAAAGAGTGCGTTGTGAATATAGTGGCATTTCCGCTTCATCTTACATCGTATTTATGGGTGGAAAAGATACTGAGAATGAACCAGAATAAAGCGATTCCTGATAAAATAAAGATAGCCGGCAAGGCAGATAACAGTCTGTTTGTTAGGTTTACTTCGGGTTCTTTATAAACAGGATAGTCCGTTTCTGTCAGTGTGCGTTGGGTACTGCTGTAGTGTTCCTGGGGATTAAGCCAATGCGGGCTTTGGGGGTCTTTGGCATCTTCTTCTTTGAACCATTCCATGAAATGAGTGCAAAAATCATTTAAAGCTTTTTGGTTTTTGCGGAAGCGGACATAGCCGCTGTCCAGCCAATATTCATTCAGCCGGTTGAAAACGATGACGGGCGAACACATGGATAATTGATTCGTTCGCTCATATTGTTGCTGTCCCGCTTGATAATATTCATTGAGCTTATCCAGTTTGACCTTCAACATACGTCGCATTATATCGGCACGCATTTCGTGTGGCGGATAGAATGGCTCATCTTCCCGGTTTCCTAGCGCGGAAGCCGGAGCATGGTCTATAATCTGACGTTGCTGCTGTTGATAATCTTGTTGCACTTCCTCCATTGTAGTGGAAAGAGGGAATAGATAACGTGCCATAGACAATTGGCTGCTGGGTATGACAATAACACACAACAGCCAAAAAATAACACAGAGTAATAAACTGTTTCGAGGATGATTGCTGATAGTGGAAGCAAATAATCCGAAAGCGGCGAACAACGAAAGTAATAATAAGGAAGACAGGAAAAATCCACCGCATAGAATCATGAATTGTATGTTCATTTCAATACCTGACAGGAGCAGAATCAATATTCCTGTCCCGATGCCCGATAGCAATATAATGCCGCTCTGCATTACTATACATATATATTTTGATAGCAATAGCAGAAATCGTGGAACGGGATAGGTGAGCAGAAATCCCAGGGTATGAGTCTCTTTCTCTCCCGAAAACGCATTGAAAGAAAATAATAAAGTGATGAAAGTGAGTAGCGTGGTGACAACAAACGACCAACTGAAAGAAACATTGTGTTGCATCAATGGATTCTTTACTGAAAATGCGGTGCGGAAATTATGTATCCCAAATGCGTTATAAGTGAAGATAGAAGGTAACTGTTGTTCAGAACAAGGATCTATCAGTGAGGACAGTCTTGGCTGTAATAAATATTCTTGTGTGATAATGGCATAGGCGGTGACTGTCCATCCATGATATTCATCATCATTTTCTTTCCGATATTCTTCATATTCGGTTTCTGTATTGTGCCATTGGTGGACAAAGGCGATGGTTCCACAGATAAATACGCATAGCATCAACAGCCAGGATAAGCGGAATCGCAGGCTTCGCCGGTTTTTTTTCCATTCTTGCTTTAGCAAGATGTTCAGTATCATCAATTTATCGGATATCATAACGGACAGCCATTTTTATTGTTATATAAATGAATATTAAACTTGTCACAGTGAAAAACAAGAAGGTGCCCACACCGTTTTTTACCTGTTCTTGTATGCTTGCCGGTTGTTGTGCGAATCGTGGTAATTCGCGTGTGTCCAGTTTAGGGCGGTTCTCTATCTTTTGAAGGATACTTGTTTTCTCTTCTTCACTCAATGTTTCATATTTTCGGGAAACTTCATCCATTTTTTGTTCAGTCATAAAGTCTTCTTCATGTTGTGTGGTAAAATAGGAATAAGAATTGAACAGTTGATGGTCTATGAAATAATTCCATACTTCTTGTCTGTAACTTCGCACTTCATGCATGTAGGACAAATAGTTTTCGGGTGAGGTACGGCATATATGTTGTGCCGTTTCTTGAAAAACCTGTAAGGGGGAAAAGCAGGAAAACCAGTAACGTAGGCGGATTTGTCGTTTCAGTTTGTTCAGATAGCCTTTTTGTAATATCCATTTCCGGTCGGAATAGACTAGTCTTGTCAGTTCGCTTTCTGCATGGGTGCGGCGTATGGCACGGGCAAATGACATAGTGAGTCCCCATTTGTCCATAAAACCGTCTTCACCCATGTTGTTGAAAAGGGCCATCATGGTCTTCACTTTTTCTTCTTTTTCAAATTTTTCTCTTATTTCTTTTAATTCGTAATAGCGTTCGTCATCCAGCAACTTCATTTTTGCTTCTATATTCCGGTACAAAGGAATGGGGGCAATAGTTTCCGCCAAATAACCCGATACCGGTGGAAGAATAAATACCATACCAATCCAGAGCAGGAAACTGACGGTTAATGCTTGTTCGGAAGTAGAGGCGAGCAAAGAGATAAGTATTCCTATAAGTATGCATACAAAGATAAAGCTTAATGTCAGCATTGAAAGTAGTACAATTCCGCTCCAAACGGCTTCCGATAAAGGGATTCCGGCATAAATCAGATAAGCGGCACTTATCGTATAACATACTATGACCGGCGGAACCAAAACAAGGCATATTCCTCCTATTTTTCCAAAAAGAAAAGTCAACCGGTTTACAGGATGGCTGAATATCATCCGTAACATGCCTGTTTCTTTTTCATGTGAGAAAGCATCGTAAGAAAAAATGAGTGCCAGCAGGGAGAATACAAGTCCTATCATGCCGGTGAAGTCAGTGCACGGGAAGGTGTTTAGAAAAATATTCTCATTGTTTCCTGTATCTCCTTGCACTTCTGTTTGTTTATACCCTATTATGGAGCAGTCTTTATCACTGTAGGCATAGGGAAGCAATGGATATGTGTTTAGTAAGATCTGATTATAGGTTCCCATATTGGAAGTTACTCCCTGGCAAAAGATGCTAAGGGGTTCGGTTTGTTTGATGACAAGCGGACGTACTTGCGACCATACATAAGTGTTATTTAAGGCACTGTCGGCCATGGCTTGTCTTTGCTCGCAAACTGTTTGGCGGGCACAATAGTCGTCTGTTCCTGTCAGTAGGGTAAAAGGTAGGAAAAGCAGGCAGAGCAGCAGAGTCAGAAAGAAACGCGACGAACGTAGATGCTGCTTGAAATCTTTCAGAGCGATGGAGTAAATCATGTTCATTGCGGAACCTCCTGCATATAATCCAGATAAATACGTTCAATATCCTCGTTCATGAATTCTTCACGGTGACGCAACATTACCATACGTCCTTCTTTCATGATGCCTATACGGTCGGCTATCATGCGGGCACGGAACAGGTCATGTGTGCATAGCAGAATGGATTTTCCTTTTTGTTTCAGTTGGAGCAATGTGTCCATCAGTTCGGCGGCGCTTTTAGGGTCGAGTCCGGTAGTGGGTTCATCCATCAGGATATTTGGTGTATCTTTTTGAAGCACACAAGCCAGTCCTACTTTTTGCCGCATTCCTTTTGAGAAGTATTTCACATGCTTTTCAAAGTCGGTTTCTTTCAGACCTACGGTTCTCATTAAGTTGTAATAGGTTTCCTTTGGGAGATTCTTTCCGTTGAGGCGGGCAAAGAATTCCAAATTTTCCCGTGCCGATAAATCTTCATAAAGCATTACGTTTTCGGAAATATAGGAGAGGAGCCGTTTCGCTTCTAATGATTGTTTTACACTGTCTCTTCCGTCTATCAAGGCTTGTCCTGAGGTGGGACGGATAAAGTTGAGAAACAGGTTGAGTGTAGTTGTTTTTCCGGCACCGTTTGCTCCCAGCAGGAAGAAGATTTCTCCTTCTTCTATATGGAGGTTCAATGCATCGAGTGCCAGACTTCCGTCCTCATATCTTTTGGTTAAATCAATGGCTTGTAACATATTGTGTCTATTTTGAAAGACTCAAAGATAAGGAGGAATTGCTTGTTCTCCTACTTTTTCTCTTTTTTTGTTATCGTTTCGTTGTAGTAACTTGCCTTAGAATGCTTGTTGTGCTTTCTTTTTATAGTTGTAGCAAGAGTGTTTTTACAGACGATTCAATTCCTCGTTGGCTGCTCCCGTTCCACGGTATTTACTGCGGGTGGAATTAAATTTGTAGCTCACCGTGAGCCGTACATTCCATGTATCGCTGTAATTCCATTTGTCGAATTGCATACAGTCGCCATAGATGATGTAAGAACTGCGTTGCGAAGCGAAGATATCGTTTACACGCAGGTTTACGTTCATACGGTCGTTCATAAAGGTTTTATTCAAACTGATGTTTACTCCTTGGTTGGGTTTCATCAGCATGATGCTTCTATTGCCTTTACTTCTATAGAACAGGGTCAGGTTTCCTGTGCATGTTTTGCTGAATCGGAAATAGTTATCCAATCGGCCGTTGAAAATAGGACGGTTGAAATGTTTCAAGCTTCCCATGGTCATGTTCTTGAAAAACTGCTGCTGCATTTGCAGGCTGAGGGAAGGTTCCCACATACCGAATTGGGGAGAAAGCACCAATCCTGTGTTCAATGCTTCTATCTTGTCGAAATTCTTACGGGTAAACAGGGTGATGGCAGGGTTCTTGTCATAGGATTCGGCCACAAATTCTATGGCATCACGGCGTTGCTGATAGCTGACAAAAAGCTGTATCCACTGGTAATTGCCCATGAATGTAAGGTCGTGGATGGTTTCGGGTTTTAAATTAGGATTACCCCCTTCGTAGGTAAAGCGGTCATCGTATTGCAGATTACTGCTTAATTCGTTATAAGACGGACGACGTGTTTTGGCTGTATAACTGAATGAGAGTTGGGTTTTTCCTACAGGCAGGGCAAAAGAAACATTGGGAAACAAGTTGTCATAGTCCCGGCTTTGTTCCTCTATTCGTTTCCCTTTGTCCAGATATTCGGAAGTGACATGTTCAAAGCGGAATCCTGCTGACGCTTGCAATTTGCCCAGGGCAATGGCAAATTCGGCGAAGCCCGCCAGCTTGTCTTCTTTAATTTCGTTGTCTGTCTCGGGCAGGTAATTCTGCGGGTTCTCATAGCGGTTCAGCCGACGTGTATGACTGTATTCAGCTCCGGCTTTCACTTCTCCTTTGCCGATGGGGTGTGTAAGGACAAGCTTGGCGGCATACAGACGGTTGTCATTCAGATTACTGGCGGTGACGTGGCGGTCTTCATATTCTTCACTGCTTTCCAGTACATTCTGATATTGGCGTGTTTCTCCGCTGTAGTAATCGGCATTGAAGTCGATGCCCAGTTTTCCCATGCTGCCTAGATAATAAGCATTGATGCGGTGAGAAAAATCATTGTTATTCCAGTCGTAATCATAATGTTGTTTATCATAGAATGAGCCGTCGGCTATGATTTCATAATCGGAAGTCATTTTCAGCTTGCTTTTAGGCGAACGGTTGAAAGTATATCTTGCTCCCAAGGAATGATCACTGTTTATCATATAGTTGAATCCGCCTTCTGTGTTGATATAGTGGCTCTTGGCATTCATGTCCATTTCCGAGCGATGCTGCCAAAGGGTGTCTACCTCTATATAATGTTTGTCTTTTTGTTCCTGATAATTACCCATGTGTGAGTAGTAGATGTTGGCAAACAAATCCAGCCCTCCGTGACGGTAATTCATGTTCAGTTGTTCAAAGTGGTTGAAGTTGTGGTCTTGGATGATACCGGCATGGATGTTCGTACTGAAGCCTTCGCCTTTGGGTTTCACTGTTTTAATTTTAATGACGGACTTTACAGTGACATCATATTCGGCTCCCGGGTTGGTGATAACTTCTACACTTTGTACATCTTTAGAACTCAAACGTTCCAGTTCGCTGAGGTCACGGAGTTGACGTCCGTTTAGATAAATCAACGGAGTACCTTTTCCAAAGACGGTGAATTGGCCATTGTCACCTTGCACGAAGGGGATGTGGGCCAGTACGTCATTCGCTGTTCCGGCGGTACTGAGCAGAGAATTGGAAACATGGGTGACCAGTGCGTTTCCTTTCATTTTATAGGTAGGACGACGGGCGGTAACTACAGCTTCTTGCAACAGGATTGCATCGGATTTCAGAGTTAAGGTACCGATATTTCCCGATTGACAGTTCTTATAGATTGTTTTATACCCTACGGAGGAAGCTTTTAGAATATAAGCTTTTCCATTCACCTTGTCTAATATGAAATCTCCGTCAGTATTAGTGATAGTTCCCTGTACAAAGCTGGAATCAGTCGGGCTTAACAAGATAATGTTGGCATATTCCAACGGCACATGGTTTTCGTCTATTAATTTCCCGATAATGGTTTGTGCTTGCGTGGTGGTTATTCCTGTCAGCAGCAGAGCTAGAAGTAATTTTATCGTTTTCATATTTTATTGATATTGTTGGTTATTCATGTTGGGTGGGTAACAGATTACCCGATAATCCTTTCTTTCTTTTCTATTTGCTATATAAAATACAATTTCCATGCCAAAACAGAAAATGTACTGATAATCAAATGGTTACTATGGAAAGCTAATGGAGGGTAGATTGAGTTTGAGAAAATGATTACCCAATTGTGAGTAAATAGTTACTCATTTATATCATTTTTTATTTTAAAACAATATCTTTGTGAGTATAAATAGAACCTATTATGTTTCATATTTTTCCTACTACTCATTCTGTTGAACTAAAACAACTTTTGTCGGAGTTCAACCGTTCGCTCATGTTGATTGCTGATAAACAGTTATTAATCAGTAACTTTTTGTCGAAGGTTAATCAAATAACTCCTGTGCAGGGTATTTTTCTTTTTCTTCCTGATGAGAATACGGAGAAATATAAAATGCAGGGATTGGAAGACAAGAATGTATCCTATTTTATGGGGAGAGGAAAATTGATGAATTGGTTGGCTGTGAATGAACGTCCATTGGTTGTTTCGGAAAGTTCTTCTCTCCTCTCCTATTTTTCTGAAGAGGAACGGAAATTGCTGTCCCGGCTGAATGCGGAATTAGTCTATCCATTGAATGTGATGAACCGAATTAGTGGTATTCTGGTAATGGGGAAAAAGGTGAATGGAAAAGAATTTGATAAGAAAGAGCTGGAATTACTTTCTTTATTATTTGGACAGGCTGCTTTTGCCATTGAACATGCCTCACTTTATGAAATTCAACGGGATCGTTTGAAACGGATGTACCGCACAGACCGTTTGGCTGTCTTGGGAGAACTGGCAGCCGGCGCAGCACACGAAATAAAAAATCCGCTTACTTCTATCCGCAGCACTATTCAATATTTGAGTAATGATTTTGATGTTGAGAGTGAAAAGGGGCAGATGATGCATGAGTTATTGAATGAAACGGAACGTATTAACAAGATTGTGCAAGGTTTGCTTTCTTTTGCCCGTCCGTCTGAGTTAAATTCGATGGAAATCAATCTGGAACAGCTTATTAACCAGACTTTGTTACTTGTTAACAACACGTTGAAAAAGCAACGGATAGAAGTGGAATTTGAATATTTCACCGAACAGACTACCATTATGGGAGATGCGGAGCAACTGAAACAGGTCTGTCTGAATATTATTCTGAATGCGGTGGAAGCAATGAAGGAGAATGATGAGTCTCATCCCCGCACTTTATATATAAGTATGGAAGAAGGTACCCTGATTGATGTCCGCAGCCGTTATCTGTTGATTTCATTTGAGGATACGGGAAAAGGAATTGATGAGGAAGACATTGAGAATGTATTCAATCCTTTCTTCACTACCAAAGAAGAAGGAACAGGACTGGGGCTTGCTATCTGTTTCGGTATTATCAACCGTCATAAGGGAGAGCTGGAAGTCCGTAGTACTCTTGGAAAAGGAACTTGTTTTACGATTAAACTCCCCCAACATATATGAAAGGAAAGATATTGATAGCGGATGATGAACCGCGTATACGGAAGATAATGACTCTCTTATTATCGCAGGAAGGATATGAAGTCAAGTCGGTAGAGAACGGTAAAGAGGCTGTTGCCGAAGCTACTTTGTTTAATCCTGATGTAATTCTTCTGGACCAGCAAATGCCGATAATGAACGGAACGGAGGCCTTGGATAAAATACGGCTCATGCGTCCTAATCAGGTTATGATGTTGGTAACAGCTTTCGGCACTATTTCGTTGGCGGTGGATGCTGTAAAAAAAGGAGCGTATGATTTTATAGAAAAGCCTTTTGATAATGATGATTTGCTGTTGAAAGTGAAACGTGCCATGGAACACAGTCATCTGAAAGGAGAGCTTCATCAATTAAAGAAGCGTTTAGGAGAAGGAGAACGTCCGATTATCGGTAGCGAAGGCGGACTCCGAATGGTAATGGAACAAATGAACCGCGTGGCAAGGACTGAAGCTACCGTGTTTATTCATGGAGAAAGCGGAACCGGAAAAGAATTGATTGCCCGTGCGGTGCATGTACGCAGCAAACGGAGTGAAAAGCCTTTTATAGCAATCAACTGTGGCGCTATTCCTCTTTCTTTGATAGAGAATGAATTGTTCGGACACGAAAAAGGAGCTTTTACCGATGCTAAAGAAGCCCAGCCGGGTATCTTTGAACAAGCAGAAGAAGGAACACTTTTTCTAGATGAGATTGGTGAATTACCGATGGATGCGCAGGTGAAACTTCTTCGTGTGCTGGAAGAGAGGAAAGTGACTCGTATCGGAGGGACAAAACAGATTCCGGTTAATGTACGTATTGTAGCCGCTACCAATCGTAATTTGGAAGAAGAAGTGAAACAAGGTAATTTCCGTCTGGATTTATTGTATCGGCTGAATGTATTTACATTAGAACTTCCACCTCTGAGGGAACGTAAAGAAGATATTCCCTTGTTGACTGATTTTTTTATCCGCAAACACAATGAGGCATTAAATCTGTCAGTGAAAAGTATTACTCCGGCAGCGATGGATAAACTTTGTATTTATGACTGGCCGGGAAATATCCGTGATTTGGAAAATGCCATTCAGAGTGCCATGATTCTTAGTCTGGAGGGAACGATTGATGTGCAGCAGCTTCCTGTGCGTGTCAAAGGGTATGAGCAAAACGATATTCCTTTATCTTTAGGTGATAATAATGATATCCGTGAAGTGAATGCCCAGGTAGAAAAGGAGTTGATACAAGAGACATTAAGAAAGTTTGCCGGAAACCGTACACTTACGGCTGAGGCTCTGAATATCAGCCGGAAGACTTTGTTCAACAAAATGAAAAAATACGGATTATAATAGAAGTGATAATAAAACTCACTGCATATATCTTCATGATGGCCAGACCTGATCCGGTAGAGTTTTTCAAATAAGCTACCGGAAGCAACCGGCCATTAAAGGTATAAATATTTATACCTCTTTCATCCTTGCCAGCTCCCATCCGCAGAACTGCATCACAATACAATGCAGGCGGGTTTCCCTGCAAAGCTGCCGAACCTTCTCTCCTTCGGCATAACCGTGAATCTGCTGTACGGCGGCATCCCATTGTTCCTCGGCCTGTGCCTCGAATTTCTCTTTCGGAAGGTATTTTAATTCCAGGATGTAGCTGTGCTCCACTTCAGGATAGCGCTGCAGGTCCGGCATGAGGAACATGTCGCAGAAACCGTGGTTCAGCTCCACCTCGGGCATGGTCAGGTAGTAGGCATTGATGCTCAGGTAGGCTGTGAAGAAACCTTGAATGTTCCTTTCGCCCTCTATGCTGCTGCGTACCGAGGAATTGTCCTTATAGGCGCGGGCTATAAAATCCAGGGCCGGACGCCAGTCCCCATCAAAGGCCATGTCATTAAAAAGGATTTCTACATCTACCAGATTAATATGTTCATGCTTTTGATAATCCTCCAACAGGTATTCATAATACTGCTTGCGGACATTATTGTTGGGAATCCCCAAAACAATCAGGTTGCCTCGGGTTCCTATGATAGTCAGCATGCCGTAATAGAAGAGCAAACTTGGGAAAATCTCAGGCTTGGTGAGTTCGTCGGCAGAGAACGAGGGGAACAGGTTTGTCAGTATCTTCCCCTCCTCGGTAATCTTCCGGAGCACCCCTTTTCGGTTTCCGTCCAGACGGTCCAGCTGAATCAGTTTCTTCATCTTGCTGTAGTCCGTCTTGGTATTGGGGTCAATCATTTGCTTGGGAGACTTCCCCAACTGGATGCGGTTACGAAGGTAGTAAAGCACCATATCGCAATTGAACATTTTCGGTTCACGTTTCAAAGATTCCTTGGCAAAGCAATAATTGTCATACCATGGCTTCATCTCCTGAATCATCTCCTCCACATCTCCCTGCAGCTTTCCCGCTTCCTGATAATAGCGGAGCATGGCACGTACATCCTCTTCTGAAAATCCCAGCATTCCGTTGAAAAACGGACTGGTACTGATATTCCATCCGATATTGAACCCGCTGGTCAGGTCGTCCAGGGTGACGGGGCTGACTCTCGTCATGAAAATGCGGTCTTATGTAGATTATTTTAGGAAAATAATAGTCCGAAATGATTGCCAAGCAATAGATTTCACTAAATTTGCAATTGTGGCATATTTAAAACTGAAGGGCTTATGAAGTGGAAATCGGATTTATTTAACAATATAATCCGCATGGGAATATATTTGTTGCTTTGGGGCATTTCATCAGACATGGCTGCTCAAGAGGATGTGAAACGCACGGTTCGTGACAGTGTGCGGACATCGTCCGAAATGCAGGAAGGGAACTCTTTGTCTGTTTCTTTTTTGCATGAAGACTTTGCTGCACCGGATGAAAAGACTTTGAGTTTTCCTCTGCCCCAACCTGCCCCAACCGATTCTTTACTTCGTCTTTCTTTAAAGAAGCCGCTTGTTCTTCCTTATTATACAAACCCTTCACCGATGTTCAGGGGAGATTACAACACCGGCGGGATAATAAAAGGATTTGAAAATGGTGTGTTTTATGGTTCGGGAGAGCAGACCACTTTGCCTGGTATCGGACTGATGAATAAAGCTTCGTTGGGATACATGTACAGATTCAATCCCCGATGGAGCGTACAGGTGGGTATCAATGCCATGAAAATGAATATGCCTTTCGCTGTTGGACAGTCTTTCGGCACTTCGGGCGCAGTGATGTATCGGGCTTCAGACCGTGTTGCCTTTAAAGTATTCGGTTCTTATTATAGAGGTCAGACGTATGGTATGGAATCGCACAGCTATGGTGCCAGCATGACGGTGGATATGAGCGAGCGGTTCAGTGTGGAAATGGGAGTGCAGCGCTATTACAATCCTTTGCGTGGAGGTTGGGAAACGGTTCCGGTAGTAGTTCCCTGTTATAAGTTCAATAAGTTTAATTTAGGGATAGATGTAGGCGGTTTGATTTACGAGATTCTTCACAAGGTGGTGATTGATAAGGACAGGGGCAAGATGGGTAATCCTACCCTTGGACCACCGTCCCGCTTTCAGATGCAGGGGCGGTGAAATAAGGGATAGAATTTATTTTATTTTCAATTTATCGAACCCTTCGCCATACACTCCCACTACATTGCTTTGTGAGATGAATGCATTGGGGTCAATATCTTTCACCAAACGGAATATATCCAGTGACTGGCTTTTTTTTGCCAATACCACAACGACCTTTATGTTTTGCTTGCTGTACCAACCGGTGCCGTCCAGCAATGTTACTCCGCGGTCGATTTGCTTGGTGATGCCTTCGGCTATTTCATCATGCTTACGCGAAAAGATGAGGAATTGAACAGACTGACGTGTACTGTTGATTACATAATCAATCACGATACTCATGATGAACAAGACACAAAATCCGAATAATACTCGCTTCCAATCGTGAAAGATGAAATAGCAGGAAGAAATAATGACGATATCACAGTACATCATCATTCGACCCAAGGTCACATCCTTATATTTATTGATAATCCAGGCTATGATATCTGTCCCTCCGGTACTTCCGTTGTTGCAGAATACAATGCCAATGCCGAAACCTAACAATCCTGCACCCACTACACAAGCCATGAACTCTTGTCCGGGGCCTAATAATTGGGGTAAGTTACCATCCGGTCCTTTTAATATTGCCTGAAAAAGCCAAAGCAGAAATGTCAGCATGAAGATGGCATAAACTGTTTTCAAACTAAACTTGGGGCCGAGTATCTTCAATGCGAATCCTAAAAAAAGTGCATTGATTATGAAGTAGGAAACTTGAATTTCCACACCTGTCACATAATAGATGATGGCCGAAATACCGGTTACTCCACCTGTAGTTATTTGATAGGGCAGCAAAAATGCTGCCCATCCCAATGCATAACATATCAGTCCGAAAGTAATGGACAAATAGTCCTTTACATCTCTACCAAGTCTGATTTTTAGAATTTTATCCATAGATGATTATAGTACGATATTTACAATCTTCTTCGGAACGATAATTACCTTCTTCGGAGTCTTACCTTCAATCCATTTCTGTGCCTGCTCGTCTGCCATAACGGTTGCCTGAATGGTATCATTGTCGGCATCAGCAGGGAATTCCAGGGTGAAACGTGCTTTACCGTTGAAAGAGATGGTGTACTTCACGCTATCCTCTTTCAGGTAGTCTTCATTGAATACAGGCCATTGTGCATCGCATACGCTGGTGGTGTTGCCCAGTGCTTCCCAAAGTTCTTCGGCGAAGTGAGGGGCGAAGGGGGCCAGTAGGATGATGAGATTGCTCAATATCTCTTTATTGCGGCATTTCAATGAAGTCAGTTCGTTCACGCATATCATGAAAGCACTGATAGACGTGTTGTAAGAGAAGGTTTCGATGTCTCCGGTTACTTTCTTAATCAGTTTATGAATGGCTTTCAATTCTTCTTTGGTCGGTTCTCCTTCTACCGGCAGGAATTCATCTGTACGGCTATAGAAGAGATTCCAGAGTTTTTTCAGGAAGCGGTGTACACCGTCAATACCGTTAGTATCCCAAGGTTTGGACTGTTCTACCGGGCCGAGGAACATTTCGTACATGCGCAGCGTGTCGGCGCCGTATCTTTCGACAATCATGTCCGGATTGACCACATTGTACATGGATTTACTCATCTTCTCTACTGCCCAGCCACAGATGTATTTTCCATCCTCGAGGATGAATTCGGCATTGTTGTATTCTGGACGCCATGCCTTGAAAGCTTCTACATCCAAGACATCATTGGATACGATGTTCACATCCACGTGCAGCGGAGTAGTTTCGTACTGGTCTTTCAGGTTCAGTGACACAAAGGTGTTGGTGTCTTTGATGCGATAGACAAAGTTGCTCCGTCCCTGAATCATTCCTTGGTTCACCAACTTTTGGAACGGTTCTTCCTTGATGCTTACACCCATATCGTGCAGGAACTTGTTCCAGAAGCGGGAGTAAATCAAGTGACCCGTAGCATGTTCCGTACCACCTACATAGAGGTCTACATTCTGCCAGTAGTGGTCTGCCTTTTCCGATACCAACGCTTGGTCGTTGTGCGGGTCCATATAACGCAGGTAATAGGCGGATGAACCGGCAAAGCCCGGCATGGTGTTCAGTTCCAGCGGGAATACATGGACGTTGTCAATCAAAGTGTTTTCTACCACTTCACCTTTTTCCACATCCCAAGCCCATTGGGTGGCATGTCCCAATGGAGGCTCGCCTGTTTCGGTTGGCAGGAACTTGGCCACTTCGGGAAGTTCCAGCGGTAATTTGGACGAGTCAATCATATAAGGCATACCGTCTTTGTAATATACCGGGAACGGTTCGCCCCAATAACGTTGGCGTGAGAAGATGGCGTCGCGAAGACGGTAGTTCACTTTCACACGTCCCAGGTTGTGGGCTTTTACATATTCTTTGGTAGCGGCGATAGCCTCTTTGATGGTCAAGCCGTTTAAAGAAAGGTCACAGTAAGGAGTAACGTCTTTGCGAGGGGAGTTGCATACGATTCCTTCCTTGGCATCGAAGCTTTCTTCGCTGACGTCGCAACCTTCTACCAACGGAACGATAGGCAGGTTGAAGTGTTTTGCAAAAGCATAGTCACGGCTGTCGTGGGCAGGAACCGCCATGATGGCGCCTGTACCATAGCCGGCCAATACGTAATCGCTGATCCATACGGGAACAGCGTCACCGGTAAACGGGTTGATGGCGTATGAACCGCTGAATACACCGGTCACGCGGCGGTCGGCGATACGTTCGCGTTCGGTACGTTTCTTGGTGCGGTCCAGATAGGCTTCCACTTCGGCTTTCTGTGCTTCGGTGGTCAGTTGGGCAACCAGCTCGCTCTCCGGAGCCAGCACCATGAAGGTTACACCGAACATGGTGTCTGCACGGGTGGTAAAGATGGTGAATTCGATATCGCTGTCTTTTACTTTGAATTGTACTTCCGTACCTTCCGAACGGCCGATCCAGTTGCGTTGTGTTTCTTTCAGTGAGTCTGTCCAGTCCACCGTGTCCAGTCCGTCCAGCAGTCGTTGCGCGTAAGCCGAAACGCGCAGGCACCATTGGCGCATTTTCTTCTGAACCACGGGGAAACCGCCGCGTTCACTTACACCGTCCACTACTTCATCGTTGGCCAGTACGGTTCCCAGTTGCGGACACCAGTTCACCATCGTTTCGCCCAGGTAGGCAATGCGGTAGTTCATCAGGATTTCCTGCTGTTCCTTTTCGCTCTTGGCGTTCCATTCTTCGGCGGTAAAACTGAGTTCCTCGCTGCAAGCCGCATTCAGTCCTTCGTTGCCGTACTGGGCAAATGCTTCTGTCAGTTCGCTGATGGGGCGTGCCTGCTGTGTATCGTTACAATAATAGCTGTCGAACATTTGTTGGAAAGCCCATTGGGTCCAATGGTAGTAACCGGGTTCACAAGTACGCACCTCACGGTTCCAATCAAAAGAGAAACCGATTTTATCCAACTGTTCACGATAGCGGTTGATATTGTTCACAGTGGTGATGGCAGGATGTTGTCCGGTCTGGATGGCGTATTGTTCGGCAGGAAGTCCGTATGCGTCATATCCCATCGGGTTCAGCACGTTGAAACCTTGTAAGCGTTTGTAACGGGCATAAATATCACTGGCGATGTATCCCAGCGGGTGTCCTACGTGCAGTCCGGCTCCCGATGGATAGGGGAACATGTTCAGTACGTAGAATTTCTTTTTGTTTTCGTTTTCGGTCACTTGATAGGTCTTATTTTCTACCCATCTTTGCTGCCATTTCTTCTCAATCTCTCTGAAATTGTATTCCATGATCTATTTTTGTTATTTAATATCTTTGTTATTAAGTGGTTGCAAAGATAATGAAAGTCGGGGAGATATACGGAAAGAACAGGAAATAAAAAAGCATCTTATTAGGTATATTGCTTTCTCTTTATTTACATTTTGGGGAAGAGTCATGTATATCACTCCCGGATTTATTGTATTTATTTATACAAATGAAAGCGCACATTTATACGTACGTACGCATGGGCCTTTACGTACGTATGTGTGGCTTTACACAGGCGTATGCGCAGGCTTACACGTACGTATGTGAATTCCAGCGTGACCTGATAGCCGTTTTTCAAGGCATGTCATCTATATATTCAGGCTTATATTGGGAACCTATAAATCATTAAGCCCGTAGCCATTTTTACAGATTTCAGCATGGCTACGGGCTTTCTTTTATAAGGTATGATTTTTTATTCTACTCCCAAATCCTTGTAAGTTCTCGGAGTCGGAACGGGAGGCAATGGTTTGCGGTCTTTCAATTCCTGTAGAATCACTTCAATAGCTTTGTTCAGCTGCTGGTCCTCTCCCATCTGTTCTTTTACCGGGTCATTGTCTATCAGAATATCAGGATCTACTCCGTGGTTTTCCACTATCCACTGACCGGTCTTGGCATCATAGTTGGTAAAGAACGGAACGCGTACATCGGTGCCATCTATGTAAGGTAATGAGCCGCTGATGCCGATAATTCCGCCCCAGGTACGGGTACCGATCACCTTACCGATCTTGTTGGCCTTGAAGCTCCATGGGAACAGGTCACCGTCCGAAGCCGAGTATTTATTGATGAGCAATACTTTCGGGCCCACCAGTGTCGCGTCGGGAATGGTACTGACTTTGGTGGATGTGCGGCTCATGGTCAGGCGATAAGGCTGGCGAAGCAGGCGCTCGATAATCATCGGTGAGACATTGCCGCCCCCGTTGGCGCGGTCGTCAATGATCAGGGCTTCTTTGTCAAGCTGGGGATAGAAGTAACGGGCGAATTCGTTCAGTCCGTCGGGTCCCATATCAGGGATGTAGACGTAGCCTACACGCCCATTGGTCGCTTCTTCCACTTTCTTGATATTATTCTGTACCCAGTTATAGTGATACAACGGGTATTCATTGTCCAATGGTTTAATGACCACTTTACGTGCTCCGTTTCCTGAAGCGATACGGTTGATGCTTAGTTCGGTCAATACGTTGGCTTTGCCTGCCAGCAGGCTGTAAATGTTGTCAACCGTGGCTGTTGAAATGCCGTCAATGGCTGTGATGTACTCTCCTTCTTTGACTCCGATGCCCGGTTCTGTAAGGGGAGAGCGTAGTTTCTGACTATAAACCGCACCCGGCAGAATTTTGTCAATACGGTAGAACCCACTCTTGTCACGGCTCAGTTCGGCGCCCAGCAATCCCATCGGGATACGTTCAGGACCTTTTATTTCACCCGGGTTCACGTATGCGTGTCCGCAGGCCAGTTCGGCAATCATCTCACCGATGATATAATTCAAATCCAGACGGGTCTTTGCATGGGGAACCAATACGGCATATTTCTCTTTAATGCCTTTCCAGTCTGCTCCATGCATGTTTTCCAAGTAGAATCCGTCACGGAAAGCGCGCCATGTCTCATCGAATATCTGAGCCCATTCCTGAGTATAATCAATAGGGGCTATCATATCGTTCAGGTTCACACGCTTTTCCAATGAGGCTTTAGTGCATGGGAAATCACAGATATACAGATTATTTCCTTGGAAGAACAAGGCTTTCTTTTGGTTGGCAGCCACATCCATGTATGCTCCTTCGGCCACGGTTTCCTCTTTTTGTCTGGTCAAGTCAAATACTTTGGTGCTTCTTCCACTAGCATACCATACTTTTTCTCCATTTGAATGGAAATTACTATAGTTGCCTGCCGGCAGGGGCAGTTTGATCAATCTTCCGGGCAAACTTTCCGGATCAATGTTAACTGCATTGCTTGTGGCTTCCGCTTTTTTATCGGCGGCATCGGCTGCCTTTGGTTCCATGCTGACCATTTCGTCCGAAGGCAATAAAGGCGACGGGGTGTCATTGGCGAGCATGGCCATGTAGACTCCTCCCATGCGGTTATAGGCATGATTCCATTCTGTCTGGCTGTAGATGGGATTGAAATCTCTTTCAGAACTGAATATGAGGTACTTCCCATCTGTGCTGAAGGCAGGCGAAGAAGAACTGTACCATTTTTCGGTTACCGGATATTCCTTGCCCGAGGTCAGCTGGTATACATAAATGACACTCATGTTATTAGCTCCGGATTTAGTATAAGTAATCCACTGGCTGTCCGGTGAATAACTTACTTCATAGAACTCTCCTTCCGGATTCTGCATGACAGTCCGTTTTGTTTTAGAGGTGATATCCACTTCTACGATGCGGTTTTTACGGTCGGTATAAAGTATCTTCTTGCTGTCCGGACTCCACATCAGCTGGCGGATATACGTATCATTGTTTTGGGTCAGTTGGATAGGGTCTCCTCCTTTGGCAGGTTGCAGCCATACTTCGGTCTCACCGGTGCGGTCACTGATGTAAGCGATATATTTCCCGTCCGGACTCCAACTTCCTTTCCGTTCATTGGCTCCCGGTGTGCGGGTGATGTCACGGGTCACTCCTTTGTCGGCAGGAACATCGAATACTTCTCCACGGGCAGTTACTGCCAGGCGGTGTCCATCCGGTGAAAGGCTGGCGGCAGTCAGGTTGTCTGCTACCCGTTTCATTTCTTTACGGGCATAGATATTGTCCGAGGTCAGCGTGATGGAGATCTTTTCCGATTTACGTGTTTGGGGATCTAGTTTGTAAAGGTATCCTGCGTGTTCGTAGACAATGATTTGTCCGTTGCTGCTGGGAAATTTCACATCATAATCCGTGTAGTCGGTTACCTTTTCGGTCTGTTTGGTCCGGGTGTTATAGACAAAGATATTCATGGTTCGGTCCCGGTCGGAAATGAAGTACACCTCCTCTCCTATCCACATAGGGATAATATCTTGTGCCACGTTATGGGTGATATTTTCTACTTTCTTAGCGGCCGGATCATAAATCCAGATATCATCCGCCATGCCGCCGCGATAATATTTCCAGTTACGGAACTCTCGCATAACCCGGTTGTAAGCCAGTTTTTTCCCATCGGGTGAATAGCTGCAAAAGCCTCCTTCGGGCAATGGAATCACTTCGGACATTCCTCCGTTTTTCGAGATGCTCCATAGCTTGCCATCGAAACCATCGCTGATGCGGTTCCGGTAGATGATGTTTTTCCCGTCCGGTGTCCAGGTCATTACGATGTTGTTAGGCCCCATCCGGTCTCCCAGGTCGTCCCGGCTGTTCGTTGCCGTGTAGGTAAGCCGTTGCGGCTCTCCCCCGTCGGTCGGAATCAAGTATACTTCTGTGTTCCCGTCATATTGACCGGTGAAAGCGATTGATTTTCCATCCGGAGAGAAACGTGCGAACATTTCGTAACCGATATGGGAAGTCAGTTTCTGTGCTTCTCCTCCGTTCAAGGGTGCTTTGTACAGGTCTCCGGCGTAGGAAAAGACAATGTCGGAGCCGTTGGTAGCGGGGAAACGGAGTAACCTAGCCTCATCGGCATGTCCGGTGAAAGCTGTCCCTGCCAGTAACAGGGAGAATAATAGCTTTTTGTTCATTTTATTCAGATTTTGATTTTCGTTGGAAACAAAGTTAAAGATTATTCTTTAAAATATGAGATGGTAGTTGTTTCTTTTTTACGTAAATTTGTCACCTATCTTAATTAATGAACTTACTTAATGATATATGTTATGAAAAATCGAAACCTCTTTCTTTTAACCAGTGGGCTGGCATTTCCTTTATTAGGTGCTTATGCCCAGAAAACCCCTAAACCGAATATCATTTATATAATGTGTGATGATATGGGGTATGGTGATTTAGGGTGTTATGGTCAGCCCTACATCAGTACGCCGAATATTGATAATATGGCTAAGGAAGGTATGCGTTTTACACAGGCGTATGCCGGTAGTCCGGTAAGTGCTCCATCTCGTGCTTCATTTATGACCGGGCAACACTCCGGACACTGTGAAGTACGTGGAAATAAAGAATACTGGCGTGATGTCCCCATGGTGAAATATGGCGTAAATGAGGATTATTCTGTGGTGGGGCAGCATCCATACGATCCCGGCCATGTGATTATACCTGAAATAATGAAAGATAACGGTTATACCACCGGTATGTTTGGCAAATGGGCAGGGGGCTATGAAGGTTCTGTTTCTACTCCGGACAAGCGGGGGATTGATGAATATTATGGTTATATCTGTCAGTTTCAGGCTCATTTATATTATCCTAACTTCTTGAACCGATATAGCAAGTCGGCAGGCGATACGGCAGTGGTCCGTGTGGTGATGGATGAGAACATCAACTATCCCATGTTTGGCAAGGATTATTTCAAGCGTTCCCAGTATTCGGCGGATATGATTCATGAAGAGGCGATGAAGTGGTTGGACAAACAAGACGGCAGGCAGCCGTTCTTCGGTATCTTTACCTATACCCTGCCCCATGCCGAGCTGGCACAACCCGAGGATTCCATTCTGGAAAGATATCAGAAGAAGTTTTTCAATGACAAGACATGGGGTGGCTCGGAAGGTTCGCGATATAATCCATCAGTGCATACTCATGCACAGTTTGCCGGTATGATTACCCGTCTGGACTATTATGTGGGGGAAGTCTTGAAAAAGTTGAAGGAAAAAGGACTGGATGATAATACGATTGTGATTTTCACCAGTGACAATGGCCCTCATGAAGAAGGAGGAGCTGATCCTACCTTTTTTGGTCGTGACGGCAAACTTCGTGGATTGAAACGTCAATGTTATGAGGGAGGTATTCGTATTCCGTTCATTGTACGTTGGCCGGGCAAAGTACCCGAAGGAACGGTCAATGATCATCAGTTGGCTTTCTATGATTTGATGCCTACTTTCTGTGATTTGGCAGGTGTGAAGAATTATGTGAAAAAGTATACCAATAAGAAAAAGAAAGTGGATTATTTTGATGGTATTTCCTTTGCTCCGACTTTGCTAGGACAGGAAGGACAGAAAGAGCATGATTTCTTGTATTGGGAATTTGACGAAACCGATCAGATTGGTGTACGTATGGGAGACTGGAAGATGGTTGTGAAAAAAGGAAAGCCGTTTCTTTACAATCTTGCCACAGATATTCATGAAGACCATGATATCGCTGCCGGACATCCGGATATTGTAAAGCAAATGAAAGAGATTATCAAGTCACAGCATACGCCGAATTCTAATTTCTTCGTTACTTTGCCTTCATTTGAATAAATAGATTTTTTATTCTGATATTTTATTAAGTGCGGCATTTTTGTTTTAAACTCTATATTTGAAACAAAAATGCCGCAGATTATTTATTCGGAGTAATTATTGTAGTGTCAGCGTCTTTACTTGTAATTCAGTATCTTTAGAATTACCCCCTACCATTATATCAAAGTTTCCGGCCAAGGTGCGCATCGTATTGGTCTGCGTGTCCCACCATTCCAGTTGTTTGGGGGTTAGTTCCAGTTCTACATTGACTGTTTTTCCGGCAGGGATTTGTACACGTTTGAAGGCGCGCAATGTTTTAGCCGGTCCTTCCGTATCTCCTTGTTTTTTCAGATATACTTGTACTGTTTCTTCTCCGTCACGTTCGCCGGTATTGGTTACAGGAACAACAATTCTAGCGGTTTCCCCTACTTTAACAGTTTGATCCAGTTTGATGTCACCATAGTTAAAAGTGGTATAACTCAAACCATAACCGAACGGGAAAAGAGGATCACCTTTAAAATAACGGTAAGTACGTCCTGTCATATTGTAATCTTCAAAATCGGGTAATTGTGCCGTATTCCGGTAGAAAGTTACCGGCAGACGTCCGGCGGGATTGTAATCGCCGAACAAGACTTCGGCAGCAGCCTTACCTCCGGATTGTCCCGGATACCATGCCTGTAAAATGGCCTGGCAATAGTGGGTTTCGGGTTCCATGGCAATGGGCGATCCGGAGAAATTGACAAAAACCACTTTCTTTCCGGCATCACATAGTGCCTTTATCAATTCGCGTTGAACAGCCGGTAGCTCGATGTCAGTGCGGTCTCCTCTGCGGAATCCCGGTAAATTAACCCCCATCTCCTCTCCTTCCAGGCTTGGAGAAATACCACCTGCAAATACTACGATATCCGCGTCTTTCACTTTTGCCACAGTGTTCTTTATGTTCACTTCCTCTTTAAATCCAAGATCGAAATTCAGTTGTGCGTCTCCACTGAAATATTGGAACCGGATTTCTATATCGTATGGTTTGCCTGCTTCTGCGTGCATGATATGGGTCTGTCCCCTACCCCCGTGTTTGTTAGTGAATTTCTTGACCTCTTCACCGTTTACCAGCAGTTGTGTGGCACCGCAGCTATAAAAGTTGAAAATAACCTCACCTGTTTCTTGGGGAGTAAATACACTTTGATAGATGGCCGAGAAATCAGTCAGGTTCACACCGGGAGCAAATACAGTGGCTCCGGACGTGCAGAGACGGAACGGTGTGGTGAGTTGTGCGGTGGCCACCGCATTTCCTTCATATTCCTTGTTGTTCCAATAGCGGGCTGAGAATCCGGGACCTTCTTTAGAACTGCACTGGTTGAAAACGCTTCTGATTAGTGAGCGCTCTACCCAGCTGCAACCTTGTTCATAGATCAGCTTGTCATTCTCTCCCATGACCGAGCGGATACCTTCCAATAAGGTGATCGTATGTTTGGGAGTACCGTTATAATTACCCCATTGCATTACAGAGTCATTTGCGTTAGGTCCCATGACAGCGATGGTTTGTCCACCGCGTTTCAGTGGCAGGATATTATTTTTGTTCAGTAACAGCGTCATTGATTTGCGTGCTATATCTAGTGCCAGAGAGTCGTGTTCTGCCGAGCAAACCACCGAATAAGGGATTTTGGTCCATTCCACTTTGTCAGGATCATCCATTTCCCCCAATTCAAAGCGTGCCTTTAGCAGTCGTTTTACAGATACATCAATATCTTTTTCGCTGATCAAGCCTTTTTTAGCGCTTTCTACCAAGGCTTTATAACTGGAGCCACATTCCAGATCCGTACCGCTCAATACAGCAGCGGCAGAAGCCGATTCAGCGTCCGGATGTGTCTTGTGTCCTTTTTCCCGATAGAAATCGTCAATGGCGCCACAGTCTGAAAGTACAATGCCGTCATATCCCCAGTCCTGACGGAGGATTTGTATCAGCAGCCGGTCGCTTCCGCAACAAGGATCGCCTTCCAGCCGGTTGTAGGCGCACATTACCTCCTTTACTTTCGCTTCTTTCACCAATGCTTCAAAAGGCACAAGGTAAGTTTCATGCAAGTCACGCGGTTTGATATTTTCCGCATTGAACTCATGACGGTTCCATTCCGGTCCTGAATGGACGGCAAAGTGTTTGGCGCAGGCGTGTATTTTATCGTATTTTTGATCAGCATCCGTGCCTTGCAATCCTTTCACCACGTTCACCCCCATGACACTTGTCAGGTAAGGGTCTTCTCCATACGTTTCAATACCTCTCCCCCATCTGGGATCACGATAAATATTGACGGTGGGTGTCCACATGGTCAGGCCTTGATACCGTTCGTAGCTTCCCGCTGCCGAGTATGCGGCGTTTTTGGCACGGGCTTCGTCCGATACTGCGGTATAGATGGTATGTATGGCGTCGGGATCAAAAGAAGCAGCCATGCCTATAGGCTGCGGAAAAACAGTAGCCAGTCCGCTTCGTGCCACTCCGTGCAAGGCTTCGTTCCACCAGTTATAAGGTTTGATGCCCAATCTTTCGACAGGTTTGGAGTTGTCCATCATTAAGGCCACTTTTTCTTCTAAGGTAAGTTGCTGCAATAAATCTTCTGCCCGTTCTTCAGGAGATAAATTGCTGTTTTTATAAGCCGGCTGACTGTTGCAACCACTCAGCACCACAAGGGAGGCGAATAAATATAGAATCTTGTTTCTCATAGTAAAATATAAAAATGATTAGTTATACGGCAAAAATAGAATAATTATGAAAATAGTCCGTGTATTTTTTGATTAAAAAGGTGGAAGATATTGTTTTTTATACAAAAAGGTAGAGCCTATATAAAAAGTTTCCGGCCGGATACATCGTATCGACCGGAAACGTATGAGATACAGTAAGTAATGACTATTTATATTCTGCCCAGTCTATCAGGCGCATATCCCCTTTCTTGGCCAGCGTATCGTGCATGGCCAGTGCAGCCGGAATACAATGAGGAGTCTGTCCTTTGGAAGACATTTTCACATAATCCCAAAGGATGTTCTTATAATCCGGATGTGCGCAATTTTCGATGATAGCCTTGGCTCGTTCTACCGGACTCTTGCCGCGTAAGTCGGCAACACCTTGTTCGGTGATAATGATGTTGACATCGTGTTCGCTGTGGTCTTCATGGGAAACCATGGGAACAATGGCACTGATTCTTCCTTCTTTTGCCACGGACGGACAAGTAAAGATGGAAATATAGGCATTGCGGGTGAAGTCACCGGAACCACCGATGCCGTTCATCATTTTGGTGCCGCTGATGTGGGTAGAGTTCACATTGCCGTAAATATCTGCCTCGATGGCTGTATTGATGGATATAACACCGAGACGGCGGATAATCTCCGGACTGTTTGAGATTTCAGACGGACGCATGACCAGTTTGTCGCGGAAGAAGTCGATATCATCATAAATACTTTGCAGACATTCGTTTGTGACAGTCAATGAGCAGGTACTTCCAAATTTTACACGTCCCTGGCGGATCAGGTCCACCACTGCATCCTGCAATACTTCCGTGTACATCTCAAAAGCGGGGATTGTCTTGTCCCGTCCCAGGGCACCCAATACGGCATTGGCAATGTTGCCCACTCCGCTTTGCAACGGCAGGAAGCCGGCAGGGATAATACCTCGTTTCATATCGGCTGCCAGGAAATCGGCTACATTCTGTCCAATCTGGTCGGTGATAGGATCCGGTGCGGTAAACGAGCGGGCTTGGTCGGGGGTGTTCACTTCCACTACACCGATTATTTTCTTCGGATCTACCTGCACGTAGGGCAAGCCGATGCGGTCACTGGGTTTGAAGATGGGAATTTCACGGCGGTAAGGCGGGTCAAGCGGTTCATAAACATCATGCAGGCCCATACCGTTTTTACTGTGGGCGGCATTCAGTTCGATAATTATTTTGTCTGCCAGACGGGCAATGGTAGGAGCGATACCTCCGGCGGCTGTCAGATATACTTTGCCGTCGGGTGTGATTTCGCATGCTTCCAGAATAGCGACATTTACTTTACCCATGAAGCCATAACGTACTTCCTGTGCCATTTGTGACAAGTGGATGTCATTGTATGCTATTTCACCGTTGTTTACAGCTTTGCGGAAATCAGGGTTGGTTGTGTAAGGGGCACGGTAACGGATTGCTTTTACCCTGGCCAAGATGCCATCTGTAGCATCTCCTGTAGAGGCGCCGGTGAGAATACCAATTTGGAACGGATTACCTTTGGCATGTTCTTCTTCTGCTATTTTTGCAATTTCGGGTGTTACGGCTTTCGGTGTTCCTGCCGGAGTGAAGCCACTAAGTCCGATGTTGTAGCCATGCTTGATACAGCTGGCTGCTTCGGCTGCGGAAATAATATTAAATCCCATGATATTCAATGTGTTATTCTTATTAGTATAGTTGTTATTAATATTTGCGATTAAAAATCTCTGAATAAATGAAAGCGCGCCGCGCCTCTTCTTTGGTGCTCAGTTTGATGGGAGTCCGTTTTTCCTTTTTGGCTTCTTCCCGGGGGGAGGCTGGCGTTTGCTTTACCACCGGCTGATGCTGCATACGGTGAGTCTGAGGTTTGCGGACTTTCCGGGTGGGAGAAACAGGAAGCTCCTCTCTTATGTTCTCCTCTCCTATTTCAGGAAACATATCTGTAAGCACTTCCTTGGGGGAAGGTGTTTTCTTCTCTTTGCCAGCTTTTGAGATTTGTTGCACGATGGCCACAACAATGATTACTATAAATATGATAACCTGAATGATATCCATACTTTCCTTTTTTTATATAATGAATGCTCAAAGTTAGGAAATAATTTCTTAACTAGCTCTATAAAAGGACATAAAAAAAGGAAGAGAACTTCACAGTTGTCTTCCCCTATTTTTTTAACCTAAACCTTAACTATGAAAAAATCTAATGTTTTTCGAAAGCAAATATGCGAATTATAATCATACGTTGGTAACGTTAACGGTCTTTTTTGTTCACCGGTTATGATTATTTAACGGTTTAATGCATAAATCTCTTATAATATTCAATTTCCAGCCCTTTTATTCGTTTAATTTGTCGGTAACTCTGTATCTTTGCCTGCGAAACCATAAAACAGAGAAAATATGAAAGAAACAACAGGAGCAGACTTTAAATCTGCAACTGATTCCGAAAACAAAAAATTGTTTATCGAGACGTACGGATGCCAGATGAATGTAGCTGATAGCGAAGTGATTGCTTCTATCATGCAGATGGCAGGATACCATGTGTGCGAGACGCTGGATGAGGCGGACGCTGTGTTCATGAACACTTGTTCCATCCGCGACAATGCGGAGCAAAAGATTCTGAACCGTCTGGAGTTTTTCCACTCCATGAGGAAGAATAAACGTAGGAATCTGATTGTCGGCGTGTTGGGCTGTATGGCAGAGCGTGTGAAAGATGATTTAATTGAGAACCATCATGTAGATCTTGTTGTGGGACCGGATGCCTATCTCACCTTGCCCGACTTGATCGCTTCGGTGGAAGCAGGGGAGAAAGCTATCAATGTGGAGCTTTCTACTACAGAAACCTATCGGGAGGTGATTCCGTCGCGTATTTGCGGCAATCATATTTCCGGCTTTGTATCTATTATGCGTGGTTGCAATAATTTCTGTCATTATTGCATTGTACCTTATACCCGCGGACGCGAGCGCAGTCGTGATGTGGAGAGTATTCTGAATGAAGTGCGCGACTTGGCGGCCAAAGGTTATAAAGAAGTGACGTTGCTGGGACAGAATGTCAATTCCTATCGTTTTGAGAAAGAGGGTGAGGTGATTACTTTCCCGATGCTGCTCCGCACGGTGGCCGGGGCGGTTCCGGACATGCGTGTCCGTTTTACCACTTCGCATCCCAAGGATATGAGTGACGAAACCCTGCAGGTCATTGCGGAAGTGCCCAATGTGTGCAAGCATATTCATTTACCGGTGCAAAGCGGCAGCTCGCGCATCTTGAAGCTGATGAACCGCAAATATACTCGTGAGTGGTATTTGGAAAGGGTAGCGGCTATCCGCCGTATCATTCCCGATTGTGGTCTGAGTACTGATATTTTCTCGGGCTATCATTCGGAAACGGAAGAAGACCATCAGGAATCCTTATCCTTGATGCGTGAATGTGCGTATGATTCCGCCTTTATGTTTAAATACTCCGAACGCCCCGGAACGTATGCTTCCAAGCATCTGCCGGATGACGTGCCCGAAGAGATCAAGATACGCCGGCTGAATGAAATCATTGAATTGCAGAACCGTCTTTCTGCCGAGAGCAACGCCCGTGATGTGGGCAAGACCTTTGAAGTGATGGTGGAAGGTGTTTCCAAGCGTTCCAGAGAACAACTTTTTGGCCGTACACAGCAAAATAAGGTGGTGGTCTTTGATCGTGGCAATCATCGTATCGGTGATTTTGTCCATGTACGCATCACCGAGGCCAGCTCGGCTACATTGAAGGGAGAAGAGGTGTTCTGATGGGGAAGAAAGAAGAATATAAGGAAAAGAACTTGCAGTATTTGCAAGTTCTTTCTACACAGGAAGGCATTTGCCCTTTGCCTTGTAATATGTTTTACAAAGTATTGCAGACAGGTACGGGTACAGTTTCACCTACGATCCGCAGTATTGTCACCGTTCATTATCGGGGGAGTCTGATAAACGGGAAAGAGTTTGATAATTCATATAACCGTAACTGTCCCGAAGCTTTCCGGCTGTGTGATGTCATAGAGGGATGGCAGCTGGCGCTTCAACGTATGCATGTAGGAGATAAATGGGTGGTTTATATTCCTTATACCATGGGATACGGCAGCCGTACAAGCGGGCCGATTCCCGCTTTCTCTACATTAATATTCGAAGTGGAACTGCTGGGCATTGCCTGAAAACGAATTCTTAACTTATACTCTTAAAAGTACTTAAAGGATAGCCCTTCTCATTCAATTTATTTGTTATTTTGCAGCAAATTAGGGCAAAAAGTGGATATACTCAAAATAAATACTTGTCCGTTGTGCGGCGGAAAACATTTGGGACATGCAATCACTTGTACGGATCACTATGCTTCGGGCGAACAATTCAGTTTGGTTCGCTGCGATGACTGTGGCTTTATCTTTACACAAGGCGTACCCGTGGAAGCCGAGATAGGGCGGTATTATGAGACTCCCGATTACATTTCACACACCGATACCCGCAAGGGGCTGATGAACCGTGTATATCACGAGGTGCGCAAGTATATGCTGTCGCGCAAAGCCAAGCTGATAAAACGCACCTCCGGCCTGAGCAAGGGTACGTTGCTGGACATCGGTACAGGTACCGGATATTTCAGCAATGCCATGAAAGAACGTGGCTGGCGGGTGAAAGCCATTGAGAAAAGCCCGCAGGCGCGTGCGTTTGCCAAAGAACATTTTGAACTGGATGTAGATGCCGAGGACGCGTTGGCCGGGTATGCCGATGAGTCTTTTGACGCCATTACTCTATGGCATGTGATGGAGCATCTGGAACATCTGAATGAAACGTGGGAGAGACTGGCCGGACTGTTAAAGGAGAGGGGAGTGCTGGTAGTGGCTGTGCCCAATGCCAGTTCGTATGACGCGGAAAAGTATAAGGAATGGTGGGCGGCATACGATGTGCCCCGTCATTTATGGCATTTTACCCCTTCCGTCATGCAACAATTCGGGGTCAAGCATGGTTTTAAATTAGCGGAACAGCATCCGATGCCTTTTGATGCTTTTTATGTATCCATGCTGACGGAAAAATATAAAGGCAGCCGTTTGTCCTTTTTGAAGGGAATGTGGACAGGTATGTTGGCCTGGTTCAGTTCACTGGTGAAAAAAGAACGCAGTAGTTCAATGATTTATGTATTCAGAAAGAAGTGATTATGGGAAAAAAGTCAGGGTCCTTTTTCGATATGCAGTTCATTACTTCCAGCATCAGTACGATGCTGGTGTTGCTCTTGTTGGGGATGGTGGTATTCTTCGTGCTGTCTGCCAACAACTTGTCCAGGTATGTACGCGAGAACATCAGTTTTTCCGTACTCATCAGTGATGACATGAAAGAGACGGATGCTTTGAAATTCCAGAAAAAATTGAATGAAGAGCCTTTTGTGAAAGAAACTTCCTATATATCGAAAGATCAGGCCTTGAAAGAACAGACCGAAGCGATGGGCACAGACCCGGCTGAATTTCTGGGATATAACCCTTTCACAGCCTCTATTGAAATAAAACTGAATGCCGACTATGCCCATTCGGACAGCATCTCCTGGATAGAGCAAAAAATAATGCAGAACAAGAAGGTGATGGAGATCAACTATCCTCAGGATCTATTGGATGCGGTGAACAGCAACATTCGGAAAATCAGCTTTTTGCTGCTGGGACTGGCTGCGCTGCTTACCCTTATCTCTTTTGCGCTGATCAATAACACCATCCGTCTGGCCATTTACTCCAAGCGTTTTCTGATTCATACCATGAAACTGGTAGGGGCAAGTTGGGGATTTATCCGCCGTCCTTTTCTGGTGCGGAATATATGGATCGGTGTATTGGCTGCCGCCATGGCGGATGCGGCATTGATAGGAATGGCGTACGGGCTGGTAAGATATGAACCCGAATTGATTGAGATTATTACTCCTATGACCATGCTTATGGTAATGGGTTCTGTTTTTGTGTTTGGTGTGGTTATTACCTTTATGTGTGCATATATATCGATCAACAAATACTTGCGCATGAAAGCTAGTGCGTTGTATTACATTTAATAATAAAAGAATATGGACAGACAGAAATTCGCCTTTGATAAAATTAATTTTATATTGCTAGCCATAGGCATGGCAGTGATTATTGTCGGTTTCCTGCTGATGACAGGACCCAGTTCGACAGAAGGATATTTTGAGCCGGACATCTTTAGTGTACGCCGCATCAAGGTGGCTCCCGCCGTATGCTTCTTTGGTTTTATATTTATGATTTACGGCATTGTCCGCAAACCGAAGGACAAGGAAGAAGTGATTAATTCTTAATTTTTTAATTCTCAATTTTATTTAAAGGATGGAATGGTTTGAGGCATTGATCCTTGGTTTGCTCCAGGGATTGACAGAATATCTGCCGGTCAGCAGTAGTGGTCATCTGGCCATCGGTTCGGCATTGTTTGGCATACAAGGGGAAGACAATCTGACTTTTACCATAGCAGTGCATGTGGCTACGGTACTCAGTACGTTGGTTGTCTTGTGGAAAGAAATAGACTGGATATTCCGCGGCTTGTTCAAGTTCGAAATGAATGCGGAGACAAAATATGTGATCAATATTTTGATATCCATGATTCCTATCGGCATTGTGGGCGTGTTTTTTAAAGATTATGTGGAAGAGATTTTCGGTTCCGGCTTGCTCATTGTGGGTTGCATGCTGTTGCTGACAGCTCTGCTGCTTACTTTCTCTTATTATGCAAAACCTCGTGTAAAAGAGAACATTAGCATGAAGGATGCGTTTATTATAGGTCTGGCACAAGCTTGTGCCGTGATACCAGGATTATCCCGTTCGGGCACTACCATTGCTACGGGGCTGCTGTTGGGAGACAACAAGGCGAAACTGGCCCAGTTCTCTTTCCTGATGGTGATTCCTCCCATATTAGGTGAGGCGTTGCTGGATGGCATGAAGATTGTGAAAGGGGCTGCGTCCGGAACGTCGGATATATCTGTATTGTCACTGGTTGTAGGTTTTTTGGCAGCTTTCATATCAGGCTGTGTAGCTTGCAAGTGGATGATTAATATTGTGAAGAAGGGCAAGTTGATTTATTTTGCTATCTATTGTGCCATTGCCGGTGCTGTTACGATAGCGTGTACATTGATATAATTGAATGAATTTTAAAGAAGGAGAAGTTTTATACTTTGACAAGCCGCTGAAATGGACTTCGTTTGCAGTGGTGAACAAGATCAGATACCATATTTGCCGCAAACTGGGGGTGAAGAAGATAAAGGTGGGACATGCCGGGACATTGGATCCGCTGGCCACCGGAGTGATGATTATTTGTACGGGTAAGGCGACGAAACGCATTGAGGAGTTCCAGTACCACACCAAGGAGTACGTTGCCACCTTGCAGCTGGGGGCTACCACTCCCTCGTTCGATCTGGAGAAGGAGATAGACGCCACCTATCCTACGGAGCATATCACCCGCGAGCTGGTAGAGGAGACTTTGCAGCGCTTCATCGGCAGAATAGAACAGGTACCGCCTGTTTTTTCGGCTTGCAAGGTAGACGGCAAGCGCGCTTACGATCTGGCCCGCAAGGGTGAGGAAGTGGAGTTGAAAGCCAAAACGCTGATTATAGACGAGATAGAGTTGCTGGAATGTAATCTGCCCGAGATTAAAATCAGGGTCGTGTGCAGCAAAGGCACTTATATCCGTGCATTGGCCCGTGATATTGGCGAAGCTCTGAATAGTGGCGCCCATCTGACGGGGCTGGTACGTACCCGGGTGGGAGAGGTGAAACTGGAGCACTGCCTGTCGGTGGAAAGTTTCCCGGAATGGCTTGACCAACAAGAGATTGAAGAAGTTATAAACGAATAAGGAGAGATAAGATGAAACTGTCGCAATTTAAATTTAAACTGCCGGAAGATAAAATAGCTTTGTATCCGGCGAAGTACAGAGACGAGTCGCGTCTGATGGTTGTTCACAAATCAACAGGCAAGATTGAACACAAGGTCTTCAAGGATATCCTGGATTATTTTGATGATAAAGATGTGTTTATCTTTAATGATACGAAAGTTTTCCCTGCACGTTTGTATGGAAATAAGGAAAAGACCGGAGCCCGTATCGAGGTATTCCTGCTGCGCGAGCTGAACGAGGAGTTTCACTTGTGGGATGTGCTGGTCGATCCTGCCCGTAAGATCCGCATCGGTAACAAGCTTTATTTTGGTGAGGACGATTCCATGGTGGCCGAGGTGATTGATAACACCACTTCCCGTGGACGTACGCTGCGTTTCCTCTATGAAGGTTCTCACGACGAGTTCAAGAAGGCACTGTATGCGTTGGGAGAGGCTCCGTTGCCCAGTTTCATCCGTCGTCCGGTAGAAGAGGAAGATGCCGAGCGTTTCCAGACTATCTTTGCCAAGAACGAAGGGGCTGTGACAGCTCCCACTGCCGGACTTCATTTCAGCCGCGAGCTGATGAAGCGTATGGAAATCAAAGGTATAGACTTTGCCTTTGTGACGATGCATGCCGGGCTGGGTAACTTCCGCGAGATAGATGTGGAGGATCTTACCAAGCATAAGATGGACTCGGAGCAGATGTATGTCAATGCGGATGCGTGCCGTATTGTGAATAGTGCCAAGGACGAAGGAAAGAACATTTGTGCGGTAGGAACGACAGTGATGCGCACGATAGAGACTGCGGTAGGTACGGACGGTCATTTGAAGGAGTTTGACGGCTGGACCAATAAGTTCATTTTCCCTCCCTACGATTTCTCGGTAGCCAACAGTATGGTTACCAACTTCCACCTGCCTCTTTCCACTTTGCTGATGCTGGTGGCTGCCTACGGTGGTTATGATCTGGTGATGGAGGCTTATCACACAGCGTTGAAGGAAGATTACCGTTTCGGTACATACGGCGACGCCATGTTGATTTTGGATAAGTAATACCGGTTGGGGAGCGGCGTATGAAGGTTTATTTAGGACTTGGAACCAATCTGGGTGATAAAGAGTCGAATCTGCATGTTGCTGTCCGGAAGATAAATGAGCGGATAGGGGAGGTTACTGCCCTTTCCGCTTTTTATGTTACCGCCCCTTGGGGGTTTTCTTCTGAAAATTCATTTCTGAATGCCGCCTGCTGTGTGGAGAGTGAGCTTCCTCCTTTGGATCTATTGCGGAAAACACAGGCGATAGAGCGTGAATTGGGCCGGATGAAGAAGTCGGCGGGGGGTAATTATAGTGACCGCCTGATTGATATAGATATTCTGTTGTACGGCGATTTAATACTGCATACGCCGGAGTTGGAAATCCCTCACCCCCTGATGACGGAACGGAGGTTTGTCATGGATCCGCTGGCGGAGATTGCACCGGGTGTGGTGCATCCGGTGCTGGGGAAAAGGCTGGGGGAGCTTTAATTCATTTTACTTCTTTGTTTTCTTTCCTAAAAAGAAACTTTTGCTTATATTTGTCTTTCACTGAAAGAAAGATTAGATAAATATTGTCTTTATGAAAAGGAAAGAATTACTAAAAGAGTTGATAGTGACATTTCAGGAATCATTGCCTGTGCCGGTATATTCTCGTGAGTTGAAACTCCCGGTGGACAGCCGGAAGATAATAACTGTTCCGGGTGTAAGGCGGTGTGGAAAATCATCTCTTTTCTTGCTGGTTATTAATGACTTGTTATCCTCCGGCATCAAGAAAGAACAGATTCTTTTTTTGAATTTTGATGATGAGCGTTTGCAGTTCGATGTAGAGAATCTGGACGAGATCCTTCAGGCTTATCAGGAATTATATCCTGATATATCTTTGAAGAATGCTTATTTGTTCTTTGATGAGATACAGGTTGCAGATGGCTGGCAACCTTTTGTATATCGTATTTATGAGCATACCTGCAAAAATATTTTTATAACGGGAAGTAATTCAAAGATGTTATCTTCCGAACTCTCTACTTCGCTCAGAGGGAGGACTTTGCAATATGAAGAATTTCCATTGTCTTTCAAGGAGTATTGCAGTTTCTTAAATATAAATACAAATTACTATACTCTTCCTAACAGGGCGAAACTACTTACGGCTTTTCGGGATTATCTGGCGATGGGTGGGTTTCCGGAAGTGGTGCTGGCCGGAACAATTTATAAGGAAAGAATTTTGCAGGAGTATTTTTTTGTCATGCTTTATAAAGATTTGGTGGAAAGATACGAGATCAAGAATCCGGAACCTGTACGTTACTTCATTAAACGGGTGATGGCCAATTTGACGAAGCCTACCTCTATCAATCGTATTTATAATGAAATGAAATCGCAAGGTGTCAGTATAGGTAAAAATACGCTTTATGATCTTATCGTGCAAACCGAGTCTGTTTATCTTTTCTTTCCGCTTACCAAGTATGATCCGTCTTTGGTGAAAGAAAGCAGTGGTGATAAAAAGTATTATTGCATAGACAATGGATTGCGCTCTATATTGCTGAACCCGATGAGTGATGATCATGGAAAGCTGTTGGAAAATATCGTCTATCTTCATTTGCGGCGTCATTTATCTTTATCGGGTAGCCTGCATTATTATAAAAACAAGAAGGAATGTGATTTTTTGGTGATAGAACAACAACAGATTTCCCAATTGATACAAGTATCGTATGACATTCATGATCTGGAAACTCGCCGGCGGGAAATAGAAGGGTTATTGGAAGCTGCTTTGGCAACGGGATGCCGTAAGCTTCTTATTTTGACGATGGAGGAGGAGGAGGAATTTGTGGAACAGGGACATGCTATTCAGGTTCTTCCGGTTTGGAAATGGATGTTGCAAGTACCAGAGTAGGGGGAATCTGTGTCAGGCAGATATAGGCTTGTCATGATGCCGTTAGTGGAAAATAGCACCGGGTGTGGTGCATCCGGTGCTGGGGAAAAGGCTGGGGGAACTTAGCCTGTAAGACCGGAATTAAAAAGGGACGGAAAATCCTTCAAATCCGTCATGGGGGTGTAAATGGCTGATTGGTAGAGCGTTGTTATGAAGGATTCCATTACGAATCCTTCATATATGTTTCAGAAGCATCTTATATGTAACCGGGCTGAAAGATGCTTACAGTAAAATTCTTATTCTAAGATTTCCTCCGGTATAGTTTCATGTTTTGACAAGGTGGTTTCTATCTCATAATTGGAATCTACCCCTATCCAGTAACGACCGATAGACAGGGGCGGGAAGGAGATGCACGAAAGGCAAATGTGGGACAATCTTGTTTTTTACAAATTTGTTATTTGAGGATGATGGGGATGGAATGAGGTCTAAAACTACAAAAAATTGTTTTTGGAGTCTCGCTCTTCTATTGGTATACAAACTTAGGGTGGATTTCAATCGAAATAAGACTCGAAATATCGACGGAATATCCTCTATGTCAGCTAAAATATGTAATTTTGCATATAGTATAAAACCAACGATAAATCAATGGCTAAGATTACAGTTCAAAATACCAATATAACAATTATCGCCGTCAATGGGGATGATTATATTTCGTTGACCGATTTGGCACGACATAAAAGTGATGAACCTAACGCCGTGATTGCAAATTGGTTGCGCAATCGCAACACAATAGAGTATTTAGGCATTTGGGAACAGCTTTACAATCCGAATTTTAAACCCACCGAATTCGAGGGGTTTAGACGGCAGGCCGGGCTGAACGCATTTACGCTCTCGCCAAAGAAATGGTTGGAAGCGACAAATGCTGTTGGTATAATCGCTAAATCAGGACGTTATGGTGGAACGTATGCGCATAAAGATATTGCGTTGAAGTTCGCAAGCTGGATTTCTGTTGAGTTTGAACTCTACATCGTCAAGGAATTTCAGCGACTCAAGACGGAGGAACAGCAGTTGTTGGGTTGGTCGGCGAAACGTGAGCTGTCGAAAATCAACTACCGCATACATACCGATGCCATAAAGCAGAATCTTATCCCTGCGGAAGTAACTCCAGCACAGGCGGGCATCATCTACGCTAATGAAGCCGATGTGCTGAATGTGGCGATGTTCGGTGTAACGGCAAAGCAATGGCACGAAGCCAATCCCGACCTCAAAGGGAACATACGCGACTACGCTACAATCAACGAACTTATCTGCCTGTCAAATATGGAAAATCTCAATGCGGTTTTCATCGAGCAGGGCATCACGCAGGGTGAACGGCTTGTGAAGCTGAACCAGATAGCCATTCATCAGATGGGCGTATTGGAAAGCAGTAACAATGATAGAAAATTGCTGAAATAAAATGAAGCAGTGGCAGAAAATAATAGGTATAGCTGGAATAGTCTTGTTGGCTTACGCGCATATCGAGGTTTTGTGAAACTATTTGCAGGTAATGAATTTTTCCGGAGCTTGGCACACGAATATAGAGCAGGAGTGGTTTGTTTATTATATCGACAAGAATATAAAATTATTTTAGGCTTACCATATACTATCATTTATTGATTTGATGATAATCACATGCTTGTTCGTTTGCCTTTGGCGGAAAGGGGGTAAAAAATGAAGCTGAACGATAAGAGATTTTGGTCGAAATAAGAATATTCTTATTTCGACCTTATTTAGCTGAGAAGATAAATTTAAACAGGTTCTAAAAGCATACATATATAAAAATAATGGTACAAATGATGCATCCTGCAATTTTAATATATAGATTGGTGCAGAATGTGTTTGTAATCATTGTTATTATACCAACTATTATACATAATTTTATATCGTTTTTTTCAGTCGAAAAAAATAAAACGATGAGAAGTGCTACTATAAAAATTACCATCTATAAGATGTCCATACTTTAGTTGGTTTTTGTTAGAGTTAAAATGGCTTTATAAGTCCCTTCTCCTCCTGTGCCTTTTTCTAATACCATTCTATCTTTGCTCTGATTCACTAACAGCCAGCTGCCTTTAAACAAACTATTGCTTTGAATAGTTAAAACCTTTTCATTAACAGTGTATTTAAAGGGTTCAACGGCAGTGTCAAGGCTGCAATCTCCACCGTCATCTGAAACAAAAATAATGCCGGCTTCAAAAGTTCTTGTTACAGTTTCTGATCCTTCCATAAACGAATCCTCAAATGTACCTGCCCATCGGGTTTGCTTTAAAGATTCAATACTTAAATCAAAAGTTTCCGTATTCTCGTTGTCACAGCTAAAAAGAATTAGGCTTAAGGAAAATAGTATGATTACTTGAATTGTTTTCATAATGATAAAATTTATAATCCGATTATGTTATATGATGATGTCTATAATATTATTTTATTGTGCATTGAAATGGTTAACAAATACAGAATTATCTTTCAAATTAGAGGCAGAAAATGATATAGGTCCTCCGAAATCATCAGGTGTAACTGTTGAAGATAAATAATTAAGTATGCTTGTAAAAGGATTGTCTGGGTTAATATCTTTAATTCCTTTGTTTCCAACAGTCACCAGTCTAATATTAGAATTGGCTAGTATTACTAGTTCCTTTTGACTGACTTTCTTAGATTTCAGTAAATTGTCAATAGTTTCTTGTAATTGGTCATAGTCAATATTGCTTTCAATAACCAGCATGACTTTTCTGCCAAATTGTATTGAGTTTACAAATGCAAGTTTGTCTAATTGTTGCAAAACTTGTGGATCAGTGCTTAGTGATTCCGGCATATCCATTATAATACTGAAAAAACTTTGATTTATGTCTACCAGTATAATATTTTTTTGAGGTTTGTAATTCGGTGTGATGCCTAATAATTGCTGAAGATTAATATTTTGTCCCCAATTGAAAGCTAATTCTGGGTATGATTTTATCTTTTTAATAGTGAATGAAAAGGAATAGTTACTTTTCAAAACATCGTTTGTTTTTAGTGCTTCATGAATAGCTTTCATCATGTTATTATAGGAAGGGGTGATTGTTTGTGACTTTATAGGAATGGTGTATCCCATGTTTATAGGATTCATTGATACCTTCAGGAACTTATATGTGTCTTGATTGATACTGCTTGACTCCAATATCGCGCCTATGAATATTTCATTGGGACATTTTGCCACAAACTTATCTGCACTATATTGCTCTTCTTGGCTATAAGCAAGTTTAGCAATCATCAAAAACACGATGGTGTATATTATTTTAGCTTTCATTTCTTTGTATTTAAGTTTTATACTCATATTTGTTCAAAGGTATATCTTCTTTTCAGCCATATAATGGAAAGGGGATCTTGATTCATGAGTTCTGAATAAGAGGTTAGATTATACTCTTGTCCTATAGCCATGAACGTACATTGGTTACTATTATTTTTTATTATGTAGAATCCTATATTGAGTATTATTTTTCCATCTTTATCTTTTTCTCCACAGTATTCCCATTTATCTATTGGTTGCTGATATAGGTATAATTTTTTATCTTGCCATTTTATTTTGTACTTTTCTACTATGTTATTAGCCTTTACAATGGAAAGGGAATCACTATCGAAATATAATTCATGGGGGCAAGCCCATTGGATTCGTTCTCCAAAATATGCAGTTTCTGTTTCTGTTATGTCTTGAATATCGTTTTCATTGAGTACTTCTTTAAATTCTACTGTCTCAGAGGATTTTAATATGTAAGGAGTGTCTTCCGGTGTGGGGGGGACAGGAGAGGGTTCGTCCTTGTCGGCGCAAGAATTAAATATAAATGTCCCTATTAAAACGAGGAAGGACATGCTTACAATAAGTAGAGTGCTTTTTCTCTTTTGCATAAATATTTAGATTTAGTGTGTATATTCAGATTCTCCTATTAGTATCCCTTTTCACTGGAGATTATTATTAGGGCTATCAAAACCATACTTATTTTCAATTTATTCATAATCGTTTTACATTTTAGTTTTGCACAAACTTAGATATTATCGGATTATGAAGAATAAAAAAGGGGAGATTATAACATATATGGGCTTTATTGATTTTCAGTGAGTTACAAAAATATTTGTATACAGCAATATATACGATATGTAATGTAATCCACTGAAAATAAAGCGAATATATATGTTCTCTATTTTAAAGTGTATTTGATGAGACAATCTCGTAAAGAAACCTCTTTATTCTGCTTATTTCTCAAGTTTACTACAAAAAGCAGTCATTTGTTTGAGATAATGAGAAGTTCTTCATGAGGTTATTCTAGTCAGGTAAAAGCAAGCCGTTGAGAAAAAGTTGCGGATATATCGCAAATGCGCCAGCCACAAGGGAAGCACCTGTGGTTGTAATCCAAACTTCTGCTTGTAATGTGGATTGATGAGCCATAATTTCCGATTGACAATCTGGTGCTGATTCGCTTTCATCATTTTTTCAAAAGATTCTATGGTAACTTTGCATTGTTTAATCTCAAGTAATTCCTGGCTTGGTATGCCACAAACATCCAGTAACGACCGATAGACAGGGGCGGGAAGGAGATGCACGAAAGGCAAATGTGAGACAATCTTGTTTTTACAAATTTGCTGGTGTCCTCCAAATGGCATTTGCCAAGCGGGAAATCCCCAAAAGATGAGTGTGTCTTTGTCGGCAAACGCTTTGATATGTTTTATGAACTGTTCTTTAGGCTCGATATGCTCTATTACATCATGAATCAAGATCAGCCGGAATGTACCATAATCCTCTGCCCGGGCCTTTAGAAAGTCTGTGGCAATGAAAGTTCCTTCATAGTTTGCCGCTTTGAAAAACTGTTTGGCTTGTTCTATCCGGCTTGGAGTGATGTCTATTCCGGTTATTTTACATCCTAGTTGGGCGAAAGGGAGAAGGTTTCCGCCTTCTCCGCATCCTATTTCCAATACTTTGATTCCTTTCTGTAAAAGAACATACTTCTTTATATAGTCCATGTAGAATTCCTGTGCGGTATTTACTTGTTCCTTGAAGTAGGTTTCTCTGTTCAAATGTCTTTGTTGCATATTCTTATTCTGATATGATCGTTTGTTTGCACATAGTAGTAACGAAGCCATTAGAGCTATCAAAATTCAAACTCGTTTAATCATATTACGTTTTTGGTTTTGTGCAAATGTACTTCGTATAGGACTAAGAACAATAGAAAATGCTGATTCTAGCATATACGCCCTGCATTGATTTTCAGAGAGTTACAAATAAGATTATATACAGTATTATGTACGGGTAGATGTGTAATATATTGATTATTAACGGTATATATGCCTGATGTTACTTTAGGAGATTCTTAATAAGAAAATCCCGTAGAGAAGTTTCTTTTCTTGATGCTTCGGGACGTTTTTGATTGATTCGGCTACGTTTCATCCGGACTGTATCCGGATTAACGCCTAATAGTTTGGCTTCATCATTGCCGTCAAATCCGAAAACATGAAGGTAACAGTACAGGAATTCCTGTTCTGTAAGGGTTGGATGGAATGTGTCTTTTAACAGGGAATAGAATCTGGGGTATATTTTATCAATTTCCGAGGTGATGGGATGCCATGCCTTGTCATTGGAAATGGTTTGATGGTCCTCCAGTTTGTTCTTTTTAGCAAGGGTGGCAATTCTTTTACCTATGATCGATGACTCCAATCTTTGTTGTTGTAATTGTTGGTATCTAGTAGAAATGATGTCTATTTCCGCTTGCAGTTCTTCGGCTTTGTGGTTTTGTTCTGCCATGGCAGTCTGCAATACTTGTTTTTTTTCTTCCAGTTCCATAGACAAGTGGAGGAGCTCTATTTTCATCTTGTCTACTATTGCCTGTTGATGATAAATTTGGGTTTTGCTTCTCTGTCGGTAAATGATATATCCTGCCACACACAGTAAAAGTAGGGAGATAGTTATAATGATTATAATCATATTCCTTTGCTGTGCAATTTTTAATCGTTCGTTTTCTTCCCGTATCTTGGCATTGTTGTACTTTTTTTCTATTTCCAATACTTTGGTTTTGTTTTGAGCTAATGTCAATGAGTCGAGTATATCGGAGCAGATTTCTTTGTAATGCAGTGCTTCTTTGTATTTTCCCTCTGCCTTGTAGAGTAGATAGTAGGCTTCGTTAATGTTATAGCAAATGTCTTTCTTTTTTGTTGTTGATTCTATAATTTCATGTGCCTTTGCTAATTGGTCGTCTTGTATGTATATATATAATAAAGCCATAGAATCCTTATAACTTTCTTCGCTGCCTGTTTCAATAGCTTTTAAATGATATTTTTCAGCATCCTTATATTTCTCTTGCATTTCATAAACAAGGCCGAATGCATTGGCTATGGCAGCTGCCAAATCCTTATTTAATATCAGTTGGGAAATAGAGTCGGCTTTTTGCAACAAAGGCATAGTGCAAGCAAAAGAGTCGAGCAATGCCCATTGACATGCCAGACCTTTTAAAGCGTATGCATAGCTTTTGTAGTTTTCTGCTTTTTTGAAGAACTCACAGGCTTCTTCCCTTTTCTCCAGACGTTCACTGATTATATCTCTAAAGCCATACAAATCTGCCATATAAGCACAAATATACCCTGCCACATTGTATGCTTGATGCTCTTTTGCCAGTTGCAACGCTTCTGCATAGATTTTCATTGCTTTGTCATATTCTCCATCTTCCACGTATGCCCGTCCCAGATACAAAGCGATTTGTGCCTGTTCTTCGGCTGTGCCGTGTTTCATAAACCATTTTTGTGCCCGTTGCCATTGGTAGATGGGGAGTAATCCGGTGGCTGTTTCGTCCGTCGCTTTACCACGCAGCATACACCAGTGGGCAAAGTTCTTGTTTCCCAGTTCATCGGGGGCTTTTATGCTGTCCAGTAGCGCAGAAGCGCTGTCGGCATACATGGGAATCAGTTCCTCTACAGATTGCAGTAGTGGAAGTGTTGCGCTCTCTTTTCTGCATCCGGAGAGGATGATAATGAATAGTAGTCCTGTCAATAATAAAGCTTTCATAAGGGTGTGTTCAGATTTTGCAAAGATAGTGAAAGTGTTGCAGTATCAGAGCCTTTTTTACCAGAAAATTTTCATCGGCAGGTCAGCTTTTTTCTTTTCATCGGTGAAGGTTGGATAGAGTGCATCGGTGTCCCAATCCGCATTCCATTCGGATAACGAAAACAGAGTAATTTCATGAAAACTCTTTGTTCTTACGATGTAATCTCGTTTCACGAGACGAGGCACACCTTCGGTTCGTTGCAGGTCGAGGCCGGAACGAGCATATATGTGGTGCAGAAGATGCTGGCGCACAAGAATGTGGAAACTACCCAAATTTATGCGGATATGGCTGACGAACAGAAACAGCTGTCGGTAAGCTGCATAACGTGCAACCCGAAGGACAAAATAACAGCCTGTAAATCATTGTATATACGACAAAATGGCTACCTTTGTAAAAACAAAGAAAGATATGGCCGAAAATAACAACCTCCAAATGCCTATAGAGGCAGCTACAGATAACGATACCCTGCCGACACAACGGCATATAGAATCCTTCATTTATAATATCCGAGACCAACAGGTCATGCTGGATAAGGATTTGGCTGTATTATACGGTGTTGAGACCCGTGTGTTAAATCAGGCTGTAAAAAGGAATATGGAGCGTTTTCCCGAACATTTTATGTTCAGACTAACAAAGGAAGAGTGTTCAAGATCACAATTTGTGACCTTGAACGGAAAACGTGGAGAAAACATCAAATATCTTCCATACGCTTTTACCGATAACGGGATAGCGATGTTGTCTGCCGTATTGAAAAGCAAAACAGCCGTATCGGTGAGCATACGGATAATGGAGGCATTCACCGCCATGCGTCATTTCCTCGCCACCAACGCCGGAATATTCCAAAGGCTGAACACCATCGAATATAATCAGCTTGCGCTTCAGCAACATCAGGATGAGGCAGATAAACGGATAGACGAGGTTTTGCAACGGCTTGAAGAAAAGGATTCTGTCCCCATGCAGGGAATATTCTATGACGGTCAGATATTTGATGCGCACACTTTCGTATGCGACCTCATCCGTCAGGCCAAGCAGCGTATTGTCCTTATTGACAATTATGTGGATGACACGGTACTAAAACGGCTTGACAAACGGAGTCCGAATGTGGAAGCCACCATATACACCAAACAGATTTCCGCAGCCTTACAAATCGACATAGACCGACATAATGCCCAATATGCGCCTGTCGAGGTCAGAGTTGCCACCAATGCACATGACCGCTTCATGATAATAGATGACAAGTTATTTCATATCGGAGCGTCCATCAAGGATTTAGGAAAGAAAGTATTTGCGTTCAGTTTGATGGCGGAGGCACCAGATGAACTCCTTTTACGAATATCCCGTTAGTTTTATTTTATCCGAATGGCAATCAAACTACATCATTTGACTTGCTAATGGATGAAATCAAAAGTGAGGTTAAGCGCAGCAACGAAGATTTCATCAAGCACTACTATAATAAGTACGACAATCCTCCTATGTCTCCGGCATGGATGACACTTGAAGTGTTGTCGCTCGGAACATTAAGCAGATTGTATCAATTGCTCAAGAAATCACCCGAGAAAAAATCTATCGCAAAGGCTTTCGGGTTAAACGATGATAGAGTATTGGCCAATTGGCTTCATGCGGTTGCCGTATGGTGTAATTATTGCGCACATCATAGTCGAGTATGGAATCGGCGTTGTATCATGTCTGTGAAATCTGCCTGTTGTGTTCTGTTGTTCTGCCTTTTCCATAAGCTTCATCACTAAAGTGATGAATTCGTATCACCTATGTGATGAAACTTGATTATTCTAGTGATGAAACTTCATCACTAAGGTGAAACGATTAGATGAAAAGGCAGGGAATAAGAGAAAGTATCAATGGAATCACTCAAATTACAGGAGCGGAATTCATTTTGTTTGTACCATTTATAATAGCGGTAATGCATCGTTTGTTAAAAATATTAAAATGAAGGAATTATGAAGGTTTTACTCCTAAATCTTTCATAATAAAACATTGATTATCAACGTTTAATAGGCTGATGAAGGATTTGAAGGAAAATAATAGAATATATACATCTTCTCTGTAGTCTGACGACGGTAGGCTCTTTTGATTGAATTGTCTCTATCTTTCTCTCCATTCGGAAACAGTCCGTGTCTGCGAAGAGAACACCACGCCTATGCGGACTATTTTTCGTTTGTCCGTCAGGTAAGGTTTGTCGTACCCTTTTTCTTCTATCTGCTGCAAGGCCTCATCGGCGCTTCCGTCTAGTTTGAATTCAAAGATATAGACGTATTGAGGAGTTTCGAGGATGCAGTCCACCCGTCCGTGGCTTTGTGTCTGTTCGATGCGGAGGCAGTACACTCCAATGAGGCGCAGGATGAGATAGAAGGTGTACTGGAAGTGCTTCTCGGTCAGTTCCGGGCTCTTGGTGCTGTCGTGCGAGTCGTAGGGGATGCTGGAGAGGAAGGCGGTGAAAGAGTCACGTAGCTCTGTGGTATTTCCATCTTCCAGCATAATGGCGGCATCGGCAACCCAGGAGGTAATTTCATGATGTCTGGGTTTCAGATAGTTGGAGGCTATGACAGACAAGAATCCTTTCCGTACTTCATTATTGGGAAAATCCAGCAAGTAGCGGTTACGGCGTTTGTCATAACCTTTGATGGTGAGGTAGCCGCTTTGGTAAATCATAGGCAACGGCTGTTCCACATCGGCTTTGTAATCGGCAAAGAGAGAAGCATCATAGTATTTCCCTGCAAGTTCATTAATCTGTTCGTTGCTATGTTGCAACAGCCGCACCAGATAGGTAGGCGTGCCCGAAGCAAACCAGTAGTCACGGATTTGTAGTTTGTTGAAAGCGTTCAGAATACTGAAAGGGTTATAAATGTCGAGCATATTCTCGCTGAAATGATACCCGTCATATTGTGCCCTCAGACGTTCCTTCATTTCTTGATAAGTATTCTCCTCTTTTTCGGCCAGTTCGGAAATGGGTTCATGGAAATAGTGTTCCACTTCCTCTTTGGTGATTCCGCAAAGGGCTTCATAACGTGGGTCCATACTGATATCATCGGGCTGGTTGAAACCGCTGAACACACTGACTTGCGAGAATTTGGTAACTCCCGTCAGTATTACAAACTGTAAGTATTTATCTGCTCCTTTGAAGGTGGAGTAGAAAGCTTTCAGCGTATCCCGGTTTTTCTCTTCCATAGGGGTGTCCAGCACGTCGAGGATGGGCTTGTCGTATTCGTCCACCAGCACCACAGCACGCCGTCCTGTTTTTTCACTGGCATGTTTCAATACCGCTTCAAAGCGGTCTCCCATGGTGAGCAAATCCGGATCTTTGCCGTAGCGTCTTTCCCCCTGGGCGATGAATCCTTCTATTTTGTCCTCCAGCACTCCTTCTTTAGCAAAGTTGTCACCGTTAAAATCGATATGGAATACCGGGTATTGCAACCAGTCTTTTTCCAGTCCGGCTATGGCAAGTCCCTCAAACAGCTCTTTCCGCCCTTCGTAATAGGCTTCCAGTGTGCTGAGCATCAGACTTTTTCCAAACCGTCTCGGGCGGCTGAAAAAGTAGATTTTTCCTCTGCTCACTAACTGATGGATAAGGTCGGTTTTATCTACATAAACATAACCGTCTTCACGGATTTGACTGAAAGTCTGTATGCCGATAGGGTATTTCATATTTTATATGTCTTTGGTACACAATATCACAAAGATAAATCTTTCTCCTGAGATGAACAAACGGTGACAGGCAAAAGTTTCCTGCTCCGGAGAAGCCACTATCCATCGTTTTTACGCCACAAATCTCCTGGTCCATTTACATGCATACATGCCTCGGACTACCAGGTAACTGATGAGAAAGGTTGTTACGGCCATGCAAATAATGTGTATTACGGCAGGAGTCCCTTGGGGCAACAGCGAGGCGAACAAGTCATACCCCATTTGCACGAAGACGAAATGACACAGATAAATGCCAAAGGTCATGGATGCCACTTTTGAAAGAGCTGGCGAGGAAGGGACGTTGAGCTTCTGTATGCAGACAAAAACAGGAAATGTCATCATAAATACATTGATGCCGCCGAAAAGCCATACTATTTCCAGATAGGCGTAGTTTCCCGGAAAATATTCCTGCATAAGGAGGTAGCCGCCGAAAGTGATGGCATATCCCGTCACAAACATAGGGATGCTGATAGCCAGGGTTTTTCTCCAACTCCATTGCAGCGGGTATTTTGCCAGATAATAGGCCAGTATCAGATAGCCGATGAATCCGGAAACATAATAAAATGAACCGAATGCATTCCAGTCACATACTCCCAGAATATCCATATTGCCCCAGTTGCCGATATACCCCAGTGCGGGAGCGGCCATCTTTATATAGGGAAGAAACAGGGAGATACCCCAGATGGAAAGAAATAGCTTGATATCTTTCCGGTCGGCACGCTCCAGCCATGCGTGGAAGATGGGGATGATGAAGTAGAGCCCCACCAGCATATACAGGTACCACAGGGGGGTAGTGTCATAGTTGAAATTGAAGATGAACGTCCAGATCTTCGTGACAGTCTTTTCTAAAGTGAAAGTGGACATGTCGATGGTGGGATTATCTGTCGTGGCGATGTAATTCAGGTAGATGAAATACAGTACAGGCAGCATGACCGACCAGAAGATGAGCGGAACGACAATGCGGCCGATCCGTTTTTTATAAAACTCCCTCATGCCGCTGCGTACGGGAAACAGCAGCACCCCTGTCATCATCACAAACAAGGGCACGCAACAGCGTACGGCGCTTCCCAGGGCGCACCCTTGCAAAAAGGTAGGACGGTCTGTGTCAAAACGTGCTACAAAGGGGTCGCAACAATGGGCGAATACCACTAAAAAACAGGCGGTGACACGTAGCAAGTCTATCCATCCCAGGTTTTCTCTTTTCTTTAATTCCATTTCTAGTGTGTTTTTATTCAAGTATTATTTTGTCGGAGAAGCGTGTGCCATGCGGATGCTGCTTACCACCCCTGCTGCAATGGCGAAGAACAGGGCCAGCAACAAACAGGCCTGTGCCCGGTGTCCTTCGGCGAACAGGCGGAACAGTAAAGCGACCAGTGTGGTTCCCAACGTCTGGCCTAACAGACGCGCCGTGCCCAGCATGCCGCTTGCCCCGCCGCTTCTGTGGGCGGGCGCGGAAGAAACAATGGTCACATTGTTGGGAGTCTGGAACAGCCCGAAGCCCATGCCGCAGAGTGCCATCCGCCAGATGATATTCCATTCTGCCGGATGGGCGGGAAGCAGATAAAGTGTGAACAAGCCCGTGGCAAAGACAGCCATGCCGATGCCTCCCAGCAATCCGGGATGTACTTTCTCTACCAGTCTGCCTGCCAGCGGCGCGGTCAGGATGGTGGCCAACGGCCAGGGAGTAAGTAACAGACCTATCTGTACTGCATTATACTCCAGCACGTTCTGCATGAAAAACGGCAGGGAGACCATGGCCAGCATCTGGGCGGTGAACGAAGTGATGGAGGTACCGATGGAAAGAGCGAAAATAGGAATCTTCAGCAAGTCCACAGGCAGGATAGGGGTTGTTTCTTTCAGTTGGCGGCGGATGAAATAAGTGCCGATAATAACGAGCAGTATCGCCTGGACGGCTATGAATTTCCGGCTCTCGGCATGGGCAAAGCCATCTAACGTGTAAATCAGCAGCCCGAAAGTCAATGCGTTGGCGATAGCACTGATCTTGTCAAACTTATGTCTCACGGCTGAAACCGGATTGTGCGGCAATAACCGGTGCCCGATGGCCAGCGCCGCCAGTCCCAGCGGTATATTGATGGCAAAAAGCCAGTGCCAGCTGCCCAATGCCAGAATACTGCCTGCAATGGACGGCCCTGCGGCGGCCGAGACAGCCACCACCATGGCATTCACACCCATTCCGCGTCCTAGTATCTGCGGCGGGTAGATTAAACGGATAAGGGCGGTGTTGACACTCATGATGCAAGCGGCTCCGAAACCTTGAATGATACGGGAAACGGTCAGAGTCCAGAAAGAATTGGATAGGATGCAGGCCACGGATGCGCCGACAAAGACGGAAATGCCGATGAGGAATATTCGCCTGTAGCCATAGATATCTCCTAAAGAAGCAAAGGAGAGCAGCGTCATGGTGATGACAATCTGATAGGCGTTCACAATCCAGATGGCTGTGGCGGGGGTGACATCGAAGTCGTGGGCCAGCGTGGGCAATGCGATATTCATAATGGTTCCGTCCAGTACGGACATCATGATAGCCAGCAATACGGCTACCGCAGCAAAATATTGCTTGGGTATAAATGCGATCTTCTCTTTTTTCATGGCGCAAAAATACGGTAAATAGATCAAGGCTAAGTTTAATTTCTTCTAAATAATGAGGTTCTCAATGTTAAAGAACGGGTAATCTGTAGAATGGTTGGGGAATAATGCTTATCTTTGCAACCGTTAAAAACAGTGGAGAGATTTGAGTAGCTTGCAACCACAGAAAAAAATGCTAAAAAATACATTGACTTTCTTATTTACATCTATCTACTCTGATAACTTCCCAAGGTGGTTAACGAATTAACTTTTAATTTTTAATTCTTAATTTTCAATTTAGAATGGGATATTTATTCACATCCGAATCGGTGTCTGAAGGACACCCCGACAAAGTGGCCGATCAGATATCGGACGCTGTGCTTGACAAACTGTTGGCGTTTGACCCCAGTTCGAAAGTAGCTTGCGAAACCCTGGTGACTACCGGGCAGGTGGTGCTGGCTGGAGAAGTGAAAACCAAGGCGTATGTAGACTTGCAGCGCATTGCACGTGAAGTGATCAACCGTATCGGCTATACCAAAAGCGAATATATGTTTGAAGGAAACTCGTGCGGCGTGTTCTCGGCCATTCACGAACAAAGTGCGGACATCAACCGTGGCGTGGAACGCGAGGACCCGATGAACCAGGGAGCGGGCGACCAGGGAATGATGTTTGGTTATGCTACCAATGAAACAGAAAACTATATGCCCCTGTCACTGGACCTGGCACATAAGCTGTTGATGGTACTGGCCGAAATCCGCCGTGAAGGAAAGGTGATGACCTACCTCCGTCCCGATGCCAAGAGCCAGGTCACTATTGAATACGATGACAACGGCAAGCCGGTACGTATTGATACCATTGTGGTTTCTACCCAGCATGACGAGTTCATTGCTCCGGCCGATGACTCCAAAGAGGCGCAGCTGAAGGCTGACGAAGAGATGCTGGCCAAGATCCGTCAGGATGTGATTGAAATCCTGATGCCGCGCGTCATTGCCGAAATTCACAATGAAGAGGTGCTGGCCCTGTTCAATGACCGGATTGTCTATCATGTGAACCCTACCGGCAAGTTCGTTATCGGTGGCCCTCACGGTGATACCGGTTTGACCGGCCGTAAGATCATTGTGGACACATACGGCGGAAAAGGTGCTCACGGCGGTGGTGCTTTCTCGGGAAAAGACCCCAGCAAGGTAGACCGTAGCGCTGCATACGCGGCCCGTCATATTGCCAAGAACCTGGTTGCCGCCGGTGTGGCCGATGAAATGCTGGTGCAGGTATCTTACGCTATCGGGGTGGCCCGTCCCATCAATATCTATGTAAATACGTACGGCCGCAGCAAGGTGAAAATGAGCGATGGTGAGATTGCTAAGAAAATAGACGAACTGTTCGACCTTCGCCCGAAAGCCATTGAAGAGCGCCTGAAACTGCGTAATCCTATTTATGAGGAAACGGCTTCTTACGGCCACATGGGACGTGAGCCGAAGGTGGTGACCAAGACATACGAATCCATGTATCATGAAACGAAGACACTGGAAGTGGAGCTGTTCACTTGGGAGAAGTTGGATTATGTGGATAAGATAAAGGAAGCGTTCGGTTTGTAAAAACCGGTTGGGATCATAAGTGTATACGGGCGAATTTCATTCGCCTCTGCCGTAATGGGTATCATTGACCGGCAGGGGCGGGCGGAATCCGCCCGAAAACATAAAGGTTTATAGGATGAACGATATAAAAAACGTATGTGTATATAGTGCGTCCAGCACAAAGATTGCGAAAGCCTATTTTGATGTGGCGGGAGAATTAGGGCGTCTTCTGGCCGAAAAGAAAATCAATTTGATCAACGGAGCAGGCTGCATCGGTCTGATGGCTGCCACTTCGGATGCCGCACTGGCTGCAGGTGGCACGGTGACAGGCGTAATTCCTCATTTTATGGTGGAGCAGGGCTGGCACCATACAGGGCTGACCCGACTGGTTGAAACGGAAACCATGCACGAGCGCAAGCGCTTGATGGCCGATTTGTCCGATGGCGTGATTGCATTGCCCGGAGGATGCGGCACGTTGGAGGAATTGCTTGAAATCATTACCTGGAAGCAGCTGGGACTCTATCTTAACCCCGTCATCATACTGAATATCAATGGGTTTTATGATTCTTTACTCGACATGCTGCAAAGGGCGGTAGACGAAAACTTTATGCGTAAAGAGCATGGTGCTATCTGGAAAGTAGCCTCTACTGTCGAAGAAGCGATAAATTTACTCTATACAACGCCTGTTTGGAACAAAGAAATCCGTAAATTTGCAGCGATATGAGTGAAACCTGCCATCCCGGAATAGCGTATGTTCTCCAGCTTTATGCGGAGGAGCAGAGTCGTGTTGATGCGGCTTTGACACACAGCGTGTGCCATACATCCAAGGAAGACGGGATGAGAGGAATGACCCTGCCCTATCAGCTGCGTTCGGACTGGATGGTGACCAGTGTGCTGTTTCTTTGCTTTATCCTGGTGTCATACGTGCTGGCACATGGCAAGAAACACCTTGAACAGCAATTTAAGAATTTTGCTTTGTCTAAAGAGCGTGCCAGTTTGTTTGATGATACTACCGCATCCGATGTGCGTTATACATTGGTCTTGATCTTGCAAACCTGTATATTATCCGGCTTTTGTGTGTACGATTATTTCTCAGATCATGACCTGATTCTTTTCCGTACGGTGCCTCATTATTTGCTGTTGAGCATTTACATTGCTTATGTGGTCTTTTTCTTTGTCATCAAGTGGCTTCTTTACAGCTTTATAAATTGGATTTTCTTTAACAAGACGCGCAATATTATCTGGCTGGAATCTTACTTTAATGTTGTAATCGGGGCCGGTTTTTTACTTTTTCCGATTGTACTTTTGATTGTGTATTTTGATCTGTCACCGCAAATTGCTCCTTATTCTATCGGTTTTGTTATAATAATTGCTAAAATTCTGCTATTTTATAAGTGCTTTAGTAACTTTTTCAACAAACTTTATGGTGCTTTCCATTTAATTCTGTACTTTTGTGCCCTTGAAATACTCCCTGATATTGTTCTGTGGAAAGGGATTATCTTAGCGAACAACATTTTGGTTTTAAATTTTTAGTACATTGAAAATAAAAAAAGTCCTCGTATCTCAGCCTAAGCCGACTTCTGAAAAGTCGCCATATTATGATATTGCTGAGAAGTACGGTGTGAAAATTGATTTTCGCCCGTTCATCAAAGTTGAGAGCTTGTCGGCCAAAGAGTTCAGACAGCAAAAAGTCTCTATTCTTGATCATACAGCTGTGATTTTCACATCGCGCCACGCTATCGACCATTTCTTCAGTCTGTGTGCTGAATTGCGTGTTACTGTACCCGAAACAATGAAATATTTCTGTACATCCGAGACCATTGCTTTGTACATTCAGAAATATGTCCAGTATCGTAAGCGTAAAGTGTTCTTCGGTGCGACCGGTAAATTTGCAGATCTGGTGCCTTCTATCGTAAAGCATAATGCTGAGAAGTATCTGGTGCCGATGTCGGATGTGCACAATGATGAGATCAAGACTTTATTGGATAAAAATAAAATTCAGCATACGGAGGTGGTGATGTATCGTACGGTAAGCAATGACTTCACTCCCGAAGAAGAGTTCGATTACGATATGCTGTTGTTCTTCAGCCCTGCAGGAATCAATTCTTTGATGAAGAACTTCCCGGAGTTTGATCAAAAGGAAATTGCGATAGGATGTTTCGGGCCTGCTACCGCTAAAGCGGTGAAGGATGCCGGATTGCGTTTGGATCTGGAAGCTCCTACTGTGGAGGCTCCGTCCATGACTGCGGCGTTGGATATGTTTATCCGTGAGCGCAATAAGGATTAATTTTTTTAGTTTATATCCCAAAACCGGGGGTTTTGTATCAATAAAGTTGTAACTTTGTGATTCGAAACCCTCGGTTTCTTTATTTTAATAAAAGGAAGAAGATTATGGCAGAATATACACTCGGTAAAAAAGAGCGTCTGAACAGTAAGACATTGATTGAGCGCCTCTTTTCAGGTGGAAGCAAGTCTTTCCCGGCTTTTCCGCTGCGTGTGGTGTATATGCCGGTTGAACCTGCGGAAGAAGATGCGGCGGCGGTCTCTATGCTGATCAGTGTGCCCAAGAAACGGTTTAAGCGTGCCGTGAAGCGTAATTTGGTGAAACGACAGGTACGCGAGGCTTACCGGAAGAACAAGCATCTGTTGCTGGATGCGCTGGCCTCCCGGAATAAAAGACTGGTGATCGCCTTTATTTGGCTGGACAGCCAGGTCCACTCTTCTGCCGAGGTGGAGGAGAAGGTGAAGAAGTTACTGTTTCATATAACGGAAAGACTGGAATGAAAAAGCTACTCTCCTGTTTGTTGCTGCTGCCCGTTTATTTTTATCGGGGATATATCTCTCCGATGACTCCTCCTTCCTGCCGCTTTGTACCTACTTGTTCGGAATATGCCATCGAGGCTATCAAAAAACACGGCCCTTTCAAGGGATTGTATCTGGCTGTCCGCCGGATATTGCGCTGCCATCCGTGGGGCGGGTCGGGTTATGATCCGGTTCCGTAAAATCCGTTGTCCTTATGTTGCTGGATATCCATACACATCGCCGGACTGCTGTGCCGGGAGAGTACATTCTCAATATAGAGCCTGCACGGTTTGATCCTGCGGAAGGGGGCTATTATTCTGTGGGCATTCACCCGTGGAAAGTTCCGGAAGCCGCTCCGGAAGATTGGGAAAAGTTGGAAAGGGCGGCTGGCCATCCCTCTGTTCTGGCAATAGGGGAGGCGGGGCTGGACAAATTGGCTTCGGCTGATATCCTGTTGCAGAAAGAGGTGTTTGTCCGACAGGTTTTATTGAGCGAGTCGGTAGGAAAACCGTTGGTGATTCATTGTGTGAAGGCGTTTAATGAATTGATAGAACTGAAAAAGAAGTATCGTCCGCGGATGCCCTGGGTGGTACACGGTTTCCGTAATAATCTGCATATTGCCTGCCGGCTGATGCAGGAAGATATTTATTTTTCGTTGGGAGGAAAGTATCAGCCTGATGTGTTGCGGTACGTGCCTTTAGAGCGTTTGCTGGCTGAAACGGATGAGAGCGCGCAGGATATCCGTACGATAATCGGAGGAATGGCGGAGACGAAAGGTGTGGAAGTTTCCTTTCTGTGCGATAGGATAGATGAAAATGCACGGAAAATCTTTTTTCAGCGATAAGAGTTGTTTCTTCAGATAAAGAGTCGTACTTTTGTGGCATTCAAAGTATAAATCAAACATTTAAATAGATAATCATTCGATGAATTTTGTAGAAGAATTAACATGGCGTGGAATGGTGCATACAATGATGCCGGGCACCGAGGAATTATTGGCGAAAGAACAAGTGACAGCTTATCTGGGTATTGACCCTACGGCTGATTCTCTGCATATCGGCCACTTGTGTGGTGTGATGATGCTGCGTCATTTCCAGCGTTGCGGCCACAAGCCGTTGGCATTGGTGGGTGGCGCGACCGGTATGATCGGTGACCCCTCCGGCAAATCGCAGGAACGTAACCTGTTGACAGAGGAGACATTGCGTCACAATGTGGCTTGCATCAAGAAGCAACTGGCTAAATTTCTTGACTTTGAGAGCGATGCTCCCAACAAAGCCGAACTGGTGAACAATTATGACTGGATGAAGGAATTTACTTTCCTTGATTTCGCCCGTGAGATAGGCAAGCACATCACTGTGAACTATATGATGGCTAAGGATTCTGTACAGAAACGTCTGAACGGTGAGGCACGTGACGGTTTGTCATTCACAGAATTTACTTACCAGTTGTTGCAGGGATACGATTTCTTGCACCTTTATGAAACGAAGGGCTGCAAACTTCAGATGGGAGGTTCAGACCAATGGGGTAATATTACCACCGGTGCCGAGTTGATCCGCCGTACCAATGGCGGTGAAGTGTTTGCACTGACTTGCCCGTTGATCACAAAGGCCGATGGTGGTAAGTTCGGCAAGACTGAATCAGGCAATATCTGGTTGGATCCCCGTTATACTTCTCCTTACAAGTTCTATCAGTTCTGGCTGAATGTAAGCGACGAGGATGCCGCACGCTATATCAAGATTTTCACTTCACTGAGTCAGGAAGAAGTGGAAGCGTTGACCGCAGAACATGCCGAGGCTCCGCACTTGCGTGTATTGCAGAAGCGTCTGGCTAAGGAAGTGACCGTTATGGTTCATTCGGAAGAAGATTACAATGCTGCTGTTGAGGCATCGGGCATCCTGTTTGGTAACGCCACTTCCGAGGCATTGAAAAAACTGGACGAAGATACGTTGCTGGCAGTGTTCGAAGGTGTTCCTCAGTTTGAGGTGTCACGCGATGCATTGGCCGAAGGTGTGAAGGCTGTAGATCTGTTTGTTGATAACGCCGCAGTTTTCGCTTCTAAAGGCGAAATGCGCAAGCTGGTACAGGGTGGTGGCGTTTCGTTGAACAAGGAGAAATTAAGTGCCTTTGACCAGGTGATTACCACTGCCGACCTGCTGGACGAGAAATACCTGCTGGTTCAGCGCGGAAAGAAGAATTATTATCTGGTGATTGCCAAATAAGCGGATAATCATCACGAAATAAAAGAGGGAAAAAGCCCGGAGAGGAGCGGAGATGCTCTTTTCCGGGCTTTTTCTGTTGAAATATAGCGGGATTTGGAAGAATATTTCGGAAAATATACATTATCTTTGCTCTTATAACGGACACAAGAAACAAACAACATGAAAACATTTGTTCATATCGTGGTCTACACCCTTCTCTTATCGGGGTTTTATAGTTGTAACGGGGATGTATTTGTCGATGACATCCGTCCGTCGGTCTCTGAGCTGGCTTTGGATGGAAACGGAGATTCTGCAGTTGTTCATTTCGCATCTTCCAGTTGGGACAGGCTGACATTGAGGACAGGCTTGGATTTGCCATACACCTATAAAGTGTATGATGCGGATGGAAATCTGATGCAGGAAGTGCAATATCCGGAACTGGTGGGAATGGGCAGGATTGAGTGCAAGGATTGGGTTGACTTTACCGTGGAACGCATCACCCCGCAGGATGTGAAAATAACAGCGAGAGAGAATGTGCTGGACTTTCCGCTCCATCTTGTGGTGGAAGCAAGCAATGAATACGAATACCAGACTGTGAATGTTGATATCCACCCATCCGAAAGGTATGTGCTGGAGCGGATCACTTATTCGCTGGATGCCTTTTCTTATGAAGAGCAGATGAGGGAAAAAAGTCGTTCTGTGACCTATAATGCAGGAAGCGGTGCATTGTCCTATACGATTTTCCCTTACTTGAATGAATATTATAAGGTGGAGTTTGTCAGTGACAATCCGTTAGCTTTCAAATTATTAGGGCAGGAGAATTTACTTGTGGAGGTGCCGGTGATAAAGGACGGTTGTTTGGTGATGGATGGTTTACAGGCAGTGTATGCTGCCAGTCGGCAGGATTTGCCGTTGCCTTCTTCGCTTTCCGATACGATTTCTGTCAAGGTGGTTGTCCCGCCTTATACATCCATGCGGGATACTTTGCTGCTGGAGTATGATTGGTTTGAGACGGAATATATCCTTCATGTTGTCCAGCCCCGGAATGGGAAACGGCGGTCTGTCAATGGACTGCTGCAAGGCAGGATGCCCAAAGGGTATTTTATAAAACGTGAAATAATCCATGAATAAGAGTCTGGAAATGAATGGAGTTGTGCGCATTATCTGTCTGCTGGCATTTTTGACGGTATCCGGCGGAGCGGCAGCCCAGACCGTTTTCCGGTCTGCCGGACAGGAGAATGACAGTATCCGTCATGGACTGGTTCATAAAATAGGTTTCGAGATCCGTCCGGGTTGTGTCGCTCCCACAAACAGCTTTCTTGAAGGCGATAATGAAAGGCGGAAGAGGATCGACAGATCGCTTTCCGTGCATCTGAAATATGCGTTCCAGTTTGGTGAGGATTCTTATCTGAGGCGTCTGTATCCGCATGCTTATCAGGGTATCGGCGTTTCGTACAGTACTTTCTTCGCTTCCTCTGAACTGGGGGATCCGGTGACGGTCTATGCTTTCCAGGGTTCACGCCTGGCGGCGCTTTCCTCTCGTTTGTCGTTGGACTATGAATGGAACTTCGGCGCTTCTTTCGGCTGGCAGAAATACAATTCGTACTCCAATCCTCAGAATGAGGTGATAGGGTCTGAAATCAATGCTTACATCAACTTGGGTTTCATGCTTAACTGGCAGTTCCACCCGCAATGGAACTTGACGGGCGGGGTGGATTTCACTCATTATTCTAACGGTAACACGCATTATCCGAATGGGGGGCTCAATCCCGTAGGAGCAAGAGTCGGCGTGGTGCATACTTTCGGAACGGAGCCGGCCGTGGCTGCATCTATCCGGCCGCTTGCCATCAAGCCCCATGTCAGTTATGATCTGGTGATATATGGAGCTACGCGAAAGAAAGGCTTTGCTACGGAGTATGAAACCTGTCTGGTGCCCGGTTCCTTCGGAGTGCTTGGTCTGAACTTTGCTCCGATGTATAATTTCAACAAGTATTTCAGGGCAGGTGTCTCTGTGGATGCACAGTATGACGAGAGTGCGAACATCAAGGAGTATAAAGTCTATGAAAGTAACGGTGGGGATATGAAATTCCATCGTCCTCCTTTCAGTGAACAGTTTGCCGTGGGGATGTCTGCACGTGCAGAACTGGTTCTTCCCATTTTTTCCATCAATGTGGGCATTGGCCGGAATGTCATCTGTAAGGGCGATGATACGACGGGGTTTTATCAGGTGCTGGCACTCAAGACTTCTGTTACGCGTAATTTGTTCCTGCATGTAGGTTATCAGTTGAGTAAATTTAAAGACCCCAACAATTTGATGCTGGGCTTTGGTTACAGGTTTCACAATAAACGCTAGGGGGGGATTTCTATTGTTTCTGCAAGGTGCGTTTTAAGCGATACTTACAGTCAAGCCACTTGGCTCGGAGACTGGTTGCTTTTTGGAGGTTCATCAGCCTGTATCATATGCTTATGGTTGGATATTGAAATTGTATTTCAATGAGAATAGCATATATCCGGGTATTTGCTGAATGTGATATTCATAAAAACTGTCTGTGGTCACATTTCGCATATAATCTTTTCTTTGTTTTAGTATGTCCGCCCAATAAAAAGACAATTCGGCAGACTTGTTCTTGAATAATAGAAGTGTAACTCCAAAATTCCATAATATTTAGATATATACACTAGGAAATATTTGCCTTGATTATGACCTATTGGGGGGGAGGGATTAAAATAAAAATGTTTCTGTAATGCCCGGCATTAACCTGCATTACAGAAACATGATATATTATTTAATGGTTTAAAATTTATTTTCCGTCTATCTCTCTCAGCAATTCATCCACTGCCGCTTTCAGTTGTGTGTCTTCCCCTTTCACCACAGTTTCCGGTGCATTGGCAACCTTGATATCCGGTTCCAATTGTGAGTTTTCCAAGTAACTTCCATCCGGCAGGCGATAGCCGATAACGGGGATACCGAATACCAGTGTCGGATCCTGCAATGTTTCCCAAGATACGCTGGTCATGGTTCCCGGTACAGGCATACCTACCAGTTTGCCCAGTTTCTGATGGCTATACACCCACGGAGTGCCGTGTGCATTGCTATAGTTGGCCTCGCATTGTACCATGATACTCGGTTTGTTCCAACGGCGGCTGGGCATATCGCAAGCCTCGCGTCCGCGAACTACCTGTGTGAAGTATTTCTTTCCGCTGAACAGGATTTCGATATCTTCGTGCAGGCGTCCGCCGCCATTAAAGCGGGTGTCGATGACAATACCTTCACGGTTGTTGTACTTACCCAGAATATCCGAATAAACGGAACGGAAGCTGTCATCTCCCATGGATTCAATGTGCACATATCCCAAACGGCCGTTCGACCATTTATCCACATCGGCAGCCCGTTGCTTTACCCAGCGTGCATAGAGCAGACCGCTCATCACACCATTGCTGACAGGAACAACCACTTCCTCCCAACGTTCTTTGGTTTGCGGGTTATAAAGTGAAACCAATGTTTTCTTTCCGGCTTTGCCGTTCAGCAGAACAGAGTAGTCATTTTCGGGAGTGATTTCCTGACCGTCGATTTTTTCAATGATGTCTCCGGCTTTTACTTTGGAGCGGGCATGGCCGAAGGGGCCTTTTTCCACTACTTCAGAAACCAGCAGACCTTTGCCGGTATAGTTCCAGTCGTACAACAAGCCTAAGGTGGCGGTGGCGTCTCCTTTCAGGCGCGGACGGAAACGTCCTCCCGTATGCGACACATTCAGTTCGCCCAGATATTCGCTCAGTAATTCCGCAAAGTCATAGTTGTTGTCTATGTGCGGCAGGAATTTGCGGTAAGCTGCGGTCATGGCATCCCAGTCCACTCCGTGCATGTTCAGATTATAGAAGCGTTTCTGCTCTTGTTTATAGACGTGGTTGAACATATAGTCGCGTTCGGCTGCTAGGTCCATCTTTACGTTGGCTTGATAGCTGACGGGCTTTAAACTTTCAGAGTCGGTACTCATTTTCTGCATGCTGCTGCCACCTAACAGGAACAGGTTCTTTCCGTCTTTGTCCATCTCCATGTTGGCCCATCCGGCATCCATCTTATGGAGTAGCTTCGTGTCTTTCTTGCGCAGGTTCATTTTCCACAAGTCATATCCGCCTTCGAAGGCAGAGAGATAATATAAGGTCTCGCCGTTCTTTGTGATAATGGCGCTTCCCAAATCGGAAGAGTTAGGGGTGAGGCGGACGATGCGGTCTTCTATGTTGTCCAACTCCACTACGATATCCTTTGTTTTTTCCTCTTTCTTCTCTTCGGACTTGTCTTTGTTATCCCCTTTCTTTTTATCGTTTTTCTTGGTTTCGGTGATACTCTTTTGTTCCTTTTCCAGTTCCTTCTGCAATTCGTAATCTTCTTTGCTCAGGCGGAATTTATCATACGCGTCCTGATTCATAAATACCAGCATCACATCGTTCAGTGAGCCCCATGAGGCGTGGGCGCGCATACCATAACGCTCGGTGATGAACAAAATGGCATTACCGTCCAGTACCCAGCGGGGAGAGCCGCTGGTATAGCCGCTGTTGGTCAGATTAATCACCTTTCCTCCCTGTGCGCTTACCATACCTATATCGGAATAAGGATCATGCCGGTTCCCGATAAACTCCAAGGTAAACCACTTCCCGTCGGGCGACCATGAATAGTCAAATCCGCCGCCAGTGCTGAACCAGGTGGAACCGTCAGTGACCTGACGCACTTTTTGGGTTTCCAGGTTGAGAACCATTAACCGGTTGCGGTCTTCTATAAAGGCAAGTTCCTTGCCATCCGGTGAGAATTGCGGATAGGTACGTTCTATTTTGTCCGAAGGCAGGAGCACTTCTTCTTCAATCGTGGTGGCATTGGGAAAGTTGGCCTCTTCCTTGCGCGCTATCTTGGCCATGCAGAGTTCCCAGTTTCCATTGCGCTCACTGGCGTATGCCAAGGTGCGGTTGTCTGGTGAGAAGGTAACTCCCGCTTCACGGGCAGGGGTATGGGTGATTTGTTTGGTGGTGCTATAGTCGGTGGAAGTGACGAATACCTCACCTCGTACAATGAAAGCGACTTGTTTGCCGTCCGGTGATACGGTGGCCGAGGTCGCTCCGCTGCTGAAGCTCAGATCCGCTATGGCATGCTGGTCGTCACGGGTGATATCAATTTTGACTTTCTGTGGTTTGCTTCCTTGTTTTTGGGTGTATATTTCTCCATCATACGTATAGCAAAGGGTGCCGTTGCTGCCCATTGACAGGAAGCGGACCGGATGGGTCTTGAAACCGGTGACTGCTTTTAATGATTGGGGAGCGTCTAGCGGGAAGGAATAGACGTTGAATGTACTGCCATTCCGTTCGCTCAGAAAGTAAACGGTTTGTCCGTCGGGGGCAAATACAGGGTTACGGTCTTCTCCCGCATGGTTGGTCAGGTTGGTATGTTTGCCATTCTCTGAATTGTATAACCATACGTCACGGGTGATGGACGAGGTGTGATGCTTGCGCCATTCGTCTTCAAAACCTTTGCGGTCTTGGTATAAGAATGTTTTTCCGGACGGGTCGAAGCAGACCATTTCTGCGGGAGTGCCTAGTACCTGTTCGGTGCGTCCTCCGTTTACAGGGACTTTGTATAGTTCTGTCATGGCCGAGGTTGGGAACAAGGCGCTTCCGGCAGGGTCTTGGATGGAAGCGGAGAACAGGATGTAGTTGCCGTCGGTAGTGAAAGCTGAGGGTATCTCGGATGCCGAATGGGTGGTGAGACGCCGGGCTGCTCCACCGCCGGCAGGCATGACGAACAAGTCGAAATTGCCGTTGCGGTCACTGGCAAAGGCAATTTGTTTGCTGTCCGGTGACCAGACGGGGCTGCATTCGTATGAGGTTTGTGTGGTGAGCTGGGTGGCAGTTCCTCCGTTGGCGGGTACTTTATAGATATCTCCTTTATAACAAAATGCGATTTCTGTTCCGTCGGGGGAGATTTGCACATCACGCAACCATAAAGGGGTGGCTGCATAACTACTTGCTGCAACAAAGCTTAAAGCAAGGCAAGTTAGAAGTTTTTTCATGTCTTTTAGTTTGTACGCAAAGTTAAGCATTTGCACTTTATTGCAAAAAAAAGTGCGAAAATATTTGGACTATATTGCTGGAAAAACGTATCTTTGCACCGCTTTCCAAGGAAAGCATGTAATGATTGGACTATGGTGTAATGGTAGCACAACAGGTTTTGGTTCTGTTTGTCCAAGTTCGAATCTTGGTAGTCCAACAATTTCCAATCTGAATGAAACAAAAGCCCGTCAAACATGCAGTTGACGGGCTTTTTACTATTCTGGAAAAGACCTCCACGAAAAGAACCGGCATTAATTCGGGGGGTAATCGGAGAACTAGTCCTGTATAAGAGTACTTTAACAAAAGTATAAGTGCTCAAAAGATCGTTTTCATGAAGATTAGAACCCGCTTTTCTTATATCTCCTGTCTCTATCGTTTGATTCATATTCGTTTATTTCTTCCCTATTTAAAGAATGCGGTGTCTGTTTATATTGAAGTGAAAATAAGCATGAACAAGGTGCTGGATACCGGGGGAAGAGAATAGGTAAAAATGGTTACAAAATTTGTATATCTCTTACCAAGAGAT
>Ga0129310_1000116_pt1 | contig 110604 bp, 109 predicted proteins | sample Go1ome_2_FD_94433 | JGI IMG/M metagenome (GOLD analysis project Ga0129310, IMG submission 94433) | Western lowland gorrila individual fecal microbial communities from Wisconsin, USA - Go1022A metagenome | ecosystem: Host-associated > Mammals > Digestive system > Large intestine > Fecal... | reverse complement strand
GGATTTGATGATCACCACCATAGCCGCCACAAGCGACAGCTTGAACATCACATGGAAAATCTGACTGGCGGCACCCCTCCCGTCAGATACCTACCCTGTGTAGTCCCTTGTAAACTGTACTTTAGAGATGCCAAACGACAAAAATCCTATTCAGATACCTTTTAAACCGACATAACCGAAAATACGAGTAAAAGCAAGCACATGGACTCGCAACTGCATTTTATTTATAGATTGTTTCTGCATTGATATACGCAGAATAAGCAATAACAATGGGGACGGCAATCAAACCATCCCAAGTTCATCTATGATGACATAAAGTTCTTCAAGGAGAATAAGGAGAAGCTACCCCGTGCAGAAGCAATGATACAGCGCAAGAGTGAGATTTCTTCTCGCCTGACACAGTTTCTCCAAAGCAACGAACTCCAATTGGTGCTGCACAACATCAGCCTGTGGGCCAAGCCCGGCCAGAAGATCGCCTTTGTGGGCGCTACCGGCGCCGGCAAGACCACCATCACCAATCTGATCAACCGGTTCTATGATATTGCCGATGGGAAGATCCGGTATGACGGCATCAACATCAACAAGATCAAGAAGGCCGACCTGCGCCGCAGCATGGGCATGGTGCTGCAGGATACCCATCTGTTCGCCGGCCCGGTGATGGAAAATATCCGCTACGGCAACCTGGAAGCCACCGATGAGGAGTGCATAGCCGCGGCCAAGCTGGCCAATGCGGACGGCTTTATCCGCCGGCTGCCCGATGGGTATGATACCCTGCTCACCGGGGACGGCGCCAACCTGAGCCAGGGCCAGCGGCAGCTGCTGGCCATTGCCCGGGCGGCAGTGGCCGACCCGCCGGCGCTGATCCTGGACGAAGCCACCAGCAGCATCGATACCCGCACCGAAAAGCTGGTGCAGGACGGTATGGACGTCCTGATGACCGGCCGTACCACCTTTGTGATCGCCCACCGGCTCTCCACCGTGCGCAACGCCGACTGCATCATGGTCATGGACCAGGGGCGGATCACTGAGCGGGGCACCCACGAGGAGCTCATTGCCAAGAAGGGCAAGTATTATCAGCTGTATACCGGCAATTTTGCCGAGGAACCGGCGTAAACCCGGAACAAAAAGCGGGCCCCTTTTTCGGGGCCCGCTTTTTTTGCCGCCGGGGGAATGGCCGGCTTTTGCAAACGGAAGAATATCTGGTATACTGAAATCAGAAAATTTTGCGGGAAAGGGGAAATACCCATGATCGTATATTTTACCGGCACCGGCAACAGCCGGCACTGTGCCCGTCTGCTGGCCCGGGAGCTGGGGGAGGAATGCCGGGACGCGGCGGAATTCCTGCGGGAGGGCAAGCCTGCCCGGCTCCGGTCCCAAAAGCCCTGGATCTTCGTCTGCCCCACCTACGCATGGCAGATGCCCCGGGTGTTTGAGCAGTTTATCCGGGAGGGAGAGTTTGACGGCAGCGATCAAGCCTATTTTGTCATGACCTGCGGCAGCGAGATCGGCCGGGCCTGGGAGAACAACCGGGAGCTCTGCATCCGGAAAGGCTTTTCCTGCCGGGGCACCCTGCCGGTGGCCATGCCGGACAATTACATCCTCCTGTTCCGGGCTCCCGGCCGGGAAGAGGCGGAGAGGATGGTGCGCCAGGCCGACACCCGGCTGCAGGCGGGGGCCCGGTTCATCCGGGAAGGCAAGGATTTCCCGCCCGTGCCCGCCGCCGCCCTGGACGGGGTGAAGTCCGGCCCGGTCAACCGGCTGTTCTATCGCTTCCAGGTCCGGGCCGAGAAATTCCGGGCCACCGAAAGCTGTGTGGGCTGCGGCAAGTGCGCCCGGCTCTGCCCCTTGGGCAATATCCGGATGGAAGAGGGCCGGCCCCACTGGGGGGATCGGTGTACCCACTGCATGGCCTGCCTGTGCGGCTGCCCCACCGGGGCCATCGAGTACGGCCGGGCCACCAAGGGCAAGGAGCGGTATCATTTCCCCGGGCCGGAAGAGGAGTAAGAGGGGGATAGCCCTACTAAGACACAAAAAGAAAAAAGAGCCGGCCCGGGGCCGGCTCTTTTGCTTTTTCAGGATTCTTCTCAGGCGGCGGAAAGGCGCTGGCGGCCAAAGGGCTTCAAAAGTCGATTTACCTGGCGGGCGATAAGCCCCACCAGCAGGATGCCCACCCCGCACAAAGCCCATTGGCCAAGATAAGAGCAGGCGTTCACACCCTGCAGCAGCCAGACAGCCAGGTCGGTGAGGGAGCCGAAAATAAGAGCCACCGGCAGCTGAAAAAGCTGCAGGGGATCGTATTGCCGGCGAAGCAGCAGGATCTGCAGGCAGATGAAAATAAGGTGCATCAGGATGGCGGCAGTGCCTACGCTGAGAAAGCCGAATTGGCTGACCACATAGGGCAGGCTGGAAATGGGGGATGTGCCCAGGGCCGCCTTGATGGAAAAGGCCACCCCCAAAGCCATGATGGTCAGCCCTGCGCAGAGCAGCAGGCAGCGGCCGGGCAGCCCGGCGGGAAGTTCACGCTTCTGCTTCATGGTTTGCCTCCTTTTCTGCCGGAGGGCAGGCAAGGTTTTCGCACACCTGCCCCAGCATCTGCCGCAGGGCCTGGATTTTCTGGGGAGAAAGATTCTCCGCCGCCTGCTCGTCGGCCTGGCAAAAGATCTCCTCCATCCGGAGGGCCATCTGACGGCCCTGAGGCGTGAGGGAGACCCAGAGGGAACGGCGGTTGCCCTGGTGCTGGGCACGGCAAATCAGCCCGTCCCGCTCCATCCGAAGAAGAATGCTGCCCACGGTGGCCGGTTCGATCTCACAGCCCAGGGCAATGGCTTCCTGGTTGCTTTCCCCCTGGGCCAGCAGGCATTCCAGCACCTTGGGCTGCCCCGGCGAAAGGCCCGGCTCCCCGGCGGCGCTCAGGATCCGGCGCTGCATGCAGGTGTGGGCCCGCATGAGCAGATAATGCAGGGAATCCATCCCATCATCTCCTATAATAAGCATGATTATTATAAATGCGCTTATTATAATCCCCCAGGGGATTTTGTCAAGCGGCGGGCGGCAGGCCCTTGCCTGGCTTATATAGTATATTTATATATAAGGTAAGGGCAGGGAGAAAAAGGGGACAAAAAGCGGGCGCAAAGACCCGATGGAGGTCCTTGCGCCCGCGGTTCAGAGCTTACTGATACAGGGGGAAGCGCTGGGTGAGCTGAGCCACCCGGGCCGCCACATCCTCTTTCTTGGCTTCATAGTCAAAGATGCAGTCGGCAATGCAGTCGGCAATAATGGCCATCTCGGCGGGGCCCATGCCACGGGTGGTGACGGCGGGGGTGCCCAGCCGCACGCCGCTGGTCACAAAGGGGCTGCGCTTTTCGCCGGGCACGGTGTTCTTGTTGGCGGTGATGTGCACCTCATCCAGCCGCTTTTCCAGGTCCTTGCCGGTGCAGTCCACATCGCTCAGGTCCACCAGCATCAGGTGGTTGTCGGTGCCGCCGCTTACCAAGGAGACGCCCCGCTCCAGCAGCCGGGCGGCCAGGGCCTGGGCGTTTTCCACGATCTTCCGGGCATACTGGGCAAACTCGGGGCGCAGGGCCTCCCCGAAGCAGACGGCTTTGGCGGCGATGATATGCTCCAGCGGGCCGCCCTGGGTGCCGGGGAAGATGGCGCTGTTGATCCGCTTGGCGATATACTCGTTGTTGGTGAGGATCAGGCCGCCCCGGGGGCCCCGCAGGGTCTTGTGGGTGGTGGTGGTGACTACATCCGCATAGGGCACCGGGCTCATGTGGGCCCCGCCCGCCACCAGGCCGGCGATATGGGCCATATCCACCATCAGCATGGCGCCGTAGCCGTGGGCAATGGCGGCCAGCTTTTCAAAATCCAGGGCGCGGGGATAGGCCGAAGCGCCCGCCACCAGCATCTTGGGCCGCACCTTGGCCACCTGCTTGGCCAGGGCCTCGTAATCGATCCGCCCTTCCTCGTTGATGCCGTAGCTCACAAAGTTGTAGTTCTTGCCGGACATGTTCACCGGGCTGCCGTGGGTGAGGTGGCCGCCCTGGGAAAGATCCATGCCCATGACGGTATCGCCCACTTCCAGCAGGGCAAAGTAGACGGCCAGGTTGGCCTGGGCGCCGCTGTGGGGCTGCACGTTGGCGTACTTGGCGCCGAACAGCTTGCAGGCCCGGTCGATGGCCAGCTGCTCCACCTGGTCCACAAACTGGCAGCCGCCGTAGTACCGCTTGCCGGGGTAGCCCTCGGCGTATTTATTGGTGAGGACGCTGCCCATGGCGGCCATGACCGCGGGGCTCACGATATTCTCGCTGGCGATCAGCTCGATGTTCTGGCGCTGGCGCTCCAGCTCCCGCTCCATGCAGGCGCCCAGTTCCGGGTCATAGCCCTGCACAAAGCCAATGGTGTCCATCATGTTTTCAAACATACGCTTTTCCTTCTTTCTCTAAAATAATACGGATCAAGAAAATGCGAAGGGGCGCCCGCCCCGGGACAGCGTTTCAGCGGGGGATTTCCCCCAGGGTGTTTTCCACCGTGAAGAAGTTCAGCCGGCGGATGCTCTGCAGCTCCTGCCGGGTCATGAGCAGCCGCTCTTTCAGAGCGTCGTCCATCTTCAGCCGGTTCAGGGAGACGATGCAGCGCATGGCCATGGGCTGCAGGTTCTGCCGGGCCAGCCCGCAGAGCATGGCGGGGGTCTCGGTCTCCCGGTCGATGGGATTGTACAGGTAGAGCAGCACCTGCTCGGCCTCGTTGAACTGGTTCTTCATCACAAAGCTGATGAGGGAGGTGTGGTACTCCGCCCACCCCTGATAATATGCCCGGCAGTCGTGGTAATCCTCGGCGCCGGGAGTCACATCCATATAAAAGGCCACCTGGTCGGCGGTTTCGGTGGGCAGAATGCGCAGCACCCCTTCGGTGATCTGGTTCATCCGGCCGTCGTAGGTGTATAAAAACAGGGTCTCGGCCAGGGAAAAGGCGCTCTGGCCCGCCAGGCTGCGCCGGGGCGGGGCGGCCGGGGCCGGATAGTCGGTGAGCTGGCTTACCGATACCCCCAGTGCCCGGGCAATGTCAAACAATACCTCTATATCAATGGCGATTTCGCTTTTTTCATATTTGGAGACAGTAGCCTTGCTCTTGCCGATGGCTTCGGCCAGGGCCTGCAGGGTATAGCCCCGCAGCTTGCGGAAAAAGTGGATCCGCCCGCCCACAAAGCGGTTGATATCCTCCATGCCGTCTCGCCTCCTTCCGCGGAGTTTCGTAAAAATTGACTTTTCCCTTTAAATCCGGGAAAGAGCCAAAGCTGCTCCTTCTATTATCCCGATATGGGGGCGGTTTGTCAATTGATACGAAACCTTTTACTGGTTTTTTTACTGAAAAGAAACTGTGAAAAAATTGCTCTTTGCCCCAAAAAGAGTAAATTAGAAATTAGGGACCGCATACCGTCCGCCCTTTGGGCGGCAAAACGGGGAGCGGAGCCATTTTGCGGGTGGGAAAACGGCGCTTGCCCAAAAGGCGGTCCCTCTGAACTTGGCGGGAAATACGGCGGGGTCAAGGCCCTGCCGAGAGATTTCCAGTATAGAAGAATGAGGAGGAATACGAACATGATCAGTTTTTTCCTGTGTCTGGCAATTCTGATCGTCGGCTACTTTACATACGGCAAAGTGGTCGAAAACACCTTTGGTCCTGACGACCGGGAGACCCCCGCTGTCAAGATCAACGACGGCATTGACTATGTGGTCATGCCCCAGTGGAAGCTGTTCCTGGTTCAGCTGCTGAACATCGCGGGCCTGGGCCCCATCTTCGGCGCTCTGCAGGGTGCTCTGTGGGGGCCTGTGGTTTTCCTGTGGATCACCTTCGGCACCATCTTCGCTGGCGCTGTGCATGACTTCTTCTCCGGCATGATGAGCGAGCGGAACGACGGCGCTTCCATCTCCGAGATCGCCGGCATCTACCTGGGCGGCATCATGAAGAACGTGATGCGTGTGTTCAGCGTGGTGCTGCTGGTCATGGTGGGCACCGTGTTTGCGGTGGGCCCTGCCGGCCTGATCGTGGCCCTGTTCAAGAACGGCGGTTTTGACAACTTCCTGTCCACCACCCTGTTCTGGCTGGTTGTCATCCTGATCTACTACTTCATCGCTACCTTCCTGTCCATCGACAAGATCATCGGCAAGGTGTACCCCATCTTCGGCATCTGCCTGATCATTATGGCCGTGGGCGTGGCCATCGGCATCTTCACCCATGCCGAGTACAACATCCCCGAGATCTGGGATAACTTCACCAACATGCATCCCTCCGGCACCCCCATCTGGAGCTTCATGTTCATCACCGTGGCCTGCGGCGCCATTTCCGGCTTCCATGCCACCCAGAGCCCTCTGATGGCTCGCTGCATGAAGAGCGAGAAGCAGGGCCACTTCGTATTCTACGGCGCCATGGTCTGCGAGGGCATCATCGCCTTGATCTGGGCCGCTGCCGGCTGCAGCCTGTATGAGGTCACCGGCGGCCTCAACACCGGCCTGCAGGCTGCCCTGGCCAATGGCCAGTCCGCCGCCATCTACGACGTATGCGCCAAGACCATGGGCGGCGTGGGCATCGCCCTGGCCATGCTGGGCGTTATCGCCTGCCCCATCACCTCCGGCGACACGGCTTTCCGTTCCGCCCGTCTGGTGCTGGCCGACTGGATGCATATGGAGCAGAAGAGCTACGCCAACCGCCTGAAGCTCTGCGTGCCCGTGCTGGGCGCGGGCGCTGTGCTGGGCATCGGCAACTGCCTGGGCTACATCGACTACACCGTGATCTGGCGTTACTTCAGCTGGACCAACCAGACCCTGGCCATGATCGTTCTGTGGGCCGCTTCCATGTTCCTGTTCTATGAGAAGAAGAACTACTGGATCACCGCCGTGCCTGCTACCTTCATGAGCGCTGTGTCCGCCACCTACTTCATGATGGCTCCCGAGTGCCTGGGCGCCTTCGGCATCAGCAGCGCCGTGGCTTACCCCGTGGGCGTGGTCGTGGCTGCCCTCTTCCTGGGTATCTTCGTGTACACCATCAAGAAGCGCAACGTGAAGCCCGCTTACGACACCCTGGAGAAGTAAAACGGTTTTCTGCCAAGGCCCCAGGCCCAAAGCAGAAAAAGGGCCGCCGCACCAAACCTGCGGCGGCCCTTTGTGTTTTGAAGGCCGAAGGGCTATAATGAAGGCAGGAACCGAGAACAAGTTCGATTGGGAGGGAGACCCGTATGCTTTTCAAACCTTTGCCTCTGGGCTATGCCAAACTGGACCCCCAGACCCTGGAACAGGACAAAAAGGGCTGCAGAAAATACGGCCCCTGCGGTGTGGGCGAGAAGGCCCTGTATCTGAACAGCTTTTACATCGACCGCCGGTACTATCTGCCCTATGCCAGCATCCGCCGGGCCTATAAGCGCATTGCCATGAGCAAGGGCGGCTTTACCGGCAAGGGAATGTTTGCCACCATGCCCTATCTGGTGGTGGAATATGACGACGGCCGGGAAAAGCAGTGCAATTTTAAATTCGAACAGAATGTGGACGCTCTGCTGGCCGACCTGGCCCAGCGCCAGCCCCAGATCAAGCAGCTCAGCGCCAAAGCCGAGCAAAAGCGGGCGGAGCAGGCGGCCGCCGAGGCGGCCAAGCCCAAGCCGGTGCTCACCGAAGAGGCACGGCAGCTGGCCGGCCAGTTGGAAAACGCCCGCATCTACCTGGAAAACCAGCCCGGCTTTGCCCAGCGGATGAGCTCGGCGGCCAAGGCCAAGCGGATGGGCGACAGGACCAACCCCCACTACAAATGGGTGGCGCTGGCGGTGATGCTGGCGGGCCTGGTAGCCCTTATCTGGGGCATCTTCTCCTTCATCAAAGGGGAGCAGACCGGCATGTACCTGATGCTCATCGGCCTGGCGGCCATCTTCTTCTTCAGCAGCGCCCAGGTGCTGCCCACCGCCAAAAACAACAAAAAGGCCCTGGCCCGCCAGCTGGAAGAGGTCCAGGCCCAGGCGGCCCGCCTGGTGGAGGAATACGGCAGCCCCTTCCCGGTGCCGGCCCGCTATGCCCATCCCCTGGTGCTGGCCCGCATGAAGCGGGTGGTGGAGGAGGGCCGTGCCCAGACCGCCGCCGAGGCCCTGGAAGAGGTAAAGAAGGACCTGAAAGCCCTGAACGCGGACGTACAGGTGGACCAGTGGGAGTACGACGAGGTGGTGGCCATCAAGCCCATGTTTCTGCTGGCAGATTACGAATAAACTTTCCTTCCCTTATTGGTGGGAAACAAGAAAAAAGGGGCGCATCCTGCAAGGATGCGCCCCTTTTTGGCTGCCTCTGAAAACCAGATTGTGTTTTCCTCTGCCTTTTCGTATAATGGAATCAAGAAAGCGCCGCGGGCATTGCCCGGGCAAAAAATAAAAGCGATTCTGCGTTTGGGAGGGAGTTCAAAATGTTTCAGCAAACCTTGCACAACCGCTGGCTGCGGGTATTGGTGGCCGGCGTCGGCACCCTGATCAGCGCCGTATCCCTGAACATTTTCATTGTCCCCCAGGGGCTGTATTCCGGCGGGCTGATCGGTGTGTGTCAGCTCATCCGCAACCTGCTGCAGGCCCATATGAACGTGCGCTTTTTTGGGGCGGACCTGGCCGGCATCCTGTATTTTGTCTTTAATGTTCCTCTGCTGCTCTTTACCGGCCGGGCCCTGGGCAAGAGCTTTGTGGGGCGCACCCTGCTGTGTGCCACCCTTTACTCGGTATTCTGCAGCCTGATCCCCATCCCCGCCCAGCCGGTCATTGAGGACCCTCTTACCTCCTGCCTGCTGGGGGGCATCCTCACCGGGGTGGGCAGCGGCATTGTGCTTACCTGCGGCTGTTCCAGCGGCGGGCTGGATGTGATGGGCCTCTTCCTTTCCAAAAAGAGCGGCCGGCTCACGGTGGGCAAGTTCAACATCTGCTTCAACTTTGTGCTGTACGGCATCTTCCTGTTCCTGTTCAACCCGGCGGTGGTGATCTATTCGGTGATCTACAACTATTTCACCGCCCTGGTGATGGATAAGACCCATCAGCAGAACGTGACGGTACAGGCGCTGATCTTTACCAAGGAGGAAAAGCCCGAGCTGCCCCGCTATATCATGGAAAAGCTGGGCCGGGGCGTCACCTACTGGACCGGTTGCGGCGGGTACACCGGCCAGGAGCTGCGGGTGCTCTGCGTCTGCCTTTCCAAGTATGAGATCGAGGATCTGCGCCATGCGGTGCATCAGATGGACCCCCGCGCCTTCTTTATCATCCAGGAGGGCGTGGCGGTGGACGGCAACTTCGTGCGCAAGATCGCCAGCTGAATCCAAAGAAATACAAAACGCCGCCCGGGAGGGGTAAAACCTCCCGGGCGGCGTTTTTCAAAGAGAAGGAAAAGATTTAGGCGTTGTCTTTTTTCCACAGGCCGTGGATATTGCAGTACTCCCAGGCAGCCACGACAGCGTCACCCTCGGCCAGAGGGAAGAGGGCGCAGGGCTCATCCGAGGGGGAGAGCTTCTTGATCTGCACGCCGTTCTTGGTTTCCAGCACGATCCACTGGATATAGTGCTCGGGGAGCATGGGATGGGCGACGCTGCCCACCTCTACCCGGACCATGTTGCCTTCCTGCTTGATGACGGGGATGTGCTTTTCCAGGGCGGCGTCCACCGTGCCGGGAATCAGCTTTTCCATCTTCTCCCCGCAGCAGACGATGGCAGGGCCCTTGTTATCCATAAAAGTGATGAGGTTGCCGCAGTGACGGCATCTGTAAAATTCCATATTCAATCCTCCTAACCGGGCAAAGACCCGGGTGGCACCAAAGGTGCAGAGTGTTTTCCCTTCTTTAGGGGCTATCTATAGTATAGCCGATTAATATGGCTAAACTGTGTATATTTTGGGGTGGGGAAAAGAAAATTTGCGCCGGGCCCGTATGGGGCTACCCGGTTTGGCCCAGTCTCCCACCGGGAGGGGATGGAGTTGCTGGAAAAGATCGCGGCGCTGGGTATCAGCGGATTTGAGGCGGTGGGGGTGGCGGTGATATTGGCGGCAGGGCTGCGGGGTGTGGCCGACTGCCTGCGCCGCAGCCCTGCGGTGCGGCTCCGGCTGGCCCAGGGGATGGCTCTGGGGCTGGAATTCAAGCTGGGCAGCGAGATACTGCGCACCGTGATGGTGCGGGATTTCGGGGAGATCGCCCTGGTGGGGGCCATCATCCTGCTGCGGGCGGCCCTCACCTTCCTGATCCATTGGGAGATCCGGGCGGAAGGGGGGATGGGGCAGACCCATTCCGGGCAGTGAGAGGCCTTTTTCAGGAATTTTCCGGCGGGTAGGGAAGGGCCCAGGGCTGCAGCAGGGCAGAGAGTTCCTCGTCCCAGTCCGGCCCCAGCAGATAGCTGTGCTCCTGGCTGGGCAGGCTGCCGGCGGGAAAGGCGATTTCCAGATGCTCCGGGAAAAAGAGCAGGGACCGGCCCGGAAAGGCCGCTTCCATCTCGGAGCGCAGAGCCGGGTCCGAGAGGTCGGCCTGTTCCTCATACAGGGGGCTCTGCGCCCGGTAATATTCCAGGATACGGGCCTGGACAGGGGAAGGCAGGGAGGCAAAGCTCTCGGTGCCCGCCGTCCAGGATTGGTCGGGGCTGCCGGGGTCATGCGCCCAGAGCAGTTCCTGGCCCTCGGGCAGGGTATAGGCCCGGGCGCCGGCATACTGCCAGAGAAAGACCTGGCTGCCGTCCTCCAAAATCAAGGGTTCTTCCTGCCGATAGCCGGTGACCTCCACCCATTCGGCGGCATAGGAGGGAAGGGCCTCGCCCCCGGAAAAGCTCAGATCCTCAACGGGGGAGAGAGATTCGGCGGATATGGCCGCTTCCTGCCCCTGGCCCCGGCGGAAGGCTTCCGGGTCAAAATCTTCCAGAGCGGAAGACAGGCGGGAGCCCTCCGGCAACAGGATGCCGTATTCCTCCCCCTCCGGGGTCTGCAGAAGAAAGGCGGTGCCCGTCCCCTCCGGGCGGGTTTCCAGCACCCGGCCGGCGAGGTATGGGTGACCGGTCTCTTAGCAGCCGGCCAGCAGGGCGGCACACAGGATGGGGAAAAGCTTTTTCATGGTACACCTCCGGGGCGGCGGCAAAACGTTTTTCCTGATTTTATTGTACCATGGCCGGAAATTCCTTTCCAGCCAAAAGGGGCTGTTTGGGGCAGCGGCTGTTGACAAAGAGGGAGAAAGCGGCTATACTGATACATATCAAAAATATTTGATTTGAGGTGAGGGCATGGGGAATTTGTATCAGGAGCAGGCTAAGGTCTTCAAGGCCTTCTGCGACCCCAAGCGCCTTGCCATTCTGGAACAGCTGCGCAGCGGTGAAAAGTGCGCCTGTGTGCTGCTGGAACCTCTGGATCTGACCCAGTCCGGCCTTTCCTATCACATGAAGATTCTGTGTGAATCCGGCATTGTGGTCAGCCGCCAGGAGGGGAAATGGACCCATTACCGGCTGAGCGCCGCCGGCAGGGATCGTGCCCTGAGGCTTTTGGAACAGCTGACCACCCCCAACACCGGGGCGCCGGCACAGAGCTGCGGGTGCGGGCAGGACGCCATCTGAAAAGGATGGCGTTTTCTTAAGTTAAATATATCAAATATTTTTGATGTATAAACCAACAGAGAGGTGGAAGATATGGGAATCTGGGATTTTATACAGGAGCAGGTGCTGGGAATGCGCTGGCTCAACGAGTTGGCGGGAAAGGGGCTTTCGGCCCTGGGGCTGGATACCGCCGCAAGGGTGGGCGGCAGCATCCAGTTCTTCCTGTATGATGTGCTGAAAATCACCATCCTGCTTTGTGTGCTGATCTTTGTGATCTCCTACATCCAGAGCTATTTCCCGCCCGAGCGCAGCAAGCGGATCCTGGGGCGGTTCCATGGGATTGGGGCCAATATGATTGCTGCCCTGCTGGGCACCGTGACCCCCTTTTGCTCCTGTTCCTCCATCCCGCTCTTCATCGGCTTTACCAGCGCCGGCCTGCCCCTGGGGGTGACCTTTTCCTTCCTGATCTCCTCCCCCATGGTGGACCTGGGGAGCCTGGTACTGCTGATGAGCATCTTCGGCGGGAAGGTGGCGGTGCTGTATGTGCTGCTGGGGCTGGTCATCGCCGTGCTGGGCGGTACCCTCATCGAAAAGCTGGATATGAAACAGTATGTGGAAAGTTTCGTCCTTTCGGCCGGCAGTGTGGATATCCAGTCCCCCGACCTGACGGTGAGGGAGCGGCTCACCTATGCCAGAGAGCAGGTGCAGGGCACCTTCCGGAAGGTGTTCCCCTACATTCTGGTGGGGGTGGGCATCGGGGCCATCATCCACAACTGGATACCGGAAGACCTCATCGCCGCCGTGCTGGGCAGCGATAACCCCCTGGGGGTGATCCTGGCCACCCTGGTAGGGATGCCCATGTACGCGGATATTTTCGGCACCATTCCCATTGCGGAGGCCCTGCTGGCCAAGGGGGCACAGCTGGGCACCGTGCTGTCTTTCATGATGGCGGTGACCACCCTTTCGTTGCCCTCCCTCATCATGCTGCGCAAGGCGGTAAAGCCCCGGCTGCTGGCCCTGTTCACCGGCATCTGCGCAGGCGGCATCATAGCGGTGGGCTATCTGTTCAACGCAATACAATTTATCATAATTTAAAATCAGGAGGAAAAATACTATGGGGCTGTTTGGCAAAAAGAAAAAGGAAGAAAGCTGCTGCTGCGGAGGCGGCTGCACCCCCCAGGCCATGGCTCAGGCCGAGGAGGTCAAGGCCAGCGGCGGCGTCAAGGTGCTGGGTTCCGGCTGCGCCAAGTGCGCCGCTCTGGAACAGGCCGCCCGGGAAGCCCTGGAAGAACTGGGGATGGATACCGCCATTGACCATGTCACCGATTTCGCCCAGATCGCCGCCTACGGCGTCATGACCACCCCTGCTCTGGTGGTGGACGGGAAGGTGATCAGCTATGGCAAGGTGCTGAAAAAAGAAGAGGCCAGGGAGCTGATCCGAAAGGCGCGGGGGTGAAGCGCCGGTAAGGCAGCCCCGGCCCGAAACAGAATTTTTAACAAACCAAAAGCGCCCCGGCGGCCAGGGCATCCCAGCCGCCGGGGGCGCTTTGCATCCTGTTGCGTACTTTTTTAGGGGAAGCGTTGGCAAAAAGCTGCCTGCTATAAATGGGAGCGTCCGGTGACATAAAAAGAAGAGCCCCGAACGCGAACTGCGTGTCGAGGCTCTCGATTGGAGCAGATGATGGGAGTCGAACCCACGTCCTCAGCTTGGAAGGCTGATGTACTAGCCGTTGTACGACATCTGCGATTTTACCGTCCCGCTCCGGGAACGGTATCTATTATACCTGGCCGCCGGGGGCCTGTCAAGGCGAAAGGCAGCGAATTTTGGCTTACAGCAGGCTCAGCAGCTGCTCGCTGACAAAGACGGCGGCACAGCTGCAGGCGGCCACCGTGACCAGGCTTTTGCCGAAAAAGGCCAGCAGCACCGCCACCACCAGGCCGGCCAGCCCGCTGAACACCGAGTTGGTGGCGTACAGGATGGCGGGGAAGGTCATGGCAGCCAGGCAGGCGCAGGGCACATAGGCCAGGAAAGAGCGGAGAAAGCGGCTCTTGATCTCTTTCTGGAAGAGGGTCAGGGGCAGCATCCGGATCAGATAGGTGGTGAGAGCCATCACCAGGATATACACATATAGGTTCATACGGCGGCCTCCCGGGCGCAGGCGCCCTTGTGTTCGGGTTCCCCTTCCTCTTCCGGCAGGGGGAAGAGAAGGGCACAGATGCCGGCGGCCAGCACGGTGCAAAGCACGATGGCCAGGCCGGAGGAGATGTTGCGGAGCACCGGCGCCCAGGTGAACAGGCAGCTCAGGGCGGCGGCCAGCAGGGTCACCGCCAGCAGGGGCTTTTCACGCCGGGCCTGGGGCACCACAATGGCGATGAACATCCCGTACAGGGCCACGCTAAGGGCAGTGCGCACCGAGAGGGGCAGCACCGAGCTGGCCAGCGCCCCGGTAAGGGTGCCGCCCGTCCAGCCCAGGATGGGGGTGAGCCCCAGCCCCATCAAATAGGAGGTGGTGAGGGGCTGGGTGCGGGCCATGGCCAGGGCAAAGATCTCATCCGTATTGAAAAAGGCGATAAAAAGGCGGGGCAGGGTGCCCACCCGCTTGCCGGCCTTCTGGCTCAGGGCCAGGCTCATCAGGCCGTAGCGGCTGTTGATGACCAGCTGGGTGAGGATCATCTCCCAAAGGGAAGCCCCGGCGGCAATGACGGTCAGGCCCGCAAACTGGCCCGCGCTGGTCAGGTTGGTGAGGGAGATCAGGGTGGCGTCCATCACCTTGAGCCCATAGGAAACGGCCAGGGCCCCAAAGCCGAAGCTTACCGAAAAATAACCGATGCCCACCGGCAGGCTGTCCCGTACGCCGGCGGTATATTCCTTGCGATTCATGCTTTTCCTTTCCTTCTTAAAGGCGGGGTTCCCGGCCGGCGACAGGGGCGGCCGGGAAGTGCTTGGTATGGATTTTTTCTGGACTAAAGATAAGTATAGCCCCGGAATTGCAATAAGGGAAATAAATTATTATAATAAAATCATCAGAAAAACTAATCAAAAGGGAGGTGAGGGCATTGAACCGGTACCAGGTATTTGTCAAGGTGGTGGAGACCGGCAGCTTTACCCGCACCGCCGAAGCCCTGGGGTATACCCAGTCGGCGGTGAGTCAGAACGTGGCGGCGCTGGAAAACGAGCTTTCGGCAACCCTTTTGCACCGCACCAAAAGCGGGGTGGGCCTTACCGCCGACGGGCGGGAGTATTTCCCGTATATTCAGGCCCTTTGCGCCGCTCACCAGCGGCTGGAGGGAAAGCACCGGGAGATGGAGGGGCTGGAAAATGGGGTGATCCGGATGGGCACCTTCACCAGCGTGAGCCGGAGCCTTTTGCCCCACTGCATGAAAGAATTCCAGAGAAAATATCCCCGGGTGCGCTTTGAGCTGGAACAGGGGGAGTATACCTCCATCGGCCAATGGCTGCGGCAGGGGAGCGTGGATCTGGGCTTTCTCACTCCGGAAACCGCCGGCGGCCTGGAATCGGCCACCCTCTGCGAGGATGAGATGCTGGCCCTGCTGCCTGCCGGCCACCCGCTGGCCCGGCAGGAAAAGGTAAGTGCCGCCCAGCTGGCCGCTCAGCCCTTTATCCTGCTGGGCGAGGGGGAATACAGCGTGCCCATGCGGGTGTTTCGCAGCCAGGGGCTGGAACCGGATGTGCGCTACCGGGTCATCGATGACTACACCATCATGGCCATGGTGGAGGGAGGGCTGGGGGTATCGGCCCTGTACCGGCGGGTGCTGGGTCGGCTGGGGCCGGGGCTGCGGGCCCTGCCCATTGAACCGCCCATGAAGCGCACCATCGTGCTGGCCTGCCGGGACAGAAAGACCCTGCCTCTGGCCAGCCGGTATTTTATGGATTTTCTGCTGGGCCGGCTGAAACAGGAGGACGGACCCGGCAAAGTATGCTATAATACAGAAAAAACTATGGAAGAAACAGAAAAAAGGAAGTGCTGACTATGCGCCGCGCCGACCGCGAAGTGACCGACCGCCAGGAGATCCTGGCCATTCTGAACCAGTGTACCGTGGGGCATCTGGCCCTGGTGGACCCCTACGGGGAGCCCTATCTGGTGCCCATGAATTTTGGGTGGGAAGACAAAGAAGGAAAGGTGCGGATCTACCTGCACAGCGCCAAGGAAGGGCGCAAGCTGGATATCCTGGCCAAAAATCCCCGGGCCTGCTTTGAGGCGGACTGCAACCATGAGCTGGAAACCGCCCGCAACGCCTGCGCCTACAGCTTTAAATATGAGAGCGTCATGGGCTGGGGCAATGTGCGGGTGGTGCAGGATGTGGAAGAAAAGATCCACGGCCTGACCCTTTTGATGAAGCACCAGACCGGCAAGGATTTTACCTTTGAGCCCAAGCATACCGCCATTGTGGAGGTGCTTTGCCTGGAGCTGGACAAGATCACCGGCAAGCGGCGGCTGACCAAGTAAGCCCCAGGACACGCAAAGAGAATAGAAGGCCCAGGCGGCGCTTTTCCCCGGCGGGAAGGGCGCCGCCTTTCCGTTTGCTTGACAATAGTACGAAATCATACTATAATGCCGGATGCACCGTATGATTTCGTACCGATCGATAGGGGGAGCAAGGATGAAACAGGAAACCGGGCTGAAACGATACAACTATCTTTTTGGGGAGATTGAAGCGGCCTACCATGAAATTTCCCTGCAGATGGGCCTATCGGACAGTGTCAGCCGGATTTTGTATGCCATCTGCGATGAGGGGGATCGCTGCCCTCTGAGCCTGATCTGCCGGCGCACCGGCTTAAGCAAGCAGACCGTGAACTCGGCCCTGCGCCGGCTGGAAGAAGAGGAGAATATCCGGCTGGAAGCAGTGAACGGCCGGGCCAAGGAGGTCTGCCTCACCGGGGCGGGCCGGGCCCTGGCGGACCGGACGGCCCGCAGGATCATGGAGATGGAAAACCAGATCCTGGCCGGATGGGCACCGGGAGAGATGGAGCAGTATCTGGAACTCACCGAGCGGTTCCTGTGCTCTCTGCAGAGCCGGGCCGTCGCTTTTCAGGAGGAAGGAAAAGGGGAATGACAGGGAAAAGTACCATACGCCTATCGGACCATTTCACCTTTGGCAGGCTGCTGCGCTACGCGTTCCCTTCCATTGTCATGCTGGTGTTCACCTCCATTTACGGGGTGGTGGACGGGTTCTTTGTTTCCAACTTTGTGGGCAAGATCCCCTTTGCGGCGGTGAATTTCATCATGCCCTTTTTGATGCTGCTGGGCTGCGTGGGCTTTTTGTTCGGCACCGGCGGCGGGGCCCTGATCGCCGTGACCCTGGGTGCCGGCCACAGGCAGAAGGCAAATCAACTGTTTTCCATGCTGGTCTATGTATCCATCGCCTGCGGTGTGGTGCTGGCGGTGCTGGGGCTGATCTTTGTGCGGCCCATTGCCCGGCTGCTGGGGGCCGAGGCCCAGCTGCTGGAGGACAGCGTGCGCTATGCCCTCTTTATTCTGCCCGCCATCCCGGCTTATGTGCTGCAGTATGAGTTCCAGTGCCTGTTTGCCACCGCCGAAAAGCCCAAGCTGGGCCTGTGCGTGACGGTGGCGGCCGGGCTGACCAATATGGTGCTGGATGCTCTCTTTGTGGCGGTGCTGGGCTGGGGGCTGGAAGGGGCCGCCGCCGCCACCGCCCTGAGCCAGTGCGTGGGAGGGATCCTGCCCCTCGTCTATTTTGCCCGCCCCAATACCAGCCTGCTGCGGCTGGGCCGGGCCGGGCTGGATCTGCGGGCCCTGGGCAAGGTATGCTCCAACGGCTCCTCCGAGCTGATGAGCAACGTTTCCATGTCCCTGGTGAGCATGCTGTACAATATCCAGCTGCTGCGCTATGCCGGGGAGGATGGGGTGGCCGCCTACGGGGTGCTGATGTACCTGAACATGATCTTTCTGGCGGCCTTCCTGGGTTATTCGGTGGGTACCGCCCCGGTGGTGAGCTTCCACTATGGGGCCGGCCATTCCGGCGAATTGCGGGGCCTGCTGATCCGGAGCCTCTGGGCGGTGGCCCTCTTTGCGGTGGTCATGTTCGCCGCCGCCGAGCTGCTGGCCCGGCCCCTTTCCATGATCTTTGTCTCCTACGACCCCCAGCTGCTGGCCATTACCCTGCGGGGGTTCGCCATCTACTCCTTCTCCTTCTTGTTTGCCGGCTTTTCTATCTATAGCTCGGCCTTCTTCACGGCCCTGAACAACGGGCTGGTGTCGGCCCTCATCTCCTTTCTGCGGGCCCTGGTCTTTCAGGTGGCGGCGGTGCTGGTGTTTCCCCTGTTCTGGCAGCTGGACGGCATCTGGTTTTCCATCGTGGCGGCGGAGGCTCTTTCGGCCCTGGTGTCGGCCCTGCTGCTGTGGGCGCTGCGGGGGCGGTATCATTATGGCAGAAATCCGGCCTGAGCCGGAGGGCGGCCGGGGACGGTTCTCGTCCCCGGTTTTTTGATGGGCGGGGGAAATGTCGGGGGAGAGGTATTCCCCTTATTTGGGCATTGACAAACCTCAATCGATAAACTATATTAGAAATATCTTAAATACTTAAATTGCGGTGGGGGAGCAAAAGCCCCGCAGGCCGCAGGGGAGGAAGTTATGGAGCGTATACGGAAACTGGCCCGGGTGGGCAGGGAATGTGTGGCCTGCGGCCAGTGTGCCGCCGTCTGCCCCCGGGGTGCCATCCGGGTGTGGAGAGGCGTGGCCGCCCGGGTGGAGGCGGGGCTCTGCGTGGGCTGCGGCCTTTGCGCGGCTGCCTGCCCGGCCGCCGTCATCACGCTGGAAAAGAGAGGGGAAGAGACATGAAGGGGAAAAAGTGGTATGATTATCTCTGGATCGGGGAGCTGTGCTACCTGGTACTGGGGCTGTTCAACATCCTGTTTGCCTGGCTGGGGATGCTGTTTTTCACCATCCCCCTGGTGATCGCCATTTTCGGGGGCAGCAAGGCCTATTGCAACCGGTACTGCGGCCGGGGCCAGCTGCTGGGCATCCTGGGCAAGAAGCTGAAACTTTCCCGCAACCAGCCCCCGCCCCGTTTTCTGCGCAGCGCCTGGTTCCGGTACGGCTTTCTGGCCTTTTTCATGTTCATGTTCGGCCGGATGCTCTACGGTACCTGGAAGGTGTTTACCGGCGCGCCCCTGAGCAAGACGGTCACCCTGCTCTGGGCCTTTAAGCTGCCCTGGCAGTGGTCCCAGGTGGAAGGGGTGGCCCCCTGGGTGGCCCAGTATGCCTTCGGCTTTTTCGGGGTGATGCTCACCTCCACGATTCTGGGGCTGCTTACCATGATGCTGTTCCGGCCCCGGTCCTGGTGCGTATACTGCCCCATGGGCACCATGACCCAGGGTATCTGCCGGCTCAAAGCCAAAAAGGAGGAAGCAAAAGATGGAAGAACAGGCGAGGAAGATTGCCGAACTGCTCAAGCTGCTGGCCAATGAGCACCGGCTGCTGATCCTGTGCGCCCTGATGAAGGAGCCCCTGACAGTGGGGCAGATCCACGACCATACCCCGGGTATTTCCGGCTCGGCCCTTTCCCAGCATCTTGGCCAGCTGAAAAACGCCGGCATTCTGGATTCGGAAAAGCAGGGGATGAATGTGCGGTACTGGATCCGGGATGAGCGGATCCTGCCCCTGATGGGGGCCCTGAAAGAGCAGTACTGCACCGAGGCCCCCTGAACCGCTTTTGGACAGGATCGATAACCATATATAAAGATATATAAAAAGCGCCCCCTTTCCCGGCTTTGACCGGGGGAAAGGGGCGCTTGTTTTTGTTTGTACAGATACCGGGAAAATCCGTTTTTGACTCCCCGGGCTGAAAAAATTTGAGGGAACTTTGAGGGCACAAAGAAGGGCTGAAAAAACGGCCCGGCCTGGGTACCCCCATCGCCGGGCTCTGCCGAGGGAAAAACAAAAAAGGGGGAAAGCAAAGAAAAATCCCGGATACTTTCGTATCCGGGATCTGGTGCGGATGAAGGGACTTGAACCCATATGAAATTGCTTTCACTAGAACCTGAATCTAGCGCGTCTGCCAATTCCGCCACATCCGCATATGTAATATAAACACGATAATTCGTGATTATATCTTGTCTCAGCTGCCGCTCGGCAGCTGTATCATCAGCGAGTGAACTGTGTTGTGCCCCTCGCAACGATATGTATTATAGCATGGCATCCAGGGGTTGTCAACGGATTTTTTTAAAAAATTTGAATTTTTTTAAAATTCCTGCCGCGAAGCAGAAAAAGGACCGGAAAACGCAGATTTTCCGGCCCGAATTCTTATTCGTTGCGCAGGCGGTAGCCCAGGCTCATCAAACTGTCCCCCAGATGGACATTTTCCACGATCACATCGGGGAAGGCCACCGAGAGGTCGTAGTGGCTGAAGTTCCAGAAGCCTTTGAACCCCAGCCCCACCAGGCTGCTGGCCAGTTCGCCGGCGCCGTCCCGGGGTACGCACAGCACCGCCACCACCGGATGCTCCCGGGCGCAGAATTCTTCCAGGTCATCCACCGAATGGATGGGAATGCCGTTCACCGTCTGGCCCACCAGGGCAGGGTTTTTGTCAAAGGCCGCCAGCAGCTTGTAGCCGTTGGTATCCCGGATGAGGAAGCTGGAAACCGCCGTGCCCAGCCGGCCGGTGCCGATCAGAATGGTGGGCAGCTTTTCGCCCTCATCCCCGAAAAGAAGGCAGCTGATCTCGTGGAGCAGGGTATCCACATTATAGCCGATGCCCTGCTGGCCAAAACCGCCAAAGCAGTTGAAATCCTGCCGCACCTGGGAAGCGGTGGTGCCCATGATGCGGGCCAGCTCGCTGGACGAGACCTTTTTGATCCCGTTGTTTTTCATATTGGAAAGATAGCGGTAATATTTGGGTAACCGCCGGATCACCGGCAGGGAAGCCTTGCTCTGCATATAATTGAATGCCTCCGACCACAGATTTTGTAAGAAAAAACGCGCCGCCGAAAAGGGGCGGCAAACTTTGTTGAAAAATTATCTAGTCCCATTATAAACAGCTTTAGGGGGGATGTCAAATGGAGAAAAACCCCGATTTTTCCCGGATTCCTCCGGTTGGCGCTTAAAGGGGACGGGGGCGGGCCACACTCTCTCTGCACGAAGTTTTACAGGGAAAAGAGGGAGCGTTATGAGCAAAAATTACGCGGGGGAGAACCCCGAAGAAAGCCGGGAGCAACGGCAGGAAATTTTTGACACCGGCAGCATCACCTGTATGCACGGGGAGCATATCATCCACTGCCTGACGGTGGTGGGGCAGATCGAGGGCCACACCCTGGCCCCGGCCAGCCAGAAGACCACCAAGTATGAGCATGTGATCCCCCAGCTGATTGCGGTGGAGGAAGACCCGGCCATCGAGGGGCTGATGGTCATCCTGAACACGGTGGGCGGGGATGTGGAGGCCGGCCTTGCCCTGGCCGAGCTGATCAGTGGCATCTCCAAACCCAGCGCCACCCTGGTGCTGGGCGGGGGCCATTCCATCGGCATCCCCCTGGCGGTGAGCGCCCGGCGCAGCTTTATCGTGCCCACCGCCACCATGACCATCCACCCGGTGCGCCATTCCGGGCTGGTGCTGGGGGTGCCCCAGACCATGCGGTATTTCGACCAGATGCAGGAGCGGATCACCGGTTTTGTGGCGGGGCATTCCCACATGAGCGCCCGGCGGTTCAACCAGCTGATGATGCACACCGGGGAACTGGTGATGGATATGGGCACCGTGCTGGACGGGAGCCAAGCCGTGAAGGAAGGGCTGATGGACGAGATCGGCAGCGTGGGCAAGGTGCTCCAATACCTTTATAAGGAGATTGAAAAAGAGGGCGCCGACGGGGAGAAAAAGGCCGGGGAGAGCCGGCGCTGAGAAAAGTTTTGGCCGGTTTTGCAGTCGGGGTTTTACAAGGCGGGCCCATTCGTGCTAAAATAAAATACTAAAGTATAATAGCGGCTGTCCGCCCCCTGGCCGGGGGCAGCGCGGCTTTCTGTTTTTCATCCGCCGCTTTCGGGCGGCATCTACATAATAGGAGTATCCGAAATGGCATCAAAAAAGACCTCGGTCAAGACCAACGCCCGCTCCTCTTCGGGCGGCAAGAAGAAAACTGCCGCCCGCAAGGGGGGCAAAAGCGCCGCCGCCCGCCGGCAGACCAAAGAGCGGCTGCAGCTGAGCGTGTTCCTGTTTGTGCTGGGGGCGCTGCTCACCGCGCTGGCCTTTGTAAAAGGGGAATCCCTCTGGAACCATATGCACCAGATCCTGCTGGGGGTATTCGGCATGTTCGGCTATCTGCTGGGCATCCTGGTTTTGTACTGGGCCGCCCTGGTGGCCCTGCGCCAGACCATTGCCGACAATGTGGTGCGGGCCTTTGCCCTCTGCCTGGCCCTGTGCGGCACCCTGGTGGTGTTCAGCGGCCCCGACCTGGAAGGGCAGGGCTTTGTGGGGGCCATCAAGCTTTTGTACCAGAACGGCCTTTCCTCGGTGTTCGGGGGCGGCGTGATGGGGGCTCTGGGGGCGGTGCTGCTGGTGTACTGCGGCAAGGTGGCCGCCTGCATCATCGTGCTCATCCTGCTGGCGGCTTGCCTGATGCTCTTCACCGGCGTGACCCTGGGGGATGCCTACCAGTTTGTGGAAGGGCTGGCCCAGCGCTTTGAGGAGCGGCGGGCCCTGCGCCGTCAGGAGGAAGAAGAGGAATATTATGAGGAAGAACCGGAGGAGTGGGAAGAGGAAGAACCCCAGCCCCGCCGCCGGTTTGGCCTGTTTGGCGGCCATGGCCGGCAGGAACAGGCCCTGCCCGAGCCGGCACGGGAGGAAAGACGCCCTGCCCGCCGGCCGGTGATCGACCTGGACCTGGGCCCCGACCCGGTGGCGGAAAAGGCCCAGACCGGGGTGGACAGCATGGACGAGAAGCCCGAGATCGGCCCCGGCGGCACCTTTGGCCAGCAGGCGCTGGATGAGCTGAGCCATCCCGAGCCCCAGCCCCTGGCCGAGCCTGCGCCCCCGGCCCAGGCCCCGGCGGCGGCCCGCCAGGCCTTTGAGCAGGCAGAGGAGGAGCCCATCGAGACCTCCCTGCTGGAGGAGGAAGAAACGGAGGCCACCCCCGGCGAGCTGGAAGCCTTGATCCAGAAGGCGGTGCTGCCCCAGACCCAGGCGCCGGCCCCGGTCATCCAGGTGGAAGCGCCGGACGCGGAAGAACCGCCCCAGGAATACACCTACCCGCCCCTTTCCCTCTTTGAGCAGGGCAAGCGGCCGGACGACGCGGGCGCAGCGGCGGAACTGAAAGAAAAGGCGGACAAGCTGGTCAAGACCCTGGAGGATTTCGGGGTGCGCACCAAGGTGCTGGATATCTGCCGGGGCCCCACGGTGACCCGGTACGAGCTGCAGCCCCTGGCCGGCGTCAAGATCAGCCGGATCACCAGCCTGGCCGATGACATCGCCCTCAACCTGTCGGCGGGCGGCGTGCGCATCGAGGCCCCCATCCCCGGCAAGCCCGCCGTGGGCATCGAGGTGCCCAACCGAGTCAAGGAGGGGGTCAGCATCCGGGGTATCCTGGAATCGGAGGCCTTCGGACGTTCCGCTTCCCCACTGACCTTTGCCCTGGGCAAGGATATTGCCGGCGCGGCCCAGGTGGCCGACCTCTGCCGCATGCCCCACCTGCTCATTGCGGGCAGCACCGGCAGCGGCAAATCGGTCTGCGTCAACAGCATCATCATCAGCTTTTTGTACCACTCGGCCCCCGAGGATGTGAAGCTGATCCTCATCGACCCCAAGGTGGTGGAACTGGCCGAGTACAACGGCATCCCCCATCTGCTCATGCCGGTGGTCACCGAACCCCGTAAGGCGGCCGGGGCCCTGGGCAGCGCCGTGGCCGAGATGGAGCGGCGCTACCACCTGTTTGCCGAGAACAACGTGCGGGAGATCAAGAGCTACAACCGGCTGGCCAAAGAGACCGAAGGGATGGAGCACCTGCCCTACATCGCCATCGTCATTGACGAGCTGGCCGACCTGATGATGGTGGCCGGCAAGGAGGTGGAGGATTACATCTGCCGGATCGCCCAGAAGGCCCGGGCGGCGGGCATCCACCTGATCGTGGCCACCCAGCGCCCCAGTGTGGACGTGATCACCGGCCTGATCAAGGCCAACATCCCCAGCCGGATCGCCTTCGCGGTATCCAGCCAGGTGGACAGCCGCACCATCCTGGATGCGGGCGGCGCCGAAAAGCTGCTGGGCATGGGCGATATGCTCTTCTTGCCGGTGGGGGCGGCCAAGCCCATCCGGATCCAGGGCAGCTTTGTGAAGGATGAGGAGATCAGCCGTGTGCTGGACTTCATCAAGAAGGATAACAGCGCCCAGTACAACGAGGCCATGATCGCCGAGATGGAAAAGCGGGCCGCTGCCCAGAACGAGGGCGGCGAGAGCGAAGGGGGCGAGGGCGGCATGGACCCCATGCTCAAGAGCGCCGTGGAAGTGGTGCTGGACGCGGGCCAGGCTTCCACCAGCCTGCTGCAGCGCCGCTGCAAGCTGGGCTATGCCCGGGCAGCCCGGATTATGGACGAGATGGAGCAGCTGCACATCATCGGCCCCTACGAGGGGGCCAAGCCCCGGCAGGTGCTCATCGACCGGCAGCAGTGGATCGAGATGTGCCTGCGGCAGGACGGGGGCGAGAGCGCCCCGGGGCAGGATTGAACCGGCAGGGGCAGGGCCTTGGGCCCCGCCCCCCTTTTGAAACAGCGAGGCTTTGAGAGAAAGGCGGAAAAGCGATGAACCAACCCAACCAGGCATGGCCGGAGTTTCTGGCGGTAAGCCGGGCCGATATGGAGGCCCGGGGCTGGCAGCAGCTGGATTTTCTTTTGATCTCGGGGGACGCCTATGTGGATCACCCCTCCTTCGGGCCGGCCATCATCGGCCGGGTACTGGAGGCCGAGGGCTATAAGGTAGGCATCCTGGCCCAGCCCGACTGGCAGGACCCGGAGAGCTTCAAGGCCCTGGGCCGGCCCCGCTGGGGCATCTTTATCGGCGGCGGCAATGTGGACAGCATGGTGGCCCGGTACACCGTGGCCAAGCAGCCCCGGGCCGAGGACCTGTATTCCCCCGGCGGCAGGGCCGGCTACCGGCCCGACCGGTGCGTCACGGTATACGGCCGACTGGCAAAGCAGGCTTTCCCGGAGCTGCCGGTGATCGTGGGCGGGGTGGAGGCCAGCCTGCGCCGGTTCGCCCACTATGATTACTGGGCCGATACGGTGCTGCCCAGCATCCTGGAGGATTGCGGCGCCGACCTGCTCAGCTTCGGCATGGCCGAACACCAGACCGTGGAGATCGCCCGCCGCCTGGCAGCCGGGGAGAGCATCGGGACCATCACCGACGTGGCGGGCACCTGCTACCTCACGGATTTTGACCACCTGCCCGAGCGGTACGCCGAGTGCGCCGGCTTTAAAAAGGTGGCCGCCGACAAGCTGGCCTATGCCAAGGCCTGCCGGCTTCAGATGGATAACCAGGACGTGGTGAGCGGCCGGCCGGTGGTGCAAAAGCAGACCGAGAAATACCTGGTGCAGAACATCCCTGCCCAGCCCCTGGTGCGCAGCGAGCTGGACAAGGTGTTTGCCCTGCCCTTTACCCGGCGGGTACACCCCATGTACGACGAGGCGGGGGGCGTGCCGGCCATCCAGGAAGTGAAATTTTCCATCATGCACAACCGGGGCTGCTATGGCGGCTGCAACTTCTGCGCCATCACCCTGCACCAGGGCCGGCGGGTCACCAGCCGCAGCGCCGAGAGCGTGATCGAGGAGGGCCGCCGGATCGCCGCCGACCCGGAATTCAAGGGCTACATACACGATGTGGGCGGCCCCACCGCCGATTTCCGGTACCCCAGCTGCGCCAAGCAGATGACCGAGGGGATGTGCCAGGGGGGCAAAAAGTGCCTGGCCCCCTCGCCCTGCCCCCACCTGACCATCACCCACACCGAATACCTGAACATCCTGCGCAGGCTGCGGCAGATCCCGGGGGTGAAGAAGGTGTTTGTGCGCAGCGCGGTGCGCTACGATTACCTGATTTACGACAAGGACGAGAGCTTCTTTAAAGAACTGGTGGAGCACCACATCTCCGGCCAGCTCAAGGTGGCCCCCGAACACTGCAGCCCCCGGGTGCTGGCCTATATGGGCAAGCCCCCCATCGAGGTGTTCGACCATTTCAAGGAGCGGTTTTACCAGCTCACCCGGCAGGCGGGCAAAAAGCAGTACCTGGTGCCCTATCTGGTAAGCAGCCACCCGGGCAGCGAATTGAAGGACGCGGTGATTCTGGCCGAATATCTTTGGCGCAACCATATGAAGCCGGAGCAGGTGCAGGATTTCTACCCCACCCCGGGCACCGTTTCCACCTGCATGTACCACACCGGGCTGGACCCCTACACCCTCAAGCCGGTGTTTGTGGAAAAGACCCGGGAGGGAAAGGCCATGCAGCGGGCCCTTTTGCAGTACTATGAGCCCAAGAACGCCCAGCGGGTGCGCCAGGCCCTGGAAATGACCCACCGGGAGGATCTGATCCCCCTGCTGCTGGGCAGCACCCGGGCCCCGAAACAGGCCGCCCGGCCGGGCCAGAGCGCCGGGCGCGGGCCGGCCCCCGCTGAAAAGGCCCGGCAGACCGGGCGCACCGGCCCCAAACCCGCCCCCCGGGGGGCCAAGGCAGGCCCGGGCCGGGTCACACTCACACCCTGGAAAGGCAGTAAAAATGGCAAAAAGACGAAGAAGAAGCGTTAAGAGCTGGATAAACAAGAGCAAAAAGCTGTTCCGCACCCTCAAACAGTGGGGGATGGGCGGCATGGTGCTGGCCCTGGTGGTGAGCGCCTACCTGGGCCTGACCGAGACCGAGCCGGGCCGGATGCTGGCCGACCAGGCCCTGCATATGCTGGGCGGCCAGGGCAGTCAGGGCACTATCCTGGCCCAGGGGGAGGCCGAAGGGGCCACCGGGGCCATCCATTTCATCGATGTGGGCCAGGGGGACGCGGTGCTGATCCAGCAGGACGGGGAGTTCTGCCTGATCGACGCGGGCACCTCCCAGGCAGGGGATGACCTGCTGGATTACCTGGATCGGGCCGGGGCCAGCCACCTGAAGCTGCTGGTGCTGACCCACCCCCACGCCGACCATATCGGCTCGGCCCAGGACGTGCTGGAACACTGCCAGGTAGACCAGGTGCTGCTGCCCGACGAGAGCAAGAGCGAAAAACAGGTGAGCTACACCATGGCCAAGGTCAAGCAGACCATGGAGAGCCTGGGCGTGCCCGGGGTGGTGGGCGAAACCGGCCAGACCTATTCCATCGGCTCGGGCATCCTCACGGTGGTGGGGGACGGCATCCGGGATGACAACATGAACAATATCTCCCTGGTCACCCGGTTCGACGCCCCGGACCTGAGCTTTCTGGACAGCGGAGACGGGGAGGAGGAAGAGGAGGAGGCCCTGCTGAAAGAGGGGGCCAACCTGCGGGCGGATCTCTTCAAGGCCGCCCACCACGGTTCCTCCGGGGCCAACAGCGCCGAATTCCTGGCGGCGGTGCGCCCGGCCCTGGTGACGGCCAGCTGCGGGCTGGACAATGACTACGGCCACCCCCACCAGGAGGCGGTGGAGCGGTTTGAGGCCGCGGGGGCCCAGTTCCACCGCACCGACCTGGAAGGGGACGTGGTGGTCTGGGCCACCCCCGAGGGATATGTGGTGCAGACCGAAAAGGGCAGCGAGGATTCTCTCCGGCCGGCGGCATAATGGCTTGTTATCGACTGAGCCGATAACCCATTCCCAACAGTCGGTATAAGGGGGAAGCGCCCCCTTTGTGGTACAATAACAAAAAGCGGCGGGCGCGCGGCCTTTGGGCTGCCCGTAAGGCGCCCGGCTTTTTTCATAGCCCAGGAAGGAGAGACAGAGCATGTACATTCGTCAGCTTTTCGCGCAGAAACCCTGCGTGTTTTCCATTGAGGTATTCCCCCCCAAGCAGACCTCCAGCTTTGAGAGCCTGCAGCAGGGGCTGCGCCAGATGAAGGCGCTGAATCCGGATTTTATCAGCGTCACCTATGGGGCGGGGGGCAGCGCCGGGGGCGTTTCCACCTGTCAGGTGGCCACTTTCCTGAAAAACGAGCTGGGGGTAGAGCCCTTGGCCCACCTGATCTGCATGGGCAGCGACAAGGAGAAGATGACCGCCAGCCTGGACGAGCTGTTTGCGGCGGGCATCCAGAACGTACTGGCCCTGCGGGGGGACCGCAGCCCCTACCGGGCCCCCAGCGCCGACTTCCCCCATGCCAGCGACCTGGCCGCCTTTATCCGGGGCCAGTACGGCAGCTTCGGCATCTCGGGGGCCTGCTACCCGGAGGGCCACGCCGAGGCTGAGAGCCTGGCCGCCGACATCCGCAACCTGCGGATCAAGCAGGAGGCGGGGGTGAGCCATCTGGCCACCCAGCTCTTCTTTGACAACGCCAAGTTCTACCGCTTTGTGAACATGGCCCGCAAGGAGGGCATCGACCTGCCCATCTCGGCGGGGGTAATGCCCATCGTGCGAAAGAGCCAGATCGAGCGGACGGTGGCCCTTTCCAGCGCCAGCCTGCCCAGCGAGTTCACCCGGATGATCAGCCGCTACCAGGACGACGAGGCCTCCCTCTTTGAGGCGGGCATCGACTACGCGGTGCGCCAGCTGCGGGACCTGATCGAGGGCGGGGCCGACGGGGTGCACCTGTATGCCATGAACAGCCCCCAGGTGGCGGCCAGGGTGTACGAGGGCATCCGGGACCTGCTGCCCGGCCGGGCATGAGGCTGGAAGCGCCCGCCCGGCTGGACTGGGCCGAGGCCCTGCGGTATATGGGCAGCTTTGAAGAGCCGGATGAGTCCCTCACTGCCCGGCTGGAGACCTGCCAGGCCAAGGTGCTGGCGGCTGCCCGGCCGGTGGGCTGGTGGGCCCGGTTTGAGAGGGGCCAGGCCCCGGCGGGCCTTTTGCTGGATACCGGGGATATTGCCCGCCATCTGGAAGGCTGCGGGGGCTTTGTGCTGCTGGGGGTGAGTCTCGGCGCCGGGGTGGATACCCTTTTGCGCCGGCTTTCGGCCACCGACCTGTTCGAAGCTGCCCTCTGCGACGCCCTGGCCAGCACCCTGGCCGAGGCCATGGCCGCCCAGGCCGAGAGCGCCGTGCGCCTGGCCCTGGATAAAGAGGGCCTTTACTGCACCGGCCGCTACTCCCCCGGCTATGGGGATTGGCCCCTGGCCGCCCAGCCGGTGCTCTGCCGGATGCTGGACGCCCAGTGCCGGCTGGGGGTATGCTGCAGCGCCAGCTGCCTTTTGGCCCCCCGCAAAAGCGTCACCGCCCTGATGGGGGTGAGCGACCACCCGGTGCAGGGAAAACTGGCCGGCTGCGGCCACTGTGTGCTGAACAAAACCTGTACCTATCGAAAGAGAGGAAAAACCTGTGCGGATTACTGAGCTTTTTGAGGGGCGGCGCACCGTCATCCTGGACGGCGGCATGGGCACCATGCTTCAGAAAGCCGGCCTTGGCCCCGAGGAGCGGCCCGAGCTGCTGGCCCTGACCCGGCCCGCCCTGCTGGAAGATATCCATCGGCAATACCTGGAAGCGGGCAGCCGGGTGCTGTACGCCAACACCTTCGGGGCCAGCCGGAAAAAGCTGGCGGGCACTGGCCACGGGGTGGAAGAGATCGTGACGGCCAGCCTGGAGATCGCCCGCCGGGCCGCCCAGCCTTACGGGGCCCTGGTGGCCCTGGATATGGGCCCCCTGGGGGAGATGCTGGAGCCCGCCGGCCCTCTGAGCTTTGAGGAGGCCTACGACTGCTTTGCCCAGATGGTGGAGGCCGCCGGGGACAAGGCCGATCTGGCAGTGATCGAGACCATGACCGACCTGTACGAGGTGAAGGCCGCCCTGCTGGCCGTGAAGGAAAACAGCAGTCTGCCGGTATTGGTGAGCATGAGCTTTGAGGAAAACGGCCGCACCTTCACCGGCTGCACCGTCCAGAGCTTTGCGGCGGTGGCCTCGGGGCTGGGGGCCGACGGTGTGGGCATCAACTGCTCGCTTGGCCCGGCCGAGATCTTCCCCCTGGCAAAACAGCTCTGTGAGGAAGCGCCCCAGGGGGTGGCCGTTTTCGTCAAGCCCAACGCCGGCCTGCCCCGGGCCGACGGCAGCGGCTATGATATCGACGCCCAAGGGTTTCTGCAGGCCATGCTGCCCTACCGGGAGCTGGGCCTTGCCATGGTGGGCGGCTGCTGCGGCACCACCCCCGATTTCATCCGGCTGCTGAGCCGGGAATTTGGGGAACTCACCCCGCCGCCCCGCCATCCCAAGGCCCGCAGCATCCTCTGCACCCCGGTGCGGGTGGTGGAGGTGAACGACGTGACGGTGGTGGGCGAGCGGATCAACCCCACCGGCAAAAAGCGGTTCCAGCAGGCATTGCGGGACGGGGATATGGATTACCTCATCACCCAGGCGGTGGAGCAGGCCGAGGCCGGCGCCAAGGTGCTGGATGTGAACGTGGGCATCCCCGGGGTGGACGAGACCAGCCTGATGGTGCGGGCGGTGAAAGCCCTGCAGAGCGTGGTGGACCTGCCCCTTCAGCTGGATTCCTCCAACCCCCAGGTGCTGGAGGCCGGGCTGCGGGTGTACAACGGCAAGCCCATTGTGAACTCGGTGAACGGGGAACAGGAAAAGCTGGAAGCCATCCTGCCCCTGTGCAAGAAATACGGGGCCGCGGTGGTGGGCCTGACCCTGGATGAAAAGGGCATCCCCCCCAAGGCCGAGGACCGGGTGGCCATTGCCCGGCGGATCCTGGATGCCTGCCTGGCGGCGGGCATCCCCAAAGAGGATGTGTACATCGACTGCCTTACCCTCACGGCCAGCGCCCAGCAGAAGGAGGTCATGGAGACCCTCAAGGCGGTGGGGGTCTGCAGCCGGGAACTGGGGGTACACACCGCCCTGGGCGTTTCCAACATCAGCTTTGGCCTGCCCTGCCGGCCCTATCTGAACACCGCCTTCCTCACCATGGCCATGGCCCAGGGGCTGGATTTCCCCATCCTCAACCCCAACAGCGCCGAGATGATGGCGGCGGTGGCCGCCTTCCGGGTGCTCACCGCCCGGGATGAAAAGAGCGAGGAGTATATCCGGCGGTATGCTTCGGCCCCGGCCCCTGCCCCTGCGGCCCAGGCCGCCGGCGGGGTGGACCTGGCCGGCGCCGTATACCGGGGCCTCAAGGCCGAGGCGGGGGCGGCGGCAGCCGAGCTGCTCAAGACCCAGGACCCCATGGAAGTGGTGAACGGGGTGCTCATCCCCGCCCTGGACAAGGTGGGGGACGCCTTTGAAAAGGGCACCCTCTTCCTGCCCCAGCTGCTTCAGGCCGCCGCGGCGGCCCAGAAAGCCTTCGACGAGGTAAAGAAGGTGCTGGCCGGCCAGGGCGGCGGCGGCCCGGTGCGGGGCACCATCCTGGTGGCCACCGTCAAGGGGGATATCCACGATATCGGCAAGAACATCGTGAAGGTCATCCTGGAAAACTACGGCTATCGGGTGCTGGACCTGGGCCGGGACGTGCCCCCCGAGCGGATCGTGGAGACCGCCCGGCAGGAAGGGGCGGGCCTGGTGGGCCTTTCGGCCCTCATGACCACCACCCTGCCCAGCATGGCCGAGACCATCCGCCAGCTGCGGGCCGCCGGCCTTGGCTGCAAGGTGATGGTGGGGGGCGCGGTGCTCACCCCCGAGTACGCCGCCTCCATCGGGGCCGATTACTACGCCAAGGACGCAAAGCGCAGCGCCGACATCGCCAAAGAGGTGTTTGGCAGCTGAAAAAAGCCAGAACGCCGCTGACGGCCGGGGGCCGGGGCGGCGTTTTTGGGGCCTTTGGGCCGGAAAGAAATCCCCATGTTGAAACTCATCCTCAGCGATATCGACGGCACCCTGCTGCCTTTTGACCGGCAGGCCCTGAGCGGGGAGCTCTTTGAGCTGATCCGGGCCTTTCACCGGCGGGGGGTGGCCTTCTGCCCCAGCAGCGGGCGGCAGTATTCCAGCCTCCACCGCCTGTTTGAGCCGGTGGAGGACCTGGTCTATTTCATGTGCGAGAACGGGGGCGGGCTGTACCACCAGGGCAGGACCCTGAGCACCCGGCCCCTGCCCCGGGCCCTGGCCGAGGAGATCATCACCCAGCTGTATGCCCGGCCGGACTGTGAGGTGCTCATCAGCGCCGGGGGCACCCTGTACATCCTGCCGGCGCAGCGGCATATCCAGAATAATACCGTCTATCTCTCGGTGAGCAGCATGGTCCACCTGGCCCAAAGCCCCCGGGAGATACCGGGGGAGATCCTGCGGGTATCGGCTTACTGCCACGAGGGTTCTGCTAAGGTGGAGGCCGAGATCGGCGAGGAGTGGCGGCGCCGGGGGGCCCGGGTGGCCGTTTCCACCCAGAACTGGATCGACTTTACCGCCTCCACCAAGGGCACCGGCCTGTTGGACCTGTGCGGGGTGCTGGGCATTGAGGCGAAGGAAACGGCAGCCCTGGGGGATAACTTCAACGATCTGCCCCTTCTGGAAGCCGCCGGCCGGGCCTATGTGATGGAGACCGCCCCCCAGGCCATGCTGGACCGCTTCCCCCTCCACTGCCGCCGGGCCGAAGATACCCTGCGCCTTCTTTTGGAGGAGTGCGGGGGCTGAGAAAAAACAAGGCTCTCCCGGAACACCGCCCCGGCAGGCGGGTGTTCCGGGAGAGCCTTGCTGTATAAAAGGGGAATGTCAGGGGGAAAGGGGGGCCGGGTCCTCTTCCAGAAAGCGGCGAAACTGGGGGATGCCCTGGCCGGTGCGGGCGCTGACCGTGAAGATGGGACTGGCCCCTGCCAGTTCCAGCCCGTTCAGGCACTGGCAGAGGGTAGTTTTGCCGCAGGCCACATGGCCCACAAGAAGGATCCTTTTCATGTGCGGGCGATCTCCGTGGGGGCAAAATGCAGCAGGTCTTCCAGTACCCGAAGGACCTCCCGCACGGCGGCTTCCACGCTGGCCACGTCGCCCCCGATCACCAGCGAGCCGTTGAAGCGGTCCACAAAAACGATCTCCACCCCGGCCGCCTTGGTGGCCACGTCGGCCACCGCCTCGGTGACTGCGGCCACCTCACCGGTTAGGATCACAAAGGATTTGCCCCCGATGCCGGTGCCCAGGCGCAGGTCCACCAGATCCACATCCGCCGCCTTCACCGCCGCGTCGGCGCTGTAGACCGAGGCGGTGACCGAGAAGAATTCCAGTACCCCCACCGCCCGCATGGAATCGGGCATGGAGGTCATGTTGATGGCCCGGATGACCTGGGGGTGCACCCGGGTGACCCGGCCGTCCATGCTGGCGTGGATCAGCGCCCCCATGGCGCCTTCCGGCGGCTGGGCGATGAGCTGCCCGCCCGGACCGAATCGCCCGGCGCCACCAGGGGCAGGCAGGGCGCGCCGATATGCATTTTCAGGGGGATCTCCACCGCCCGGGCGGCCAGGGGAAGGCCCTCGGGGGGCACCTCATAGGGCACCACCGGGTTTTCCCGCAGGTCCCGCACCAGCAGCTCGCTGAGCACCTGCTTGGCGGCCACCCGCTCCAGCCCGGAGGCGGCGGCCACCCCCGCCAGGATATCGCCGGATTTTTCCTCGTTGGCCTTGGCCAGCACCTCCTTCACCGACTGGAAGGTGAAGGTGCGGCCGGCCAGAACAGTGGAAAGCTTCATCTCGTTGCTTCTCCCTGTTTATCCGAACAGCAGGGTCTTGCCCACCACCGGGATGGCCAGACCTTCCAGCACCGGGCGGCCCAGGTCCACACAATCGCCCTGTTCGGCCCGGACGCCGTCCAGGCAGACCACCGGCCTTGCGCCGTTCAGTTCCTTTTTCATCAGAAGCCCCAGGGCCTTGGCCATATCCTGTTCCAGCACCACCAGCGCCGGCCTTCCAGGCAGAGGGCCTGTTCCTCGGGGGTAAGGCGCAGCACCGGCAGGTTCTTGAGGGGGAACAGGGCCGCCTCGCTGTAGATGATGGTGCTGCCCGAGACCGAGGTGGTGTAGCTGCCCGCCCCCACCACCGTGGCCCGGATGGTCTCCTCCGGCCGCAGGGATTGCCCCAGCAGGATGCCGATATCCCCGTACCGCAGGAGGTCCTGGCCGGTCTGCTCCATGCAGTCGGCCACCCCGCCGGAAAAGCAGAGCCGGGCCAGGGGGCGGGCCGGCTTTTCCAGCCGGGAACTGCCGGGGGTATAGAGTTTTTCCAAAAGGGGCTCGGCGGGGGCCAGCCAGAGGGCCTGGGCCACCAGCCGGCGCACCGCCGGGCCGTCGATCTGCACCGGGCTTAAAAGCGGGGTGAGATGCACCCGGCTTTTGCAGATCACCTCTTTGCGGGTGATGGCCACATGGGGCACCGAGAAATAGCCGGAGGTGTTTTCCATGGTGATCCGGCTGAACACCAGCTGGGTGGTGGATGTGCCGATGTCTATGCCGACACTGAGAATATCAGGCAAAGGAAAGATCACCTCCCGGCAGAAAACAAAAAAGGCCAAGACATCCCCCGAAAAGGATGTCTCAGCCTTTTTGCTGTACGGTATGACGCCGCACCCTGTTGTGCGGACTATTCGTTTTTAAAATCGAAGGAGACCTGGCTGCCCGCCCCGTCATCCGATACGGTGACGGTGTGGTACAGCTCGCCCGCGCAGAGGGAGACGGTGATCTGATTCGCCCAGCAGCCGGCGGCAGGCAGAGTCGGGGGCCCGCCGGGCCTGCAGGTTCAGGATGCTGGCCACCAGCTGCAGGTTGTTCTTGACCCGGTGGTGGATCTCCCGCAGGGCCGCGTCGTCCCGCAGGGGCTGCGGAGAACGGAGGGAGAGATCCTCCTGCTCGTAGGAGCGGGCCAGGCTCTGGAACTTCTTTTCCTGCAAAAGATCCCGGCTGATATCCCGCTCCCGGATCAGCACCCCGATGCAGCGGCCCCCTTCGCCCCGGATGGGCATGGCGTTCTGGCGCACCACCCGGTCCTCCCGGGTGATGGCCTTCAGGTCCCGCACCGGGGCCATCAGGCGGATGGCGTGGAAGACGGCGGGCTCCCGCTGGGGCAGTACCCACTGGCCCACCACCTTTTCCCGGTAGGCGCTGCCCTCGTCGGCCTGGCCCGCCTGGGCGGCCACCAGCACCCGGCCGCCCCGGGCCAGGTATTGCTGGGCCTTGCGGATCCGCCTTTCCTCCTGCATTTTTTGCTGGGTGGCCTCTGCCTGGCGCATCCGCTGGCTCTGGGCCAGGGCCACCTCGATGGCCGGCAGCAGGGAGCGCTGGGCCACCGGCTTGACCAGACAGCCCGAGACCCCGGCCTCGCTGGCCCGGCGGATGAGGGGCTCGTCGTTGAAGGCGGTGAGCAGCACCACGCAGCCGGCCAGATCCTCCTGCAGGATGGTCTCGGCGGCGGTCAGCCCGTCGAAAACCGGCATCTTCACATCCATCAGCACTACGTCCGGCCGCTTGGCCCGGCAGAGCTCCACCGCGTCGAACCCGTCCCCGGCCTGGCCCACCACCTGGAAATCCAGCTCGGTGAGCATATCGGCCAGATCCATCCGGGTAATGGGCTTATCGTCCGCAATGATTATCGTTCTCGTCCTGTGACGCTCCCTTTCCCTGGCAAAATCTTTCGATTTTACAATAACATAGCCGCCCTGATTTCGCAATCCTTTCCCCCGGGGCGGCCCGGGTGTTAAAAAGGCATAAAGTCTATTGACAGGGGATTTTGCGCCGTGGTATATTGTACTTGCAAGCTGTATTACTTAGTTAATACAAACATACAATATAAAATTTTTGTTAAAATCCGCGCAGATTGAAGTAAAGGGCCGGGCCCCCTCGTATATAAAGGCAGAAAGAGAGAGGGAACCGGCCGCCGCATAAAGGACGGCAGAAAAGAACAGGCCCGGGCCGGGCAAGGCGCCCGGCAGCAAAAAGAAGGACGCGGAAAGAAAAGGGGAGAGAACCTCATGAAGATCCTGATCACATCCGATTGGTACGCACCCGCCGTGAACGGCGTGGTCACCTCCATCCTGAATCTTCGCCGGGAGCTGACGGCCCGGGGCCATGAGGTTCGGGTGCTGACTCTGGCCGAGGGGATGCACAGTTTTGAAAAGGACGGCGTATATTATCTGGGCTCGCTGGACGCGGGCCTCATCTACCCAGGGGCCCGGCTGCGCAGCCTGGCGGCGGGCCAGGCGGTGGAGCAGTTCATCCGCTGGAAGCCGGACCTGGTGCATTCCCAGTGCGAGTTCAGCACCTTTTCCCTGGCCAAGCGGATCGCCCGGGCAGTGAACGCCCCCCTCATCCACACCTATCACACGGTGTATGAGGATTACACCCATTACTTTTCCCCCAGCCGCCGCTGGGGCAGAAAACTGGCGGCGGCCTTTTCCCGCTGGGTGCTGGACCAGACCGACGGGGTGATCGCCCCCACCGAAAAGGTGCGGGCCCTGCTGGAAGGCTACGGGGTGAGCGCCCCGGTGAAGGTCATCCCCACCGGTATCGACCTGGACGCCTTCTCGGCCCCCCTGGACCCGGAAAAGCGGGCGGGGATGCGCCGGGCCCTGGGCATCCCGGAAGGGGACAGGGTGCTGGTGTATGTGGGCCGGCTGGCCAGGGAGAAAAACCTGGAGGAAGTGCTGGAATGCCGGGCCGCCCTGAGCGGCAATGTGACCCTGCTGCTGGTGGGGGACGGGCCCGAGCGGGCCGCCCTGAAAGAAAAGGCCCAGGCCCTGGGCATCCGGGACAAGGTGGTCTTTGCCGGCATGGTGGCCCGGGAGAAGGTGGCCGATTACTACCGGCTGGGGGATGTGTTTGTGAGCGCTTCCTCCAGCGAGACCCAGGGCCTGACCTACGCCGAGGCCCTGGCGGCGGGCCTGCCCGCCCTCTGCCGGGCAGACCCCTGCCTGGACGGGGTGATCCAGAACGGATGCAACGGCTGGCAGTATCAGAGCAGGGAAGAACTGGCCCGGCGGCTGAGCGAGCTTTTGGCCGACGAGGAAGAACTGCGGGCCATGGGCGGCCGGGCGGCCTTTTCGGCCGGGAAGTTTTCGGCCCGGCGCTTCGCCCAGTCGGCAGAGGAGGGGTATGAGCAGGCCCTGGCTGTTAAAAGGAGCCCGGCCTGGGCAAAGGGGGCGGCGGTATGGCAAAAAGCCTGGTAAAAAACTGGAACCAATGGATCTCGGCGGCGGGCCTGGCGGCCTGCCTTTGGATGAGCGTCTGGCTCTGGCAGAAGGGGCTGCTCAGTTCCGAACAGGCCCTGCGGGATTTCCTGGGCCCCCTGGGGCCGGCGGCGGCCCTGGCCTTTGTGGCCTTCCAGGCAGTGCAGGTGGTGGTGCCCATCCTGCCCGGCGGCCTGGGCTGCCTGGCGGGGGTGGTGCTGTTCGGCCCCTGGCAGGGCTTTCTCTGGAACTACCTGGGCATCTGCGCCGGCAGTTTTGCGGCCTTTGCCATTGCCCGCAACTGCGGCCGGCCCCTTTTGTACCGGATGTTCCCCGAAGAACTCATCCGCCGGTATGACAAATGGAGCGGCGGAAAGGGCCGGTTTACCCGGTGGTTCGCCCTGCTGATCTTTCTGCCGGTGGCGCCGGATGATTACCTGTGCTTCCTGGCAGGTACCACCCGGATGAGCTGGCGAAGCTATATTGCCATCATTCTGCTCTGCAAGCCCTTTGCCATTGCGGCCTACAGCCTGGGCCTCACCGTCCTGCTGCGGCAGGTGCTGGGGCTCTGGGCCTGAACCAAGGAGGGAAAAATCATGACCGTACATCTTTATACCGGCTCGCTGGGCCTGGTGAAAAAAAGCGGGGTGGGCCAGGCGGTACTGCACCAGAAAGCCATGCTGGAAAGCGCCCGGGTGCGCGTGACCCAGGACTGGAGCGAAAAGGCCGACGCGGTGCACATCAACACGGTGCTGCCCGATTCGGTGCTGGCGGCCCTGCGGGCCAAGGCCCGGGGGGAGAAGGTGGTCTATTACGGCCACTCCACCATGCAGGATTTCCGCAATTCCTTTGTGGGCTCCAATCTGCTGGCCCCTCTCTTCCGCCGGTGGATCTGCTTTTGCTACGGCCTGGGGGATGTGGTGCTCACCCCCACCCCCTATTCCCAGAGCCTGCTGGAAAGCTACCGGCTGAAAAAGCCGGTGTACGCCCTTTCCAATGGGGTAGATACCCGATTCTTTTCCCCCAGCGCCGCCCGGAGGCGTGCCTTCCGCCGCCGGTACGGCCTCACCGCCCAGGATAAGGTGGTGGTGAGCGTGGGCCATTATATGGAGCGCAAGGGCATCCTGGATTTCATCCGGCTGGCGGGGGCCCTGCCCGATGTGCAGTTCTTCTGGTTCGGCTATACCGACCCGGCCCTGGTGCCCGGCCATGTACGGGCCGCCATGGCTCAGGCACCCCAAAACCTTCGATTCCCCGGTTTTGTGGACCAGGCCGCCCTCCGGGACGCCTATTGCGGAGCCGACGCCTTCTTGTTCTGCAGCCAGGAGGAGACCGAGGGCATCGTGGTGCTGGAAGCCCTGGCCTGCGGGGTGCCGGTGCTTCTGCGGGATATCCCGGTCTATGAGGGGTGGTTGAAAAACGGCTGCCAGGTGTACAAGGCGGCCGATCTGCCCGGCTTTGAGGCTGCCCTGCGGGGCATGCTGGCAGGGGATCTGCCGGACCTTACCGGCGAGGGGCGCAAGGTGGCCCTGGAGCGCAGCCTGCCCAACATGGGCCGGCGGCTCTGCCGGCTGTATCAGACCGGTTTTGCCGGCTGAAGGGGCGGGCCCGCCGGGGTGGGAAAGTTTTTGATATTTATAGTCAAGGCGGGCCGCCTTTTGGCAAAACGGGCCTTCCGGGAAGTACGCTCACTTCCCGGAAGGCCCGTTTTTTTCTTTTGATATATGGATTTTTCAGGTCTCGGCCCCGGCGATGAAACCGCCGCCCCACACCTCGCCCTGGCGGTAGAGTACCGCGCTCTGGCCCGGGGCGGGGGCCCGCACCGGCTGGGGGAAGGTAAGGGTGGCCTGCCCGTCAAAATGGCAGGGGGCCGGCTGGGCGGCGCTGCGGATCTTGACCTGGTACTCCCCGGCGGGCAGGCTGGGCCCGCAAAGCCCTTCCAGGCGCACGGTGGAGAAAAACTCCTCCCCGGCCCAGCCCAGCTCCACATTCCCTTCCGGGGTGATGCGGCGGACAAAGGCCGGCCGGCCCAGGGCCAGCCCCAGCCCCTTGCGCTGGCCCACCGTGTACTTCCACACCCCCTGATGGGGGCCCAGATCCCGCCCGTCCGGGGCGATGAAATGGCCGGTTTTGGGGGCAAAGCCCCGGCCCTGGATGAAGGCGGGGTAGTCCCCGTCCGGGATAAAGCAGATCTCCATGCTGTCCGGCGCGTCGGCGCAGGCAAGGCCCAGATCCCGGGCCTTCTGGCGCACCTGGGGCTTTTCCAGCCCGCCCAGGGGCAGCAGCAGCCGGCTCAGCACCTCCTGGCCCAGCCGGTAGAGCATATAGCTCTGATCCCGGGGCAGGCTCACGGCCTGGCGCACCCGATAAAAGCCGTCCCGGCTTTGGCCCACCCGGGCATAGTGGCCGGTGGCGATATACCGGCAGCCCAGCTGGTCGGCCTTTTGCAGCAGGGCAGCGAACTTCACCGCCGGGTTGCAGAGGATGCAAGGGTTGGGGGTGCGCCCGGCGCAGTAGCCCTCGCAAAAGGGCCGCACCACGCTGGCCTCAAAATCCCCCCCGGCTTCCAGCACATGGCAGGGCACCCCCAGCTGGCCCGCCGTGGCCAGGGCGGCCTGCACCGCCCCCTCGTGGCAGGGGGAAAAGCGGATGACCGCCGCCTGCACTTCCAGCCCCGATTCCTGCAAAAGGCGCAGGGCCACGCTGCTGTCCACCCCGCCGGAAAGCCCCAGCAGGACCTGTTCCTTCTGGCTCATACCTTGTTTTCCTCCTTCACGGCTGCCGGCCCCCGTACAGCCGGCTCTGTTCCACCGCCATCCGGTCGCACCGCTCGTTTTCCGGGTGGCCGGCATGGCCCTTGATCCAGACAAAGCGGATCTGGTGGGGTTCGGCCAGGGTCAGAAGCTGATCCCACAGATCCGGGTTGAGGGCGGGGGATTTATCCGCCTTCTTCCAGCCCCGGGCCTTCCAGCCCTTGGCCCAGCCCTTTTCCAGCCCGTTGATCACATACTGGGAATCGCTGCACAGGGTGATCTGGCAGGGCTCCTTCAACGCTTCCAGCGCCCGGATCAGGGCGGTGAGCTCCATCCGGTTGTTGGTGGTCTCGGCCTCGCCCCCGCACAGCTCCTTTTCCCGCCCTTTATAGCGCAGGATGGCTCCCCAGCCCCCCGGGCCCGGGTTGCCGCTGCAGGCCCCGTCGGTGAATATCTCGATCTGCTTCATGATTCCCTTCGCCTTCCTATAAAATATACTATCATTATAAACGTTTTGGCCGGGCCGGGCAAGAAGGGGGGGAGGGCCGGAGCGGGGAAGAAGCGGGAGAGGAAGGACCGGGGCGGGCAAAAAAAGGGGGGCGGAGCCGGGAAGAAAGGGAAAGGGGCTGCGAGGCGGGAAAAAGCCGGGCCATGATAAAAGCAGACCGGGCCCTGCCGCCGGCACCCCCTGCCAAGGCCCGGAAAAAGCCGGGCAGCGCCGGGCCCCCCGCCCGGCCGGGGCCGCATGAAAAGCCGCCCCCGGGCCCATACTGAGGCTGGCAGGCCCTGATTTGACAAGGGGCGGGAAGGGAGACTATAATAAATCTATCTTTATACAGTTTTCCCTGAGGGCGGGCAAACATGCTTTCGCTTTCCATGGGGAATACGGTCATACGTTTCTTTTCAGCGGCCCGGGTTGCGCTTGACAGGTGAACTCGCAGCGCCGCGCCCCAAAAATGGGCTGCCGTCCTGTACGGCCAAGGCCCCGCAAAAAAGAAGGTACATGACAGAGAACACAAAGGCATGGGCCGGCGCGCTTTTCGGCTGTTTCCCGGAAGGGGAACGGAGAGGGGCGAGGGCCCTGCCGCAAGCAAGACGGAGGAAAGAATGGAAGAACGAAAAGAGAATACCCGCCGCCGCACCCGGCCGGCCCAGCCCCCTGAGCAGAAGGCCGCCGCCAAGGCTGCTGCCGCCCAGGCCAGGGCCGAACAGAAGGCTGCCCGGGCCAAGGCCGCCGCGCCGGAACAGGCCGAGCAGAAAGCCGCCCAGCCCAAGGCCCGCAAGCCCCGGCAGGGCCGGCAGACCCCTGCCAAAACCGCCGCCCGGGCCGCCGCTGCCCTGGCCGAGGCCATGATCCCCGCCCGGGAGAGCGCCGAGGCCCCCAAGCCCCGCCGGATGTTCGGCCGGGGCAAACGGGCTGCCGAGCAGGCCGCCGTGCCCCTCCACGTCATCCCCCTGGGGGGCCTGGGTGAGGTGGGCAAGAACATCACCCTTTATGAGTGCCAGGGCGATATGCTCATGGTGGACTGCGGCAGCGTCTTCCCCGACAGCGATATGTACGGGGTGGACCTGGTCATCCCCGATTTCACCTATGTGGTGCAGAACCGGGATAAGATCAAGGGCATCATCATCACCCACGGCCACGAGGACCATATCGGCTCTCTGCCCTACCTGCTCAAGCAGGTGAACCTGCCCATCTACGGCACCCGGCTCACCATCGGCCTCATCAAGAACAAGCTGGAAGAGCACGGGCTTCTGGGCCAGACCAAGTTTGTGGAGATCGCCCCCCGGCAGAAGTTCCGGCTGGGCTGCTTCACCATCGACCCCATCCATGTGAACCACTCCATTCCCGGGGCCCTGGCCTATGCCATCGAGTGCCCCGCCGGCATCGTGCTGCATACCGGCGACTTCAAGATCGACTACACCCCCCTTTCCGACGGGCCCACCGATCTGGCCGCCATTGCCGAATACGGCAAAAAGGGCGTGCTGCTGCTGCTCAGCGATTCCACCAACTCCGAGCGGCCCGGCTTTACCGCCACCGAGCAGAAGGTGGCCGCCAGCTTCGGCAACATGTTCCGCACCGCCGACAAGCAGCGGATCATCATTGCCACCTTTGCCTCCAACCTCTACCGCATCCAGCAGATCATCGATCTGGCGGTGGAAAACGGCCGCAAGGTGGCGGTGTCCGGCCGGAGCATGGCCTCCAACACTGCCATGGCCCTGGAGCTGGGGTATCTCCACGCCCCGGAAAACGCCCTTATTGATGTGGAGGAGATCAACAAATATCCGCCGGAAAAGGTGGTGCTCATCACCACCGGCAGCCAGGGCGAGCCCCTGAGCGCCCTTTCCCGCATGGCTTCCAGCAGCCACCGGAACGTGCGGGTGGGCCCTGGCGACTTCATCATCATCAGCGCCACCCCCATCCCCGGCAACGAGAAGATGGTGACCAAGGTGGTCAACGGCCTGCTCAAGCTGGGGGCCGAGGTAGTGTATGAATCCATGTACGACGTGCATGTATCCGGCCACGCCTGCCAGGAGGAACAGAAGCTGATCCTCACCCTGGCCGCGCCCCGGTTCTTCATGCCGGTGCACGGCGAATACAAACACCTGAAAAAGCACGCCACCACCGCCGCCAAGCTGGGGCTGCCCGCCTCCCACATCCTCATCGGGGAGACCGGCGAGGATATCCTGGTGAGCCGGAACGAGATGAAGGTGGTGAACACGGTGCCCTCCGGCAGCGTCATGGTGGACGGCCTGGGCGTGGGCGACGTGGGCAATGTGGTATTGCGGGACCGGCGCCATCTTTCCCAGGACGGCCTGGTCATTGTGGTGGCCACCGTCAACAGTTCCACCGGCGAGATGCTGGCCGGGCCCGACCTGGTGAGCCGGGGCTTTGTGTATGTGCGGGAAAGCGAGGAACTGATGGAAGGCGCCCGCAAGCTGGTCATCCAGACCTTTGAGAAGTGCCGCTCCGAGCATGTGCGGGACTGGAACAGCGTCAAGACCCGGGTGCGGGAGGCGCTGAGCAGCTATATCTACCGCAAAACCAAGCGCAGCCCCATGATCCTGCCCATTCTGATGGAGATCTGAGCCGCCGCTTTGTGTGACAAAGGAGAGAGCAAGATGAAAAAGGGACCCCGGTGGGAACTGGAGCTTTTCACCGCCGCGCTGGCGCTGCTGAGCCTGGGCCTTGCCCTGCTGGCAGGCTGGCAGCAGCCCTGGAATCTGGCAGGGGCCGCGGCGCTGCTGGCCCTGATACTGCTGGGCATCTGGCTGCGGGCCAGGGCCCTGCGCCGGCGGATCGGCCGGTATCTTTCCGGCGAGGTCTTTGAGGGCAGCGACGCCCAGTTCACCCTGGCGGGGCTGCCCGCCCCGGCCCTGCTGCTCAGCCGAAAGACCCTCATCTGGTACAACGAGCCCTTCCGGGCCCAGTTCCTGGATGGGGAGGACCGGCTGCTTCAGCCGGTGAACCGGGTGCTGCCCGGGCTGGATCTGGCCCAGTGCCAGAGCCCCCAGGGGCAGGTGATCACGGCGGCGGGCGGCCGCTGGCAGGTATTTGCCGGGGGCGAAAAGGAGGGGCTGGTCTTCCTCACCCTCACCGACATCACCCGCCTTTCCAAGGAGGCGGAGGAATACTGGGCCACCCGTCCGGTCTGCCTGCTGCTGGAGGTGGACGGCTACGACACCATCACCGGCGACATGAAGGAGTCGGAGCGGGCCCGGATGATGGAGCAGGTGAACCGCCTGCTGGAGACCACCATCGGCCGGTACGAGGGCTTTTTGAGCCGGATCAGCTCCTGCCGGTACATAGCCTTGATTGAGGAGCGGGACCTGGAAGACCTGCAGGAACGCCGCTTCGATGTGCTGGACAAGATGCGCCAGCTGGACGACAACATGGGCCTGACCCTTTCCATCGGGGTGGGCCGGGGCGGCGCCAGCCTGGCCGAGTGCCAGGAATGGGCCCGCCAGAGCCTGGATATGGCCCTGGGACGGGGCGGCGACCAGGCCGCCATGAAGACCGAGGAGGGATTTTCCTTCTACGGGGGCGTTTCCCGCAGCATCGAAAAACAGAGCAAGGTGCGCAGCCGGATCGTGGCGGGGGCCCTTACCGAGCTCATCCGCAACAGCGACAGCGTGCTGATCATGGGCCACAAGATGAGCGATCTGGACAGTGTGGGCAGCGCCCTGGGCGTGCTGCACATCTGCCAGACCTGCCAGGTGCCTGCGGCGGTGGTGCTGCGCCGGGGGGCCACCCTGGCCGGCTCCCTCATCCGGGAGTTTGACAAAGCCGGGCTGGAAGATTCCTTCATCGAGCCGGAAAAGGTGCTGGACGCCATCACCCCGGATACCCTTCTGGTGGTGGTGGATACCTGCCTCAAGCACCGGCTGGAAAGCCTGGAAGTCTACCAGCAGTGCCGCCATGTGGCGGTGATCGACCACCACCGCCGGGCGGTGGACGCCATCGACAACGCGGTGATCTGGTATCAGGAGCCCTACGCCTCCTCCGCCTGTGAGCTGGTGAGCGAGATGCTCCAGTATGTGGGGGAGAAGAACGACCGGCCCACCCAGCTGGAGGCCGAGGCCCTTTTGGCCGGCATCATGCTGGATACCCGGAACTTCGGGCTGCACACCGGTGTGCGCACCTTTGAGGCGGCCGCCTATCTGCGCCGCCTGGGGGCTTCCACCGAGGATGTGAAGGCCCTGTTTGCCTCCACCATGGAGGAATACGCCATCAAGGCCAAGCTGGTGGAGGCGGCCCGGCTCTATATGGGCTGCGCCATCTCCCTTTCCGGGGAACTGCCCCCCGCCGCGGCGGTGGCGGTGCCCCAGGCAGCCAACGACCTGCTCACCATCGAAGGGGTGGAAGCCAGCTTTGTGGCGGTGCAGCAGGGGGCCAACGTGAATGTGTCCGGCCGGAGCATGGGGGCCGTGAACGTCCAGGTGATTCTGGAGACCCTGGGCGGTGGCGGCCACCTGACCATGGCCGGCACCCAGCTGCGGGAGACCACCGTGGAAGAGGTGGGCCGCCGGCTGGAAGAGGCCATCCGGGAATACCGGGCCGAGCAGAGCGCCCAGCCCGCGCCCCCGGCCAAGGGCCGCTGAGATACCGCGAAAAGAGGGCGGCCCTTTTGGGGCAGCCCTTCGGAACATGATTTTTTCCGCCCCGGCGGAATGAGAGAAATGAGGTTAGAACCATGAAAGTACTGCTTCTTCAGGATGTAAAATCCATCGGCAAAAAGGATGAGATCCACGAGGTTTCAGACGGGTACGCCCGCAACTTCCTGTTCCCCCGCAAGCTGGCCACCGCCGCCGACGCCACGGCCCTGAACCTGGTCAAGACCAAGAACGAGGCCAAGGAGCACCATGCCGCCGAGCAGCTGGCCGCCGCCAAGGAGCTGGCCGCCAAGGTGCAGGATTCCACCGTGCTCATCAAGGCCAAGGGCGGCGCTTCGGGCCGGCTTTTCGGCAAGATCACCGTCAAGGAAGTGGCCGCCGCCCTGAGCAGCCAGGTGGGTTCCGAGATCGACCGGCGCAAGGTGGAGCTGGAAAAGGACATCAAGGATTTCGGCAGCTACGGCGCCACCGTCAAGCTGCACCCGGGGGTCAGCGCCTCCTTCAAGGTGAAGGTGGAAGAGCAGGCCTGAGCCGGGCCAAAGGCATAAGGATAGGAAACGCCGCCCCGGTTTGGGGGCGGATCTGAGGGGAGGATACCGGAAATGGCAAGAGATCGGGGGCTGGACCTGGAAAGCATGGGTCTGAGCCTGCCCTACAGCATGCAGGCCGAGCAGTCGGTGCTGGGCGCGGTGCTGCTGCAGGCCGAGCTGCTGCCGGAGCTGGTGGAGAGCCTGCGGCCCGAGATGTTCTATGCCCGCCAGAACGGGGAGATCTTCGCCGAGATGGTGCGGCTGTTCACCGCGGGCCAGAGTGTGGACTTTGTCACCCTGCTGGACGCGGTCTCGGCGGGGAATGCGTTTGCCAGCACCGACGAGGCCAAGGTCTACCTGACCAGCCTGGCCGAGACGGTGCCCTCCCTGAGCAACGTGCAGGCCTACGCCAAGATCGTGCGGGAAAAGTACCTGGTGCGCCAGCTCATGAACGCCACCAAGGAGATCATGGAGCAGTGCAGCGAGGAGAGCGACGCCAACCTGCTGCTGGAAAGCGCCGAGCAGAAGATCTACGAGATCCGCTCCGGCCGGGATTCCAGCGCTCTTTCCAGCATTTCCAGCGTGATCGTGGAGACCCTGGTCAACCTGCAGCGGATCAGCGGCCCCGACCGGGAAAAATACGCCGGTATCCCCACCGGGTACCGGTATCTGGATAAGGTGCTCACCGGCCTTGGCCGCAGCGACCTGATCATCCTGGCCGCCCGCCCCGGTATGGGCAAGACCAGTTTTGCCCTGAACATCGCCACCAACGTGGCCCAGAAACAAAAGGTGCCGGTGGCCATTTTCAGCCTGGAAATGACCAAGGATCAGCTCACCAGCCGCATCCTCTCGGCCGAAGCCAATATCGACAGCCAGGCCTTCCGCACCGGCAACCTCACCGATGCCGACTGGGCCGACCTGGCCCATGCCAGCGAGATGCTGCACAATGCCCCCATCTTTATGGACGATACCTCCGGCATCACCATCCCGGAGGTGAAGGCCAAGGTGCGGCGGCTGAACCAGGACCCCAGCCGCCCCAACATCGGGCTCATCATCATCGACTACCTTCAGCTGATGACCAGCGGCCGGCGCACCGAAAACCGGGTGCAGGAGATCAGCGACATCACCCGGAACCTGAAGATCATGGCCAAGGAGCTGAACGTGCCGGTCATCGCCCTCAGTCAGCTTTCCCGTGCCGCCGAAAAAACCAGCGGCCGCAGCGACCACCGGCCCCAGCTCAGTGACCTGCGGGATTCCGGCTCCATCGAGCAGGACGCCGACGTGGTGCTGTTTCTGTACCGGGCGGCCTATTACAACTCCACCAGCGGCGGGGGCGGCGAGCAGGCCGACGAGAATGTGGCCGAGTGCATCGTGGCCAAAAACCGCCACGGCGAGGTGGATACCGTCCGCCTGGGGTGGGACGGTGCCCATACCCGTTTCCTGGATGTGGATTTCAGCCATGAAAACTGATCGGGAAAACCAGAAGGAAAAACTTTGGGCCGACGTGAGGCGGTACTGCCGTCGTCAGGCCCTTTTTGCGCAGGGTCAGCGGGTCATCGCCGGGGTTTCGGGCGGGGCCGACAGCATGGCCCTTCTGCTGTTTTTGCTGGAAAACGGCCCCCGGCTGGGCCTTGACGTGGAGGCGGCCCATGTGAACCACCGGCTGCGGGAGGCCGAGGCGGACCGGGACGAGGCCTTCGTCCGGGCCTTCTGCCAGAGCCGGGGGGTGCCCCTCACCCTTTTCCGGCTGGGGGAGGGGGCGGTATGCCTGGGGGCGGACGGCCTGCCCCTGAAGGATGCCCCCTGGGCCGGGGAGATGGACCGGGCCGGCCGGGAAAACGGCCTTGCGGGCAGGAGCGAGGAGGAGGCCCGCCGGGCCCGCTACGCCTGCTTTGAGGCCCTGGCCGAGGCCCGCGGGGCCCTGGTGGCCACCGCCCACACCCTGAACGACCAGGCCGAGACCCTCCTGTTCCGGCTGGCCCGGGGCTGCGGGGCCCGGGGGGCCGGGGGCATCCCGCCCCGGCGGGGCGTTTACCGGCGGCCTTTTTTAGCCATTGGCCGGGCGGATACCGAGAATATCTGCCGTCAGGCGGGGATCGCCTGGCGGGAGGACGCCACCAACCGCCAGCAGGACTATGCCCGCAACCGGCTGCGCAGCCAGGCCCTGCCCGCCCTTCTGGCGGCAAACGGGGGAGCCCTGGAGGCCATGGGCAGGTTTTGCGGCCAAATGCGGGAACTGAGCGGGTATTTGGAGGCCCGGGGGGAAATCCTGTTAGGGGAGGCCGCCCTGGAAGGGGAGGGCTGGGACGCCCGCACCCTGGCCGAGGCCCCTGCCCCCGAGCGGCAGGCCGCCCTGCAGCTGCTGGCCCGGGGCCGCTTTGAGCCCGAGGCACGGCACCTGGAGGAGATGGAAAGAGCCCTTTGGCAGGGGGGCGCCGTCCAGCCGGGGCCCGGCCTGCGCTTTGTGGTGGAAAACGGCCGGGCCTTCTGGGAAGAGCAGACCGGCCTGGAGCCCGCCCCGCCCCACCCCCTGCGGGAAGGGGAGGAGGAGCTGCCCGGAGGTTATTTTTTGAAGGTACAGGTGATAAAGGATGAAAATTTCAAGAAAAATGCACCTGTTCATAAAAAAGACTTAAACTATTTGGCAGATTATGATAAAATACTACAGGCTGGACCGATCCTGCGGACTCGTCAGCCAGGGGACGTTTTCCGGCCGGCGGGCCGGGGCGTTTCCAAGACCCTGAAAAAATGGTATAACGAGTGGAAGATCCCCCGGCCGCAGCGGCCCCTTTTGCCGCTGCTGGCTTCGGGCAGCCGGGTGCTGTGGGTGTTTGACCGGGGCTTTGCCCAGGGCTTTGAACCGGACGAGGGCACCCGCCGGCTGCTGGAGATCCGAACCGGGCAAAAGGTGGAGGAAGAGAAGCAATGCGGATGGACGACGATGTGCTGAAGGTACTGGTCAGCCAGGAAGATCTGCAGGCCAAGGTGGCCCAGATGGGCCGGGATATCAGCCGGGACTATGAGGGCAAAAACCTTCTGCTGGTCTCAATCCTGAAAGGCTCGGTGGTGTATATGGCCGATCTGATGCGGGCCATCACCATCCCCTGCAAGATCGATTTCATGGTGGTTTCCAGCTATGGGGCCAACACCGAGACCAGCGGCCTGGTCAAGATCATCAAGGACCTGGATCAGGACCTTTCCGGCAAGGATGTGCTGATCGTGGAGGATATCCTGGATACCGGCGTTACCCTCTCCAAGCTCAAGCCCATGCTGGGGCTGCGTAACCCTGCCAGCATCCGGATCGCCGCCATCCTGGATAAGCCCACCCGCCGCAAGGCGGATATCCACGCCGACTACCTGGGCTTCGAGGTGCCCGACGAGTTCGTGGTGGGCTATGGCCTGGATTATGACGAAAAATACCGCAATCTGCCCTATGTGGGCGTGCTGAAACCTGAAGTATATCAGAAATAACAGCGGGCGGGAAAGTATAGATCCCCCTTTTGAGGGGCAGAAGGGCGCCGGCCCCTGAGCCGGCAGAACAGGAGTTGATCGCTTGCAAAAGAAACCCAAATTCAACGGCATCTATATTGCGGTGCTGTTGGCCCTGATCATGATGGTCATGGCAATCTTTTCCTTCATGGGCAATGAAAGCTCCACCATGAGCTATTCCCAGGTAGTGAGCTATTTCAAGAACAACCAGGTCACTGCCTTTGATCTGGACCTGAACACCGGCGTCATCACCCTGAGCCTGAAAGAGGGCCCGGTGGAACTGCCCGAGACCACCCAGCAGCCTACCCCGGCTGCCGGCGGGCTTCTCAGCAGCGTGATGGGCGACCAGAGCCAGACCGGCCCCCAGAACGGCGGCACCGTGCTGGTGAGCTATAAGCTGCCCTACACCGCCTATTTCCTGGAGAGCATGCAGGAATATATCGACGCCTATGATGAGGCCAACCCGGACGCCCCCATGGTGTACGATATGGCCCGCATCAAGAATTCCATCCCCTGGACCGAGATCATCTTCTACGGCCTTTTGCTGTGCAGCATGGGCTTTGTCTTCTTCAATATGTACCGGGGCGGCATGGGCGGCGGCGGCGTCATGAACGTGGGCCGCGCCAAGGTCAAGGACCAGCAGGAGAACCAGCGCAAGGCCACCTTTGCCGATGTGGCCGGCGCCGACGAGGAAAAGGAAGAGCTGGCCGAGATCGTGGAATTCCTCAAGCGCCCCACCCGGTTCAATTCCCTGGGGGCCCGCATCCCCCACGGCGTACTGCTGGTGGGCCCTCCGGGTACCGGTAAGACCCTGCTGGCCCGTGCCTGCGCAGGTGAGGCGGGGGTGCCCTTCTATTCTATCTCCGGCTCCGACTTCGTAGAGATGTATGTGGGCGTGGGCGCTTCCCGTGTGCGGGATCTGTTCGACAAGGCCAAAAAGAGCATGCCCTGCATCATCTTCATTGACGAGATCGACGCGGTGGGCCGTCAGCGCGGCGCGGGCCTGGGCGGCGGTCACGATGAGCGGGAACAGACCCTGAACCAGCTGCTGGTGGAGATGGACGGTTTCGACGCCAACGAGGGCGTTATTGTCATCGCCGCCACCAACCGGGCCGACATCCTGGATAAGGCGCTGCTCCGCCCCGGCCGGTTTGACCGGCAGGTGTATGTGGGCCTGCCCGATGTGAAGGGCCGGGAAGAGATCCTCAAGGTGCACACCCGCAACAAGCCTCTGGCCCCGGATGTGGACCTGAAGACCATTGCCAAATCCACCGCCGGTTTTGCCGGCGCCGACCTGGAAAACCTGGTGAACGAGGCGGCCCTGCTGGCTGCCCGCCGGGGCAAGCGGGCCATTACCGAGGTGGAGATCGAGGAGGCCTCCATCAAGGTGGTGGCCGGCCCCGAGAAAAAGAGCCGGGTGGTCACCGAAAAGGAGAAGAAGCTCACCTCCTACCACGAGGCGGGCCACGCCATCACCGGCTACTTCTGCCCCACTCACGACCCGGTGCACCAGATCAGCATCATCCCCCGGGGCGCTGCCGGCGGCTATACCATGTATCTGCCGGATAAGGACGCCAGCTATGTGACCCGCACCGCCATGAATGAGGATATCGTCTGCCTGCTGGGCGGCCGTGTGGCCGAGCAGCTGGTGCTGGATGACATCTCCACCGGCGCTTCCAACGATCTGGAGCGGGCCACCGCCACCGCCCGGGCCATGGTGACCCGGTACGGCTTCAGCGAGCGGCTGGGCCCGGTGGTTTACGGTTCCAGCCCCGATACCACCTTCCTGGGCCGTGACCTGGGCCAGGGCAAGGGCTACAGCGAGGATATCGCCGCCGAGATCGACCACGAGATCCGGGATATTGTGGATGAGGCCTATGAACGGGCCCGCCGCACCCTGGCCGACCATATGGCCGAGCTGCACAAGGTGGCCGCCGCCCTGATGGAGCGGGAGAAGCTTTCCGGCGAGGAATTCAAGACCCTGATGGAGGGCGGCGAGCTGCCCCCCTTTGACCCGGAGGCCGAGGCCCGCAAGAAGGCCCCCCTGCGCCGGGAGGACGCGGAAGGCACCCTCACCGCCGATCCCCTGGAAGAGGAAAACCTGAACGGGGAAGGCATGGAGGAAAGCGCCGGCCAGCCCAGCCAGGCAGAGCCGGAAGAGACAGCCGGGGAGGCTGCCCCCCAGGCCCCCGAAAGCGCCCAGGCCGGGCCCCAGGAGGCCCCGGCCCCCGAAAAGGCCACTGAAGAGGAGCCCCGCCAGGCCGGGGAGGATGAACCCCGCGCCTGAAATACCACAGCGTAAGGAGTAAGCGGATCATGGAAGAAAACTTTAACCTTCTGGCCCAGAGCCGAGCCAACTATTACACCAAAGGTTCCCCTGTGCAGTTCGTGCAGGTGGAGATGCTGAAGGGCGACGTGAGCGGCGATATTGCGGTCTGCCTCTCCTTCAAGAATGTGAGCGACACCCCCATCACCGGGCTGGTGATCAACTTCAAATGCAAGGATACCCAGGGCCAGGTGGTCTGCGAGAGCCAGTACTACTACGAGGAACTGGACGCCGCCAAGGGGGATGTGTTCGGCAGCGATGACGCCGTGTATATCAGCCCCAAGCCGGTGGCCAGCGTGGAGGTCATGCTGGACCGGGCCTTTGGCCCCGAGGGCTCGGCCATTCCCCTGGCCCAGTACAAGCGGGTGCGCCTGCCCGCGCCCCGGCTGCTGCCCGCCAACCTGGCAGGGGCGCTGCAGCGGCGCACCTCCAACGACCGGCTGCGCTACGCCCCCCAGGTGCTGGATAACGGCTGGTACTGCGCCTGCGGCGCCTTCCATCCCAACGAGGAAAACTGCGCCGAGTGCAGCGAGTGCGGTGCCGACCGGGTGCTGCTGCAGAACGCCCTGAGCAGCCTGCTGCAGCAGGCTAAGGCCCCCGCCCGGGATGATCAGCCCACCCGGATGGCCGAATCCGCCCCGCTGCCCCAGGTGGATGAACCCACCCGGATGGCCCCCCTCAGCGACCGGGAACGGTTTGAGGCCGAGTACCGGCAGAAGACCGGCGCTGCCCCCCTGCGGGAGGAAGAAGAGCCGGAGCAAGAGAAGCAGGAGGAGAACCTGCGCCGGGCCGAAACGGTGGATAAGCTGGAACAGCTGCGCCGGATGGCCCTGGAGGACGACGACGAGGACAGCTGGGAGAACGAGGGCGAGGAGTACGAAGAGTACGAGGATGACCCGGACGAACTGGCCCGGAACATCATCCGCTGGGCCCCGCCCATCACCCTGGTGCTCTGCGCCATCATCGCCATGGGCGGTTATGTGTGGTACCAGATCTTTCTGAAATAAGGCGGTCTGCCGGGCCCTGCCCGCCCCTTTGCCGGGCGGGCGGCCCGGTCGTCAGCCACCCTTTGGGGAGGGCGGAGCCGGCCTTTTGGCCGGGGCCGCCCCCTTTTTTCGTCCCCCTTTGCCTTGACAGCCCGGCCGCCGGGTGTTTAAAATAGATAGGCAAGCGCCGCCCGGCCCCCTGGGGCCGGGTTTTGAGATACAAGAGGTTTTGAAGACAGAAGCGACACCAAGCGGATGTGAGGAAGTTTTTCTATGGCAAGAAAACAGGAATACAACAACGAAAGCATCACCAGCCTGAAGGGCGCCGACCGGGTGCGCAAACGCCCCGCCGTCATCTTCGGCTCGGATGGGGCCGAGGGCTGTGCCCATGCCATTTTTGAGATCCTCTCCAACTCCATCGACGAGGCCCGGGAGGGGTACGGCAACAAGATCATCGTCACCCGGTACAAGGACGGCAGCATCCAGGTGGAGGACTTCGGCCGGGGCATGCCGGTGGATTACAACCGGGCCGAGGAGCGGTACAACTGGGAACTGCTCTTCTGCGAGATGTACGCAGGCGGCAAGTATTCCTCGGGGGAGGACAACTATGAGTTCAGCCTGGGCCTGAACGGCCTGGGCCTGTGCGCCACCCAGTACGCCAGCGAGTGGATGACCGCCGACGTCTACCGGGACGGCTTCCACTACCATCTGGAATTCCGCCGGGGCGAGAACGTGGGGGGCCTGAGCAAGCAGGAATACAAGGGCCGGCGCACCGGCAGCATCATCCGCTGGAAGCCGGACGACCAGGTGTTTACCGATATCCATGTGCCCGCCGAGTATTTCCGGGACGTGATGAAGCGCCAGGCGGTGGTGAACGCGGGGCTGACCCTGATTTTGGAGGACGAGACCGGCCCCGAAAAGACCCATACCGAGTACTGCTATGAGCACGGCATCCAGGATTATGTGGAGGAGCTGGCCGGGCTGGACGCCCTGACCCCGGTGGTGTACTGCGAATCCTCGGCCACCGGCCGGGACCGGGCCGACCAGCCCGAGTACCGGGTCAAGATGAGCGCCGCTTTCTGCTTTTCCAACAAGCGCCAGCTGCTGGAATACTACCACAACTCCAGCTGGCTGGAACACGGCGGCAGCCCGGACAAGGCGGTGCGCTCGGCCTTTGTGAGCCAGATCAACGCCTACCTGAAGGCCCACAACCTGTACAAAAAGGGCGAGAGCACCATCGGCTTCCAGGATGTGCAGGACTGCCTGATCTATGTGTCCAGCAGTTTTTCCAACCGCACCAGCTACGAGAACCAGACCAAGAAGGCCATCACCAACAAGTTCGTGGCCCAGGCCATGACCGACTTCCTCAAGCACCAGCTGGAGGTCTACTTCATCGAAAAGCCCGAGGAGGCCCAGAAGATCTGCCAGCAGGTGCTGATCAACAAGCAGAGCCGGGAACACGCCGAAAAGACCCGCCAGAGCCTGAAAAAGACCATGGTCAGCCAGCTGGATATCGCCAACCGGGTGGCCAAATTCGTGGACTGCCGCACCAAGGATGTATCCCGCCGGGAACTGTACATCGTGGAGGGCGATTCGGCCATGGGCGCGGTCAAGACCAGCCGGGATTCCGAATACCAGGCCATCATGCCCATCCGGGGCAAGATCCTCAACTGCCTCAAGGCCGACTATGACCGCATCTTCAAGAGCGAGGTTATCACCGACCTGATCAAGGTGATGGGCTGCGGGGTGGAGCTGGGGGGCAAGAGCAAGAAGGACCTGGCCACCTTTGACCTTTCCAACCTGCGCTTCAACAAAATCGTCATCTGCACCGACGCGGATGTGGACGGCTACCAGATCCGTACCCTGGTGCTCACCATGCTCTACCGGCTTACCCCCACCCTCATCAACGAGGGCTATGTGTATATCGCCGAGAGCCCCCTGTACGAAATCAACACCAAGAACAAGACCTATTTTGCCTACACCGAGCCGGAAAAGGCCGATATCCTCAGCCGGATCGGCAAGGAAAAATACGACATCCAGCGCTCCAAGGGCCTGGGCGAAAACGACCCGGAGATGATGTGGCTCACCACCATGAACCCGGAAAGCCGCCGTCTCATCAAGGTGCTGCCCACCGACGCAGAGGAGACCGCCCGGGTCTTTGACCTGCTGCTGGGGGACAACCTGGCCGGCCGCAAGGAGCATATCGCCCAGCACGGGGCCGAGTATCTGGACGAACTGGACGTATCCTAAGAAAGGGGGAGACCGAAGATGGCAAAGAAAACCGCAAAAACCAAAAGATCCGCCGCCCCGGCCCGCCCCCAGCTGGGCGAAGGGGTGGAGATCCTCAGCGCCGGCACCGTCATTGAGACCCCGGTGACCCAGACCCTGGAAAGCAACTACATGCCTTACGCCATGAGCGTGATCGTCAGCCGGGCCTTGCCCGAGATCGACGGCTTCAAGCCCAGCCACCGCAAGCTGCTGTATACCATGTACGGCATGGGGCTGCTGAAAGGCCCCCGCACCAAGAGCGCCAACATCGTGGGCAGCACCATGCACCTGAACCCCCACGGCGACGCCGCCATTTACGAGACCATGGTGCGGATGGGCCGGGGCAACGAGAGCCTGCTGGTGCCCTATGTGGATTCCAAGGGCAACTTCGGCAAGGCCTACAGCCGGGATATGGCCTATGCCGCCGCCCGGTATACCGAGGCCCGGCTGGAACCGGTGTGCGAGGAGCTGTTCCGGGATATCGACAAGGAGACGGTGGATTTCGTGCCCAACTACGACGGCACCACCACCGAGCCCACCCTGCTGCCGGTCACCTTCCCCACCATCCTGGCCAACAACACCCTGGGCATCGCGGTGGGCATGGCCTCCAACATCTGTTCCTTCAACCTGGCCGAGCTCTGCCGGGCCACCATTGCCCTGATGAAGGATGAAAAGGCCGACCTGTCGGCCCTGCTGCCCGCCCCGGATTTTGTGGGCGGGGGCTACATCCTCTACGACGCCGCCGAGATGGAAAACATCTATGAGAACGGCCGGGGCAGCGTGCGGGTGCGGGCCCGCTGCCAGTACCAGAAAGAGGAAAACATGGTGGAGATCACCCAGATCCCTCCCACCACCACGGTGGAAGCCGTGATGGACAAGATCGCCGACCTGGTCAAGGCGGGTAAGGTCAAGGAGATCAGCGACATGCGGGACGAGACCGACCTGAACGGCCTCAAGCTCACCATCGACTTAAAGCGGGGCCAGGACCCGGACAAGCTGATGGCCAAGCTCTACCGCCTTACCCCCCTGGAAGACAGCTTCTCCTGCAACTTCAACATCCTGGTGGCGGGCCAGCCCCGGGTGATGGGTGTGCGGGAAATCCTGAAGGAGTGGACCGCCTTCCGGCTGGAATGCGTGCGCCGGCGCACCTGGTTTGAGTTGCAGGGCAAGAAAAAGCGGCTGCACCTGATGCAGGCCCTGGAAGCCATCCTGCTGGACATCGACAAGGCCATCCGGATCGTGCGGGAGACCGCCGAGGAGGCCGAGGTGGTGCCCAACCTGATGATCGGCTTCGGCATCGACCAGGTACAGGCCGAATATGTGGCCGAGATCAAGCTGCGCCACCTGAACCGGGAGTACATCCTCAAGCGTACCCGGGAGATCGAGGACCTGGAAAAGGAGATCGCCCGGCTGGAAGAGATTCTGGCCAGCCCCGCCAAGATGCGGGGGATCATCCGCTCCGAGCTGGAAGAGGTGGCCAAAAAATATGGCCAGCCCCGCCGCAGCGAGATCCTCTACCAGGTGGAAAACGCCCAGGAGGAGATCGAGGAGGAGACCATGGCCGACTACCCGGTGCATCTCTTCTTCACCCGGGAGGGCTATTTCAAGAAGATCACCCCCCAGTCCCTGCGGATGAGCGGGGAGCAGAAGCTGAAAGAGGGGGACGAGGTCACCCAGGAGGCCGAGAGCCAGAATTCCGCCTGGCTGCTCTTCTTCACCAACCGGTGCCAGGTGTACAAGTGCCGGGCCGGGGATTTTGCCGACACCAAGGCCAGCGTGCTGGGTGAGTATCTGCCCACCGTGCTGGGCATGGAGGAAGGGGAGACCCCCCTGTATATGGCCGTCACTGCCGACTACCGGGGCCATATGCTCTTTGTGTACGCCAACGGCAAGTGCGCCCGGGTACCCATGGAAAGCTACGCCACCAAGCAGAACCGGAAAAAGCTGCTCAAGGCCTACAGCGACAAGGAAGAGCTGGCCGCCATGCTCTACCTGCCCGAGCCGGCCGAGATCGCCATCCGCACCACCGGCGGGCGGCTGTTGCTGGTGGGCAGCGCCCAGATCAGCGAAAAGGCCACCCGGGATACCCAGGGCGTGGCGGTGCTTACCCTCAAACGGAACCAGAAGATCGAGTCGGTGCGTCTGGCCGAAGGGCTGGAACTGGCCGACCCCCACCGCTACCGGGTGCGTACCCTGCCCGCCGCCGGCGCCCTTGTGCGAAGCGAGGACACGGTGGAGCAGCTCACCCTGGGCTGAGTACCTCCCTTTTGGCAAAAAGCCTTGCAATTCAAGGCTGGCTGTGCTATGCTAATATAGCACAATAGTGATAAGGAGCGTTTTGTATATGTCCGTGCCTGAGATCGTTTGTGGCGTGATCCTGCTGCTCAGCGCAGTCGCCATTATCTTCCTCACTCTTTCCCAGCAGCCCAAGGGCCGGGGTCTCTCCGGCGCGATCATGGGCGACGCAGGTCAGATGGCTGCCGGCCGCAGCCGTACCAACGACGCCAAACTGGCCAGGTATACCAAGATCCTGGGTGTGGTGTTCTGCGTGGTGACGCTGGCTGTCAGCGTTATCGGCGTGCGCCTGGGTTGAGCAAAAACGGAACGAGCCCGCCTTGTGCGGGCTTTTTCTTTTATTCGCTGTAAAATTTTTGCAAAGCGCTCTGGCAGCAACAGAAAAATTCGGCCCCAGGGTGGGCCGGGCGGCGCGGCAGGGGCCGGCCGCCGGGATTGTGGAAGGGAGTAAATTTATGTCCATCAAGATCAAAATTCTGCGGGAACTGGAAAAGCGCCCGCTCAGCCTGCGCCAGCTGAAGGAAAAGCTGGGCAACGACCGGCGGGCAGCCGGGGAGGTGGGGGCCCTGCTGGGGCAGGGCCGCCTTGTTAAGCGGGAAGGGCTGCTCTACCTGGCCGCCCCCGCCCGCAAGGGGCCCCGGGCCGCCCGTTTGGCGGTCATCGACCCCCAGAAGCCCCCGGTGGGGGCCCTGGCCTGCACCGTGGTCAAGCTGGGGCGCACCTTCGGCTTTGCCCAGCGGCAGGACGGCCAGGGGGATATCTTCCTGCCTGGGCGGAGCATGCGGGGGGCCATGCCCGGCGACGAGGTGCTGGTCAAGCTGTTTGAGCATCCCCGGGTGCCCGGCACCCAGGAAGGGGAGGTGCTGGCCGTCACCACCCCCAAAGAGGAGTTTGTGGGCGCCGTGCGCCGCAGCGAGCAGGGGCGGCTGGTCTTTGTGCCGGACGCCTGCCCCACCCTGGAAATGCCCCTGAAAAAGTCGGCCCTGGCCGGCGCTAAGGAGGGGGACAAGGCGGTGGCCCGGGTGATCCGGGGCGAGAGCCACGGGGCCCATCAGGCTGCCATCACCCTCCATTTCGGCAGCGCCGACCAGGCTTCCCAGTGCGTCCAGGCTCTGCTTTACGCCCAGGGGGTGGAGGAGACCTTCCCCCCAGAGGTGCGCCGGGAGGCCGCGGCCCTCAAGGGGGCCAGGGTGGAAGCCGACCAGGTCAAGGGCCGGATGGACCTGCGGGCCCTGCCCATATTCACCATCGACTCGGCCTCCACCAAGGATATCGACGACGCCCTGAGCATCACCGAGAACGCCGATGGCTTTGAGCTGGGGGTGCATATCGCCGATGTGAGCCATTATGTACAGCCGGGCACCGCCCTGGACAAGGAGGCCCTGCGCCGGGCCACCAGCGTCTACTATGCCGACCGGGTGGCCCCCATGCTGCCCAAGGAGCTCTCCAACGGCATCTGCAGCCTGAACCCGGGGGAGAACCGGCTGGCCTTTTCCTGCCTGATGCTGCTGGACAAAAAGGGCCAGGTGAAGGATTACCGCTTTGCCAAGACCCTCATCCACAGCCGGGTGAAGGGGGTATACAGCGAGTTGAACGCCCTGTATGAGGGCAGTGAGGACGAGGCGCTGAAGGCCAAGTACGCCCCGGTGGCCTCCCAGCTGCCGGCCCTTCAAAAGCTGTACCAGCTGCGGGCCGAGGCCCGGCGGGCCCGGGGCGGTATGGAGATCGAGAGCGGCGAGAGCCAGCTCATCCTCAATGAGGCTGGGGTCTGTGTGGATGTGCGGCCCCATGAGCGGGGGCTCACCGAGGCCATCATCGAGGAGTGCATGCTGCTGGCCAACCAGTGCGCCGCCAACCTGGCCCGCACCCGGCACCTGCCCTTTGTGTACCGGGTCCACGAAAAGCCGGACGCCGAGCATAAGGAGCGGCTGTTCGGCGTGCTCAAGGCCTGCGGCATCGAGCCGGCCTTTGCCGGCGAAACCCCCACCCCCAAGGAGCTTTCCGCCATTCTGGACAGCGTGCGGGGCCAGCCCCTGGAGCGGGCCGTCCACACCGGCATCCTGCGGGGGATGGAAAAGGCCAAGTACGACCCCCAGCCCAAGGGCCATTTCGGCCTGGCCCTGGCCGATTACGTCCACTTCACCAGCCCCATCCGCCGCTATCCGGACCTGGCCATCCACCGCATCCTCTCGGCCTGGCTGGAAGGGGAGAGCCCCGAGCTTCTGACCAAGCTCTATGAGGATTTTGCCCAGCAGGTGAGCCAGCAGGCCAGCAGCCAGGAGATCAAGGCCCAGAAGGTGGAACGGGGTGCCGAGGACTGCTACAAGGCCGAGTATATGCGGGGCCACCTGGGCGAGGTGTTCGAGGGGGTCATCAGCGGGGTCACGGCCCACGGCCTGTATGTGCAGCTGCCCAGCACGGTGGAAGGTCTGGTGCATGCCAGCCATCTCTGCCAGGGCCAGCCGGTGCTGGTGGAGGGCGTGCGCTTTGCCGACCCCCTCACCGGGGCCAGCTGGAGCATGGGGGATACCATGAAGGTACAGGTGGTCAAGGCCGACGTGGCCCTGGGCAAGGTAGACTTTATCCCCGCGCCCTGATGTGCTATAATCAAAAGGGCGGCCCCGGCGGGGCCGCCCTTCAAGCCAAGAAAAAAAGAATAAAGGAGCGTTTGTTCAATGACGGTGGAAGAGCGCCGGCAGGCTTTTGTCAAAAACTTCAGCGAGAGCCCCATCACCCTTTTGCAGGGTTCGGTGGGCGAGCGAATCAAGCGGAACTTCACCCATCGGGACCCGGCCAAGCCCCTCAAGCTGGCGGGCCTGTACTACAGCCGGGAGGGCCGGCGGGGGCTGGAGACCGCTTTCCGGGATTATGTGCAGATTGCGGAGGAATACCGCCTGCCCCTGGTGCTCCACCCCTATGCCTCGGCCCTTTCCGGGGCCCAGCTGGCCGGCACCGGCGCCGAGGGCCATGACGTGAGCATGGACAACTACACCCATTGCCGGGCCATTGCCGACGAGCACCCGGCCATCCGGGACAAGGTGTTTGTGGGCTGCAGCCTGGGCTTTTCGGGCAATGCCTACCGCCCCGAGACCAGCCTGCCCGAGGAGGAGGCCTATGCCTACCACACCAAGCTGGCCCAGATCCTGGAAAAAATGCCCATTGACCATTCCCGCAGCGGCCTGAACTCGGCCCTGGGGGAGGCCGCCGGCGCGGCCCGGGCCCTGGCCGATACCAGCCTGCCCTATATCATCAGCTTTTTGGTCCGCAAGGACGGCAAGCTGCTGGACGGCACCTGGCTGAATGACGCCATCGAGTACATTGAGGAAAAGACCCAAAAGCACCCGCCCCTCTTCTATCAGGTGAACTGTGTGCATCCCCGGAATATGCTCCTCTGCCTGGAGCAGCCCCAGAACCAGACCGAACTGGTGCGCACCCGCTTCCTGGGGCTGGAGGGCAACGGCAGCGACCTGAGCCCCGAAGAGCTGGACGAGAGCCCGGTGGTATACACCAGCCCCGCCGACGAGTGGGCCGACGACATGATGAAGCTGTACGAAAAATACCACTTCAAGCTGCTGGGCGGCTGCTGCGGCACCGACCACGCCCATCTTGAGGAACTGGCCCGGCGGATCCGGGCTGTCTGGGATAAAGAAGGGAAGTAAAGGCTATGAACAGCATCGCCTGGCAGACCACCGTCAGTATGGGAATCCTGATGGCCATGGGCTATCTCATCCGCCGCAAGGGCTGGGTGGACGGCCATTTTACCGGCCAGTTTTCCAACATGATGTATTACACCATCATCCCCTGCATCGTCCTCTCCTCCACCATCAATATGGAGTTTTCGGCCCAGCAGCTGAAAAACGGGGCCATGATGATGGGGCTGAGCGTGGTCTTTATTCTGGTGATGCTGGCCTTCGGCCAGGGGGTGTACTGCCTGCTGGGCCGGGGCGAGGAGGGCCGCATCATGCGGTTCTCCATGTTCTACACCAACTTCACCATCATGGGCCTGGCTCTGGCCCAGCTGCTCTATGGGGATGAGGGGCTGTTCTATTTTTCCATGCTGCTGGTGCCCCTGCGGCTGTACAGCTATATGACCGCCGACTGGATGCTCTCGGGCAAGCGCCCCGGCCAGGATGGAAAGTTCCGCTGGCAGGGGCTGATCTCGCCCCTGCTGGTCTACACCCTCACCGGCCTGCTCATCTACATCCTGCAGATCCCCCTGCCTGCCGTGCTCAGCGATACCATCAACACCGCCTCCAAGGCCATGACCCCCTGCGGCATGATCCTTTGCGGCCTGCTGCTGGCCCAGACCGATATCCGGGCCCAGCTGCGCTCGGTGCATCTCTACATCTTTTTGTTCTGCAAGCTGATCCTGGCGCCCCTGCTGGTGCTGGGTGTAATGAAGCTGATGGGGGTGGGGGGCATGCCCGCCCAGCTCTGTGTGCTGCTGGCCAGCCTGCCGGTGGCCGCCGCCCTGGGGGCCTTTGCCGCCAAGGACCACTGCGCCCCCGAGTCCGCCGCCGTCTATATCGCCGCCTCCACCGCCTGCTCGGTGGTCACCATCCCCCTGATGGTGGCCCTGGCCGGCATGGTGTGCTGATCTCTTTTCAATAAAAAAGCTCCCTGCCTTTTGGGCAGGGAGCTTTTTGCTTATGTGTCTTACTCAAAAAAGGTGGGGCGGGTGCCTTCCAGAAAGGTTTTCATGGCGGCATACAAAAGGTCGCTGTGCACCACATAGCTGCCGTGTTTTTCCCCGGGCAGCACCAGCAGCCGGGCCCCCGGGATGGACTGGGCCACCAGCCGGGTGTGCTCGGGCAGGATCAGATCCCGGGAGCCGGCCAGCACCAGCACCGGCAGATCCAGCGAGGCAAGGCGAGCCGGGTCGATCTGGGGTTCCCGCAGCATCATCCCCACCCGCTCGTCGTGGCGCAGCCGGTAGCTCCATTTCATCATCCGCCGGGCGGCAGGCTTGACGGCCTCCGGGTTCAGGTTCACCCCGCAGAGCACCAGCTTGCCCACCAGGCCCGGGTTTTCCAGGGCCGTGAGCAGCCCCAGGATGGCCCCATCCGAAAAGCCGCAGATCCAGGGCTTTTCCAGCCCCAGCTGACGGATGAAAGCCGAGATGTCCGAGGCCATCTCCTCATAATGGTAGGTGGGCACCCGGTCGCTCTTGCCGTGGCCCCGGCTGTCGATGGCGTACACGGTGCAGGTTTTGGCCAGCTTGGGGATCAGCTTGTCGAAGATGCGGTGATCCTCCCCGTTGCCGTGCAAAAGCAGGATGGGCTGGCCGCTGCCGCTTTTTTCATAGTAGAGTTTCAGATCATTGACCTTGATGAACATGTTTCCGTCCCTTCCCCTCAGCCCTTTGCGCCGGGCAATCAGCGGATAAAACTGGTGTAGATCCGTTCCTCGCCCTCAGGCAGGGGAACGCCGGCGGCCTTGCCGGCCTCCAGGCACTTGAGCACCCAGGCCATGTTCCGGGCCAGCACCCGCATGGTCTGCAGGCCTTCCTCGTCCCGGCGCACATCCTCGGGGGTCTTGCCGTGCACCATAGTCCAGTATTGGCTGCCCACCAGCAGCATATTGCCGAAGGTCATATATTTCTGCAGCTGGTCCAGGGCGGCGGTGGTGCCGGCCCGGCGGGCGCTGACCACCGCGGCGGCGGGCTTGTATTTCAGGGCCGCGCCGCCAGACATGAACAGCCGGTCCAGAAAGCCGGTCATCGAGCCGCTGGCCGCCGCATAGTGCACCGGCGAGCCGAAGATGAAGCCGTCGGCCGTCTTGGCCTTTTCCAGGGCCTCGGGCAGGGGAGAACCGAAGACGCAGTGGCCGGCCTTCTTGCAGCCGCCGCAGCCCACGCAGCCCCCCACCGGGGCGGTGCCGATGTGGAAGATCTCGGTCTCGATGCCCTGGCGCTCCAGTTCGTCGGCGGCCTCCCTCAGGGCGGTATAGGTACAGCCCTTTTCGTGGGGGCTGCCGTTAATGAGAAGTACTTTCATAAACAAAACACCTCTTTTTTGGTCTGGCAGGGCCGGGCCCCGGCCTTGCGATGAAAGATCCCAGTTTCCATTCTATTTATAGCACGGCTCTATTATAGCACGGCGGGAAAAATCTGCTATAATAAAATCCACAGGACAAAGATTACAAAATGGAAAAGAGGTACTCCATGCCCCATTGTGACGCCAAAAAGCAGGGCTGCGGCGGCTGCCCCCTGCTGATGACCCCCTACCCGGAACAGCTGGCCCAAAAACAGCAGCGGATCGACCGGCTGATGGCCCCCTTCGGCAAGCCCCGGCCCATCCTGGGCATGGAAGACCCCTGGCATTACCGGAACAAGGCCATCGCCACCTTCACCCGCCGGGGCGGGCAGCTGGCTGCGGGCATCTACCAGGAGGGCACCCATCGGGTGGTGCCGGCCCGGGAGTGCCTGCTGGTGAGCCGGCAGCTGAACCAGGCCCTGGAGGCGGCAGTCTGGGCGGCCGAAAAGTGCGGCTATCAGCCCTATCAGGAGGATCGGGGCCGGGGCCTGGTGCGCCATATCCAGGCCCGGCACGCCTTTGCCACCGGCCAGGTGCTGGTGAGCCTGGTCACCGCCGGCCCCTTTCTGCCCGGCGGCAGGGAATTTGCAAGGCTTCTGCGCCAGAAGGCTCCCTTTGTGGAAAGCGTGGTGCAGAACATCAACCCCGGCCATACCAGCGCCGTGCTGGGCCGGCAGGAAAAACTGCTGTACGGCAGCGGCAGGATCCGGGATGAATTGTGCGGCAAGAGTTTCCTGCTTTCCTCCCGCAGCTTTTACCAGATAAACCCGGCCCAGACCCGGCAGCTTTACGAGCTGGCCCGTCAGGCGGCGGACTGCAAGGAAGGGGAAACGGTGATCGATGCCTATTGCGGCGCCGGCACCATCGGCCTCATCGCCGGCCAGGGGGCGGGCAAGCTGCTGGGGGTGGAGCTGAACCGGGACGCGGTGGCCGACGCCATCCGGAACGCCCGGTACAACAAGGCTCAGAACGCCCGGTTTTACTGCGCCGACGCCTCCGACTGGATGGCCGAGATGGCCGCCCGGGGCGAAAAGGCCGATCTGGTCTTTATGGACCCGCCCCGCCAGGGCAGCAGCCCCAAGTTCCTGAACAGCTTGCTGGCCCTTGCGCCCGAGCGGGTGGTGTATATCAGCTGCGGCCCCGAGAGCCTGGCCCGGGATCTGGGCATCCTGACCCGGGGCGGTTACCGGGTCAGGGAGATCTGGCCGGTGGATATGTTCCCCCATACCGAGCATATCGAGACGGTATGCTTATTGTCCAAACTTAATGCAAAGCAACATATCGAGATTGATCTGGATATGGATGAGCTTGATTTGACTGATGCGGAGAAGAAAGCCACCTATCAGGAGATCAAGGATTATGTACTGGAGCATAGCGGCCTGAAGGTTAGCAGCCTGTATATCGCACAGGTAAAGCAGAAGTGCGGTATCATCGAGCGTGAGAACTACAATAAGCCGAAGTCTGAGGATGCAAGGCAGCCCCAGTGCCCGTCTGAAAAAGAAGCTGCTATTATGGAAGCGTTGAAGTATTTTCAGATGATTTAGTCCCCAATGGCAAAAAAGTCGAAGCAACCCTTTACATTCATTAAGGTGTTGCTTCGGCTTTTTATTGTTTGGCCTTATATTCTTCGCCCCAATTCCAGAGCGCATCCAGTACCGGCTTCAGGCTGTATCCCAGTTCGGTCAGCGTATATTCCACTCGTGGCGGCACCTCTGCATAGACCTTACGGTTGACAAGCCCGCTTGCTTCCATATCCCGAAGCTGAGCTGTCAATACTTTTTGTGAAACATGGCCAATGGATTTCTTTAATTCTCCAAAGCGTTTCGTTCCAGGCATCAGGTCTCGCAAAATCAGAACCTTCCACTTGTCGCCGATCAGCATGAGGGTGGTTTCCACCGGGCAGGCAGGTAAATCTTTTCCCGGCGTTGTTTCCCTTGTTTTGATGTCTTCCATGTTAAATCCCCCAATAGTTTCTTTTTGGTAACTACAGCATAATATTGTGCTTACTTTATGAATCAGCTCTACGGCGTTATTATAATACCAGTGAAAGGAAAAAGCAACCTTTCCGAAACAAAATACGATATGGAGGCTATTATCATGAAAAAAGTCGTTGAATTTTTGCAGGGAAACCCCGTTCAGTATCTCGCCACCGTTGGTCGTGACGGAAAAGCCAAGTGCCGGCCCTTCATGTTCTGCTTCGAGCAGGACGGCAAGCTCTGGTTCTGCACCAACAACACCAAGGGTGTCTATCAGGATATGCAGGCTAATCCCTATGTGGAGGTGTCCGTCTCCAGCCCCAGCTACGCCTGGATTCGGCTGCATGGCAAGGCAGTGTTTGAGAACAACATGGCAGTTAAGGGAGGCTGCATGAACAATCCGATTGTTAAGGGCCAGTACCAGACCGCCGACAATCCCATCTTTGAGGTGTTCTATCTGGAAGATCCTCACGGCGTAATTGCCGACTTCTCCGGCAATCCTCCCTACGAGTTCTAAGAAGAACCGTAATGAAATCTTCGGGGCAAGATGAAATCCCTGACCGGCAGTAACAGCCTGCGAGCGGAAACGCTGATGCGGTGGAATTCCGCAGCCGACGGTATAGCCCGGATGAAAGAAGATGTGATAAGACTCACCCCGCAGATGCAAAAAGCAATCTGCGGGGTTTTGCCTTAAATCCAAATCATAAGCCCCGCATTTTCCAACTCGTTCAGCGCGGTTTTTACTGTCCTTTCGCTTCGGTTGAGGCCATCTGCCATCTGCTTTATCGTGTAAATGACATACACATTTCCGTCCTCTGATACCCACCCCGATTTTTGCGAAAGCATGGTGCGGTTGAGCAGCAGCCCATAGAGCAGCTTTGCCTTCATCGAATGTTCGCTTGCAATCATAAATCGTGGTAATGGTATGAATGGCGGGAGCGCGGTATCTTTCTTGAAATAGATCATTCATCACTTCCTTTCGCGGGATAGTCCATCACCGGGGCTTGTCCGTTGGTGGACGAGGAAGTGCGGCGTTGTGTCCCTCTTTGGAGCGTTTGGAGCAGTAGCGCGGACATTCGATAACGATAGCGCGGAAACTCTGCTTGTACTCATGGACGCACTTGCGGCAGAGCGCGTTATAGGTGATACGGTTGCGGTCATTCAGAAAAAACGACCATTCCTGTTTTCTCTTTTTACTCATGCGTGACATATCGTGATCCCCCTTGCAGTTATCATTCTTTTTTCTGCACTTCCCGCAGAAGCGGCCAAATCTCGGCTTGCCGTTCTTTGAGGTCTGCTATATCGTCTGCGTAGAAATGACCTGTGCTGTTGATACGGCGGCAAATATGGTTGATGTTCGTAGCGGCGGGGTTGACAGCAGCAGCGAGCTTTTTCTGTTCGATGTAGTCCACCTTTATAATGTAGCCATCAATCGCCATCTTTCGGAGATACGCGCCCATGTTGCGTGTACCAAGTTGCGCCATCTTGCTCTCTATGAGTTTCTTTTCCTGTTCGGTGACGCAGAACTCAATTCGTATGGGTCTTGTTCGGTCTGCCATAAAAACACTCCCTTCAATTTACAACGGACATTTTTTAGCTCATTGGGGGGTACTACCCGCAAATTTTTTAGTTTTTCCTTTCACCCTACAACGGACATTTGAGCAGAGAATATCAAGTCTGAAAGTAAAAATATCTCCTGCTTTTCAACAGACATTTTTTCGCCGTTTGTCCACTGATACGCGAAAATTTCTATAAAAAATGCGCCCTCGGCTTTCTTAAAGACGAGAGCGCAGTATATCTGCGGATATGAGATTTTAGAGAATAGCAAGCACAGCCGGTGTCCGTACACACGGCGATTTTGGGATAATCCCAGGCCCTTATACTGTTGACTTTGATAACGAAATTGAGAACGAAATTATGATGAAAGTCAACTTTGTGTTATTCCGCTAATTCGATGGCATTGTTCCGATAACACGGGTTTTGTTCCGATAGAGACAGCCTATGGAGAAGATATTTTAGCGACTCGGACTCGAAATCAGTTTGCGAGCAATCGCACGTGGGTTCGAATCCCGCCCTCTCCGCCAAAACTGTGTAGGAAGTGCCTAAATTGCCAAGTGCGGTTTAGGCACTTCCTACTATTATTTTCTTCATTTGAACCCACAGATATAGGCCTCGCTACCTTTTTGCCGTTCTCCCCAATCTTCCGAGGGGAGATCATCGGGGAGAACAGAAGCTTATTTTGCCTCTGCAATCCCAAGGCCGGAGAGCATTGCATCCGCAGAGTTCAGCTTGGAGCTGTAGTCCAGATGGGCGTAAATATTTGCCGTGGTAGAGAAATCGCTGTGACCGAGCCACTCCTGGATCTGCTTCATGGGAACGCCGTTTGCGAGCATCAGGCTGGCGCAAGAGTGCCCTTACGGTATAATAATGACAAACCGGAAAAGCCCCGTAATTTCAAGGGTTTGGAGGTTTATCAGGCGGATTTTTCATCCTTTTCCAACCCGAAAAATCAGGCCACGAAACCGTTATTCCGTAGGGGGGTTAAATTAGCGACAAAAATGAATACCGCGTAGGCAGGCTGCTTACCTGCCCCGAAAAGGACATTTCCTCTGAAAAGAAGAAGTGTCCTTTTTTTCTACTCAAAGCCATACGCCGACAGGAGGAACGAAATGGCGGAAACGACCACACCCAAAAAGCGCGGCAGGAAAGCCGCAGCTGCGGGCCAGCCGGTTACGCAGGAAGTTGTTGTCATGGTCCCACTGGCCGAACTGCATCCTTTCCCGGACCATCCGTTTCAGGTCAGGGATGACGAATCCATGCGGGAAACCGCAGCAAGCGTAAAAGAAAACGGCGTCATTATCCCTGGTCTTGTCCGCCCCCGGGAGGAGGGCGGTTACGAGATCATCGCGGGCCACCGGCGTAAACACGCCTGTGAGCTGGCTGGCCTGACTGCCATGCCGGTCATCGTCCGCGACATGGACAGAGACAGCGCCACCGTCGTCATGGTGGACAGCAACCTTCAGTGCGAGAGCATCCTGCCCTCGGAACGTGCCAAGGCGTACAAGATGAAGCTGGACGCCATCAAGCGGCGGGCCAGACGGCCCAGCAAAGACGAACAGGAAAATGCGCCGAATGTTTCGGCGAATTTCCGCAGCGACGATGAAGTCGGCCAGGATGCCGGTGTCAGCGGTGATACCATCCGCAACTACATCGCTCTCACACAGCTGGTTCCGGAGCTTCAGAAGATGGTGGACGATAAAAAAATCGCCCTGCCCCCCGCGTACCAGCTTGCGGCCCTGACACCCAAGGAACAGGCCCTGCTTCTGGAGACAATCGACAGTGAGCAGGCTACCCCCTCACTCTCTCAGGCCCGGCGCATGAAAAAACTCAGTCAGTCCGGGGAACTGAATGAGGACACCATGCTTCAGATCATGGCGGAGCAGAAGAAACCGGAGCGGACCGACATTTGCCATTGCGTGCTTCGCTGTCCTGCTGTAAATGGAAATCAGCGTGCCCATCAGGATCCAGACCGCCATCTGGGAAAAGACTTCTCCCCAATTCGTTGTGAAAATGTCCAACAGTCTCGCAGCGGCTCCGATAGCAAGCCCGAAACACAGCATGGAAAATGGATTCATGATCCTGCTCGTCATCCGCTTATCCTTCATGAGATTCTTCCGGTTCATGGCCGCTTTCCGAATTCCGTCGTTTGTGGTCGTCCCTATCCTCTGCGATACGGAGGTTTCGTGCCGCGAAGAACATACAGGAAGCTGCCGCAAACAGGATGCCGCCATAGGCAAGCTTTGCGCATACTGCCATGAGAATGCCCGAAATGGTCATCAGCGTCCCGGCGCAGATGAGCATACGGGAAGTAAAATGCTTATCCTTCATAGTCTTTGTCCTCCATAATTCTGCCGTCTGCCGTGACGGTCAGATACATTTTCTCCGCAGTGGCATCAAAGGAGAATTCCCCGGATGCCACAATGCGCCCATCTGCATCTTTGGCGGTAATGCTAAAGGGCGCCGGGGTACCCGCCTCCTTGGAAGCGATCATGATGCCGTTATCCATAAAGATGTATTCTCCACTCTCTATTGCGGTGAGATCAGCATTGTTCATTCCTACGTCGAAGCCCTCACAGGACATGGACAGGGAATACACGTCATTACGCTCCAGCTTTCCATACACGCCGTACTGCTCCGACTGGGGGAGGAAGCCAGTCTGCGCGTGCCAAAGAGAGGCTTCGTTCAATCTGGTTTTTAAGATCACCTCGTTGATCTCGCCCTTGACCGGGATGATGAGATCAAAGTCACCCGTCTCAAAGAATCCAAACACGGCGTTGAACCGGAAGCCCACATAGAGCTTGCCGTCCCGCTCTTCGGCATAGTAACCGCAGAAGACCTCCGGGAAGGAACCGGGATAGAATCCGGTAATATGCACTGCCGTCTCGCTGACTTCCACCGAGGTAATCCCCGCACCCTGACAGGCTCCAAAGCAGCCCAGCTTCCACCTATAGCGTCCGGCGAGGAAAATCGCTATCAGAACAACCGCAATCGTCAGCGGCACAGTCAACATTCTTTTCCATGATTTCATTTTGTGTTCTCCTGATAGGTAATCGGCGTCCGGAACAGCGCGCTCAGAATGCAGTCAACCAAAAAAGTCAACAGCAATACCAGGCATACAGTTCGAACGGTGCCGGACGGCAGCTTTTGGACAATCCGCGACCCTGCCGGTTCCAGCCAGTAGTGGAATACCAGTCCCATGAGGGCGAAACTTACCACGCTGCGAAAGCAGATGATCCCGTCGATGTTCCAAAGCAATTCCCGGTAGTCCCAGAGCCGCATCCCGAAGTACCGGATGCCGATGTAGCCGATCATGTACTCTACAATTCCCGTTACCAGAGCGCAAAGGAAAAACAGCAAAACCGGATGCTTCTTCACAGGCTTCATGGCATAGATGCCCAGCGCGCCGATGCCGTAGATGGGCAGCCACGGGCCGTATAAAATACCCCGGCTGCGCAGCCCCTCGGTGATCCAATAGAAGATTTCCTCATAGACCCAGCCCACCAGGCAGCCGGTCAGGAAGATCAAAAACAGGTAGCACATCAGGTCTAAATTAACTTTTCTCCGGTCAACACAGATGTTATTCTGCATAGCATCTCTCTCTTTTGATTTTACAGAAGTGCCAAGCGTCTGCAGCCCTGATTCCTCAGCCAGAGCCATAGCAGGACACACAAAGCAAGGGTAGCTCCACCGCAAAGGGCCATATAGCCCGTAAAGCCCAGTTTCCATCCGTCAAGCAGCATAAAGCCGACGCAGAGCAGAATTGTGTAGGCAAAGCCGCTTAACATGGCAAATACCACACCGGCGCTCTGCTTGATTGGCGTCACCTCATTGGTCCAGGTCATATTTGCTGTCATCAAGCCGATCAACAAGCCAAACAGAGCGGAAAACAGCACATAGGCCAGCAGAACAAAGGCAGTCAAAAGGATTTCCAACGGCGAGTAGGGATAGATAAAAAGCAGGCATACAAAACAGACCAGAGCCGGAACTCCCGTTAAAAGAAACTGTACCCCGAGCTTTGCACGCAATACCTGCCATGGCGTTACCGGCAGGGACTGCACGAGCCAGAATGTCTTCCCCTCCAGAGAAACAGAAGGGACTGCCATATCGTTCATGGATGTAAGAACACAGATCAGAGCACACAAAATCAGCGGCGTGCAGCCTTCCCGTGCGCCGAACACATCGTTCAACACCGAAATGACCGTGCCGCCCTTCCACGCAAGCGCTGCGCCGGCGATGGGCAGCAGCAGAATACCCAATCCACAGTTGAGCATATAGAGCGGGCTGGACAGAAACCGGCTGAATTCCTTACCGAGAAGTGCCCGGGAGATGCTTTTCGGCTTCGCTGCTTTCTCTTTATAAACCCGTTTTTCGGTTTTGCCGGAGGAAGTGGCAATTTTCAGGAAACTACGGGAGATCAGCGCCCATACAATGGTAAACAGAGCAATAACCACTGCGGATACCATCAGCATGGCCAGCCAGTCACCGGTACCTACCTTACCGCACAGGTAAAGCGGATAGGCTGCGCCTTTGATTTTCGCGGCGTAATCGGCGGCATTGGCGAGAAGATTCTGAATCAGCGTCTGCGCCTTGAAATAGAAGAAATAGTATCCGCCGAAGAATGCCAACGAAATGATTACCGTGATAAGGCTTTTGTTTTTCAGCTTCAGGCTGATTTTGGCCACTACCCAGCCCAAAGCGCAGGACAGGGTCAGAACAAAAACAGAAATCAGAAGCATCAGCAGCAGGCAGCCGAAAATCGCGCCTGCTGATGCGGACGCTGCGATCCAGTATACAATGACCGCCGGGAGAATCACGACGATGGAGTACATCGCGCCCATGAGATACACCGTCAGCAGACGGGAGGCCATCAACACATTGACCGGAATGGGCAGAGACAGCATCAGATCGTTATCCCTGGACAGATACAGGCAGGAATAGGTGGTGAACACACTGCCGAAGGTTCCCAGCAGAATTGCCAGCAGTCCCATCAGCGAAAAATACAGCCAATCCATTCCGGCGGCAGACAGGGGGCTGCACAGGAGCAGAGAGAGGCCGGTGAATATTCCGCCCAGCAGACCCACCATAATGATGACAAACAGGAGAATGTAGCCTATGATCCCCGCTTTGGAACGGGCACGGTTTTTCTTGGGGTTATAGAAGTAATTTCGGAATATTTCCGTCAGTTGTTTTTTCAGAAGCAGCTTCAGCATGATTCTCCCTCCAGTTCGAGGAACACGGTCTCCAGGGAATCGTCACCCTTGACCTCTGCCATGGTTCCTGAGCGGATCAGCTTACCGCCTTTGATGATGGCAACTTTATCGCACAGCTTTTCCGCCACCTCAAGCACATGGGTGGAGAAGAAGATGGCCCCGCCCTCGTCGCAAACCTGGCGCATCATTTCTTTGAGCAGATGGGACGCTTTCGGGTCAAGACCCACGAAGGGTTCATCCATAAGAATCAGTTTCGGCTCATGGAGCCACGCGGCGATGATGGCCAGCTTCTGCTTCATGCCGTGGGAGTAGGCGGCGATGGGCTGCGCAAGATCCTCCGTCAGTTCAAAAAGGTCGGCGTATTTCCGGATGCGCGTCTGCCTGTCCTGCGCACTGACGCTGAAAACATCCGCGATGAAGTTCAGATATTTGATGCCGGTCATGTAGTCATACAGATCGGGGTTGTCGGGAATGTAGGCGATCTCCCGTTTGCAGGCAAGCGGGTCCCTTTGGATGGACTTCCCGTCAATCAGGATCTCACCCTGGTCAAACTGCAGAATCCCCACCACGGATTTCAGCGTTGTGGTTTTTCCCGCCCCATTGTGGCCGATGAAACCATAGATTTCGCCGGGGTTGATATGTATGTTCAAATCATCTACGGCTTTTTTCTCTCCGTATGTTTTTGTCAAATGATTGATTTTAAGCATTTATTTTTCCTCCGATTTGATTTTTCCCGTAGTTCCTTCTGTGTCGTTTGCTTCCGTATGGGGTTCCTGCGGACTCTGTTCGGGTTCCGATGCTTTGCCGCACCCTGCCAAACACAGGCAGAGAACCACTGTCAGAAGCAGTGCGATGATTCTTTTCATATCAAAACGATCTCCCTTCACATGACCCGGTATCCGGCACTTGTCAGACCGAACAGAAACTCCCAGAACAGGTTTTCTGTTTTCAGGACCATTTTTCCGTTATTTATGGCATGAAACGACACGATTTTGTTCTCCTCATCGATCCATGCTGTTTTTTCCGTTTCATTCATACGGAATCCCTCCTTTTTAATCACTGCCTATCGTTCGGTAGTCTTTGTTTTGAAAATGAAGCGGCCATGTCCGGGCGGACACAGCCGCAGTGTTCTGCAAACTGGAAGTTGTCACCCTACAGCATCAACAGCATATAAACGACTTCCTGAAATCCGCTGATCCGGGAACGGAATCCTCTGGGATTTTTCCCGTATTCCACAAACCCCGCTTTTTGGTATAATGCAATGGCTCTTTTATTCTCCGCCACCACAGTCAATTCCAGTTGGGTATATCCTGCCTCTTTGGCACAATTGATGCACGCTTCCATCAGTAACCTACCGATTCCGAGTCCCTAATATTCCTTTAGCACGCTGATACCAAACTCAGCCCGATGCCTGACCTTATACTTTGTTCCAACCGCTTCAATACCAGCGGTTCCAGCAACCTTTCCATCCACGAAAGCGATAATTTCAATTTCATTCGCACTTGCTGCTTTTTGTTCCAGAAACTGCCCTTCCTTTTCGGGATCGAAGCTGTTTTCATCCGGATAGGAAAGCAGGAAATCTGTTTCTGCATGCGTTAGGTTGAAATTATCAAATACCGCGCTTCCATCAGATGCCACGCCATTTCTCAGAACTGCAGTTTTTCCGTTTTTCAAAACAATCTGTTGACTATATTTCATATACTTACCTCTAAAATACATGTTTATCCTACTGGAAGGGACTTACTTCGGATAGACCCTGAAGAACTGCCGAATATGTTTATCTACCAGTTCCATAACCTCCGTCTCCCGTTCCGGTTCCCGGTCGCAGAGGTTGATCCAAACGGAAATAGGCAGGCAGAATTGGGCCGCCATGATCTCGGGGTCATCCTCAGCCAGAACTCCTTTCTGAATCAGGCACTTGATAAGCCCGGTGAAATACCCCAGCACATCGGTATAATTCTGCTTGGTCTGCAGCTTTGCCAGTTCCGGATTCTGGAACTGTTCGATCACCAGCATTTTTCGCGCCCTGCTGATGGCGGGATCGTGGAGGATATAGCGGATCTGGCCCTGGATCATTTGAACAGCGTCATCGGGAGCCTGCGGAAAGCTGCCGGCATCTTTCTCCCAATCCGCCCTTGCAAAAAGTGAATGTTCCGCATACTGCTCCAGTACTTCCTGCACCAATGCATCCAGAATTGCCTGTTTGCTCTCAAAATGGCTGTAAAGTGATGCCTTACGAATGCCAACGGCACCGGCAATCTGGGCAATAGAGGTGGCCTCAAACCCCTGCACTGAGAACAGCTCCAGCGCTGCATCCAGAATTTCCTGCTTTGTGTTTCCTCGATCCATAGATATACTCCTTTACTTAAACCGAAAGACCTTGCGTATATGACATTATTATAGATGCCTATCGTTCGTTAGTCAACAGGGATAATGTTTTCTCTATTCAAATCTTCATGTGTCAGTTTCAGTATTTGGAAAACCAATCGTTGAAATGACAGAAAAGACTTCGCCAGTCCAAGGCGAAGTCTTTTCGACAATCAGATAAGATGGAAGTTATCTTCCTGCTTGATCTGATGAAAGGATTCCGTAGATATAATAATCACACCAAGTGTTTGTCATCTTGCCCTGCCGAATCAAGCCTTCCTTGATATATCCGCATTTCTCCAGCATCCTCTGAGATGGTATGTTTCGAACATCAACTTTCGTCCACAACCTCTGTAACTGCGTGTTTTCAAAGCAGAAACGGGTCATTTCGGACAAAGCTTCCGTTCCGCAGCCTTTTCCCTGGCAGGCCGGAGCAAGGCGTATCGCCACAGATGCCATACGGTCATTCTCGATCAGATCAACCCAGAGATCACCAATTACTTTTCCGGATAGCTTTTCCTCAATCCCCAGATGAAAGCTTTTCGTAGGCTTTTCTGGCTTTTGAAACAGAAGTTCCGGATGCTTATCTGTTCTGCCCGGACCCTTTCCCCAGTATGTGTAGATGGACGGATCCGGCATCCATTCCCGCACAGCTGGAACATCTCCTGCATTCATTGGGCGAAGGCATAGCCTTGGTGTATGGATCTCTGGCTTAACATGGACATAGTCAGCAAGCGCCATGGCGATCCTTCCTTAAAAGTTGAACTCGGAAGCCCAATCAAAATCGCTGCTTTCCTCATAGGACTTTGGCCAATGGCTGCACCATTCCGGTGTAACAGGGCGCTCAATCCGGTCGATACTTGGTGTGTACGGCTTGAGGTCAAGCACCATGCTGCCGGAAAACGCATCGATATAATACAGACCAATCGTGCCGGCTTCTTCATCCAAATATGCAATATTAACATTTGACACTGCAATGGGGTTCGGCCTTTCCGGTGACCGAAGGGCAAATACGCCGATTCTTTCCGGCCCATTCACATAAATATGAGCCAATTAAAAGGATTGGACACTGGTGCCCCCCTTTGGAGCTGCAAAACCAATTTGCCGCCTTTGTTGAGCAAACCGAAAAAACGAAAAACACCATCAGCCGCAGCCTTGAAAAGCTGGAAACGCTGAAAAAGGCGCTGATGCAGGAATACTTTGGATGAGGTGATTCCCCATGTCCAACTTCTCCTTCCTCCAAGCAAAACCCGAATACTCCCTCTTCACCCCCGCCTGCCTGGAAGCGGAAAAAATCTATTCCTCTGCCCCGGCCATGTGCGCGGTGGGCTGCCGCAAGGCGCTGGAACTGGCGGTAAGATGGGTCTATGCGGCGGACAAGTCCATGAAAATGCCCTACAAGGATAATCTGCAATCTCTCATTCACGAGCCCACCTTCCGCTTTGCCGTGGACTATAACACCTGGGGGAAACTGCCTTTTATCATCAAGCTGGGCAATCTGGCGGTACATACCGAGCGCAGCGTCCAGCCCGGCGACGCCCTGGCGTCCCTGCGGGGGCTGTTTGAGTTTGTGGAATGGATCGACTACTGCTATGGCCTGGACTATCAGGAGCGTACCTTTGACGAAACCCGGATCCCCACGGAAAAGGTGGTGGTGGACACCCGGAAAATCAAGGAGCAGGAGAGCCTGCTGGGGGAGAAAGAGGCCCAGATCGAGGCGCTGCGCCGCCAGATCGAGCAGATGGCCGCCCGGTACACCGCCGAAAAGGAGCAGCGCCGGAAAGAGCGCACCTTCCAGCCGGAGGATCTCTCGGAATTTGCGACCCGCAAGCGGTTCATTGACGTGGATATGAAGCAGATGGGCTGGAAGTTCACCGGCCCGGACGCCGACGTGCAGGAGGAATACCCGGTGGAGGGGATGGCCGGGGTGGCCGGTCAGCCGGGTTTCTGCGACTATGTCCTGTTCGGCAAGGACGGCCTGCCCCTGGCCGTGGTGGAGGCCAAGCGTACCAGCAAGGACCCCAACATCGGGCGAAAACAGGCGGTGCTGTATGCCGATTGTCTGGAACGGAAATTCGGCCGCCGCCCCATGATGTTTACCACCAACGGCTTCGAAACCTATTTCTGGGATGACCGGACGGCCTCGCAGCGCAGGGTCAGCGGCATTTTCAGCAAGGACAACCTGCAGAAGCTGATGAACCGCCGCGCCGAACGGCCGGAACTGATGGAGATCCCCATCGATGACAAAATCACTGACCGGTATTATCAAAAAGAAGCCATCCGGGCGGTGTGCGGGCAGATCGCCCAGGGGTTCCGCAAACATCTTCTGGTGATGGCCACCGGCACCGGCAAAACCAGAACGGCCTCCAGCCTGACCGATGTGCTCAGCCGGGGCAGATGGGTGACCAACATCCTGTTTTTGGCCGACCGCACCGCCCTGGTCAAGCAGGCGAAGGACGATTTCAAGATCTATCTGCCGGATATGTCCCTGTGCAATCTCTGCTCCAATAAGGACGACCGGAACGCCCGGATCGTGTTTTCCACCTATCCCACCACCCTGAACGCCATAGACGACACCAGGACGGGGGAGGGGCGGCAGCTGTTTACCCCGGCGCATTTTGATCTCATCATCATCGACGAGAGCCACCGGAGCATCTTTAAAAAATACCGGGCCATCTTTGAATATTTTGACGCCCAGATGGTGGGCCTGACCGCCACCCCCAAAACCGACGTGGACCGGAACACCTACGACTTCTTTGAGATGGAGCACGGCGTGCCCACCTATGCCTACGATTACGAGACGGCGGTGCAGCAGGATCATGTGCTGGTGCCCTACTATAATTATGAGGTCAAGACCCGGTTTTTGGAGGAAGGCATCACCTGCGATGATCTGTCCGACGAGGACAAGGAGCGGTATGAGGATGATTTCATTGAGGATGATCGCCTGCCGGAATTTATCCCCTCGGCGGCCCTCAATACCTTCGTGTTCAACGAAACCACCGTGGACATCGTACTGCAGGACCTGATGGATCGGGGCATCAAGGTGGCGGGCGGCGACCGGCTGGGCAAAACCATCATTTTCGCCCAGAACAAGCGCCACGCGGAGTTTATTCTGGAGCGGTTCAATAAACTGTACCCGGGGTATCGGGGCAGCTTTGCCCAGCGGGTGATCTGCGGTGATGCCTATGCCCAGACCGTCATTGACGATTTCAAGCAGCCGGAAAAAGAACCGCATATAGCGGTATCTGTGGATATGATGGATACAGGCATCGATGTGCCGGAGTACGTCAATCTGGTGTTTTTCAAAAAAGTCCGCTCAAAGGCAAAATTCTGGCAGATGATCGGCCGGGGCACCCGGCTGTGCAAAGGGCTGGCCTGTCTGGATCAGATCGACGGGGCCTACACCGACAAGCGGCGCTTTTTGATTTTTGACTACTGCGGCAACTTTGAGTACTTCCGCCAGCATAAGGAAGGCTATGAATCCAAAGAGACCAAAACCCTGTCGGAAAATATCTTTGGCAAACAGATCAGGATCGCAATGGCGCTGCAGGGAAGTGCCTTCGTGGGGGCGGGTTATCAGTCCTGGCGGGGGGAGCTGGTGGATGCCTGCCATCGGCAGATCCTGGCCCTGAGCCCCGACCTGATTGCGGTGAAACTGCGGATGCAGGCTGTGGAAAAATACAAAAAACCGGAAGCGCTTGCCTCCATCAGCGAGGGCGACAAGGGCGAGCTGCTTACCCGGATCGCGCCGCTGGTACGCTCCGGGGAGGCCGACGAGTTCGCAAAGCGGTTTGATAATTTCATGTACGGCCTGATCCTGGCCCATATGGAAGGGATGCCCGCTTTCAAGTATGCCAAAAAGCAGCTGTGCGATACCGTTTCTCTGCTGGAACGCAAGGCCAATATTCCGCAGATCCAGGAAAAGCTGCCCCTGCTGAGGGAGATTCACACCGATGCGTTTTGGCAGGCGAATGATATTCTGCTGTTTGAGCGGGTACGGAAGGAGCTGCGGGAGCTGATCCGGTTTCTGGATGAGGGCGGGGAACAAAAGCGGATCCTTACCAGGCTCACCGACCCGATCATTGACGGTCAGGAAGGGGTCCGGCTGGAAGCAGCCTATGACTTTGAAGATTACCGCGCCAAGGTCAACCGCTATGTGAACGAGCACGGGAACACCCTGGCCATCTATAAGCTGACCCGTAATATTCCTCTGGCCATGGGCGATTATCAGGAGCTGGAGCGGGTGCTGACCGGCGAATTGGGCAGCAAGGAAGATTATACCCGGGAATTTGGCGACACCCCCTTTGGCTTGCTCGTCCGCAGGATCGCCAAGCTGGACCACGACGCGGCCATGCAGGCCTTTTCCGCCTTTATCAACGACCAATCCCTGAACCAGAAGCAGATCGCCTTTGTACACAAAATCATCAACCATATCGAGCTGAACGGATATATGGAAAATGTGGCAGAGCTGACCAAACCGCCTTTTGACAAGCCTGTTGGCTTTATCAGGCTGTTTGACGCCAGAACCAGGACGGCGCTGATGAAGGCCATCGACCAGGTGCGGGAAAACGCAACCCGGATCACGGTATCATAAACCATGAAACAGGCACAGATGGCCGCCAGGCGGCGGGGGGAGTGCCGACCGCTCAACATGGTACCCTGCCCGGGGCGGGCCGTCTATCGGGAGCTGTGTCTGCCCGGGACTTTTGTGCAGAATGTCCTTTGCAAAAAAACGGCAAAACGGGTATAATCAAATTAGAACGTGTGGCTTTTGGCGTAATTCCGGTTCGCCGAAAGCCCCGCGTTTTTTTGTGCGGAAATGCAGAAAAAGAGAAAAAAGACAGCGTGTAGCCTTGGGCGTAAATCCAGCGTTTGAGGCGGCAGGCTGTCTTTTTTTGTTCAGAGAAAGGTGGAAAGATGGAAATGAACAACCAAAATCTGGGCACCCGACCGGTGGGGGAACTGATGCGCCGGTACGCGGTGCCCTGCATCGTCTCCCTGCTGGTGGGGGCGCTGTACAACATTGCGGACCAGATTTTTATTGCCAATGCCAGCTACCTGGGTTCCTACGGCAATGCGGCCAATACGGTGGTTTTCCCCCTCACGGTGGTGGCGCTGGCCCTGGCCGTGATGATCGGGGACGGCTGCTGCGCCTTTGTGAGCATCAGCCTGGGAAAAGGGGAGCCGGGCCCGGCCAGGACCAGCGTGGGCAACGCCATCGAAATGAGCCTGGCGGTCGGCCTTGCGCTCACGGCCCTGTACCTGGCCTTTGCCGGGCCCCTTGTGGCCCTGTTCGGGGGCACGGTCAACCAGCAGACCTACACCTATGCCCGGGAATATTTCTTTTACATCACCCTGGGGCTGCCCTTTTATGTGTTCGGCCAGGCCATGAACCCCATCATCCGGGCCGATGGCAGCCCCAAAACCGCCATGGCCGCCACTCTGGCCGGGGCGGTGACCAATCTGATCCTGGACCCGGTGTTCATCTTTGGCTTCCGGTGGGGGATGATGGGGGCCGCGGTGGCCACCGTTCTGGGGCAGATCCTCACGGCGGGGCTTTCGGTGGGATATCTCTTCAGAATGCGCCATATCCGCCCTGAGGCGGGGGATTTCCGCCCCTGCCCCCATATCTGCGGGCGCACCCTGGTATTGGGCATCACCAGCTTTTTGTCCCAGATCTCCCTGGTGGCGGCCATGGCGGCCACCAACAACATGGTGCGCCGGTACGGCGCCCTGGACCCCATCTTCGGCCAGGCCCAATATGCCCAGATCCCCATGGCCGTGGTGGGCATTGTGATGAAGTTTTTCCAGATCGTGATCTCGGTGGTGGTGGGGATGGCGGCCGGCTGCATCCCCATTGTGGGCTTCAACATGGGGGCCGGGCATAAAAAGCGGGTCAAAGCCCTGTTTTTCCGGCTGCTGGCAGCCGAAGCGGCAGTAGGCCTCGTTGCCCTGATCTGTGCCGAATGCCTGCCCCGGCAGCTCATCGCCATCTTTGGCGCCGCCAACGAGAGCGTGTATTACACCCAATTCGCCCTGCGGGCCTTCCGCATCTACCTGTGCATGGTGGTGCTGGCCTGCGTGAACAAGGCCTGTTTCATCTTTTTGCAGGCCATGGGCCGGGCGGCAGCTTCCACCGCCCTTTCCATGACCCGGGAGGTGGTGTTCGGCGTAGGGTTTGCCCTGCTGCTGCCGCTGTTCTGGGGGCTGGATGGGGTGCTGCTGTCCATGCCGGTATCGGATGTTCTGACCTTTCTGGCGGCCCTGTGGCTCATCCGCCGCACCTGCCGGGAACTGAATGAGAAAGGAGAGATGAAAAAGTGAAAAACAGGATCCTGACCATCCTGCGGGATTCGGCCGACTGCCTGACTGCCTTTATCCATGCGGACCTGGAATTCCGGGCCCGGCGGATCGTGCAGGTGTATGGGGAAAAAACGGAATCCCCTCAGCAAAGGCTGCGGGATAAGGATAAGCGCCGGGCTGCCTGCCACCGGTTTTACACCGACATGAAATGGGGCTATGCCCGCAACTACCACGTTGCGCTGGACAGTGGAGTGCTGGGGCTGGACGCCTGCGCCCAAATCCTCTGCGGGCTGTATAAAAACCGGGGATGAGTGGGCGGACTGCACAAAAAACAGCGGACTTATTTTTAGGAAAAACGCCTTTTGAAATCCCCGCAAAAAATCTGGTACAATAAAAATGCGGCCCAATACCGCAAAAAAATCAGCAAACCGGAACAAAAAAGGAGGGCGAGGAAATGCCCGGCATCCATGAATATGTCAACTACAGCACCGACGGTATCTGCCGGATCGAGGATATCCGGCCCATGACCTTTGACGGGGCGGGCGGGGAGAAAGAATATTATATCCTCAAGCCGGTAGGGCAGGACCGTGCCAACATCTTTGTACCGGCAGACAATCCCCGGCTTACCGGGCGGATGCGGCCGATTTTGAGCCGGGAAGAGATCGACCGGCTGATTCTCAGCGTGAAGGACCGAAGGCTGGAATGGCTCCCCGACCGGAAGGAGAGAACGGAACAGTTCCGCCAGATCCTGGCCGGGCGGGATGAGCGCCAGCTGCTGCTGCTCATCAGCTGCCTGTACCTGAGAAGCCAGGAGAGCGGGCGGGGCATCTCCGCCGCCGAGGCGCGGCTGCTGAAAAAGGCCGAGGATGTGATCCGGCAGGAGTTTGCCTTTTCCCTGGGGATCAGCCCGGAGGAAATCGGCCGTTACATCCAGGCGCGGCTGGGCATGGAGACGGCGGCGGGTGCCTGAAAGGCCGTCTGCCCTTTGGCGAGAAAAGCGGGGCGGCGCCATCCCAGGCCCCGGATTTTTGCGGCCCGGTTCTTGACGGGGTCTCCTGCATCCTGTATAATGCATGTTAAGATTATGTTAAGAAGGGAAGGGGGAGACCAGGTGGACGAGGGCGACGACGGGAGCGCCGGGCCCAATAGCCGGCCGGCGCAAAAGCGCAGGCGGCTGCGAATCTTCCATATCCTTTCATAAAAACGGACGTGAAGCTGTATGCCTGTAGGGCATACGGGGCGCGTCCGTTGCTTTTTTACAAAGGTTTGGTGCGGGCAGGGCCTGAGGAAAGGATAGAAAGATTCTCATGGCAGATATTGTATTTCTTTTGTTGTTTCAGGTGGTGCTCATTGGGCTGAACGCGGTGTTCGCCAGCGCCGAGATCGCGGTGCTTTCGGTGAATGAGGGCAAGATCCAGCGGCTGGCCGACCAGGGGGATGCCCGGGCCCGGCGGCTGCAGAAGCTGACCGGCGAGCCGGCCCGCTTTTTGGCCACCATCCAGGTGGCCATCACCCTTTCGGGCTTTCTGGGCAGCGCCTTTGCGGCGGATAACTTTTCCGAGCCGCTGGTGGAGCTGGCCCAGAGCCTGGGGGTGGGGCTGCCGGTAAAGACCCTGGATACCATCGCGGTGGTGGTCATCACCCTGATCTTGTCCTACTTCACCCTTATCTTCGGCGAGCTGGTGCCCAAGCGGATCGCCAGGAGAAAATCCGAACAGCTGGCCCTGGGCATGTCCGGCATGATCAGCGGCATTTCCTCTCTCTTTAAGCCCTTGGTCTGGCTGCTGTCGGTATCCACCAACGGGGTGCTGCGGCTGTGCGGCGTCAACCCCGAGGAAGAGGAGGAGACGGTCAGCGAGGAAGAGATCCGGATGATGGTGAACCAGAGCAGCGAGCAGGGGGCCATCGACCCGGAGGAAAAAGAATTCATCCAGAACGTGTTCGAGTTCGACGACATCACCGCCGGCGAGATCGCCACCCACCGCACCGAGGTGGCGGTGCTGAGCCTGGAAGAGGACCCGGAGAGCTGGGCCCGCACCATCCACGAAAGCCGCTTTACCCTGTACCCGGTCTGCGGCGATTTCCCCGACCAGATCGTGGGCGTGCTGAACGCCAAGGACTTTTTCCGCCTGCGGGACCAGGACCGGGAGACCCTGCTGGCCGGCGCGGTGCGGCCCGCTTACTTTGTGCCAGAGACCATCCGGGCTGATCTTTTGTTCCGCCGGATGAAGCAGGACGGCCAGACCCTGGCGGTGGTGCTGGATGAATACGGGGGAATGGCCGGCATCGTCACCCTCTGCGACCTGGTGGAGGAGCTGGTGGGCGAGCTGCGGGGCGAGATAAGCGCCCCCCGGCTGGAAAAGCTGGGGCCGGGCAGCTGCGGCAATCTGAGCAAAAGCCAGAAATTGTGCGCATATTAAAAACACTTGTACATTTCGCAAAGATAGTATATAATGGGACCAACCTGGGGCGGTGCCCCACCGGAGGAAAAGACGGGAGGAAACAAGGATGTATCCATTGTGGGAAGAGCTGAATCGCCTGAAAAAGTGCCGCTGGGTGGAACTTTGCCACCCGCTGAACAACCAGAGCCCCTACTGGGGCGGCATCCCGGATGGCTCGGTAGAGCTGGGAAAAACCGTCTTTGACTGGGGAAACGAGATGCTGGATTGCCTGATCCAGACCTTCAAGTTCCCGGGGCAGTTCGGCACCCATATGGATTTCCCCGGCCATTTTGTAAAGGGGGGCGCCCTGTCGGAAGAGTACGGGGTCAAGGAGATGGCCTTCCCCCTGGTGGTGGTGGATGTGACCGAAAAGGTCAAGGCCGACCCCCACTATGCCGTCACGGTGCAGGACCTGCAGGACTGGGAGGCCAAGTACGGGCCCATCCCCGAGGGGGCCTTTGTGGCCCTGCATACCGGCTGGGCCGAGCGCTGGCCGGATATGAACGCCCTTTCCAACTTTGACGAGGAGGGGGGCGAGCACTTCCCCGGCTGGTCCATGGAGGCCCTGCGGTACATTTACGAGACCAGAAACGCCGCCGCCAACGGCCACGAGACCCTGGATACCGACGCTTCGGCCCTGGCTGCCGCCGCGGGGGACCTGGCCTGTGAGCGGTATGTGCTGAGCAAGGGCAAGCTGCAGGTGGAGGTGCTCTGCAACCTGGATCAGGTGCCCCCTGCCGGGGCCATTGCCTTTGCCGTCTGCCCGCCCATCCAGGGCGCCACCGGCCTGCCGGTGCGGATGTGGGCCATCCTGCCCGAATAAGCCCGGCCTGACAGAAAGGAGGCTCCCCATGAAGACCTTTGTGCTGAACAACGGGGTGGAAATGCCCGCCCTGGGCTATGGCGTTTTCAAGCTGGATACCCAGGAAAGCTGCCTGGCCGGGGTGAGCGCCGCCATCCGGGCCGGTTACCGGCTCATCGACACGGCGGCCATGTACCGCAACGAGGCCTGGGTGGGCCAGGCGGTGCGCCAGAGCGGCCTGCCCCGGGAGGAGTTCTTCATCACCACCAAGCTCTGGCTGCATCAGATGAGCTACGAGGGGGCAAAGGTGGGCTTTGAGCGTTCCCTGGAGCGGCTGGGGCTGGAATATATTGACCTGTTCCTGCTCCACTGGCCTTACGGGGACGCGGCCGGCGCCTGGCGGGCGCTGGAAGAATTGTACCGGCAGGGCCGGGTGCGGGCCATCGGGGTGTGCAATTTCACCCGGCCCTATCTGGATAAACTGCTGCAGACCGCCGAGATCCTGCCGGCGGTGGATCAGATGGAATGTCATCCCCTTTTGCAGCTGCCCGAGCTGCGCCGGTATCTGGCCCAGAAGGGGATCCAGCCCGAGGCCTGGAGCCCGGTGGGCCGGATGCACCCGGAACTCACCGGCAGCCCGGTGCTGGGGGCCCTGGCCCAAAAGCACGGCAAGAGCCTGGCCCAGATCATCCTGCGCTGGCATCTGCAGGAGGGCATTGTGGCCATCCCCAAGGCGGCGGGGGAGGAAAAGATCCGCCAGAACATCGATATCCTGGATTTTGAGCTGAGTGAGGAAGAGATGGCGGCCATCCGGGCCATGGACCGGAGCTTCCACACCAACGACGACCCGGACGACCCCACCAGTGAGGGACGGCTGGCCAGCCGGCCCACCGGCTTTTAAAAAAGCCGCCCATAAGGCGGCAAAAAAGAAAGGAAGTACCTGAACAGAGCCGGCCCCGCCCGGAAAAGGGGAGGCCGGCCCTTTTGGGGAAAATCAGGAGGAATACCAACATGGCATATTGCAAGAACTGTGGCGCCCCATCGACGACCAGGCGGTAATCTGCCCTCACTGCGGAGTATCCCAGACACCGCCGGTACAGGATAACGGCGGTTTTGGCTGGGGCCTGCTGGGCTGCTGCATCCCCATCGTGGGCCTGGTGCTGTTCCTGGTATGGAAGGACACAAAACCCAAGACCGCCAAGGCCGCGGGCGTCGGCGCGCTGGTTTGCGTCTGCCTGTACGCGCTGCTCTATCTGTGCGTCTTTACGATGGGCATCAGCGCCTATGCCCTTTGGCCCTAAAAGACCGTGAATTGCCTGAAAAACAGGGTGAGGCCCTGGCTGTACCGGTGGCTGCCCCGGATCTGCGGCTGCCATTGCCGGGCGGACCGATCCTTTTTTTACAAGGGCTGGCAGTTCCCGGTTTGTGCCCGGTGCACCGGGGAGGTGCTGGGGCTCTGCCTGTCCTTCCTGGTGTTCTTCTGGTATCAGATCCCCCTCTGGCTGGCGGGTGCCCTGCTGGTGCCCATGCTGCTGGATGGGGGCATCCAGCTGACCACCCGCTATGAGAGCACCAACCCAAGGCGGCTGGTCACCGGCTTTGCCTTCGGGTTTGGGCTGTATGTCCTGTTCGGGCATTCGATCCTCTTTGCCTTCTGGCAGGGATATCATTTCCTTCAATAAGAATCAGGCGCCGGGCCTTGGCCGGGCGCAAAGCAAGGCGGCGGGGAACCACCCGCCTCCTTGTGTTTTTAGGGCCCTGGGGGGCTTTGCTGCGTAAAAAAAGAAAACGGGATGGGGATAGAAAACGCGGGGGCGCGGCCCCCGAAAAGGAAGGAAGTAGAAGTTTTGAAGAAGATCCTTGAAAGCTGGAACCGCATCAGCCTGGTCAAACAGATCTGCCTGGGCCTGGCTGTGGGCATCCTGCTGGCCCTGGTGGCCCCGAAAAGCCTTTCCGGCATCACCATTCTGGGCGATCTGTTTGTGGGGGCCCTGAAGGCCGTGGCCCCCATGCTGGTGTTTTTCCTGGTGGCCTCGGCCCTCTGCCACCACAGGCAGGGCCAGCGCACCAACATGAAATCCATCATTGTGCTGTACCTGGCAGGTACCTTCCTGGCAGGCCTGATGGCGGTGCTCGCCAGCTTTTTGTTCCCGGTGCAGCTGGTGCTGGCTGCCGGGCAGGAATCGGTGAGCGCCCCGGAAGGGCTGGCCGAGGTGCTGCGCACCCTGGTCTTTAACCTGGTATCCAACCCCATCACCGCCCTGGCCAACGCCAACTATATCGGCATCCTGGCCTGGGCCCTGGTGCTGGGCCTGGCCCTGAAAAACGCCTCGGAGGGCACCAAGACCCTGATGGAGGATGTGGCAAACGCCCTTTCGGTAATGGTGCGGTGGGTCATCCGCTTTGCGCCCCTGGGCGTGATGGGCCTGGTCTTCAACGCCATTGCCGCCAGCGGCCTTTCCACCCTGCTGGGCTACCTGCAGCTGGTGGTGCTGCTGGTGGGGGTGATGGCCTTTGTGGCCCTGGTGGTCAACCCCCTGATAGTGTTTGTGATGATTCGGCGCAACCCCTACCCCCTGGTGTTCCAGTGCCTGCGGGAAAGCGGCATCACCGCCTTCTTCACCCGCAGCTCGGCCGCCAATATCCCGGTGAATATGGCCCTGTGCGAAAAGCTGGGGCTGGATAAAAACACCTACTCCATCTCCATCCCTCTGGGGGCCACCATCAACATGGCGGGCGCGGCGGTGACCATCGCCACCCTGACCCTAGCGGCCACCCACACCCTGGGGCTCCAGGTGGACCTGCCCACCGCCATTGTGCTGAGCTTTCTGTCGGCCCTGTCGGCCTGCGGCGCTTCCGGCGTGGCCGGGGGCAGCCTGCTGCTCATCCCCCTGGCCTGCAGCCTCTTCGGCATCCCCAATGACCTGGCCATGGAAGTGGTGGGCGTGGGCTTCATTGTGGGGGTGGTGCAGGACAGCTGCGAAACTGCCCTGAATTCCTCCACCGACGTGCTCTTTACCGCCGCCGCCGAATGGGGCGCTCGGCGCAGGGCCGGGAACTGACCCTTTTTGCCCGGACAGAAAACCCAGGCTCCCCAACCGGTCACGGCCGGGCGGGGAGCCTGGGTTTTGCGGTTTATTCCTCCTGGGGGCGCAGCAGCTCAAAGCGGTTTTTGCGGCAGCGCAGGACTCCCTCCCGCTGCAGCCCGCTGATCTGGGCGGAAAGGGCGCTGCGGTCCACCGCCAGGTAGTCGGCCAGCTGCTGGCGGTCGTAGGGGATGGAGAAGACCGGGCTGCCGGCCTGGCGGGCCTGCTGGGAAAGATAGCTGAGCAGGCGCTGGCGGATGGTGCGCCGGCCCAGGCAGCTGAGCTTGCCGGCCAAAAAGAGATTCTTGCGGGCCAGCAGGGGCAGAAGCCGGGCCCGCAGCGCTTCCAGGCAGGGCGGCTGCCCGGCCCCGAGCAGGGCCCCGGCGTCCAGCCAGAGCACCCGGCAGGCCCTTTCGGCCTGTACACTCACCCCGGCGGGGCTCTGGGCCAGGGCGTAGGCCTCGGCAAAAAGTTCCCCCGGCCCGGCCTGGCCGATCAGGCTGCGCCGGCCCCAGTAATCCTCTTGCAGGATGAGCACCCGGCCCTCCAGCACAAGGCCGATGCCGGGCACCGCCTGCCCGGCGTAGAACAGAAAGGCCTGAGCCGGATAGGCCTTTTCCCGGGCATGAAGGAGGGGCAGCAGGCGGGCCAGTTCCTCCTGCCCCAGCCCGGCCAGGAAGGGCGGGGCCAGGGCGGCCAGCCGGCCGGCCAAAGAGGGGTTTTCCATGGTTTTCCTCCCCAAAAGTTTTGTTTTGTTGGAATTACAACAGATTCTTTTCTCTGATCATACTATACTGACAGACACAAGGCAAGGGAAAGCCTTGGGGAAAAACTCTGCCGGGCCCGAAAAGGGCGGAAAGGAAACAAGATGCTTCGAAAGATCATTCAGATAGACGCGGAAAAATGCAACGGCTGCGGGGCCTGCGCCTCGGCCTGCCAGGAGGGCGCCATCGCCATGGTGGAGGGCAAGGCCCGGCTGGTGCGGGAGGATTACTGCGACGGGCTGGGCAACTGCCTGCCCGCCTGCCCCACCGGGGCCATCACCTTTGTGGAAAAGGAGACCTTGCCCTTTGACGAGGAGGGGGCCAAGGCGGCCCAGGCGCCCCGCCCGGCAGGCTGCCCGGGCAGCGCGGCCCGGGCCCTGGGCGGCGTTGCCCCTGCCGCCCAGGCTGCCCCGGCGGGGAACCGGCCCTCCTGCCTGCGCCAGTGGCCGGTGCAGATCAAGCTGGCGCCCGTCCAGGCCCCCTGGCTGGACGGGGCCCGGCTGCTGCTGGCTGCCGACTGCGCTGCCTATGCCAGGGCCTCCTTCCATGAGGACTTTATGGCGGGCTGCGTCACCCTCATCGGCTGCCCCAAGCTGGATGGGGTGGATTATTCCGAAAAGCTGGCCGAGATCCTGAAAAACAACCGGGTGCTGAGCGTGACGGTGGCCCGGATGGAGGTGCCCTGCTGCGGCGGGCTGGAACGGGCGGCCCGGCAGGCCCTGGCAAAAAGCGGCCGGGATATCCCCCTGCAGGTGGCGGTGCTGGGGGTGGACGGCAGCCTGAAGGGCTGAGCCTTCCCCTCGAAAAAGAAAGCGGACTGTGCTATAATAAGCATGGTCCGCTTTTTTACAGGGCGGCCAGTGTGAGGAAAAAAGGCGGGAAAAAGAATGATCGGTATGGGAACATTGGTGAACACCGCGGCGGTGGTCGCCGGCGGGATGCTGGGCCTGGCCCTGGGGGGCGGACTGAAAAAGAGCATTCAGGAGACGGTGATGCACGCCATGGGCATGGCCACCATCTTCATCGGGGTGGGCGGCACCCTCAAGGAGATGCTGTATCTGGATGGGGGAGCCCTGCAGACCCGGGGCACCATGCTGCTGATCTTTTCTCTGATAGCGGGCAGCCTGCTGGGGGCGGCCCTGGAGATCGAGCGAAGGCTGGACGGGCTGGGCGGCTGGCTCAAGGGCCGGCTGGGGCCCCGGGCCGGGGGCCGCTTTGTGGAAGGGTTCGTCACCGCCTCCCTGGTGATCTGCGTGGGGGCCATGGCGGTGGTGGGCAGCCTGGAGGACGGGCTGAACGGCAACGCCGCCACCCTGTACACCAAATCGGTGCTGGACTTTATGATCGTGATGATCCTGGCCTCCACCCTGGGGGCGGGGGCGGTCTGTTCGGCCCTGCCCCTGCTGATCTATCAGGGCAGCATCACCCTGTTTGCCCGGGCCCTGGCGCCCCTGCTCAGCGAGGCAGTGATCAGCGACCTTTCCCTGGTGGGCAACGTGCTGATCTTTGGGGTGGGGGTGAATGTGGCCTTCGGCAAAAAGCTGGCCGTGGGCAACATGCTGCCGGCCCTGGCGGTGCCGGTGCTCTGGCATTTGTTTGTGTGAAAAAACGGCCCGGGGCCGACCGGAAAAAGGGCCCCCTGGAAAGGAAGGAAGCGGTTTGGAAGACAAGAGATTTGCCCTGCTCATTGACTCGGACAATATTTCGGCCAAGTACATCTCCCACATCCTGGACGAGATGACCAAGTACGGGGTGACCACCTACAAGCGCATTTACGGGGACTGGACCAGCCCCCAGACCGCCAAGTGGCGGGAGGAGCTGCTGAAAAATTCCATCATCCCCATCCAGCAGTTCAGCAACACGGTAGGCAAGAACGCCACCGATTCCACCCTCATCATCGACGCCATGGACATCCTGTACACCCACAGTGTGGACGGGTTCTGCATCGTTTCCAGCGACGGGGACTTCACCCGCCTGGCCAGCCGGCTGCGGGAAAGCGGCATGATGGTGATCGGCATGGGGGAGGAAAAGACCCCCCGGTCCTTCCGGGCGGCCTGCAGCATCTTCACCGCCCTGGAACTGCTGCTGGATGAGGACGCCGAGCCCGCCGCCCCCGCCAAGAAGGCGGCCAAGCGCCCCGAGCCGGGGCAGGAGAGCGCCGGGGGCGGCATTGTGGATAAGAGCGTGATCGAGAGCGACGCGGTGAACATCGTCACCGAGAACGAGAACAAGGGCAAGGTGACCGGCCTGGGCGAGCTGGGCAGTCGGCTGCAGAACAAGTACCCGGATTTTGACGTGCGGAACTACGGCTACAGCCTGCTGAGTAAGTTTTTGGCCGAGATGCACAGCCTGGAACTGGTGAAGGACGGCCACACCGTGGGGGTGCGGCTGAAAAACAGCCAGGACGATGCCGACGAGGCAGAGGCCTACATCCTCCAGCTGGTGCGGGAGGCCGGGGCCAAGGGGGTCAGCCTCAGCGAGCTGAGCAACGCCCTCCATGCCCGGTACGGCCAGTTCAGCGTGCGGGATTACGGCTACAGCCAGTTTTCCAAATTCGTGCAGAGCGTGCCCCAGGTAGAGCTGGGCCGCACCGCCCGCACCAAGGACCGGGCCTTCTACCGCCCGGAGGAATAAGCCCGGGAGAAAAAAAGAACGCCGGAGCCTGTGAAAGGCTCCGGCGCTTTTGGTTTTTGGGGTTCAGGGCAGCTGCAGGGTAAAGGGCTGGCCGGCCACCGCCCGGCCGGCGATCTTCACCTGGATCTGCCCCTCCCGGCGGCAGGCCCGGACCCGCACATGGCCGTCCCGGCCCATCTCCTGGCCCTGCTCGATGAACAGGTCGGCCCGGGTTTCGCCGGGGGCGATATAGGCCAGCCAGTAGGCCCCCATCACGCCGCAGGCGGTGCCGGTGACCGGGTCCTCGGTCACGCCGCTGTCCCCCGCCGAAAAATGCCGGCCATGGAGCTGACAATCCGGGGAGAGGGTCTCCAGGCAGAGGGGATGCACCGAGGCCCCCGGGTGGGCGGTGAGCAGGCCGGGGAAGAGTTTATTCTGGGGCTGCATCTTCCGGAAATCCTCCAGGGTGCGGATGGGCAGGATCACCGTCCAGCTGCCGGTGCTGCCGTACACCGCCGGGAAGCGGGTGTCCAGGGCGGTTTTGTCCAGCCCGATGGCCCCCAGCAGCCCTTCCAGGTCCCCCTCAAAGGGCTCAAAGCGGGCGGGGGCCTGCTCCATGCTCACCATCCGGGTGGCCGGGTCATACCCCAGTTCCAGCTCCCCCGCCAGGGTCTCGGCCCGCAGGGTGAGGGGGGCGGCGGGGGCCTGCCGGGCCATCAGGGCCGAAAAGGCACAGACCGTGCCATGGCCGCAGAGGGGAGTTTCCCGCCCGGGCATGAAGAACCGCAGGCGCAGGTCGGCCTTTTCGCTGCGGCAGATAAAGGCGCACTCGGAAAAACCGGCCTGGAAGGCCAGCTGCTGCATTTCCTCCCCCGAAAGGCCGTCCGCCTCCAGCACCACGCCGCAGGGGTTGCCCATGCCCGGCGCGTCGGCAAAGGCGTCGTAGCGGGCCAGAGTGATCGTTTTCATATTGGTTCTCCTTTCCTTGTGGGTGTACGGGAATTTTAAAAGCTGCCGGGGGCGGGGCGGATGCTTACCTCCCCGTACCGCAGGGCCTTTTCGCCGCCCCCGCTCAGGGTGATGAGCAGCCGGCCCTCCTCGTCGATGCCCCGGGCAAAGGCGGTGTAGGGCTCGCCGTCCCCGGTGACGGTGAGGTAGTGGCCCACCACCAGGCTGCGGGAGCGGTATTCCGGCAGGTAATCCCCCCGGATGCCCAGGGCCAGCAGCTCCTGGGCGATGGCGGCGGCCAGTTCGGCCCGGCTGCAGGGGGCCTGGCCCGGCGGGAAAAGGCTGCCCGCCACCGGGGCTACCTGGGGCGGGAAGGCCTCGGCGGGGGTGGCCAGGTTGACCCCGATGCCCACCGTGAGGAATTCCAGCCGGCCGGTCTCAAAGTCGGAGACCGCCTCGGTGAGGATGCCTGCCACCTTTTTGCCCTTATAAAACAGGTCGTTCACCCACTTGATGGCCAGCTGGCGGCCGCAGAGCCGGGCTACCGCCCGGCAGACCGCCACCGCGGCGCAGCCGGTGACCGTGAGGGAATCGGCAATCTCGCCTCCCGGCCGCAGGATGAGGGAGAGGTAGACCCCGCCCTCCGGGCTGACAAAGGTCCGGCCCAGCCGGCCCCGGCCCGCCTTCTGCCGCCCCGCCAGCACCAGGGTGCCCTGGGGCGCGCCCTCCCCGGCCAGGGTGTGGGCGGTGCGGTTGGTGGAATCCACCTCCCCGTATACATAACAGCGGGTCACCGGGCTGCCGGGGGCCAGGGCCGCTTCCAGGGCGGCCTGGCTCAATACGTCCCCGCCCCGGCCCAGCCGGTAGCCAAGACCGCTGGACGCCTCGATCCGGTAACCCTGCTTTTGCAGGGCCTGGGCCGCCTTGTGCACCGCCGCCCGGCTCACGCCCAGATCCTGGGCCAGCTTCTGGCCGGAAAGGGGCTCCTCACCGCTGCGGCGCAGCGCTTCCAGCAGCGCTGCCTGGGTCGCTCCCCGTGGGGGCATGGTCCTTCCTCCTTTCGCCCTGCTCTTGGCAGGTAAACAAAAACGGATGCCAAAAGTTTACGATATTCCTTTAAAAAAAGCCGGGCGGCCTGGCCGCCCGGCCAAAAGGCAGGGATGATGGCTCGCTCCTTAAAAGGGGCAGGGACGGGGGAGAGCCCCGCCCGGCGCTGCCCGGGGCGAGGGGAAGCGCTTACTGGCGCTCTTCCACCGTGTAGGTGAAGCCGTACTCCTCCTGCAGGGCCTTTACCTGGGGCTCGCAGTCCTCAATGAAGGTGGGGCTGTAGATGCTCTGGCCGTTGTGGGCCTTCTTGTAGTCCTCCAGGATCTGGGTCAGCTTGTCCCAGGCCTCGTCGTTCCGGGCCTGGTTGCTCTCGTCGGGGAAGCTGATGATAAACTCACGATGTTTGGGGATGCGTGCTTTCATGGGAAGATTCCTCCTGATCTTGGGCGGCAGGGCCGCCGGTTTAGGGTATAGGGGCCTTGGCTCAAAGCCCGAACAATCGCCGGGCGTTCTGGGCCGTGGTCTCAAACACGGTCTCGGGGGCAAGGCCCAGGGTCTGGGCGATCAGCTCGCCCACATACTGGATATTGCCGCTGTGGTTGCGCTTGCCCCGCACCGGCTGGGGCGAAAGATAGGGGCAGTCGGTTTCCAGCACCACCTGCTCCAGGGGGATGGCCCGCAGGCTTTCCAGGGCCCGGCGGGCGTTTTTATAGGTGCAGCTGCCCCCAAAGCCCAGGTAAAGGCCCTGGGCCGTCAGGCGGCGGGCATCCTCGGCGCTGCCGGAATAGCAGTGTACAATGCCCCGGGGCCGGTATTTTTCCAGCAGGGCATAGGTCTCGGCGTGGGCCTCCCGGTCATGCACCAGGATGGGCTTGTCCAGCTCCCGGGCAAGCTGCAGCTGGGCCTCGAAAAGTTCCAGCTGAGGCTGGGCGGGCACCGGCCAGTGATGGTCCAGCCCGCACTCGCCCACCGCCACCACCCGGGGGTCCTCAAAGAGGGGGCGCATCTCTTCCAGCTCCCGCCGCCAGTCGCCGCCGTAGCGGCAGAGGGTGGCGGCGTCCTCCTCGATCAGGCTCTGGGGATGGATGCCCAGCGCCGCCCAGACAAAGGGATAGCGATGGGAAAGTTCCAGCACCTGGGCGGCGTCGCCGCTGTGGGTGGCGCAGTCCACCACCCCCACCACCCCGGCCCCGGGCAGGGCGGAAAGCACCTCGTCCCGGTCGGCGTCAAAAGAGCGGCTGGTGTAATGGGCGTGGGTATCAAAAATCGGGCCTGTCATGGGCTTACCCCAGCTGGCTGCCGGGCTTGACGCTGTCCGGGAAGAGGACCACGGTCACGTTGCCCTGGCTGTCGGCGGCCGAGAGGATCATGCCCTCGCTCACATACTTGCCCTTCATCATGGGCCGGGGGGCCAGGTTGGCCACAATGGCCACCTGCTTGCCCACCAGCTCTTCGGGCTGGTACCACTTGGCAATGCCGGAGAGGATGGTGCGCTCCCGCTCACCGTCAAACAGGCGGAACTTCAGCAGCTTTTTGCTCTCGGGCAGTTTTTCGCATGCCAGCACCTTGGCCACCCGCATCTCGCACTTGGCGAAATCGTCGATGGTGATTTCGGGCAGGTGCTCCTGGGCTTCGGGTTCCTCCTGGCTCTTTTCCGGGACGGGCTGGGCCGGGGCGGCCTGACCTTTAGCCTCGGCCTTGCGGGCCTCGTCCTGCTTGGCCAGCTCTTCCAGCTCCTTGGCCACGTCAATGCGGGGGAAGAGGGCCTCGCCCTTGCGCACGGTGTAGCCGGCCTGCTTGCCGTAGCCCAGGTTGGCGAAGACCAGGCCGGCCGGGTCAAGGCCCAGCTGGGCGGCCATCTTGGGGGCGGTGTCGGGCAGGTAGGCGTTCAGCAGGATGGCGGCGCAGCGCAGGGCTTCGCACAGGTTGTACAGCACCTGCTGCAGCCGGGGGGCGTTGGCCTCCTCCTTGGCCAGGGCCCAGGGGGCGGTCTCGTCAATATACTTGTTGGCCCGCTGGATCAGCCGGAAGATCTCCATAAGGGCCTGGGGGATGAGCAGCTGGTCCATGGCGGCGGCCACCTTGTCGGGGGTCTCGCCGATGAGGGCCGTCACCTCTGCATCCGGGTCGGCGGTCACGCCGGTGGGGGCCAGGGTGCCGCCGAAGTACTTGGCGGCCATGGCTACCGTGCGGCTGAGCAGGTTGCCCAGGTCGTTGGCAAGGTCGCTGTTGATCCGGCTGATGAGGGCCTCGTTGGTGAAGCTGCCGTCATTGCCGAAGGGGATCTCCCGCAGCAGGAAGTAGCGGATGGCGTCCACCCCGTACCGCTCGCAGAGGACCACCGGGTCCACCACGTTGCCCACGGATTTGCTCATCTTGCCGCCGTTGATCAGCAGCCAGCCGTGGCCGAACACCCGCTTGGGCAGGGGCAGATCCAGGGCCATCAGCATGGCCGGCCACAGGATGGTGTGGAAGCGCAGGATCTCCTTGCCCACCATGTGCAGGTCAGCGGGCCAGAACTTTTCAAACCCGTCCCGGGCGTCGTTCTCGTAGCCCAGAGCCGAGATATAGTTGGAGAGGGCGTCCACCCAGACGTACATGGTGTGCTTGGGGTCGAAGGGGACCGGGATGCCCCAGGGCACGGTGGTGCGGGAAACGCAGGTATCCTGCAGGCCCTGCTTGATGAAGGCGATCATCTCGTTCTTGCGGCTCTCGGGCTGGATGAACTGGGGGTTCTCCTCATACAGCTGCAGCAGCCGGTCGGCATATTTGCCGGTCTTGAAGAAGTAGGCTTCCTCCTCGGCCTCGTACACCGGGCGGTGGCAGTCGGGGCAGCAGCCGTTTTCGTCCAGCTGGCTGTCGGTCCAGAAGCTCTCGCAGGGCTTGCAGTAGTGGCCCTTGTAGATGCTCTTGTAAATATCGCCCTTTTCGTACAGCTTGGTGAAGATTGCCTGGCAGCTTTTGATGTGGTAGTCGTCGGTGGTGCGGATGAACCGGTCATAGCTGATGTTCAGCAGCTTCCACAGGTCCTTCACGCCGCCGGCGCCTTCCACGATGTTGTCCACATATTCCTTGGGGGTGACGCCCTTGTCGGCGGCCTTGTCCTGGATCTTCTGGCCGTGCTCGTCGGTGCCGGTGAGGAACATCACATCATACCCCTGCATTCGCTTGAAGCGGGCCAGCGCGTCGCAGGCCACGGTGGTGTAGCTGTGGCCGATGTGCAGCTTGTCGCTGGGGTAGTAGATGGGTGTGGTGATGTAGAATGTTTTCTTTTCCATACTTCATGATTCCTTTCCGTGAAAAGGCCGCGAATGCAACGGCTTTTCGCTGGCGCGTTTTTCGCGCACATACAATATAAGTATAAAAGCCGCTTTTTTCAAAGTCAAGAACCCGGGCCCCGGCGGCCCAAAAAAGAAGGGGGAAAAAGGGCGGAAAAGGGGGCGAGGGGGGGCGCCGGGGCCGGGGCGAGTGAGGGAAGGCAAGGAGAAAGCCAAGGAGAAAAGCCGGGGCGGGACAGGATGCGGCAACCCTGCCCCGGCCGATTGCCCCGGGGGTGTCGGGTATGGTACAATAAAAGCCCGGCGGGCGAGAGCGCCGGCAAACCAAAAGGGCCCTGCCGCCAGATCGGGCAGGGCCTTGTAAAGAAAAAAGAAAGAAGGGCCTGTATGATTCCGTTTGATCCCTGCGACCATCGATACCCCTCCCGGCGCAACACGGTGTTTGCCAACCGGGGGATGGTGTGTTCCTCCATCCCCCAGGCCAGCGGCATCGGGCTGGACATCCTGAAAAAGGGCGGCAACGCCGTGGACGCGGCGGTGGCCGTGGCGGCGGCCCTGCCCCTTCTGGAGCCCACCAGCAACGGCCTGGGCAGCGACGCCTTTGCCCTGGTCTGGACAAAGGGCAAGCTCCATGCCTTGAACGCCAGCGGCTTTGCGCCCCAGAACCTCACCGCCGCCAAGGTGCGGCAGATGGGCTATACCGCCATGCCCTCGGAGGGCTGGCTGCCGGTGATGGTGCCCGGCGCGCCGGCCGCCTGGGCCGAGCTGGCCGGCCGGTTTGGCACCATGCCCCTGGAAGAACTTTTTGCCCCGGCGGTGGACTATGCCCGTCATGGCTTTGCGGTGAGCGTCAACCCGGCCCGGATGTGGGAGCGGGAGGCCCGCCGGTTCGGCCAGGCCTATCAAAAAGACCCGGCCCTCTTTGGCCCCTGGATGGACACCTTTACCAAGGAGGGCGAGCCCTGCCGGGCGGGGGATATTTTCAGCTGCCCCCAGATGGCCGACACCCTGGAAAGCCTGGCCGCCACCGGCTGCGAGAGCTTTTACCGGGGCGAGGTGGCCGAAAAGATCGCCGCCTTCAGCGCGGCCACCGGCGGCTGGCTCACCCGGGAGGATCTGGCAGCCTATAAACCCCAGTGGGTGGAGCCCATCACCACCCGGTACCGGGGCTATGACGTGTACGAACTGCCCCCCAACGGCCACGGCATCACGGTGCTGATGGCCCTGAACATCCTGGAAGGGCTGGAAATGGGCCGGGATAAGGATGACCCCATCACCTGGCACCATATGATCGAGGCCCTCAAGCTGGCCTTTGCGGACGCCAAGACCTATGTGGCCGACCCCCGATATATGCGCACCCGGGTGGAAGACCTGCTCAGCCCCGCCTATGCCCAAAAGCGCCGGGCTCTGGTGGGCCCCCGGGCCCTGGAACCCCAGCCGGGCGACCCCCACTGCGGCGGCACCGTCTATTTCTGCACTGCCGACGGCCAGGGCAACATGGTCTCCTATATCCAGAGCAATTACCAGAGCTTCGGCTCGGGGGTGGTGGTGCCGGGCACCGGCATCTCCCTCCAGAACCGGGGGGCCAACTTCAGCCTGGACGAGGCCAGCGACAACTGCCTGGCCCCGGGCAAGCGGGCCTACCACACCATCATCCCCGGCTTTTTGGCCAAGGACGGCCAGCCGGTGGGGCCCTTCGGGGTGATGGGGGCTTTCATGCAGCCCCAGGGCCACCTGCAGGTGCTGGTGAACACCATCGACTACGGCATGAACCCCCAGCAGGCCCTGGACGCCCCCCGCTTCCAGTGGCTGGGGGGCAAAAAGATCCAGCTGGAGGCCGGGGTGCCCCAGGCGGTGGCCCGGGAGCTGGAAGAGCGGGGCCATGAGGTGGAGATCATCACCGATACCCTGAATATGGGCCGGGGCCAGATCATCCGCCGGCTGGAAAACGGGGTGCTGGCCGGGGCCACCGAGCCCCGGTGCGACGGCACCGTGGCCGCCTGGTAAGGGCGAGTTTTCATCAAAATCAGGGGCGAAGGCCGATGGCCTTCGCCCCTTTTCTTTTACCCTTCTTCCTGCAGGGAGGTGCCGGGGTAATAGGTTTCCAGAATTTCCCCATAGCTTTTGCCGGTAAGAGCCATGGCCTTGGCCCCGTACTGGCTCATGCCCACCCCGTGGCCGTAACCTTTGGTGGTGAAGGTGAAATCCTCCCCTTCCAGGCTCACCGAAAAACAGGCGCTGCGCAGCCCCAGAGCCGAGCGGATGGCGGTGCCCTCCATGGCGGTGCCGCCCCATTCCATAGTATCCACATAACCGGCGGGGGTGTAGCTGACCGCCCCGGCCCAGCCCGAGCAGTCCCCGGAAAAATCGCCCCCCAGCCCGGCCCCCTCCAGCAGGGCCTTCAGCTCGGTGGCGGAATAGACCACCTGGGCCTCATAGTCCGGGCTGGTGAGGTCTAGGGCCGAATCCACCCCCTGCAGGTAGGGCAGGGCCTCGTCCCACACGTTCTGGCTGGCCTCGGTGACCCCGCAGCTGATGGCGTGGTAGCAGGCCGCCGCGGGCTCGTCCTCCCAGGTGAGGAGGGTGTGCTCCACCGGGGCCAGCACCTCCTGCAGCCGGGCCAGGTTTTCCTCAAAGGCGTCGCCCCAGTAGCTGGCCATCACCTCCCGGGTCATATAGCCCTGGCGCAGGCTGGAGTTTACCGTGATCCAGCCACCGTTGTTGGCCTCGGCGCCCCCCTGCATCCCCTGGTACAAAAGATAGCTGTGGCTGGCAATGCCCTGGGCCCGCAGGGCTTCGTCCGGCCAGGCCACCGGCATCTCGCTGGCCACCGCCCCCACCATGTATTCCAGCGGGGTGAGTTCCAGCAGCCGGCCCTGGCCCTCGTCCCACAGATACACCATGCCCTGGGCGGCCTCTTCCTGGGCCGGCTGGGAAGAGGCGGGGGAGGCCTCCGGCCAGGGGGAGCTGACGGCGGGCTCCTGACCGGCGCCTGAGCCCTCCCCAGGGGCAAGGCCCAGCCCCACCAGAGGGGTGAGCAGGACCAACAGGGAAAAAACGGACATGCACAAAGCGGTTTTTCGCATAAAAAATCCTCCGCAAAGCCAAAAAGGCCCGGTTGCAATTTCCCCAAAAAGAGGGTAAACTGTTTGAGTATACCCGCCCGGCGGCCAAGGCCGGGGCGGCAAGGGGGGGGACAGGTCGTCCACCCCATATCTATGCGGCGGGCAGGGGCAAAATGCCCGCCCCGGGGGAAGGAAAGGAAGAAGGTATGAAACGGGCAGCTGCATTGCTGGTCTTGCTGGTCTGCCTGGCGCTGGGGGCCCTGCGCTGGGTGGATCTTTTGAATTACTGCGATCTGGCCACCGGGTTTGTGACCCGGGGGGAATTTTGGTGGAGATACGCGGCCATGGGCGGGGCGGCGGTCCTGCTCTGGCTGGGGGGCTTTCTGGCGCCCCGCCGGCCGGCCTGCATGCTGCGCACCAGCCGGCCCCTGGGGCTTTGCTCCGCCCTGTGCGCCGTGAGCTGGGCCGCCGCTGCCGGCGTGACCCTTACCCAGGCCCTGGCCCGGGAGGATAACGTCCAGCTGGCCCTCAGCATTTTGTACGTGCTGACCGCCCTCTGGCTTTTCCTGATGGCGGCCTCCCGGCTTACCCGATACATCGACGCCCCCAGCGGCAGCGCCCTGGTGGGGGTGGCGGGCACCATCGGGCTTTATCTGCTCACCGTCTGTCGGTTCGGCTTCCGGCCGGCCAGCATCCAGCGGATCAGCGTGACGGTGGAGGCCCTCAGCGCCCTGGCCGTCCTGCTTTTCATGAGCGTGCTGGTGCGGGCCTCCTACCTGCCCTTTACCTCCTGCGGGCGGCGGCTGACCTTTTTGGGGGGCACCGCCTTCCTGTTCTGCACCTGCCTGGAAATGCCCCAGACATTCTGCCGCTGGGTGGCGGGATATGCCCAGCAGGGTGAGATGGCCCTGAGCCTGGCCCTGGGCTGCACCGGCCTGCTGGGAGCGTTGAGCGCCCTCTGTGCCGTGGCGGGCGGCGAGGGCGGCCCGGCCCCCGCGCGGCGGGAAGAGGAAGAAGAATAAGCTTTCCCGGCCCGGCGGAAAGGGCCCGGATTTTAACAAACAAAGAGCGCCCCGGCGGGATGGGTTCCCGTCGGGGCGCTTTTTGTTCTGGGGAGTTTGGCCGGGTCAGTCCGGCAGGATGCAGCAGGGAGAAAGCTGGATGAGATAGGGGGAGAAGCGATCTTCCGGCAGAAAAAGGGGGGAGAAGGGCGGGCAGGCTCCCTGGGCCAGGGGCAGGGCCAGCAGGCAGGAAAAGCCCCCCGCCCCGCCCTTTCGGTTCCAGCCCAGCAGGGCGCCCTCCGCCCGGCTGGCCGCCAGCCGGCAGTAGGCCAGCCCCAGCCCCTCCTGGGGGTGAAGGCCGGGGGAAAACCAGCGCTGGGCCGCAAGGCCCGGGCCGGTGTCGGCCAGGTAAAAGTAGGCCCGGCCCCCGGCCTGACCGGTCTTTAAGCAGAGCCGGGCCCCCGGCCCCCCATACAAAAGGCTGTTGCAGGCCAGGTGGCAGAGGGCGGCGGTGAGCTGCCGGCCGCTCAGCCCCACCGGCAGAGGAGCGCCGGTGCCGAAAAAGGCCAGCTGATCCGGCCGCAGGGGGCACAGGGCCCCCAGGGCCCCGGCCAGCTGACGGGCCGCCTGTTCCAGGTCGCACCGGCCCGGCCGGGCAAGGCTTTGGGCAGCCTCCAGGGTGGCGGCCCGGCGAAGCAGCCGATAGCAGTCCCTGCCCGGGGCCTGCCCCCGGGCCTGACGGGCCGCCGCCAGCCGGCCGGCCTTTTCCCGCAGGCTGCGGGCCATCCCGCCCGGCTGAGAGGGCGGCGGGGGGAGCGCCATGGCGGGGGCCTCCTTTCCTGAAAAGGGAATAGGGCCGGCAGCGCCGCCGGCCCCTTGTTCTGCTTAGTGTATGCGCCGGCGTCGGGGCCCATCCGCAAAAGGGCCCCCAAAGGGCAGGAGGCTGCTGCCAGAGCCCCCAGAATCCCCCAGAAATGGGGTCTTTCGCCGTTTCCCCGAAAAACATTGTTAAAAATATTTGCAATTTGGTTAATTTTTTATCAAAAACATCTTGCGGAATCCGGGGGCTTTGAGATACAATGAAATTGCCTTAAGAGATGTATAAAATGTGGAGAAACAAGGTAAAACTAAACTGAAAAAAACAGGGAGGATACGAGAATGTCTGTTAAAGTTGCGATCAATGGTTTCGGCCGCATCGGCCGCCTGGCTTTCCGTCAGATGTTTGAGGCCGAGGGCTACGAAGTGGTGGCCATCAACGACCTGACCAGCCCCAGCATGCTGGCTCACCTGCTGAAGTACGACACCGCTCAGGGCGGTTTCTGCGGCAAGATCGGCGAGGGCAAGCACACCGTCGAGGCCGGCGAGGATTACATCGTGGTGGACGGCAAGAAGATCACCATCTACGCCATGCCCAAGGCTGAGGAGCTGCCCTGGGGCCAGATCGGTGTGGACGTGGTGCTGGAGTGCACCGGCTTCTACACTTCCAAGGAGAAGGCTTCCGCCCATCTGAAGGCCGGCGCCAAGAAGGTCGTCATCTCTGCCCCTGCCGGCAACGACCTGCCCACCATCGTGTACAGCGTCAACGAGAAGACCCTGACCAAGGAAGACACCGTCATCAGCGCCGCTTCCTGCACCACCAACTGCCTGGCTCCCATGGCCAGCACTCTGAACAAGGCCTACCCCATCGTGTCCGGCATCATGACCACCGTGCATGCCTACACCGGTGACCAGATGATCCTGGACGGCCCCCAGCGCAAGGGTGACCGCCGTCGTGCCCGTGCCGGCGCCCAGAACATCGTTCCCAACTCCACCGGCGCTGCCAAGGCCATCGGCCTGGTTATCCCCGAGCTGAACGGCAAGCTGATCGGCTCTGCCCAGCGCGTGCCTGTTCCCACCGGCTCCACCACCATCCTGGTGGCTGTGGTCAAGGGCAAGGACGTGACCAAGGAGAGCATCAACGCCGCCATGAAGGCCGCCCAGAACGAGAGCTTCGGCTACAACGAGGAGGAGATCGTTTCTTCCGACGTGATCGGCATGAAGTACGGCAGCCTGTTTGACGCCACCCAGACCATGGTGACCAAGATCGACGACGACACCTATCAGGTGCAGGTCGTGGCCTGGTACGACAACGAGAACAGCTACACCAGCCAGATGGTGCGCACCATCAAGTACTTCGCTGAGCTGTAATCTCCCCTTTCTCCGCGTTTTGCATGGATAAAAAGCCCCGCCCGGCAGAAATGCCGGGCGGGGCTTTTCCTTTGTGTTTTTACGGGTAGGGGCTGCGCCGGTCGGTAAGCCCCAGCAGATAATCGGTGCTGGTGCCGTAAAACCGGGCCAGGGCGATGAGCACCTCGGTGGGCAGGTCCCGCTTGCCCAGTTCGTAGCGGGAATAGCACACCTGGGTGCAGTTGAGGTAGGCGGCCAGGTCCTTCTGCAGCAGGTCGGCGTCTTCCCGTAAAGAGCGGATGCGGGGGTATTCCATAGGCTCCCTTCTTTGCATTGGGTTAAGCAAAGTATAGCCAAAACCAAAATGGTATATTGCTGTATAAACCAATTTGGTTTATAATAGAGGGGAAAAGGCCCTTTTGCGGGCAAGAAAGAAAGAAAAAGGGACGCTGAAATGGGAAAAATACAGGAAAAAAGAAGGGGCCGGGTGTTGGGAATGCTCCTCGCCCGGCGGGGACAGAGCGGGGAAAAAGTGGGAAAGGGGCAGGCGGGCCGGGCCCTGCGGGCGGCGGCGGTGCTGGCCGTCCTGGCCCTGCTGGGGGCCTCGCCGACGCCGGAAGGCCAGGAAAGGATCAGCCGGGGCGAGGTGCTGGCCCGGGCCCCCGGCCGGCTGGTGGAACAGGGGGAGGACCGCCTCTGTTTTGAGGACGGGAAAGGCCGCTATACCCTCTATTTCTTTGACGGTCAGGGCCGCCTTTGCCGGCTGGCCCGGCTGGAGCCGGGGCGCGCCCCTTGCGCCCCGGGCCCCTCTGGGGTAAAATAACAGGACAAGCCCCGGGGCGGTCAAGGTTCCCGGGCAAGGGGGGAAATGGTATGGAACGGGCGGTGAATCGGCTTTTCTGCCTGCTGCTGGGGGGCATCCTGCTGGCAATCCTGGTATCCTCGGTGATCCACTGGGAGTATAACGGCCCCGCGGCTCTGGCGGCAGGCCTGGCCCTCACCGGGGGCATGGGGGTGCTGCTCCACTTTGCGGCCCCTGCGGCCGGCCGGCTCAGCCCCGGGCGGTTCCGGATCTTTCTGGGGCTGGGGCTGCTGGTGTACGGGCTGGTGCTGGCCATCCTGGGCACCCTGCTGGCCCAGGTGCTCATCATGGATATGGACTATGTCTACCGGAGCCTGCCCGAATTCCTGGAAGGTTTCCCCCTGGGGCAGAGCAATTTCTATTACATCATCTGCAACAACAACCTGGGCCTGGCTCTGCTGCTGGCGGCGGTCTATCGGGTGAGTGGCATCTCCCCCGAGGGGGGCGCCGGGCTGGAAGCCGGCATCCTCTTCAACTGCCTGATGATCTGGCTCACCGTCCTGCTGCTCTGCCGCTGCGCCCGGCTGCTCACCCAGAGCAACGGGGCGGTGCTGGGGGTCTTTCTCATCTCGACCTTCTTCCTGCCCTTCTGGCTCTGGACGCCGGTCTTTTATTCCGACACCCTTTCCATGCCCTTTATCCTGCTGGCGGTGGTCTGCTTCTTCCGCTTCCGGCTCTCCGGGCGGTGGGGCGGGCTCTGGCTGGCAGCCTCGGCCCTGGCGGCCTTCCTGGGTTATGCCGTCAAGGGCAGCGCTGCCGTGGTGGTGCCGGCGGTGATGATCTGGCTGGTGCTGGAACATCTGGACGGCCTGAAAGCCGCCCTGCGCCAGGCGGTGCTGTATCTGGTCTGCTTTCTGGTACTGGCGGGGGGCTACAAGGCGGCCCAGCACCTTTGGATCCTGGATTACACCGACAGTGAGGAATACGCCCTGCCCACCGAGCTCTGGCTGTGCTACGGCAGCCACGACGACGGGGATTACAGCCAGGAGGACTATGACTACTGCGCCTCCCTGCCCGATCTGGAAAGCCGCCGCAAGGCCATGCGCCAGCGGCTGTGGGAAAATTACAGTTCCTACACCCCCGGCGAGCTGGCCGCCTTTGAGCTGCACAAGGCCACCCTTACCTGGGGCGACGGCACCTATGGCTTTACCAAATATCTGGCCGCCCCCCAGAAGGCCAACTGGACCGCCTTCTTTACCATCCAGGGCCAGCCGGGATATATGCCCCTGGTCTACTACTGCCAGGCCTACCAGTATATGCTGCTGCTTTTGACGGCGGCGGGGGCCCTTGTGAACCTGGCCCACCCCTGGCCCAGCAGCCGGAGCTTTTCCGGCCTGTGCCTGCTGGGCATCCTGTTCCTGCTGAGCCTGTGGGAGACCAAGGCCCGGTACGCCCTGCATTTTTCGCCCCTGCTGCTGCTCTGCGCAGCCTGCGCCCTCTGGCAGGCAGCCTGCCCGGCGGATTCCGGCGGGGCCTTCGCCAGCTTTGAGGACAGCTGAAAACAGCTGTCGCCCCCTTACAGACAAAACCGGCTTTCCAAAAAAGGAAAGCCGGTTTTTGTGCTTTCTGCACAAAAGAAGGGGCGAATTTTCGGGGTTCGGATGGCAACTTGTTGATTGTCGTATCTTTAAAATATTTTGAGTGTATGGTATTATATTTTGTGAAAGTTGCTGCCGCCCCAGCGATCCCTTTATCCGGCGGCGCAGAGAGAGGGTTTAAGCATGAAATACGACAACAGCAAGATCCGAAATGTTCTGGTGGCAGGCCACGCCGGCTGCGGTAAGACCACGCTGGTGGAGGCGCTGCTGTATTCCAACGGGGCTACCGAGCGGATGGGCCGGGTAGAGGACGGCAACACCGTGAGCGATTACGACCCGGAAGAAGCCAAGCGCAGGGCCAGCCTTTCCTCCAGCCTGGTCACCCTGGAAGCCGACGGCTACAAATACAACCTGATCGACGTGCCCGGTCTGTTTGATTTTGAGGCCGGCATTTACGAGGGCGTGCGCGCTGCCGAGAGCGTACTGATCTGCGTGTCCAGCCGGTCCGGCGTGACGGTAGGCGCCGAGAAGGCTTTCAAGCTGGCCCAGAAAAACGGCAAGAGCTGCATGGTTTTTGTCTCCAAGATGGATCTGGAGAACGCCAATTTCTACAAAGTGCTGGAAGACCTGAAGGTCAAGTTCGGCCCCATGGTCTGCCCCTGCGTGGTGCCTGTGCGTCAGGATGACGGCACCCTTCTGTATGTGAACCTGTTCAGCCAGAAGGCCTTCAAGTACGAGGGCGGCCGGCAGATTCAGGTAGACCTGCCCGACATGGGCCACCGCTTTGAGGGCCTGATCGAGGCCATGAGCGAGGCCATTGCCGAGACCGACGATGCCCTGATGGAAAAATTCTTCGGCGGCGAGCCCTTCACCACCGAGGAGATCGTGGAAGGCATGCGCCTGGGCGTGAACAGCGGCCGGATCATCCCGGTGTTCTGCGGCAGCAGCGTCAACCAGCAGGCCCTGGATATGCTGCTGTACAACATGCATGTCCTGCTGCCCAGCCCCAAGTGGGCGGGCACCGTGCTGGCCGAGGACAAGGCCGGCGAGCCGGTGGAGCTGGCCTGCGAGGAGACCGAGCCCCTGGCCGCCTATGTGTTCAAGACCGTGGCCGACCCCTTTGTGGGCAAGATGAGCTATGTGAAGGTGATCAGCGGCAAGCTGACCCCCACCTCCACCCTGGTAAACGCCCGCACCGGCGAGCCGGAAAAGATGGGCAAGCTGCTGTACATCTGCGGCAAAAAACAGACCGACGCCGCCGAGATCGGCCCCGGCGACCTGGGCGCCATCTCCAAACTCACCGGCGCCCGCACCGGCGATACCCTCTGTGACCCCGCCCGGGTGGTCAAGCTGCCCGAGCCTGTCTTCCCGCTGCCCAGCCTGACCATGGCCGTCAAGGTGGCCAAGAAGGGGGACGAGGGCAAGATCAGCGGCGCCATCGCCCGCCTGATCGAGGAAGACCCCACCCTCAGCTACCGGGTGGACGGCGAGACCGGCCAGCAGCTGATCAGCGGCCTGGGCGAACAGCACCTGGATGTGGTGATCAGCCGCCTCAAGGCAAAATTCGGCGTGGAAGTAAGCCTGGAAGCCCCCCGTGTTGCCTACCGGGAATCCATCCGCAAAAAGTGCAAGGCCCAGGGCCGGCACAAAAAGCAGACCGGCGGCCACGGCCAGTTCGGCGATGTGTGGATCGAGTTCGAGCCCTGCGACAGCGACGATCTGGTATTTGAGGAGAAGGTGTTCGGCGGCAGCGTGCCCAAGAACTACTTCCCCGCGGTGGAAAAGGGCCTGCGTCAGGCAGCCCGCCACGGCGTGCTGGCCGGCTACCCGGTGGTGGGCCTGAAGGCCACCCTGCTGGACGGCAGCTATCACCCGGTGGACTCCAGCGAAATGGCCTTCATCATGGCCGCCAAGCTCAGCTACAAGGCCGCCCTGCCCGAGGCCGGGCCGGTCATCCTGGAGCCGGTGGGCAGCCTGAAGGCCCATGTGCCCGGCGAGAATACCGGCGATATCATGGGCGATGTGACCAAGCGCCGGGGCCGTGTGCTGGGCATGAACCCGGACGAGGACGGCCTGCAGACGGTGGAGGCCGAGGTGCCCATGTCCGAAATGCAGGACTTCACCACCTTCATGCGGCAGCTCACCCAGGGCCGCGGCTGGTTCACCCTGGAGTTCGCCCGCTATGAGGTGCTGCCCTCTAACCTGGAAGCCAAGGTCATCGAGGAAGCCAAGAAATTGGGCAACTTCTCCGACGCCGACTGAGCCCCATAAAGCAAGATCAGGGGGCGCCCGCGCAGCGCGCGGGCGCTCCTTTCCCGTGAAAAGGGGGATCTTCTCTTTCGGGATAAAAAAGGGTAGGAAAAATCCGCCCGGATGGCTTGAAACCGCCGCTTTTCGGTTGACAGAGCCGCCCGGATACTATATAATCAATGAATTAGTGAGAAGGCACGGCCTTTTCCTTTTATCACGCAGAAAAGGGAGTTTTGAGATACATGGCTAAAGAAGTTGTGGTGACCCATCAGGGCCTGAAGGCACTGGAAAACGAGCTGGAGCATCTGAAGACCGTCCGCCGCAAAGAGGTGGCGGAAAAGATCAAGATCGCCCGTGGCTACGGTGACTTGTCCGAGAACGCGGAGTACGACGCCGCCAAGGACGAACAGGGCGAAGTGGAAGCCCGGATCGCCGACCTGGAGATGATGCTCAAGCATGTGCGGATCATCGACAGCGAAGAGCTGAGCACCGATGTGGTGGGCGTGGGCACTACCGTGCAGGTAGAGGACCTGGATGAGGAGGACGAGGAGGATAAGTTCCTGAAGTTCGCCATTTCCGGCGCCACCGAGGCCGACCCGGACAACAACAAGATCAGCGACGAAAGCCCGGTAGGCGCCGGCCTGGTGGGCAAAAAAGTGGGCGAGGTGGCCGAGATCACCCTGCCCAACGGCGGCACCATGCGCTTCAAGGTGCTGAGCATCGAGCGCAGCTGACCCCCGCCCGGCGGGCAAATTGCCCAAAGGCGCAAAATTCGCAGATCTTCGGCAAAAACAGGTGTTCCGGCACCTGTTTTTGTGCTATAATAACCAACGGCAACAACCAATGGCGGGCCCGCCCCGCGGAAATCAAAGCGCGAAGGAGTTTTAGGATGGCACAGGAAAAGCAGAACCAGGGGCAGAACGCCCCCGAGATGACCGAAAAGGAGTACGGCGAGCTGGTGGCGGTGCGCCGCGAAAAGCTCAAGACCCTGCGGGAGGCGGGGCAGGACCCCTTCACCCTCACCAAATATCCCCAGGATAGCTTTTCCGCCCTCATCAAGCAGGAATTTGCCGATCTGGAGCCCGAGGCCGAGACCGGCAAGACCGTCTGCCTGGCGGGCCGCATCATGGCCAAGCGGGTGATGGGCAAGGCCAGCTTTGCCGGCCTGCGGGATGCCCAGGGGGATATCCAGCTCTACCTGCGCCGGGATGTGCTGGGCGATGAGGCCTATGCCGCCTTTAAAAAGATGGATATCGGCGATATCGTGGGTGTTAAGGGCGAGGTGTTCCGCACCAAGATGGGCGAGATCAGCGTGCGCTGCACCGGGATCACTCTGCTCTCCAAGAGCCTTCTGCCCCTGCCCGAGAAGTTCCACGGCCTGAAGGACCAGGAGACCCGTTACCGCCAGAGATATGTGGACCTGATCGTCAACCCCGAGGTGAAGGATACCTTCGTCAAGCGCAGCCTGATCCTGCGGGAGCTGCGGGCCTTCCTGGACAGCAAGGGCTTCCTGGAAGTGGATACCCCCATCCTCACCCCCTTTGAGATCGGCGCTTCGGCCCGGCCCTTCATCACCCACCACAACACCCTGGATATGGACATGGTGCTGCGCATCGAGACCGAGCTGTACCTGAAGCGGCTGATCGTGGGCGGCATGGACCGGGTGTACGAGGTGGGCCGGATCTTCCGCAACGAGGGCATGGACCCCAAGCATAACCCCGAGTTTACCAGCATTGAACTCTACCAGGCCTACACCGACTACCACGGCATGATGGACCTGGTGGAGGAGATGATGAAGACGGTGGCCTCCAAGGTCTGCGGCAGCCTGCAGATCCCCTACCAGGGGCATGTGATCGACCTGTCCCACTGGGAGCGGCTCACCATGGTGGAGGCTGTCAAGAAGTATTCCGGTGTGGACTTTGACCAGGTGGCTTCCGACGAGGAGGCCATTGCCCTGGCCAAGCAGCACAAGGTGGAACTGCCCGAGGTGCCCACCAAGGGCGCCATCCTGGCCGAGTTCTTCGACGCCTTTGTGGAGGAGAAGCTGATCCAGCCCACCTTCATCTACGATTACCCGGTGGAGATCAGCCCTCTGGCCAAGCGCAAGCCCGGCAAGCCCGGCTTCACCGAGCGGTTTGAGTACTTCATCAACGCCACCGAGTTCGGCAACGCCTTCAGCGAGCTGAACGACCCCATCGACCAGAAGGAGCGCTTCGAGCGCCAGGTGGCCGAGCGCAAGGCCCTGGACCCCACCAGCAAGGCCCAGGTGGACTACGACTATGTGACCGCCCTGGAATACGGCCTGGCCCCCACCGGCGGTTTGGGCTTTGGTGTGGACCGTCTGGTCATGCTGCTCACCGATTCGGCCTCCATCCGGGACGTGCTGCTCTTCCCCACCATGAAGCCCATCGAGGACGGCAAAAAGCCCGCCGCCCCCGCCCCTCAGGCACAGGAAGCAGCCCCGGCCCCTGTCCAGGCTGCCCCTGCCGAGCCCATCGATTTCTCTCAGGTGGAGATCGAGCCCCTCTTTGAGGACTTTGTGGATTTCGAGACCTTCGCCAAGTCCGATTTCCGGGCTGTGAAGGTGAAGGAATGCGAGGCGGTGAAGAAGAGCAAAAAGCTGCTCAAGTTCGTGCTGGATGACGGTACCGGTACCGACCGGGTCATCCTCAGCGGCATCCATGATACCTACGAGCCCGAGGAACTGGTGGGCAAGACCCTTATTGCCATCACCAACCTGCCTCCCCGCAAGATGATGGGGATCGATTCCTGCGGTATGATCATCTCGGCCGTGCACCACGAAGCAGGGGTGGAAAAGCTCCACTGCCTGATGGTGGACGACCACATCCCCGCCGGCGCCAAGCTGTACTGATACCGGCTGATACAAAGGAAAAAGCCCGGAGCCTTGAAAAAGGCTCCGGGCTTTTTTCTTTGGACAGTAGGGGAGAGGGCGAATTTTTGAAAACGAATTTTCCTCTTTTTTCGGTTGATTTTCTTCCCCGTCGGGCAGGTCTGACCGCTGGGGAAAATCCGGCACAAGAGGGGCTATGTACAAAAATCCTATGGGTTTTCTTCTGTACAGGGGATTCGGTGGAAAATCCAGGAAAAGCAAAAAAAGAAGAATAAAAGGCCGAAAAAGGGGGCAAACTATAAGCAGGCCGGCAATTGCGGATCAAAATCATAGAAAAGCGTGAAAAAATGAAAAAATGCTTGCGAATTGTAACAATAAAGGGGAGTATGTTGCGAAAAATCCTATAAACGTGATATACTACAATAAATATGGATTTCTGGCGGAATCCGTCAAAAAGCCGCTTTAGGCGGCGCAAAAAGGATAAGGAGACCTTTTACCTGTGATACGGGAAAATCAGCGATGGCTCAACCTGGCCAACGCCGTTATGGACGGGGCGCTGATCATCATCGCCTATCTTCTGTCCACCTGACTCTGGCTGGGGTATTATCGGGGAAACAAACTGAATATTGCCTGGATGTTTTCCGGCGAGAATCTGTGGGTGGCGGTACTGTATGCCTTGCTGCTGGTCACGGCTTACTGGGGCTGCCGGCTGTACGGCTCCTTCCGGTTTTCTTCCCTGTGGGATGAGACCCAGGCCCTGTTGAAGGTGAATGCCCTGGGAGTGGTGAGCCTGGCGGCTCTTTTGTACCTCTTCCGCCTGCAGGAATTTTCCCGGGGCGTGCTGGTTACATTTTATATCATTTCCAGCCTGCTGGTGGTCTGCAAGCGGGTCACCCTGCGCAGTTTTCTGCGCCATTTCCGCAAGCTGGGCTATAACCAGAAGCATGTGATCCTGGTGGGCAATGGGGCATTGGCCCTGCAGTATGAGCAGTCCCTCAAGAAAAACCCCCATCTGGGCTTTGTGGTGGACGGTTACGTGGCCCGCACCCCCAAGCCTGAGCTGGGCCGCCGCCTGGGCTGCTATGAAGAGCTGGAAGACCTGCTGCGCCGGCGGGATGTGGACGAGGTGGTGGTGGCCCTGGAGCCCCACGAAAGCCACCAGATGCCCATGATCCTGCGGGCTGCCGAGCAGGAAGGGGTGCGCATCAGCATCATTCCCTATTACAACGACTATATTCCTTCCCGCCCCACGGTGGACCTGATCGGGAATGTGAAGCTCTTCAATATCCGCACCACCCCGCTGGATAACCTCTTCAACGCGGCTCTCAAGCGGGGAATGGATGTAGTGGGCAGCGCGGTACTCATCCTGATCACCTCACCCCTTATGCTGGTCATTGCCCTGGGGGTCAAGATCAGCAGCCCGGGCCCGGTACTGTTTATGCAGGATCGGGTGGGAAAAAATAAAAAAATCTTTAAGATGCTGAAATTTCGCAGCATGCGGGTGAACAGCAGTGAAAAAACAGGTTGGAGCGAAAAAAGTGACCCGAGAAAGACCCGCTTCGGCAGCTTTATCCGGAAGTTTAGCTTAGATGAATTGCCACAGTTTTTCAATGTACTGGTTGGGCAGATGAGCCTGGTAGGCCCCCGGCCCGAGGTGCCCTACCATGTGGATCACTTCCGGGACGAGATCCCTCTCTACCTGGTGCGCCAGCAAGTGCGCCCGGGTATGACCGGCTGGGCCCAGGTGAACGGCTGGCGGGGAGATACCAGCATCCGGGAACGGGTGGAGCATGACATCTGGTATATCGAAAACTGGAGCCTGGGGCTGGATTTGAAAATCCTGTTCAAGACGGTTTTCGGCGGGATGGTAAACAACGAACAGCTGAAATAAACGGAGAGACCCTATTTGAATATGAAGATCCTGGTGGCGGCCCACAAACCCT